>Ga0207426_1001789_pt1 | contig 16073 bp, 14 predicted proteins | sample AraplaMF_Cvi_mMS_FD_184265 | JGI IMG/M metagenome (GOLD analysis project Ga0207426, IMG submission 184265) | Arabidopsis root microbial communities from the University of North Carolina, USA - plate scrape MF_Cvi_mMS (SPAdes) (version 2) | ecosystem: Host-associated > Plants > Roots > Endosphere... | reverse complement strand
CAGGCCGGGCTGGTGCCTGCCGTGCTAGTGGCCCTTGTCGTGGGTGGGTATGGGGCGGGGGCGGTGCCAGTCCAGGGGGCGGGCCGGTGGGCCCTGTGAACCGTGACCGCGTTTCAGGGGGCGGTTCCGGGTGGTGCCGGGCAGGGGGTGGCGGGGGTGCGCGTACTCATGGCGGGCCATGGGGCGGCGGCCTTTCCGGTCGGGGGGAGGGGGCGACGGCTCGGTCGGGAGAGACGACGGGCGGCCGGTTCGTTGACCCGGGCGGCAGGCGATCGGTAGGCGATACCGAGGGCGAGGAGGCTGCTGATCGCGGCGTCGGAGAGCGGTGCGGGGTCGAGGCTCCGCAGTGTGCGGCTGTCCAGAAAGGTGGCAGCCATCAGGAGAAGCGCGATGGCCGCTCTCATCGGCATCACGCGGACCGTGGAGGTCGGATGGATCGCCGGGGACGCAAGGAACCTATGGAACGTGCGGGGTGTGTGGGCCGCAGGGATCGCCGGGGCCGTCTGGGGCCTCGGCCTAGGGGGCGCCACTGATGCCTCGGGATTTATGGCCGGGGCAGGTGGGGCGTCTGATGGCTGTGGCACGGACCCCACGCTAGGCACGTATACGGCAAATGGCTTGTTTTACGGTCTTAGTGGGTGAATCTGCGCCACAGTACTGGACCAGAGCCGCGTCTTCCGCTGGCGGGCGGAGGCCATCGCTCGCCTTCGTGCGCTCCGCTTCGTGCCGGGCGTGGGCTCGTTCGTGCCGCGTGGGCTCGTTCGTGCCGGGCGTGGGCTCGTTCGTGCCGGGCGTGGGCTCGACCCACCGTGTGACCGTCCGCGCCGCCCGCACATTCCCAGTGGGCCGCAGGTCCGCACTTCTTCTGGCTGGGCTGGGCTGGGCTGGCAATTCTTCTCGCCGGGCGCGGGGCCTATCTCTTCGCGCTCGGCGTCACCGCTCCTCCCCCGACGGGCGCGGGTTCCGCTCTCCCCCCAGTGACACGGGCTTGCCCGTCACCAATGCACACGGCTCCCCGACTCCCGTAGGGACATGGCGCTCCCGCCTCCGATAGGGGGGCGCGGTGCTCCGTCTCCGGTAGGGGGCGCGGCGCTCCGTCTCCGGTCTCCCGTCTCCCGTCTCCCGTCTCCCGTCTCCCGTCTCCCGCGGGGAGGCTCCCCTCCCCCAGTGACGCGACCTTCCCCGTACCAACAGGCACGGGGGCTCCCCCCGCAGACGCAGGCGCTCCCCTCCCCCCATGGGCAGGATCCCCGTCCTCCATGAGCAGGCGTCCCGGTGGGCGCAGGCTCCCCGGATGCGCGCTCGGGTCTTGCTCCTCGGGCGGCTGAGCCCTCAGCGGGTGGCTGCCGGGACGCCCAGGGCTTCGTGCCACCACAGGTCGCGGCCCGGCTTCCAGGAGATCGGCCGGGAGCACCGGTTCACCACCAGCACGGTGCGGTCCGGCGCGCTCCCCGAGGCCGCACCCCGTGCCAGCGCATGGTCCAGCAGCGGCTTCACCGGGCGTACGGCACCGTCCCAGAACGCGGCATCGGCCGTGATCAGCACCCGGGCCGAGGACTCACCGGTCCGCGCGACGAGTTCGGGCACCGTCAAGGAGACGGGCAGCGTGGTGCGTATCGCGTCCAGTCGGCCGCAGGCGAGCGTGGCGATCACCGATTCGGGGACCAGCGGCAGGTGCACCGCGACCCGGTCACCGGCGCGCACGCCGAGCCGGGTGAGCGCGGCCGCGGCGCGCTCGGCCCGGTCCAGGAGCATGCCGTGCGTCAACTCCTCCTGGCGCCCGGGCTCCCCGCTCCAGGTGAGGGCGATCCGCGACGCCTCGGGCTCCTGCATTTCCCGGGTGTCATCTGCATGCTCTGAGATCAGACGGCGCAACATGCGGATCAGGATGTAGATCACCGATCAACGTTCGCTGAACGTCCGCTTTATGAGGCGCTCGCTCGCCTCTCGCTCGCAGCCTCGCGGCAGCACTCGCGCCGGAGTTCACCGTCCGCCCAGCCGGGCGCGGTTCGTCGTCCCGGGCTTCCTGCCCTGTTCCTTCCTGCCCCATTCCCCTGTGTTCCATCCCCCTTTTCCACTCTCCGTGCGTCCTTGCTCTCGCTCAGAGGGCCGTCACTCCCGTGCCCCCACTGCTTCCGCAGCCCTTCCCCGGTCGCCGCCGTACCCCCGCACGCTCACCCGGACGCGTGGATGCGCGGTGGGCCCGTCGACGCGGTCGACGCGGTCAAGGCGGTCAAGGCGGCCGACGCGGCCGACGCGGCCGAGGCGGCGGTAGCGCCGGGCAGGCTCACCCGGCGCCTGCGGCCGCCGCCTCGTAGCCCCCCACCACATCGCAGACGTCGCCGAAGCCGCGGGCCTCCAGCAGCGCCGCCGCGATCACCGAGCGATTGCCGCTGCGGCAGTACAGGACCACCGGGCGGGCCGGGTCCAGTTCGTCGATGCGGTGAGGGAGTCCGGCGAGCGGGATGTTGCGGGCGCCGGGGAGGGCGCCTGCCTCGTACTCGGCCGGATTGCGGACGTCGATCAGTTGGATGGCCGAGCGGTGCACGGAATCGGACGGTCCTACTCCGGTTGTGTCGACGGCAGTCGTGTCCGCTCCGGCCGTATCGGCTCCGACCGTTTCGGCGCCGGCCGTATCGACGCCGGCCAGACCGGCTCCGGCTGTGCAGGCCCCGGCCCTGTCGGTCCCTGCCGCGTCCACTTCGGCCAGACCGGCTCCCGTCAGGGCGGCTCCGGCCGGGACGGCCCCCGTCGAGCGAGTGCCGAGTTCGTCATGGCGGATGCGCCGGCTGCTGCGGGCGAGGGCGGGAGTGCGGTCCAGTACGGCGGCCGGGTCGGGGAGATGGCCGAGGACGTGGTCGTAGCCGATGCGGGCGAGGCGGAGGCGGGCCTCCCGTTCGGTGCCGGGGTCGGCGAGCAGCACGATGGGGGTGCCCGGGGCGACCACGCTGCCGGCGTACTCCGCGAACCGGGTGTCCAGGCTCGTATGGAGCGAACCGGCCAGGTGCGCACGGGTGTAGGCGGCCAGTGGGCGGCAGTCCAGGAGGGCGGCGCCCTGCCGGTCGCGGGCCGCGAGTGCCTCGTCCAGGGTGAGGGCGGCCGGCGGGCCGGGCTCCAAGAGGGGGTGGCCGTCGCGGTTGAGGGCCGCGTCATGCGCGAAGTAACCGGGGGCGGCGGGCTGTCCGGCGGTGACCAGCCGGACGAAGTCGGCCTCCGGCATGGGCTGCAGGGCGTAGTTGAAGCGGCGTTGGTCGCCGATGGTGGAGCTGGTCTCGCTGGAGAGGCTGCGGCCGCAGGCGGAGCCGGCGCCGTGTGCGGGGAAGACCCGGGTCGCGTCCGGGAGGGTCAGGAGTTTGGTGTGCAGGGAGCGGTGCAGCCGGGCGGCCATGTCGTGCGCGGAGTGGCCGGCGGCGGAGAGCAGGTCGGGGCGACCGACGTCGCCGACGAAGAGGGTGTCGCCGGTGAGGACCCCGAACGGCACCTCGTCGTCGGGGTGTTCGTGGATGACCAGGCAGATGGATTCGAGGGTGTGACCGGGGGTGGCCAGGACGGTGAGGGTGACGCCTTCGCCGTCGTCCGGGCCGAGCGGAATCCGCTCGCCGTCCCGTAACCGCCGTATGGGGAAGCCGGTTTCGGCGGCCTCGCCGAAGGCGATGGCGGCGTCGGTGGCCCGGGCGAGTTCGAGGTGGCCGGAGAGGAAGTCGGCGTGAATGTGCGTCTCGATGACGAGTTCGATGCGCAGGCCGGCGGCTTCCGCGTCGTGGAGGTAGTCGTCGATGTCGCGGCGCGGGTCGACGAGGACGGCGCGGCCGGTGGTCTTGTCGCCGATCAGATACGACGCCTGGGAGAGGCAGTCGAGGTAGTACTGCGCGAAGTGCACGGTCGGCCTCCAGGGGTGCGCGGGGCCCGTGCGCGGTGGCTGGGCCCCCTCAGGCAGGGTGCGTTGTGCGGATGCACGGATGTACGTACATTAGGGAGCCGGGTGGCGGGCGACAAGCCGTGACCGCCGCCCCGACGCACCATGTGACGCCGCACCAGGCCCCCTACGTGCCGACGTGGCAGGCATCACGTGCCATGTCGCCTCGCGGGGGCGTGCGGGACGGCGTGCGGGACGGCGTCGCGCACGGACGGGACCGGTGATGCCGCCTCACACGAGAGGCGCGTGACGCCGCCTCAGCTCCACGCACGGCTTGGCGCACCGCCTTTGCGCATCGCTTCCTGCACGGCCTACGCACCACACCCGCCGCACCACCCGCCCCATCCACCGCACACCCACGCCGGCCGCCTCGTACCGACCGGCCCGGCATCGCCCACCGCACCCCACCACCACCCCGTAAGCCCGCGGAGGAACCCACCATGACGACCGAGCCGCCGGACGGCGCGCACGGCCCGCGTCCCCTGGACCGGCGCTCGCCGCTGCCCCTGTGGGCGCAGCTCTTCGACGATCTGCGCCGCCGGATGGAAGCCGGCGCGTTCAGCGCGGAGTTCCCGGCCGAGCACCGGCTCACGGGCGAGTACGAGGTCAGCCGGCACACCGTCCGCGAGGCGCTGCGCAAACTGCGCGCCGACGGGCTGGTGATCGCCGAGCGCGGCCGTACCAGCCGGCTCGACACCCGTCGCATACAGCAGCCGCTCGGCTCGCTCTACAGCCTCTTCCGCGAGCTGGAGGGCCAGGGCGTGGAGCAGCGCAGCGAGGTGCTGCGGCTGGAGCGGACGGCGGACGGGACGGTCGCCGGGCATCTGGGGCTGATTCCGGACGCGCCGCTGGTCGTACTGGAGCGGCTGCGGCTGGCGGACGGCGAACCGCTCGCGCACGACACCGCGTACCTGCCCGCCGAGGTCGCCGAGCCGCTGCTGGACGCCGACTTCGGGCACACCTCGCTCTACGGCGAGCTGACACGCCGCTGCGGGGTGAAGGTCACCGGCGGCCGGGAGCGGATCCAGCCGTTCCTGCCGGACATCCGGCAGGCGTGGCTGCTGGGGCTGGCCGACCGGGAGCCCGCGTTCACCATCGAGCGGCTGGGGCGGGCCGCGGAGCGTCCGGTGGAGTGGCGCGAGACGGTGGTCCGCGGCGACCGGTTCGCCTTCGTCGCGGAGTGGTCCGGCGAGAGCCGGGCCGTCGCCCTGGCGCCGCGGGCCTCGTGTCCGTCCTCATAGCCGCCGCGGCGCTGCCGTGCGGGCTGCTGATCGGGCTGCTGCTGGGTGCGCTCGGCGGCGGCGGATCGGTGCTGGCGGTGCCCGCGCTGGTCTATCTGCTGGGGCAGTCGCCGCACGAGGCGACCGCGGGCGCGCTGATCGTGGTCACGGTCGGCGCGGTGACCGGGCTGGTCTGCCATGCCCGTGCCGGGCGGGTCCGGTGGGCGGCCGGTGCGGTCTTCGGGGCGCTGGGCACGGCCGGCAGCTACTTCGGCTCCCGGTGGAGCGCGGCACTGGACCCGACGGTGCTGATGGCGGCATTCGCGGGGCTGCTGCTCGTGGTGGCGGCGATGCTGGTGTCACGGGGGCTGCGCGAACGACGGGGGGCGGACGGCGTGCGCCCCTTACGGGTGGCCACGGAGACGGAGACGGTGGGCTCGGAAGAGGGGAGGGAGCCGGTGCCTTTACGTGACGGACCGGAGCACCCGCGCTCCCCCGAGGCCCCGGAAGCCGTGCCCTTACGTGACGACCCGGAGCGCGTGCCCTCCTGCGGGGACCCTGGGCGCACGCCGTCGCACGGCGCCCCCGCCGGCTCCCGCCGCGCCCGCCCCGTACGGTTCGCCGTGACCGCCTCCGCCGTCGGCCTCCTCACCGGGTTCTTCGGGGTCGGTGGCGGCTTCGTCGTCGTACCGGCCCTCACCCTGGTCCTGGGCCTGGAGATGCCGGTCGCGATAGGGACCTCGCTCCTGGTCATCCTCCTCAACTCCCTTACGGCGCTGGGCACCAGAGCGGGCACCGGGGCCCTGGACTGGCCGCTGCTGGCGGGCTTCGCGGCCTGTGCGGCCCTGGGCAGCCACCTCGGCAACCGCCTCACCACCCGCCTGCGCCCCCAGACCCTGACCACGGCCTTCGCCGTCCTCGTCACCGTCCTCGCCGTCACCATGGCGGCCACCGCCCTCCCCCGTCTCTGGAGCCCCTGACCGCATGGGCCCCCTACGGGACCGCCCGCACACACCAACGTCCCTCCCTCCAAGGCCCCTTCACCACCACCCGTTCCGCTCACCCACCAGGAGGTAGTCCATGGCCCCCGCACCCGCCGCCCCGTCCCACCACCAGGTCCTCATCGTCGGCGGCGGCACCGCAGGCATCACCGTCGCCGCCCGGTTACGCCGTGCCGGAGTCCGCGGCATCGCGCTGCTGGAGCCGTCCGAAACGCACTGGTACCAGCCGCTGTGGACGCTGGTCGGCGGCGGCCAGGCCCCGTTGCGCGCCGCGCTGCGCACCGAGGCGGACGTCGTACCGCCCGGCGTGCGCTGGCTGCGGGAGCGTGCGACCGCCGTCGACCCGGCCGCCCGGACGGTCACCACGGCCTCCGGCCGGGTCCTCTCCTACGGGCGGCTGGTGCTCGCCCCCGGGCTGCAGCTCGACTGGGACGGCGTGCCCGGCCTTGCCGAGGCCCTCGGGCACGGCGGGGTGAGCAGCAACTACCGGCCCGATCTCGCGCCGCTCACCTGGGATCTGATCCGCCGGATGCGGAGCGGTACGGCCGTGTTCACCATGCCGTCCGGGCCGGTGAAGTGCGGGGGCGCCCCGCAGAAGATCGCGTATCTGGCGGCCGACCACTGGCGCAAGCGCGGCGTACTGGGCGCGATCCGCACCATCCTGGTGCTCCCGGAGCCCGCGATGTTCAAGGTGCCGGTCTTCTCGCGCGCGCTGACGGAGACGGCCCGGCGGTACGGCATCGAGGTGCGGCTGAGCTCGGAGATGACCCGGCTCGACGGTGCGGCCCGCGAGGCGGAGATCACGGATCACACCACCGGCAAGACCGAGACCGTGCACTACGACCTGCTGCACGCCGTGCCGCCGCAGCGCGCCCCCGAGTGGCTGGCCGACGGCCCGCTGGCCGACCCCGCTTCCCCGTACGGGTACGTCAAGGCCGACCGGGAGACGCTCCAACACCCCGATTTCCCGAATGTGTTCGTGCTCGGCGATGTCGCCAACCTGCCGACGTCCAAGACGGGTGCCGCGATCCGCAAGCAGGCCCCGGTCGTCGTCGCCAACCTCCTCGCCGGTCTGCGCGGGCGTCCCGCCACCGCCCGCTACGACGGCTACACGTCCTGCCCCCTGGTCACCGCCCGGCACAAGATGCTGCTCGCCGAGTTCGACTACGACCTGCAGCCCACCCCGTCGATCCCCTTCATCGACACCACCCGGGAACGCACCGACATGTGGTTCCTCAAGCGCTACGGCCTGCCGCAGCTCTACTTCAAGGGGATGCTCAAGGGCCTGGCCTGACCCGCCGACGGCCCGGTGCGGCGGCGGGGCCCCTGCCCCGCCGCCGCACCGCCCTCAGGGCCGCCCGTAGGGGCCGTAGGGGCCGTAAGGGTGTCCCCTACGCAGCCGCCGCCGTCACCTCCCCCACCACACACGCCACGTTGTCCGGTGCTCCCGCCTCGCGGGCCAGGCGGATCAGTTCCCGTACGGCCCGGTCGGGGCCGTCGGCCGCGGTCAGCACGTCCTGGATCGTCTCGGGCGGCACGACCGAGGTCAGGCCGTCGGTGCACAGCAGATAGCGCTCCCCGGGCCGGGCCTCCAGCAGTTGCAGGTCGGGGGCGAAGTCGGTGGCCCCGTCGAGCGCGCGGAGCAGCAGGGTGCGCTGGGGGTGCGACGAGGCCTCCTCGGGGGTGAGCCGGCCCTCGTCGATCAGCGACTGGACCAGGCTGTGGTCGTGGGTGATGCGGAAGAGGCCGGAGTCGCGCAGAACGTAGGCGCGCGAGTCCCCGAGGTGCAGCAGCGCCAACTGGGTGCCGGAGCGCAGCAGTGCGGTCAGGGTGCTGCCGGTGGCCTCGTCGGCCGACGGGGCGGTGCGGTGCGCGCGTCGGGCCGCCTCTTCCAGGACGGCCGGCAGGTCCGCCGAGGTCAGGTCCTGGTCCTCCAGGTCCTTGAGCGCCTCGATCGCGGCCGTCGCGGCGGGGCCGCCGCTGGGGCCGTAGCCGTCGGCCACGGCCAGCAGCCGCGGCCCCGCGTAGGCGGCGTCCTGGTGGGCCGGGCGCACCAGGCCCTGGTCGGTCAGGGCGGCGCAGCGCATCGTCACGGGAGTGCTCGGTCCGGTCATGCCGGTGTCCTTTCTGGACAGCTGGTCGACGAGGAAGGCGGCCAGGTCCCGGCGGGCGGCGGTGTCGGCCTCGACCTGCGCCCAGTACGCGGCGACCGCGGCGGCGGCCGCGTCCGGTGCCCGTTCGCACACCTCGCGGATGCGGGCCAGCGGCATCCCGAGCCGGCGCAGCCAGGCCACCAGCCGGGCCCGCTCCAGCTGGGCCGGGGCGTAGTGCCGGTAGCCGCTCCGCGGGTCGACGCGCTCCGGGATGAGCAGGCCGAGCTCGTCGTAGAGCCGCAGGGCCTTCGGCGAGAGCCGGCAGGCCCGTGCGAACGCCCCGATGGTCAGCAGCTCACCGTCCCCGGTCGGCGTCGCGCCCTCTCCTGCGGCCACCCGTCGGTCCACCCGTCCGCCCTCCTCGTACCGGGCGCCTCGCCCGGTACGCCCGATGCTGGGGCTTCCCCCAAGGACAAGGTCAACCAGCGGCCGCCGCCCCGTCCCGGCCGGCGCGCCCCGCCGTCTGCGCCGGGGTGCTCTCCGCGGGTGCCAGTTGGTCGAGCGCGGCGGCGGTCAGCGCCTGGACGCCCATGGTGAGGGTCGGCCGGACCACGGGTACGAAGCGCGGCGAATGGTTGGACGGTATGTCCTGGGCGAGCCGCCCTGCCGCGAGCGCCGTCCGGAACTCCTCGGGGTCCCAGCCGCCCAGCCACCAGTAGTAGAGCGGCGCCCCGGCGGCGGTCGCCAGCAGTCCGGCGTCCTCGCTGCCGGTCGCCGGCCCGTAGGCGAACAGCCGCTGCTCGCCGAAGACTTTGGTGAACTGCTCGTTGACCTGCCGCAGGACCGCGGGGTCGTTGACGGTGACGGGGAAGGAGTCCAGGACCTCCGTCTCGGGCGCGCGGTCCGCGCCGGAGGCGGCGGCCTCGGCACGCGCCATGCGGTCGATGGCGGCCAGCACGGCCGTGCGCACCGTCTCGTCGAAGGTGCGCACGCTGAGCCGTACGACGGCGCGGTCGGGGATGACGTTGGCACCGTCCCCCGCGTGGAAGGAGCCGACACTGACCACCGCCCGGTCCTGCGGCGCGACCTCGCGGGCCACCACCGACTGCACCCGCTGCACGAAGGCGGCCGCCATCAGGATCGGGTCGACGGTGGTCTCGGGGCGCGAGCCGTGGCCGCCGGTGCCGTGGAAGGTGATCTCCAGGCTGTCGGCGGCGGCCATGCAGGGGCCGGGGCAGTACGCGAGGAGCCCGGCGCCGAAGGGGGCGACATGCTGGGCCAGCACCACATCGGGCGTGGGGACCAGGCCCTGGCTGTAGAGGCCGGCGTCGAGCATGGCGCGGGCGCCGCTGCCGACCTCCTCGGCGGGCTGGAAGAGCACGATCAGGGTGCCGGACCAGCGGTCGCGGCCCGCCGCGAGCAGGTCGGCGGCGCCCAGCAGACAGGTCACATGGACGTCGTGGCCGCAGGCGTGCATCCGGCCGGGGACGGTGGAGGCGTAGTCCAGGCCGGAGTTCTCGGTCACGGGCAGGGCGTCCATGTCGGCGCGCAGCAGGACCACGGGTCCCGGGCCGTTGCGCAGCACGCCGACGACGCCGGTTTCGGCGATGCCGGTGGTGACGTCGTAGCCGCAGCCGGTCAGCCGGCGGGCGGCCTCGGCGGCGGTACGGGTCTCCTGGAAGCCGAGTTCGGGATGGCGGTGGAGGTCTTCGTAGAGGGCCACGAGGTCCGCGAGGCGGTCGTCGAGCGGGGCCAGGACGGCGGCGGAGTCGTCGCTGTGCTCGGCGTCATCGGTCGGGCGGGTCCTGCCGGTCGTGTCGCTGTCGCTGTCGCTCATACACGCATTCGACCATGCGCCGCCGCTCCGCACCGAGCGGCGTTCCCCCACCCGTCCCGGAGCCTCCCCCTAAGGGCACTCCGCCCCGTACCGCGCCCGGCCCGCCGCCCGCACGCCGCCCTGCCCTGGCCGGACTTCGCGGGTGCCGCCGCGGCCGCTCGTGACACCGGAGCCCGTGGCTGCAACCGTGAATCACCCTGCCCGTGGCCGGGACCGGCAAGCCCAAGCCGACGACTGGAGGCCGACGTTGGCCACTTCCCCCACCCCTTCGACCGGCGAGCCCCGCGACCTCATGACGCATCTGGTGGAGCAGGCCATGGGCCACCTCTTCTCCGCCGCCCTGCGCACCGCGGCCGAGCACCGCATCGCCGACCATCTCGCCGCGGGCCCGCGCACCGCCGGGCAGCTGGCGGCCGCCACCGGCACCCACGCCCCGCACCTGCGCCGCGTCCTGCGCTACCTCGCCACCCGCGGCTTCTTCCGGGAGGACGCCGCGGGCGCCTACCACCTGACGCCCGCCGCCGCCCCCCTGCGCACCGACGTCCCCGACTCGATGCACCCGGCCGTCATGATGCTGACCGACGCGCTGTTCCGGCAGACCTCGGAGACCGTCCCGGAGGCCGTACGGCACAGCGGCGCGTCCTTCGAGCGGATCGTCGGGGCGCCCCTCTTCGAGCACCTGAGGAGGGACCCGGCCACCCGGCGGCTCTTCGACGAGGGGATGTCCTCGCTGTCCGCCCCGGTCGACGCGGCGGTGGCGGAGGTGTACCCGTTCCCCGAGACCGGCACGGTCGTGGACGTCGGCGGCGGCCGCGGCGGGCTGCTGCGCGCCGCGCTGCGCCGCCACCCGCGGCTGACCGGGGTGCTCTTCGACCAGGCGCCGCCGCTGGCCCACCACCTCCTGGACGGCGAGGAGTTGAAGGGCCGCTGGCGCACACAGGAGGGCGACTTCTTCGCGTCCGTACCGGAGGGCGGCGACGTCTACGTCCTCAAGCACGTCCTGCACGACTGGCCGGACGAGGCCTGCCTGCGCATCCTGCGCAGCTGCCACCGGGCCATGGCGGCGGGCCGCCGGCTGCTGGTCATCGATGCCGTCCTGCCGCCGGGCAACGCCCCGCACTTCGGCAAGACCCTGGACGTCGCCATGATGGCGGTGGTCGACGGGCAGGAGCGGACCGCGGAGGAGTTCGCCGCCCTGCTGTCGGCCGGCGGCTTCCGGCTCACGCGGGTGCTGCCCACCGCGGCCTTCCCCTCGATCGTGGAGGCGGTCGCCGAGTAGCCGCCGCGCGACACGACACGCCGCGCCCCGCTCCCCTCATGGGCGGCACCGCCGGCCCGCGCTGTACTGGGGCCGGCCGCTCCGGCCGACGAGAGGAGCTGACGTGCCGGTCCTCATGCGTGCGCGCCGTCGCGACGAGGAGCACCGCACCGCCACCCCTCTGGAGCTCTTCTTCGACCTGTGTTTCGTGGTGGCGGTCGCCGAGGCCGGACGCCAGCTGGCGCATGCGCTGGCCGAGGGGCATCCGGGGCACGGCGTCCTCGGCTACCTGATGCTGTTCTTCGCCGTCTGGTGGGCGTGGATGAACTTCAGCTGGTTCGCCTCGGCGTACGACACCGACGACCCGCTCTATCGCGTGGTGACCCTGGTCCAGATGGCGGGCGTGCTGGTGCTGGCCGCCGGCGTGCCGCGGGCCTTCGCCGACAGCGACTTCACGGTGATCTGGTTCGGGTATCTGGTGATGCGGCTGGCCATGGTCGCCCAGTGGCTGCGGGCCGCGCTCGCCGGCCGGGGCGCCGAGCGGCGCACCGCGCTGCGCTACGCCCTGGGGGTGACGGTGTGCCAGATCGGCTGGCTCGGCCTGCTCGCGGCGCCCAGGGGGGACGTGCCCTGGGTGTTCGTGGTCGTGGGGCCGCTGGAGCTGGCCGTCCCCGCGCTGGCCGAACGGAAGCGGCAGACGAGCTGGCATCCCCATCACATCGCCGAGCGCTACGGCCTGTTCACCATCATCGTGCTGGGCGAGACGATCGCGGCGGCCACCGTGGCCGTGCAGTCGGCGCTGGACGAGCACGCCGGCCTGGGCATGCTGCTGCCGATCGCGGGCGGCGGGCTGCTGCTGGTCTTCGCGGCGTACTGGATCTACTTCGCGGTCCCCATCCACCAGCACCTGCGCTCGAACCGCCAGGCGTTCCTGTGGGGCTACGGCCACTACCTGGTGTTCGGCTCGGCGGCCGCGGTCGGGGCGGGCATCGAGGTCGCGGTGGAGGAGACGTCCGGCGCGGCGCACCTGTCGGCGTTCGCGGCGGCCGCCTGTGTCACGGTGCCGGCCGCCCTGTTCATGGCGACGGTGTGGCTGATCCACTCCCGGCACCAGAAGCGCGGTCCGGCCCAGCAACTGGTGCTGCCGGTGTCCTCGCTGCTGGTCCTGGGGTGCACCTTCGCCGGGCACTGGGCGGTCCCGGCGGCCGGCCTGGTGGCGTGCCTCACGGTCGCGGTCGGCGTGTCCCTCACATCCCGTCAGGAATCCGCCCTGGTGGAGTAGGAGCGGCCGCCGCGTCACCCGTCTCGGCGAGCGTCGGGGCGCCGATCCGGGGAATCGGGCCCGCAGGGGCCGCCCGGCGCGCCCACGGGGCCACCGCCGCTTCCCCCATAAGTGTGCCGAACGGCCGTACAAACCTCCGCAACCGCCCTGATCCCGCATCAGATTCGGCCATCTTCCCCCCTCCATCGGAGGAGGGGCCCTCACCAGCGGAGCCCCTCGGCGCAGCGACACCCCATACCCCGTCAATTACCCACCAATGGACCCCACTTCCCGCCACTTGGTGCCCTTGTTCCCCTCTGTTCACCGGGGCCAGCGGAGGCGCGCCGACTCTGAAGCGGTAGGGTGCAGATTGCCCTTTTTATGACAGGGCGCCCCGGGAAAAGAGCCGCAGGAACCCCGGGGACCGACCGCCGTCCGTACCTGAGGAGACGCCAGCCATGGCCCGCCACGCTCAGTCCCGCGCGCGGACGAGACTGTCCCGGCGCAGCAAGGCCGTGGGCGGTCTCGCCCTCTCCACGCTGGTCGGCACCGCCCTGTGGGCGTGGCCGGCGTCGGGCGACGACCACAACAGCGCGACCGACGCCAAGAGCACCACGTCCACGACGGCTTCCGGCCCGGACACGCCACGCGTCCCCGTGTCCGCCGCGAAATCGGCCCCGAACGCCGCACCGAACGCGCCCGCCGGCCGGCCCATCCCGGGCCTCAGCGACGCCGCCAGGAAGCGCATACCGGCCGATGCCCGCCAGGCCCTGGTCGTCACGGGCAAGGGCATGGACTCGTTCGATTCCCGTGTCGTCCTCTACACCCGCGAGGAGGGCTCCGACGACTGGGAGCCGGGCCCGACCTGGTCCGCGCACAACGCCGCCCACGGCTGGACGGACGACCACCACTACGGCGACCTGCGCTCCCCCATCGGGGTCTTCCCCCTCACCGACGCGGGCGGCCTGCTGTCCGCGCCCGAGGGCACCAAGCTCCCCTACGACCACAACACCAGCTTCGTCGCCGACGGCACCGGCGTGGAGGGCGAGCCGCTGGCCGGCGCCTTCGACTACGTCATCGCCATCAACTACAACCGGAAGGCCGGCACCTCCCCCCTGGACCAGCAGCGTCCCTGGGGCGACGCCAAGGGCGGCGGCGTCTGGCTGCATGTCGACCACGACGGCCCCACCCAGGGCTGTGTGAGCCTCAAGCCCAAGGTGATGCGGGAACTGCTGCGCACCCTCGACCCCGACCTGCACCCGGTCGTCGTGATGGGACCGGCCGATTACTGAGCACCGGCCGCACCCCGCGGGGCCACGGGACGCGCTGACCGACGTCCCCGGCCTCCGGGTCGGCCACGCCCGGCGGACCGGCGACGGGTACCTGACCGGGACCACCGTCGTCCTCGCCCCCGAGGGCGGCGCGGTCGCGGCCGTCGACGTCCGCGGCGGCGGGCCCGGCACCCGCGAGACCGACGCGCTCGACCCGCGCAACCTCGTCCAGCGCGTCGAGGCGGTCGTGCTGACCGGCGGCAGCGCCTTCGGTCTTGACGCCGCGTCCGGTGTCGCCGCCTGGCTGGAGGACCACGGCCGCGGGTTCCGCGTCGGCCCCGACCCTGCCCAGGTCGTGCCCGTCGTACCGGCCGCCGCCCTCTTCGACCTGGGGCGCGGCGGCGACTGGCGGGCCCGCCCGGACGCCGCGCTGGGCCGGGCGGCGGCCGCGGCCGCGGCGGACACCGGGCCCGGCGCCCCGGTCGCCCAGGGCAACACGGGCGCCGGCACGGGCGCGGTGATCGGCGGCCTCAAGGGCGGCATCGGCACCGCGAGCACGGTGCTCCCCTCGGGTGCCACCGTCGCCGCGCTGGCCGCCGTCAACGCCGCGGGCTCCGTCACGGACCCGCGCACCGGCGCCCTCTACGGCCGTCTGTACGAGAGCCCGGCGGCCCTGCCCGCCCCCGAGGTGCACGCCGCCGCCGTGCGCCGGCTGGCCGAGGCCCGGGAGATGTCCCGGGCCCGCTCGGCCGCGTCCGTCCGCCCGCCGCTGAACACCACCCTCGCCGTGGTCGCCACGGACACCGCCCTCACCCGCGCCCAGGCCCACAAGCTGGCCGGCACCGCCCACGACGGGCTGGCCCGCGCCGTGCGCCCGGTGCATCTGCTGTCCGACGGCGACACGGTCTTCGCGCTGTCCACCGCGGCGCGCCCGCTCGTCCCCGAAGCGGCCGGCACCGAGGCGGCCTTCGGCGTCCACGCCGAGGCCGGGGCCCTCAACGAGATCCTCGCCGCCGGCGCGGACGTCCTGACCCGCGCCGTGGTGCGGGCCGCCCTCGCGGCGGAGACGGTGGACGGCCCCGGCGGGGTCTTCCCGTCGTACCGGGACCTCTACGGGACGGACTGACCGCGGCCGCCCGCGGCGGTCACACCCCCACCGCCCCCAGCACCGACCCCGCGGCGTACGTCACGCCCATCGCCACGGCGCCGCCGCCGACGTTGCGCAGCACCGCCCGGCCCACCGGCGCGGCGCCCAGCCGGGCGCTGCTCCAGCCGCACAGCGCCAGCGCCGCCAGCACCGCGACGACCGTGATCCACAAGCGGTGCGCGGTCGGCGGCAGCACGATCGCCAGCAGCGGCAGCAACGCCCCCGCCGTGAACGCGAGGAAGCTCGCGCCCGCCGCATGCCAGGGGTTGGTGAGCTGGTCGGGGTCGATGCCCAGCTCCACCTCCGCATGGGCGCGCAGCGCATCGTGCTCGGTGAGCTGCTCGGCGACCTCCCTGGCCAGCTGCTGGTCCAGCCCCTTGCCCGCCAACATCTCGGTCAGCTCGACGAGTTCGGCCTGCGGCTCGCGCGCCAGCTCCCGCTTCTCCTGGGCGAGCGCGGCCTTCTCCGAGTCCCGCTGGGTGGAGACCGAGACGTATTCGCCGGCCGCCATCGACAAGGACCCGGCCAGCAGTCCGGCCAGCCCCGCCGTCAGCAGGGCGCCGCGGGAATCGGTGGCTCCGGCCACCCCGACGACGAGTCCGGCGGTGGAGACGATGCCGTCGTTGGCGCCGAGGACCGCGGCCCGCAGCCAGTTGAGCCGGCTGCCGAGCCCGCCGCCGTGTGCCTCGTCGTGCTCCGGTGTCTGCTCAGTCACCGCCAGAGCGTCTCATCCGCCCGGAGCGTGCCCCGCCCGACGCCCCCGCCCCGCCCCGAATTGGCCGGTGGTAGAAACGGCTTATGTCCGCACCGCCCCCCTCCCCGCCTCCCCAGCCGCCACCGCCCACGCTCGTCCAGCCGGCGCCCCGGGGGCCGGCACCACGCCGCCGCCTGTGGTGGCACCAGCTGATATTCGGGCTCTGGTACCGCCCGGTGGAGGTGCTGGACGAGGCGCGGGACCGCAGCGCCTGGAGCGCGGCAGTACTGCTGTCACTGATCAGCGGCGGCATCGGGGTGCTGTCGGTGGACGCGTTCCACACCCAGTGGGCCGTCGACCACGCCGCGGCCCTGC
>Ga0207426_1001782_pt1 | contig 16168 bp, 16 predicted proteins | sample AraplaMF_Cvi_mMS_FD_184265 | JGI IMG/M metagenome (GOLD analysis project Ga0207426, IMG submission 184265) | Arabidopsis root microbial communities from the University of North Carolina, USA - plate scrape MF_Cvi_mMS (SPAdes) (version 2) | ecosystem: Host-associated > Plants > Roots > Endosphere... | reverse complement strand
AGCGCAAAAACGAAGCAGTGCCTCCGTAGTTACCGTCTTGTCGTCGAGTTTGATACCATTATAAATTGGCTGAACTCGAGCTTCCGTGAACGGCCGCGCGATGGATCCGGTTGCGTTGATCGGGCGCGTATCGAGGTCGTGCGCGACTAAATTTTTGATGACAACCTCCGAAGCGCTGCTACTGATCGACTCGTTGCAAACGAGTTTGCGCGACGATTTAGCGCAGATGGAGACCGATTTTTCGTCGCGGAAAGTGATGGTGCTCATCCACGTGCTGGCACGCAATTTCGATACCTGTTCAGAATTGACGCATGGACTGACTCATGGCCGGTCATTCGCAGCCAAAGGCCGTCCGGGCCTTGCGCTTTCTCGCCTCCACAGCACGCTAGTGAATATTCAGGGTCCTCAGTACATCAGAGGAGATCATCGTTGCTTATGAGTTGCCGAGGTCGTTAGGCATCTCTTGAACCAGTAAAACGGTTCATCAACGTCTTATTCGGATTCTCCGATCGTTGCCTTCAATCGGTGTTCAAACTCCATGACTCTGTTCTCCTGCAGACAATGTACTCTCGTGGCTATAGGTCGCGAATGACGCTCTTGTGAAAGAATGGTGTTGTTCAATCAAGACTCATAGGAGGATTATCGAACAGGGTTGCGCGCGACCTGGCAATTAGCGTGGTGGCAGTGGTTCATATCATCTCCTGCTCGATTCTGGTTTTAGTTTGTGTGGCTTGCATCGGCCGTCGAAGCAAGGAGTACCGCTTCGGCCTGAATGTCCGCTCGAAGAAGTCCTCAATCCGCCGTTGTATCGATTTGTGTTCGCGCGGCAAATGACCTAGGAGTCCAGCGAAACTCAATTTCCAGAACACTCAGTTCACTGGGTCTTGCGACTTGGATACGGGCAATAAATGAGTTGCCGAACGTGGGTAGGCCGATTTGCTGGTAGCTCCACAAAGTCTAGGCACTGTTGTTTTCTGAATAAGTAAGAGTTGTCGCATGAGTTGTTGTTGCACTTGGCAGCGGAGCCATGAAGAGGCGGGTGGGATGTGGGCGAAGCAATAGATTTTCTGTCGAGGATGCGTGATAACATTGAAACGACATGTATCGCTATTGTCGCAGAGCGTGAAAAGAGCGAGAAAGTATTCTGGTTGGCTTGGGAGTGTTCGAATAACGAAATAACTGGATTGAGTCGCTTAGGAGGCTTGTGCTGGCCGGTTGGATTATATTTAAATGTACTTAATCGCTTCTCGAGACGAAAAGTCGAGCGGCTTTTCGTGTCGCTAAACGGCTGCTTCACCATACAGTAATTGCGCTATTTTTAATCGGCGCCTTAACTTGGTAAATGCGCTCGACTGCCGCACGGGCCGCTGACGCGTATGCGGGCGAACAGTGGCGCAACTTTAATGATCTCGTCTCTTAGCTGACACGGTATGGTTTTGGCCATTAAGGCAGCGCTTGGACGCGACACTTCGGCTTCGACATCGAATACCTTTCATTTTAGTTCGAGGCATCGCGCGCGACGTGAGGCGCGTTCGATTCAGTGACGCGGAAGGGGCGCCGAAATGTCCAATAGCTATCCCGGCCCCCGATAAATTGAAAATAGCATTGCTCTGCACATTCCTCGCTGCCATCGCCATCGCCATCGCCATCGCCACCGTCGCCAACACCCGCGACTACGACCTCTCGACGCGCCTCGACACTGGTCCGTGGCACATCTTGTTGGCGGTGCTCATGGGCACGGGCGTCGGGCGCGTTGTCGGGTCGTCCGCTTCCAAGCGGAAAACGAGCGCAACGACGCCATCATCATGCTCTACGTCACGACGGGCCCCGTGACGACCGCAGTCTCTGGGCGTGAAATTCACCATGGACTACCTTCTCAAGTCAACCGAGGCGCGTTCCCTCGGCGCATGCATCGGTCATGCGATCGATTACGTCATCAAGTACCGGCTCTACGAGCGCTAGTTGTTCTGCACCTTCTCCCAGAGGGAAGCGTGCATGAAGAAGAATCGCGGTACATCGCGGGATTCAGCATGATGCCCTTCCAGAAGCACGGCATAAAAAGGACGGTCTTCTTCCTTTCGACGATGCGTACGACGTCCGTCGCGACCTTCTCGCAAAGCTTGTTCTGTCCGTGACGTTGTATGCGACTGTCAAGCGCTGCGAATGTGCCTCGATGGCGATCTCTTCCCCATCGACGGTAGGGGATGATCGATTGGAACGGGTGCACTTTGCCTGACAGCAAGGCCAATTTCTTCGATGGAAGCACGAGTGATCGACGACGCATGCCGAACCACTTATTGCGAGTTTGCCAGAGCACGGCCGCGAACGACGTTCCGGAGAGCCGGCGCCGCAGTGATATGCGAGCGTTAAAATGTCGGTTTTCCTATCGCGGCAACGCCCGATCGGATTTTTCAAATAGGCGTGGCACCGCGAAGTGCCCCAATACGTTGTAGGCCGGAACCAAAAAAGGTCGCGTTTGCGACCCGGGTCGTGCCAGTGGCGTCGGAATGGATAACGGACGAATCAGCGGGAGTGTGATGACGAGAGTGGGCCTGCGCGTGGAACGCGTACTTTGGATTGCGTGTCCTTTACTCATGTTTGTAGTGATGTACGCCCACATGACGGCCATTGAAAATATCCTGCTCGGCCTGGTTGGCGTGGGTGTGATTGCTGCCGCATGTTCGGAGACACAGCCTTCAGTTTCGCGATGGCCGCTCATCGTTCCCATTCTTCTCTGGGGGGCATGGTCGCTCGCGTCCGTGGCGTGGTCGCCGTTTCCGGCGGAGAGCATGCATGCCTGGCTGGATGAAGTGGCTTATCCCCTGGTTACATTCATTGCGTTCTGGCTAGTCGGAATCCAATCGGAGCGACCGGAGCGTCTTGTTCTGATCAGCTGGGTCGCATGCGTGCTGCTTGCGGTAACGAGCATCGTCCATTGGGGGCAACTGCAGCCGCCCACTGCGGATACATTTTTGTTGCACTATTACAATCGCGTCGGTCACACGAGCACGCTCGTCGTCTTCGCCATGTCCTTGTTCACCGGTTTGACGATGCAAGGACGATGGCGAATCATCGGAGTCACAGGCCTGCTGCTGTGCTTCTTCGTGGGGCTTGCAACGCTCAACCGCTTCTTTTGGCCTGCAGCCGGTCTCGCTATCCTCGTCGCGCTGTTTCCTATGTATCGAAAGCATCTCTTTCTGGCGACGATCGTGGTCGTGCTGACGGGCGTCGCTGCGGTCGGAACGTTGGAGTACAGCGCGCGAATGCGCAATGTACGCCCTGTTCCCGCATCGGATGAGGTCGTGAGTCTCGGCCAAGAAAAGGTGCAGTTGCCCCAGTTTCTCGGTGGCATCGTGGCGTCCGTCTCCGCCGACACGCGTCCGCGAATGTGGCACTTTTATCTGAAAGCGGGAGAGACGCATTTTTGGACGGGCGTCGGATTTGGAAAGCCGCTTCCCGGACGCGTCTATAAGAGCGATATTCCGACGCAGTTCCTGTCTAGGGAACCGCAAGCCTTAACGCATGCCCATAACCTGTTCCTGAACACTTGGCTTGAATCCGGACTGATCGGCGTCGTACTGGAAATGTCGCTCCTGATCGCGCTCGTCGTGCGATTCTGCCGGCTGCGTCATGCCACGCCCTGGATTTGCGCAGCAGGCGTAGCGCTGGTCGTCGGCATGCTTGCGAAGAACAGCACCGACGACTTCATGTGGCAGACCACCGCGCTGGCGTTCTGGAGTTTTGCGGGGCTCCTGCTGGGACGGGGCGAACGGCTCTTTGCGCCCCGACGCGAAGACGTCGAATCATCGTCGGGGGCGTAGACCCGTGCACCTCGCACTGCTTTACACCTTCTTCGCTGCCATCGCTACCGCCGCCAACATCGGCGCGCAGGACCTCACTACGCGTCTCTACACTGGCCCCTGGCACATCCTGTTAGCGGTGTTCATCGGCACGGGCGTGGGCCTTGTCGTGAAATACGTGCTCGACAAGAAATGGATCTTCCGCTTCAAGGCGGAGAACGCGCGCCATGACGCGACCATGTTCACGCTCTACGTGACGATGGGCCTCGTCACCACGGCAATCTTCTGGGGCGTGGAATTCGGCTTCAATCACATCTTCGGAACGGCCGAAGCACGCTACATCGGCGCGTGCATCGGTCTCGCGATCGGCTACGTGATCAAGTACCGACTCGACAAGCGCTACGTGTTCCGCTCGTTCTCTTAGAGACTCGCGCGCTTGAACACGAACCGCGGCACGTTCCGAATGATGAGCATGATGCCCCACCAGAACCACGGCGTATAAAGCACGTCCTTCTTCCGCTCGACCGCGCGCACGATATCCTTCGCGACCTTCTCCGGCGTCGCGACGAGCGGTCCCGGCAGCGGCAAACCCGCGGTCATCGGCGTGGCGACGAAGCCGGGCTTGACATCGACCACATGCACGCCGACCTTGAAAAGCCGCGCCCGCAAGCCTTCGAGAAACGCCTGCAACGCGGCCTTCGCGCTGCCGTACAGATAATTCGACGGCCGCCCGCGATCGCCCGCCACCGATGAAATCACGGCCAGCGTTCCATGCCGCTGCGCTTCGAGCCGATTGGCGATCGGCGTGAGCAGCGCGATCAGCGAGAGCGCATTGGTATGAAACTCGCGCACCGCGACGGCCGGATCGCGCTGACAAGCGGCCTGATCCGGCAACGTCCCCGACGCGACCAGCACAATATCGATCGAATCCATGTGCGCCGCGCAGTCGGCGAGCATCGCGGCGTGATCGTCGAGCCTGTCGATATCGAGCCGATGCGCCGCAACCGACGCGGCCCCGCGCGCGGTCAGATCGGTGGCGACCTGCTCCATGCGCTCCTGATTGCGAGCGACCAGAAAGAAGCGCGCACCTTTGACGGCCCATTCGCGCGCGCAGGCGATGGCAATGGCGGACGTGGCGCCCACGATGACGATGTTCTTCATAGGCCGGTCACTCGTTTCCAGAAGTGTGACAGCATGGCCGGATCGCGAAGCGACTCGAGTTGCTGCCATTGAGGATAGGCGGCGCGGAAATCGGCGCCCGACATGTGCGCGTCCTTGGCCGGATAGATGCGTCCGCCGGCTTCGCGCACGATCGTGTCGAGCGCGTCGAAAAGCTGCGCATTGCGCATCTCGTGCTGCGGGAAGTCGAGCGCGAGCGACGTCCCTTCCATCGGAAACGACAACAGTCCCGGCGATGCAATGTCCCCGCAGCGCTTGAGCACCGCGAGAAACGAGCCCGTGCCGCTCGATGAAATGCGATCGAGCATCGCGCGCACCGCATCGCGCGCGCTCGCCGCCGGCACGACGCACTGATATTGCTGAAACCCGGACGGCCCATACACACGGTTCCATTCGAGCAGGCTGTCGAGCGGATAGAAATAGCCGTCATAGCCCACGCGCGAAATCTCGAAGGGCTTGCGCTGCCTGCGGTAATACAGTTCGTTGAACGCGCGCAGCGTGAGGCCGTTGATGAGCGAGACGGGCGGCGTGAACGGCACGCGGCGCTTGTTGCGTTCGTCGACAGCTGGACGGCGCCATCGCCAACGATGTGCACGGCAAGAACCATCACGTGCGCGGCGCGTTCGGGCGGCAGGTGCGCGCGTTCGACAGAGTGTCGATCGACTTGCGCGTGTCGACCGACTCGCGGCAGATGTAGGCTCGAACGTCAGCGGCGATCAGCACCGCGCAACGCCAGGCTGGCCAAGCAGAAAGCGGACGATGCGCTCCGCATGCATGCCAGTCATTTCGATGCGAACGCTTTCCTGCGCCACAACCCGAACGTGCTGACGGCAAGGCCTTGTGCGCGACAGAAACGTCGGGTGCCAACGCCGCTCATCTGCGACTGCTCGTACGTGCGTCGTACCTTTCTCCGAAGCGGACAGTGGCCGAAAGGGCCCGTGCCGTGAACTCCGGTGGCAAGCTTCCGCGTTCTGCCGCGTCGCACAGCGGCGAATTGTCGCGGAGAACCGTCGGATCGTCCCTCAAAACGATGCTCGCTCGTCTCAGGTCGGCAATGCGATACCGTTGCAATTTCGCAATCGCCAACATAAACTAAGCCTATCGGACTAAGTTCAATCGGGGTGCAAATGCGTACGTTCAACATGCACGAAGCAAAGACAAATCTTTCAAAGCTCATCGATGAGACGGTGAACGGCGGACAGCCGTTCGTTATCGCGAAAGCGGGTAAGCCGTTGGTCAAGGTTGTCCGGATCGACACAGAAGCAGAGAAACCGCGCAGGCGCATTGGATTCATGAAAGGGCAGTTGAAGGTGCCTGCTGACTTCGATACGATGGGTGCGGACGAGATTGCGGATATGTTCGAGGGGTTCGAGGGCAAGACGAAGTGAAGCTTCTTCTCGATACGCATCTGCTCATCTGGGCGGCGAGCGATGATCCGGCGCTGTCCGGGCAAGCGCGTAGTTTGATCGAAGATCCGAACAACACGCTTTATTTCAGTGTTCAAAGTATCTGGGAGATCGTCATCAAGAGCTCGCTCCGACGTCCCGATTTCCAACTGGATGCCCGCGTTTTTCGAACGAACCTTCTTGACGCCGGATACAACGAGCTCTCGATAGAGGCTCATCACGCCCTCGAGATACTGCAGCTTCCGCCAATTCACAGAGATCCGTTTGACCGGATGCTAATCGCTCAGGCGATCTCGGAAGGAATCGTGCTGCTTACGCACGATGACATCGTGCGGCAGTACGATTCTGCTCCGGTGCGGTACGTCTAATCTTTTCGACCAACGCAAGCAGGATCGTCAAGGCCATCACCCGATCGGGTTTTAGCCGGCGTTGACAGGAATGTCCCCGCAACGCTTGAGCACCGCTAGAAGCGCACCAATCGGCATCGGCGCGAATTCGGCCCACACGATGAAACCGGTGAGCATGAGACCGCCGATCGTTAAAATGAAGCGCAAGGTTTCGAATCGCTTTGCGATGTGTTTGTACAGGCATTGAAAGGCGAATGTCGAAAGGCGTATCGAAATCGCGAGCTTTCCGTCAAACCTCGCGCGCCGAAGGGCCTAGTATCCTAATTACCTATCCGCGTCACCGACGCATCGACCTGAGCGCATCGCACTCCATGTGTACCAAGCCTCGCGCTCGATGAGCGCAATCTCACTGAACGGCAGCGACGCTGCCCATTGAACTGGCCGTGTCATGTCGGAAACTGAGTTAAACAAGAACCGCATGAACGCTAGCTTTTCCAGCAATACGCAAAACCTCATCGACTGAGAACAAGCTCGCACGGACAGTGCGAACGTCCACTTTCCTTTCGTCTCCGGCAATCACGCCAAGCCTGACTCACGCGGTCCCACATCGAGGCGACCGTGATGAACAAGCTCTCGAGACGGGAAATCACTTGCACCATGAGTGCGGATTTCTTGATCTCTTTCTGTCGGCCCGCGCAGCCGAAAACAAAATGCGCAACAAGAATTGCTTGGCTCGACAGGCTTTTGCCTGCGGTCAAGTAGCCGGACTTCGGATTCGTCCGGAGTAGGGATCATCGGGTCGCAGTGCTTCCCTGCACCGGGTGAATCGAAAATCTGATCTCTAAGATCCCGGAAAGCAAAGCGTGCAGTATTCCAACCACCCCGGGACGTTCTTTTGATAGGTGAGAACGTCGCCTTTCGGATCACAGCCGTGAAAATCCAACTCAACTTCTCGACGCTGTTGGACAACGCCGGGCTGCCACAGCGGCTCACGAAAGAACTCACCGAACTCTTTCAACACCACCTAACCAAAGCACACAGCAAGACCCGCGTGACCTCGAACGCAATCTCCATCAAAACACAGACATACCGCGTGCGACATCTCATCGCCGGCTTTCGCGAACTAAGAAAGGGCGGCTTCGCGCTTCAGTCGCCGTGGAACCTCTCGGAAAAACACATCGCCTATCTCGTTAAGCTTTGGGTCACCGAGAAGGAGCAGGCGCCGGGCACCGTCGAAAACAAGCTCACCTACTGGCGCACACTCGCCGCGTGGATGAAAAAGCACCAACTTGTAGGAACCGTTGATGACTACATCAAGCGGCCCGACGGATACCGCCGGTACTATGTGGCGCAGGAAGACAAATCGTGGGAAGCGGCCAACGTCGACGTCAATAACACGATCTCTCGACTCTGCGAGTGCGATCGCTGGGTCGCAATCCAGGTGGAACTGCAGGCCACCTTTGGGCTGCGCGCACAGGAAAGCATGCTCTTGCGTCCCCTGCAGTGTTTGCGCGTTTCAGGCCACCTGCATGTCATCGACGGTACCAAGGGAGGACGGCCCAGGCTCGTGCCTATTGATGCCGAGTGGCAATATGAAGTTTTGATCCGCGCGGCGAGGCTTGCCAACCCACGCACGGGGTCGATGATTCCAGAGCCGTGGTCGTTAAAGAAGTGGTATCGCCATTTCTACCATGTCCTGCAAAAGGAGGGCATCAGCCGCGCCGGCTTGGGCGTCACGGTGCATGGACTACGCCATGCGTACCTCCAGAGAATGTACGAGCAAATCACCGGCGTACCGGCACCCATCAAGCGGGCCGACCACCGGCCCGATCCAGAGCTTCATCAGCGGGCCATGCAACAGTTAGTGGAAGCCGCTGGACATAGTCTCGCAGCAAAGGCAACGGCATACATCTCGACGTTTGCCACGGCTGAGCGCCTATCGCGACCCGTGATCACGCCCGAACAGGTGATCGCCGCCCTTAAGGGCGCGAATGGCGTCAAATCGGAAGCCGCGAAGAGTTTGAACATTTCGAGGCAAGCGCTTTATCGCCTTCTCGCAAAGTGCGGAGGTATTCAACCCGTTGCAACGGTAGGCTCCGCCGTCGTGCACGCTGCCCCTGCGCAAGCGTGCCTCGGTGATTACACACCTAGCGAACATCGCGGTGGGTCCCTCGACGATCCGGCGCGTGGTCAGTTGTCGTTGCTCGGCGATCTACCGGGCTGACGTCCATCTCGCAACCGATGGCCTCTATCTAGCCAAATGCCATCGCCGCGTGCGCTTGACTCCCAGCGGCGGACATCTCGCTCTAGGCAAGTGTCGGAGCACGTCCGAAGGATCCTGATCTAAGCGATTTCGGGCGATGATCGCAAAGGCCGTTCCGTCCGTCGCCTCTCCGTCGAGGCGCGGATAAGCCCGCCCGGAGACGCGTCTAGACGTCTAAAGTTTCGTTTTCGCCGCTAAACGTCAACGCAGAAAGCCGGAGTTATCATGATGAAACGCGTTTGCCACAAAGACGCTGTTTTTGGGCGTCTTTAGGCGCGCAACGATTTGGGAATGTGAGCTTTTCTAGCGGCGACAGAGGCGTCGAGTGTGACAATTGCAGAAAGACCCGGATTGTCACACCTGTTTTTTCTTGCTTTTCGCTTTTAAAACAGAACGTTAGCCCAGAGCGATTCCGACCGGGTGAATTATCAGTGATACGGCGCGCCGATCGTTCGCGCAAAGGAACTTATGAGATGGGCGAATCCATAATACGGAAAGCGTGCCGAATAAGGGGGGTAATTATTCGGCACGTCGTTAGCTCGTTGCGGAGCGCCTTCTTACCCCATTTGGGTGTGCGCTTCGATGCGAGCAGCGGGGATCCCGGACACAGGCTTTCTGGCGTCGTCAGCCACGCCTCGAAGCAACTAGCTTCTCTCAAGCTGACGAACGCTTTCGTGTAGATCCAATCGACACTGCCTACCTCGCCAAACGATGCGACGAGCAAGCGCAGCAAGTGTCGGAAGTTGCCGAACGTCGAGGGCACGGGAGGAGCTTGAAGACCAATTGCGCGCCTATGTGGGAAGCTCCTTCGAGTCGGACCTTCGAAAAAGGCGTGCTGGTCCGAGAGCCCCCTACGGCGTTAAGGCGTCGACACCAATTGGGCACGCGTCGGCGGTAGTTGCCGCGATAGTGGGCGGCATGATGCACCGGGTGCCCCGCGACATTAGCGGAAAGCGGCAGCCGTCGTGGACCGCTTCAAAAGCTCCACGCCTAGAAGCGCATTAGCAAAGCCGCGGCAATCGCTGAAGGTCAGAACGCTTTGCCGAATAGTCGGTGCGCTTTCGTGCGGGCCACGGTCAGGCAACGCTATCCGGATAGCGTTGAGCAGGCGCGCGGACTCTCGTAACGCTTTGATTTGTGGCCGAAAACCTTCGCAGCGAACGTGTGCCCAGTTATCCCCCCCCCCGTTAATGGGCACACGCCCGCTGGAGCCCGGACATAGCCGACATGAAATGCGGCGCCTGGGAAAACGGGAAAGGTATCGTGTTTTAGTATTGGGCTCTTTTGCAGTAAATTTATTAGTTTAGCTCCTCGCGTCAACGCAGTGGGACGCTCTCCGGAGAGCGTCCGTCATAGTCTACGGCTTCGGCTGGCGCCGCTGCTCATCGAGGTAATGTGCTTCGCGCTGCCGCATGCGCCAATCGAACGTAAGGAGTTTCCGTGCGGCCGGTATTAGATCCTCTGCAACGGCAGTCTCCGCCCTCGCGCACGTTGTACCCGCGCAAGCGTGCCTCGGTGGTTACCCACCTTGCGAACGTCGCGGCGTGTTCTTCGACGATCAGGCGCCCGGTCAGTTGTCGTCGCTCGGCGATCTACCGGGCTAACCTCGATTTCGCAAATCGATGGCCTCTGTTAAGAAAGGTGCCACCGCGGCGTGCGCTTTACGCCCACCGGCGGCCATCTCGCTCTAGGCAGTGTCGGAGGAGGTCCGAACGATCCCGATCTAAGCGATTTCGGGCGATGAGCGCAAAGGCCGTTCGGCCCGTCCGCTCTCCGTCGAAGCGCGGATAAACCCGCCCCGAGACGTGTCTAAGCGTCTAAAGTTTCGCTCTCGCTGCTAGACGTCAACGCAGAAAACCGGAGCTATCATGATGAAGCGCATTTCCGGAAAGGCGCACTGTCTTGCGTATCTTTTTGCCGCGCGGGGAATGTCAATGTGTGCTCGTCCTGCTGCGACGGCACCCGAGTGTGACAATCGAGCAAAAGGTCACCATTTGTCACAGCCGCGTTTTTCGTTTTTTCTATTTATAATCAGGGGCTTAAAAAAACTCCGTCCGGCCAAAGTGAATTATCACTGATATGGCGCGCCGATCGTTCGCGCAAAGGAACCTGTGATACGGGCGAATTCATAATACGGAAAGCGTGCCCCCACATTTCAATGTTAGACTCTGCGCCGCTGTTCATCGAGGTAATGTGCTTCGCGCTGACGCATGCGCCAATCAAACGCAAGGAGTTTCCGTGCGGCGGGTAGTAGATCCTCTGCAACGGCGGTCCCTGCCCTCGCGCACGTTGTACCCGCGCAAAGCGTGCCTCGGTGGTTACCCGCCTAGCGAACGTCACGGCGCGTCCTTCGACGATCAGGCGCGTGGTCAGTTGTCGTTGCTCGGCGATCTGCTGGTCTAACCTCCATTTCGTAAATTGACGGCCGGCGGACGCTTATCGGAGTCTAATTTTGGTTTTCCGAACGAAACAGTGGAGTCAGCAATTCCATAATACGAAAAGCGTGCCGAATAAGGGGGAGGTGAATATCCGGCACGTTTTGTAACAGGGATTTTTGTCGGCGATTCAACGACTTAGCTCCTCGCGCCAGCGCAGTGGGACGCTCTCCGGAGAGCGTCCCTCGTGGCCTAAGGCTTCGGCTGACACGGCTGCTCAGCGAAGAAGCGCTCCGCGCTGACGCGTGCGCCGGTCGAACGCGGGAGTTTCTCATTCACCGTTCAGATCGGCGATGACAGGGCGGATTCAACCGGGCTCCTCGCCCTGTCAACTTACGCATCCAGTCCGTCGTCTCCATAAACACCTCCTCGATCAAAGGTGTTGCGACGACCGGTTGAATCCGCCCAGATCGCTGAGCAAAAAGACGGAGGAGCCGACGACGACGCAGCGAAGAAAAAGGCGCTGTTCGTGGCGGCGCGATTGCCTGCTCGCGCGGAAATTCATAACTCCTTGCGTGATAAGCCGTCAGATAGTGCACCTCTATCAAAAATTAACACGCGGCGTGGGAATACCATGATATTCGTGGCATGAGTCGCGGGATGCTTGCTTCTAGAAATATCATGATAGTTTCTAGCCGTTTCACCCGCTGAATAGCCGCTCCTCCCACTAACCAAATCTGGGAGGCGTCAGGGCCATCCATCTCTTCGGAACCAGCGTCGTGCCGCGCCGTCACCACCCGCCGGCCCATGACAATGAGTGGCTGATTTCGCCGTTCGCGTTCCATGCGTCTGAAAAGCGATGTACGACATCGGCGGAGACTGTCACCTTATCGTCGAGCCCCTGCTACTTTGAGCAGTAAAAGAATAGACCAAGCACGCGACTTTCGCATTAATGCGCTCGTAGCCGCCAACGAAAAAGGTTAGGGATACGAATCGTGTAGGGCGTAAAGGCGGCCGCGGTTTTTTTTTTGCCGCTCGGCGCGGTACTGCGTCTCCAAGCGAGTCGTGGCAGCTGCCGCTTTCGTCCGTGTCTCGGTTCCTCATAGTGGGAGCATACAGACGTAATGACCCTGCCTGCATGGCGGCGCGGGAGCTTTCTTCCTGTATTTGCTTCAGGTCACGGCCTCGCCTTGACTTCTCGCTGTCGCGGGCATGCTGGTTTTGTTCAAACCAGCTATCCGCCGCTATGCCGACAACGAAACGTCTGTGTCATCCGCCACCCGCACAACGAGCGCACAGCGCCGCTCCTAAGCAGCGTACCTCGCGCCTTATGCGGGCTCGAGCGCGCACGCGCGACCCGATGCGCGCGCGAAGCGCCCTCGCGCTGGTGGAGCGAAAGCATGCCTGCGATGAAACGGCAACCCACTGCGACGTCTGGAGCGTCGGAGCTGAAGCGACCTTCACGGTTCGCGGACGCCGAATTGGCGCACCTTGAATGCGTGATACGCCACCTGCTAAACGCGAATGCAGCGCCCATGCCGCCTTACCTTGACCGGTCTTACTGGCTCAGGCGGCTCGAGCGTCTAGAGAAAGAAACCTGTCTTGTCCCCGCGCAGATGAAGCGTCTCGGCGCCCTTCGAAACCTTCTGATTGCAGACGCATCATGTCGTCGGGAATGTGCATAAACGTGCACTCACTGGAACGCGCTCTACGCAACTTATCACGCAGCAATCGGACCCCCGCGCCGCTTTTGATTGCGCGCGATTGCCTGTTCCTTAACCAGGACGGCACGCAATCTCGTACATCACGATGCCTATCGCTCAATGTTCTTTGCTGGGTGCGAGCGAGCCAGGCCAACTTAGCAAAGCGTCGTCCATCAACCTGCAGCGCTCTGCGAAGACTGATTGATGACCGCAATAAACCAACCGGGAGAAACGAATGAGAGATCCAGTTCAGAAACGAGAAGCCGCATTCCATCCGTTTAACGATCGAATGCAAAGCGGCGCCGATCGCCCGACTCATCCGCAAGAGCACGATTCAGTCTCAGGCACCCGCCGTCGGCGGGTCTGCCGCTGGTTGCGCCGCCGAATCGCGCCCGTATTCGGCCGCGTGTGTGAGAGCCAAGTGCGCTTTCATGAAGACGTAACCCTCGAACATGCGCCGGGCACCGCAAACGCAACGACATTGGTCCATTGCCTCGCCGTTACGCATTTCGGTGTTTTCGTCGTCAATTACTACGATTGGAGGGGCGAGGTCAGGCCCGGGACCAACGAAGATGAGCTGCTCGTGATCGATGACTTGGGCGGCATCACGGTGCACACGTCGCCTCTACGGCGCGCAAAGCCGGCGGTGCGTTATCTACGGTCAGTGCTCTCTCAACACGACTGTCCGGTCGAGAGTATCGCGGTATTTGCTGAGGCGGACTGTTGCCTTCATCCGACCGCACCGGACGGCGTTCTGGCGTTGTCCGATTTACATTACTTCTTGCGCTTGAGATTGCTCAATTTTCGCGCAACGCATGCACGCTATCTCGACGCAGCGCGACTTGATAGCCATATATCTCGGACATGCGGTATGCCGGCGAAGCCAGTCACGCTGTCGATCACCGGGCGGTGCTCGCCCTTCGTTTAAGAACAAGACGGTACCGCGACGAAGGATCGGAGCGGAAACACAACGAAAGCGATGGCGAAACATGGCCAAGAGTAGGGCAGGCACAGCGTCGATCCAACTCGGGCAACGCATGGCCACAAGAACTATCCAGACCTCCGTTGCGGACAGAACTCGGCGCGGGTCCGAGCAAAACCGGAAAGACTGCGTTTTTTTCGAAGCTTTCCGCCTCACGGAGAACGGCTGTCGGCCTATATTGAATTCATCTACCGCGTTTTAACGCATCGACATGTCAGGCGAGCGGCTTCTGCTCGCCCGTCACCAGATCTTCATCTCTCTATTCCGGCGGAATTAAGAACACGCTTGCCCTCGCGAGCGCGTCGGACGTGTCGCCACCATTGTCGGTCGTGTTCTTGATGCCGATTAGTCGGACCGGACGTTTATCGACGGCAACAATTCGCGTGCCGCTCCACTTGCACTTCATTTCCATCGTGTCTGCGCTTGAGGGCCGATGGGCTTAGCTGATCGCGACGCGCATACCGCCGCCATCGTTGTTTTCAACCGTTGTAGTCCGCTTTCGGCACAACGCTGAAGGCATGCACATTTCAACCTAAGGAGGTTTTATGAAAGTCGCTGTATTGGAAGTCCGTTATGCAGGCGGTCTGGATCTGACGGATCATGTCGTGGTGCAGGCGTCATCTCGTCTCACGCTGCCGCCGCGGCTAAGTGCGTTGCTCGGCATCCTAGAGACGTCGGAGCGACAGATCAGTATGAGCGTCAAAGTAGATGGGGTCAGCTATCGAGTCGAACGCAAACAGAACGGTGAATATGTCGTAGGCGCGAGGCTAAGCATTCGCGAGCGCTGCTTGTCCAAACTGCGACTCTTTGAAGCGCCGAGTGAGTCTCAACGGCGGCTTAATGGACAATTCGCCCACTTGTTGAGCGCCTGGGCGCTTATCGGTGCAGGCTATTTGGTCTACACGACGAAGACCTGGGACTTGCGCGCAGTCATTGAAACAGTTTTGCTTTGCTTCACGTCGTTGACGTTGTTCGTGGTCGGGCACATTTGCTTTTCGGATGTTCATACGGCGGATCGCTAACCGTGTAGTTCGGCATTGAGCTCATTGGGCTCGCGGATCATCGAAATAGGCCGACTGATAGCCGACGCGCGCCGTCAGCGCGTCTGCAATTTTTCGTTGAATGCAAGCCGCGCCGTACGGCGCGGCTTGTCCCAATCGTGCAACGCCATATCCACCTTCAGGGCGCTGCACGGCCTGCAAAAGCAATGTTCGGAGGTGCGTAAGGCCCAGGAAAACTAACCGCTCGTTCCGAGGCACGCAAGTCAGTGGACCTAGCACAGGTCGCTTCTAGCGTGGGATGCCAATCACATTGATCGGGAAAAGAAGAGCCGATGAATCTGACACATTTCAGTACGCATGTCCGCGTATCCTAGTCGGACGGCAAGTTTTTAGTTTGGAGTACAAATCGGAAGGCACGAGTAGCGAACACAACAAATGACCGCTCATAGCAAACGGTGCCGCCCGAGCGCTCAGGAGAAAAAGAGTAATGGCCGCAAAGATGGGATCGGCAGTGACAACTGATGGACCGTCTTAAGTTGGTATTCAATGGGATGCCGGTGTCTTGGAACGACTTCTATTATGGGGAAGAGCGATTTCTTGCAGCCTATCGCTGGATCGGCCAACCATCGGTTTCCTTTCCTATCGCGCTCGTGGGCAATGTGTGCGCGATCCAGACCATCCCACGCAAGGACCGATCGTTGTATGTTCGACAGCTTAAGCGCCCAGCGCCCACGCCTTGCGTCCTTGGTACGAATGTGCTTGACAGCGGCGCCGCGTCCGAGTGTTCCAGATCGCGCCCGCCTTCGCTAGGGGCCGCGTGCCGCCCTCGATGCGCCATTCCAGATCAACCTCTTGGCACGGACGGAAGGCGACTGGGAAAAGCGCGGCCCAATTTTCGCCATGCTGGCTGCGAAAATCGTCGACAGCAAGATCACCTTGAGCGATTTTTGGCCTGTCGACACAGTGCTCAACGATGCTGCGAGATACCGGAAGCTCCAGCAACTTGCTAAACGCGTCTACATCGATGGCATAGCCTCGATTCAGTTTCCGCGAATTCCCGCTACCGGCGGGGACGAGGGCAGTTTCGAAAACAGCGTGAACCTCGCAGTTGA
>Ga0207426_1001779_pt1 | contig 16197 bp, 16 predicted proteins | sample AraplaMF_Cvi_mMS_FD_184265 | JGI IMG/M metagenome (GOLD analysis project Ga0207426, IMG submission 184265) | Arabidopsis root microbial communities from the University of North Carolina, USA - plate scrape MF_Cvi_mMS (SPAdes) (version 2) | ecosystem: Host-associated > Plants > Roots > Endosphere... | reverse complement strand
CTCGATGCCGATGAAGCGGTTTTCCGCGTGGCTGGTGAGTATGATTTCGTTGAGTTTGGCCTGCACCGCCCGAGCATCCCGCGTCTGCGCGTTCTGAAGCACGAACACCATCAGGAAGGTAATGATAGTCGTTCCGGTGTTGATGACCAGTTGCCAAGTCTCGGAGAAATCGAAGACCGGGCCTGTCCCTGCCCATACCGCGACGAGTACGACCGCCAGCACGAACGTGGCGGGCCTGCCTGCCCATTCAGAAGTCCTGCTGGCAAAGCGGGTAAACAGATGCTGCGGCGTTGCCATGTATAACCTCCCTCGGTATTCGCCTCAGCGAAACTCCCAGGGAGGCGTTGCAGTTCCCGGCGCCCTGACTGTCAGACCACTGGCGGTGCCACGAGCTTCCTATACAGGTGCCAACTGGCATGCCCGAGGATCGGCATCACCAACGCCAACCCGACAAAGAGCGGGATGGTGCCGACGATGAGAGAAACGGCGATGATCAGCCCCCAGCAGAAGACGGGGATCGGGTTGGCGACGGTCGCTCTGACCGATGTCTCCATCGCGCAGACGAGACCGACATCCCGATCCAGCAACAACGGGAAGGTGACGACGGTCGTGGCCAACACGATAATAGCAAAGCCCAGACCAAGCACGTGTCCCCAAATGATCAACTGCAGCCCTGCAGCCGTGCCGAAGATCTCTGAGAGGAAGAGCGAGATCGATCGCGGGAAAACGTCGCCGAACACGTTGGCATAGAGCGTCTGCGCAGCGACAAGCCAGACGACGAAGAAGCCAAACAGCAACAATCCGCCAGCAATGATCGATGGAAACGCTGGCGATCCTGTTACCTCGAGCGCGTGCCTCCACGAGGTATCCATGCCAGCTTCGCGCCTGCGGCTGATCTCATAGAGCCCGATCGCGGCGATAGGGCCGATCAGTGCAAAGCCCGATACCAGCGGAAAAATCATCGGCAGGAGGTTAGCACTTGACGTCGCGACAGCGAGAAAAATGCCGGCAATCGGATACATCAGGCACAAAAATACATAGTGGGATGGTTTTTCACGAAAATCGTCGAGGCCGCGCCGTAGCGCATCAAAGACATCCGAAACGCTGATCTTGTTGACGACCGGGCGTGTGTAGACATCGCTTGCACCCGACATAACATGGAATGCCGTCATGGCTTTCTCCTCCTCAGCCAAGATAGCCGGCAGCGAAAGGATCGGCGACAACGCCGATACGAGACGCAACCGGCACTGCCAAAAACATAACAAATTTCAGAAGCCTTGTCCCACCCTCCCTTGACATCGCCGTCGAGCTTTCTCACATCCGCGCCATCATGAAAGCTTCAGACGCCGAAATCCTCATCATTCCCGGTTATACGAATTCCGGCCCCGATCATTGGCAAAGCCGCTGGGAGGCCAAGCTCAGCACGGCTCGTCGTGTCGAACAGGCAGAATGGTCGAAGCCGGTCCGCGACGATTGGGTTCAGCGGATCGCCGAGGAGGTGAACGCTGCCACGCGACCGGTGGTGCTGGTTGCGCATTCCCTTGGCATTCCATCGGCGATCCATGCAATTCCCCATTTTCGCAACAAGATAGCCGGGGCATTCTTCGTTGCACCGCCCGATGTCGCCAATCCGGCAATACGGCCGAAGCACCTGATGACATTCGGCCCGTACCCGCGGGATCCACTTCCCTTCCCGACAATCACGATCGCCAGCCGCAACGATCCCTTCGGCAGCTACGAGCACGCCGATGACATCGCTGCAAGCTGGGGATCCCTCCTCATTGACGCTGGTGAGGCCGGCCATATCAACACCGAGTCCGGCCACGGGCCTTGGCCGGAAGGAACAATGGTGTTTGCCCAATTCCTTGGCCGTTTGAAGCCGTAATACCGGACGCTTTGGCAGAACCGCAATTCACAGTCGGGCATTGCATCGCCGCGCCCAGCACGGGAACGCTCGGGCGGTTTTAGCTGAGCAATCGGCTAGTCACCCTCTCCGCGAATGAAGAGAACGCCCGCCAGGCCCACAAGAACGATGCATTGCAGTATGAACATCGGCCATTCTGGAGACATCGCATTCACTCCGCCAATTGGGGCGATATAGGGCACCACTGCACAAGTGAATGGGCATTGTCGAACCTTGTCTGCGCCCCTCAGGCTACGCAGGGCGGAACGCACAACCAAGTAATTGTTTTTACGTAGATATTATTTTTATGGCATTAAGGGCTGTTTAATTCAATGCATCCAAAATATACACGCGCCAGGAGAGCGAGTACGCAGATTGAAACGATCGACACCCGGCAACCGGGGCAAACCGAAGACCAAGCTTCATGCGACCGGGCTCGACGACCACGCGCCCCCAATAAATAGCGCCGAACTCTCGGAGCGCGAGAGTCGCTGGAACTACGCTCTTGTCGGGTCAGGCCTCGGCGTCTGGGACCACGATCTTCGTCTTGGCAAGCGTTACTATTCCGATACCTGGAAGACCATTCGTGGCATGGCGCCCGATGAGGATGCCGACGGGGATTATGACACTTGGATTGAACTCATCCACCCCGATGATCGGGAATTCGTCGTAAGGGCGATCGATCGTCAGAATGCAGGCGATCCGGACTATCAGATTTTCGTGTATCGCGAGCGCCACAGGGACGGCCACTGGATCTGGATCGAATGCCGTGGTGCTTGTGTCGAATGGGACGAAAATGGCGCCCCTGCCCGCCTCGTCGGCACCGATACCGACATCACCGAGCGCAAGGAGGCGGAGGAGCGGCTGGCGCACGTGTCGCGACGCCTCGATCTCGCGCTTGATATCTCCAATATCGGCGTCTTCGAGGCCGACATCGAGAATGGCACTGTCGATTGGGACGACCGTCTTCTGGCGATCTACGGCATTACTGGGACGTCGCCAGCCACCACGGGCGATGCCTGGGAGGCTTCGCTGCATCCCAATGACAGGGAACGTGTGCTAGCGACCATCAGCGAGAGCATCGCTGACAACACCGATTTTGAGCACGAATTCCGCATCATCCGGCAGGACGGCATCGAGCGCGTCATCCGCGCAAAGGCGGCATTTTTTCTCGACAGCGACGGACGCCGCAAGCTGATCGGTGCGAATTGGGATGTCACTGCCGAAGTCCGGCTCAATAACGAGTTGCAGCGCGCCAAGGATCTCGCCGAAGCCCGCAATAGGGAGCTCGAAAGCGCCAAGGAAAACATCGAGCACCTGGCGCTGCATGATTACCTCACCAACTTACCCAATCGCCGATACCTGGATCGCATGTTGGACGAGCGTTCCGCCGAATGTCGCCGGACCGGCCTGACGCTCGCGATCCTCCATATCGATCTCGATCGCTTCAAGCAGATCAACGATACGCTCGGCCACCGTGCCGGCGACGCGATGCTGAAGCACGTTGCGCAGGTCCTGAAAAGGAACGTCCGTTCCACTGATTTCGTCGCTCGTATTGGTGGCGACGAGTTCGTGGTCCTGTGTACCCTCGACGTCACACCAAGGAAGATCTCTAATCTGGCCGAACGCATCATCCGCGAGCTCTGCAAGCCTATTCGCTACGAGGGCCATGATTGCCGTTTCGGCGCAAGTATAGGAATCGCCACGGGGGACGGTCCGGCGCTGGATGCCAAGCAACTTCTGCTAAATGCCGATATCGCGCTCTACCGTGCAAAGAGCGGTGGACGCAATCGCCACGAATTCTTCTCGACCGATGAGCGCCGCCGCATCATAGCCAGCAAGCGACTGGCCGACGAAATCCTGCTGGGCCTGGAACGCGGCGAGTTTATTCCGTTCTACCAGTTGCAGTTCCAGGCGCGAACGCTCGAGGTTGCCGGCGTCGAGACGCTGGCGCGCTGGCAGCACCGCGAACACGGTTTGCTGGCCCCCGATCGCTTCCTCGCGATTGCCGAAGATCTGGATGTTGTCTCGACGATCGACGGTCTTATCCTCGAGCAGGCACTGGCGGATCGCCAGCGATGGGAGGATGAAGGGCTTCGCATCCCGAAGATCGCAGTCAACGTCTCGTCTCGTCGCCTCGCCGATCCGAACCTTGCGAAGAAGCTTCGCGGACTGAAGATCGAGCCTCGCACGATCTCCTTCGAACTGCTTGAATCGATCTCGCTGGACGATTGCGATGATGCCGTGACCGCCAATCTCCGGCAGCTACGCCGCCTCGGCATCGATATCGAGATCGATGACTTCGGCACGGGCCACGCGTCGATTGTTAGCCTTTTGAAGCTGAGCCCGAAGACCTTGAAAATCGACCGCGAGCTGATCCGCATGCTGCCCCACTCGGCAGAGCAGCGGAAGCTCGTCCGTTCGATCATCGACATCGGTCGTTCGCTGAACATTCTCGTCACGGCTGAGGGGGTGGAGACGATGGACCACGTCCGAATCCTCTGCGACCTCGGTTGCGACATGCTCCAGGGCTACGCGCTGGCCCGCCCGATGCCCGCACTGCAGATAGCGCCCTTTGCACGCGCTGCGTCCTGGCGGGGCGTGGAAGGCCCTGCCCGCGGCCTGCAACAGGACCTGCGCAAGTCGATCAACAGCTCCGGCCAAAGATAAAGGCCTGCATGACTCCGCCGAGACGGACGGCTCACATTCCGTTGATCGCAAAAAACCTGTAAACTGCTTCGCAGAAAGTCTTCGATTCTCTTAGCGGCACTCCGGCAATCCCGGATTCCGGGGAAGGAGTGACAGGCGGATTGTGAAACCCTCGCTTTTCCTTTAAGGGGACGCCACGAGATCGATCCACTCGCGCTATCCCAAGAGCGCCAACGATAGAGAACAATTGCAATGAACCGTCGCCGCCGTATTTACGAGGGCAAGGCCAAGATTCTGTATGAGGGCCCGGAACCGGGCACGCTGATCCAGTTCTTCAAAGACGATGCCACCGCCTTCAACAAGAAAAAGCACGAAGTCATCGATGGCAAGGGCGTTCTGAACAACCGCATTTCGGAATACATTTTCAGCCATCTGAACAAGATCGGCATTCCGACGCATTTTATTCGTCGCCTCAACATGCGCGAGCAGTTGATCCGCGAAGTCGAAATGATCCCGCTTGAGATCGTTGTACGCAACGTTGCCGCCGGCTCGCTGTCCAAGCGCCTTGGCATCGAGGAAGGCGTCGTGCTGCCACGCTCGATCATCGAGTTCTATTATAAGTCCGACGCGCTCGACGATCCGATGGTTTCCGAGGAGCACATCACGGCATTTGGCTGGGCGAACCCCGCCGAACTCGATGATATCATGGCGCTTGCCATTCGCGTCAACGACTTCATGACCGGTCTTTTCCTCGGCGTCGGCATCCAGCTTGTCGACTTCAAGATCGAATGCGGTCGCCTGTACGAAGGCGACATGATGCGCATCATCCTGGCCGATGAGATTTCGCCGGACTCCTGCCGTCTCTGGGATATCGATACCCGTGAAAAGATGGACAAGGACCGCTTCCGCCGGGACATGGGTGGACTTCTCGAAGCCTATTCGGAAGTTGCGCGCCGCCTCGGCATCATCAACGAGAACGAGCCTGTGCGCGGCACCGGACCGGTGCTCGTGAAGTAAGACTTTCAGGCCAAGCAAGACAGGGAAGATAAAGTGATCAAGGCTCGTGTAACCGTCACGCTGAAGAACGGCGTTCTCGATCCGCAGGGCAAGGCAATCGAGGGCGCCCTCGGTGCTCTCGGCTTCGATGGTGTCGGCCATGTCCGTCAGGGCAAGGTTTTCGACGTCGAACTCGAAGGCGCTGACAAGGAGAAAGCGGCGAGCGACCTCAAGGCAATGTGTGAGAAACTCCTCGCAAATACGGTGATCGAGAACTATAATATTTCCGTCGACTAATCTTGGTCGTGGAGCGCACTCGATGGCTGAATTGACGCAAGAGCTCATGCTTGAGTTGTTGACGAAGATGAACGAGCACATCGATACGCTGGACGCGTCGCTTGACGAGATCCGAAGCGAAATGCATTGCATGCGCGACACGATGACCACGATGGAGCAGGAAATACACAGTATTTACGGTGTTCTCGGTCGGCACGAAGGCCGGCTGGAGCGTATTGAAAAGCGTCTCGTACTCAGAGAACTTGCAGAAGCACAAACAAGGTTTTAGCCGCACTCATGAAATCAGCTGTCGTTCAACTTCCGGGTCTCAATCGCGATCGAGACATGATCGCAGCACTGACGAAAATCTCCGGTCACGCGCCGGTGACCATCTGGCAAACGGAGACGGATATTCCGGACGTCGACCTGATCGTCATCCCCGGCGGCTTTTCCTATGGCGACTACCTCCGGTGCGGCGCTATCGCAGCGCGCATGCCGGTCATGCAGGCGATCATCGAAAAGGCAAACAAGGGCGTCAAGGTTCTCGGCGTTTGTAACGGGTTCCAGATCCTGCTCGAGGCAGGTCTGCTTCCTGGCGCGCTGATGCGCAATGCCTCGCTCAAATTCGTCTGCCGCCAGATCAAGCTCGAAGTCGTCAACGCCGACACCGATTTCACCCGCGCCTATTCCAAGGGTCAGATCATTCGCAGCCCAGTCGCCCATCACGACGGCAACTACTTCGCCGACGCCGAGACCCTGGCAAAGATCGAAGGCAGCGGCCAGGTCGTATTCCGCTATGCGGAAGGCACCAACCCGAACGGCTCGATCAACGATATTGCCGCGGTCATGAACGATAAGGGCAACGTCCTCGGCATGATGCCGCATCCCGAAAACCTCATCGAAGCAGCGCATGGCGGTTCCGACGGCCGTGGTCTGTTCGCATCCGCCCTCGAGGTAATCGCAGCTTAACCTTCGGCACGTAAGAGGCCATTCATCCAGTCCATTGGAGCAAGTTGATGCGTCCTCGCCTTTCGACGACACGTGTTCTCGCGATTGCCGCAACGGCGGCGCTGGTCGCGTCCTGCCAATCGAACACGCCCGCGAAGGATCCTGACCGCAGCGCGCTGTCCACCATGGAGCGCGTTGCTCTCGGTGCGAACGCCTGCTGGTTCAAGTCGGGCGACGCGGCCTTTGCCGCATACAGGTTGGCGCCGGAGTTGAATTCCTTCTCCGGTCGTCCGCGCATTCTCGTCGTGCACAAGGGAAGCCCCGAAAGCCGCCCATTGCTCGTTGTTCAGGCAGAGGGCAACCCCTCCAAGCTCGATGCCTTCGGTCCGATGATGCAAGGCGCCACCGGACCGCGGATCGTCAAGGATGTCACCCGCTGGGCCTCCGGCGGCAAGGCTTGCGGCTGATCAGTCCCAAAAGAACGACTTGCTGGCCTCCTTGTTCGCCTCGGCGCGCGTGACGCCAATGTCCAGCAGTTCGGCGTCCGTCAGATCACGCAACACCCTGCGGCTCTCTCGCTTCTGATGCCACGATGTTAGTCGTTGCAATGCGGACACCAGCAAGGTGCGCGGCACACGGCGAGAGTCTTGCTGAATGCGGCATTGTATCGATTGCACCTTAGCAGGAAGCGGTGCAATCCGGAGCTCGTTCTCTGGAACGGCGGACATTTCATTCTCCACGTGGATTGTGTCTGTAATTCAGATAATCTTGACGGACGAAGGGTGACAATATAGAGAATTGTCATCATGACAAATTGGCTCCCAGACGTTTCGCGCGGTTTCGGCCCGGTTTACCTCCGGATTGCGGACAGCATTGAATCAGCCATTGCCGCAGGTACATTGCCCGCTGGCAGCAAGTTGCCGCCGCAGCGAAACCTTGCCTACGACATAGGCGTGACAATCGGGACAATCGGCCGGGCCTATGCGCTGGTGCACGAACGCGGCCTCGTCGCGGGAGAAGTCGGCCGCGGCACATATGTCCTGGATCGCGCCGAGACGGCACCCGGCAATCAGCCGGACCCACTGACCATCGCGCTCGGCGGCACGCGTCCGATTGATGCGCCGGCCGGCAAGATACGCTTTGACACCACCGCGGCTCCGGACCTCGGCCAGGGCAAGATCATCGGCAGCGTGCTCGCCGCAATCGGCGAGGAGCAGCTTTCCGAGATTTCGTCCTATTCCCGTGTTTTCCCGCAAAATTGGTACGAGGCAGGGCGGCGCTGGCTCGCCAGGAACGATTGGACGCCCGACACCGAAAACATCGTCCCTACCCTCGGCGCACACGCGGCGGCGGTCTCGGTGATTTCGGCCGTGTCGTCGCCCGGTGACAAGATCGTATTTGAAGATTTGAGCTATACGCAGGTCAGCCGCAGCGCCCGCATTCTTGGTCGCCGTACGATCACCGTCGACTCCGACGAGAACGGCGTAATCCCCGATGACTTCGAGCGCTTGTGTCTTCAGCAGCATCCCAAGCTCGCGTTCCTCATGCCGACCGCGCACAATCCCACCCTGGCTACGATGCCTTGCGAGCGCCGGGTACGGATCGCGGAGATTGCACGCAGGCATGGCGTCTGGCTGATAGAGGACGATCTCTACGGTGGCATGACTGGAGACGAAAATCCCCTGCTGGCGTCGCTCGCGCCCGATCGCACCTTCCTGATCAGTGGCCTTTCAAAGTCCGTGGCTGCCGGAGTGCGCGGCGGCTGGGTCGCCTGCCCGCCGCATTTTGCGCAGCGGATCAAGGTAACGCACAAGATGATTACGGGCGGGCTGCCTTTCATTCTGGCCGAGGCTTGCGCCCGTCTCGTTCAGAGCGGCCAAGCACACGAAATCCGCAAGGCAAGCACGGCCGAACTGGCCATCCGCGAGCGCCTCGCACGGCAACAACTACAGGGATACGATTTTGTGTCCCATCCGCATGTTCCCTTCCTCTGGCTGAAGCTGCCCGATCCCTGGCTCTCGGGAACCTTCAAGAACGCCGCCTATAGAGATGGCGTGCTGATCGATGACGAGGACGAGTTCAAGGCCGCTCGCGCCGAGAAAGTTTATCACCGCGTGCGGATAGGCTTCTCGTCCCCCAGAAACCGTGACGATCTGGTTGCAGGATTGATGACTTTGAGACGCCTACTAGAAAGCGGCGGCGCCGGCTATGATGGTGAGATTTGAAGCGACGGCAGATCGGCCGCAGACCAGCGACAAAGCATCGTCGGTCGGCAAAAATGCTTTACCCGCCGATGATCGATGGTGCGTAATTCGGATTACGCGCGCCGGCATCCAGGTCGGCTACAAGTTTTGAGCTGGCACGATAGTCGCCTTTTGGTGCCTGCTGTCTGTTAACAGCGGGCATTTTCCTATCGCGCGTTTCATTCACTTAGGCTAAAGACACCGCAATCGCGCAACGGCAGGGACTTCCGAGAGCTCATGACCATTTCCAATACCCGCCCGATCACCCCCGAACTGATTGCCGCCCACGGCCTGAAGCCAGACGAGTATCAGCGGATCTTGAGCCTGATCGGACGCGAACCGACTTTCACCGAGCTCGGCATCTTTTCGGCCATGTGGAACGAGCACTGCTCTTACAAATCCTCCAAGAAGTGGCTGCGTACGCTGCCGACCAAAGGTGCGCGCGTCATTCAGGGCCCAGGTGAAAATGCCGGTGTTGTCGATATCGATGACGGCGACTGCGTAGTCTTCAAGATGGAGAGCCACAACCACCCGTCCTACATCGAGCCATATCAGGGCGCGGCCACAGGCGTCGGGGGCATTCTGCGCGACGTCTTCACCATGGGTGCACGCCCGATCGCAGCAATGAATGCGCTGCGTTTCGGCGAGCCGGACCATCCGAAGACCCGTCACCTAGTCTCCGGTGTCGTCTCGGGCGTCGGCGGTTATGGAAACTCCTTCGGCGTTCCGACGGTCGGCGGCGAAGTCGAGTTCGACGCGCGTTATAACGGCAATATCCTGGTCAACGCCTTCGCGGCTGGCCTGGCCAAGTCGAATGCCATCTTCCTCTCGGAAGCCAAGGGCGTCGGCTTGCCGGTCGTCTATCTCGGCGCAAAGACCGGCCGCGACGGCGTCGGCGGTGCGACCATGGCCTCGGCCGAATTCGATGAGTCCATCGAGGAAAAGCGTCCGACCGTCCAGGTCGGCGATCCCTTCACCGAAAAGTGCCTGCTGGAAGCCTGCCTCGAGCTGATGCAGACCGGCGCCGTCATCGCCATCCAAGACATGGGTGCTGCCGGCCTCACCTGCTCGGCCGTCGAAATGGGTGCAAAGGGCGATCTCGGCATTCTGCTCGATCTCGATACCGTGCCGGTGCGCGAAGAGCAGATGACCGCCTACGAAATGATGCTGTCCGAAAGCCAGGAGCGCATGCTCATGGTTCTGGAGCCGGAAAAGGAAGCCGTGGCGAAGGCGATCTTCACCAAGTGGGGCCTGGATTTTGCGATCGTCGGCAAGACCACCGACGACCTGCGCTTCCGCGTTGTCCATCAGGGCGAAGAAGTCGCCAACCTGCCGATCAAGGATCTCGGCGACCAGGCGCCGGAATATGATCGTCCGTGGCGAGAATCGGACAAGCGTGCGCCGCTGCCCGCGAACCTCGTTGCCGCACCGGCAGACTACGGCCAGGCGCTGTTGCAGCTCGTTGGCTCTCCCAATCAATCGAGCCGCCGTTGGGTTTACGAACAGTACGATACCCTGATCCAGGGCAACTCACTCCAGCTTCCGGGAGGTGATGCAGGCGTCGTTCGCGTCGAGAACCATCCGACCAAGGCTCTTGCATTCTCGTCCGATGTGACGCCGCGCTATGTCGAGGCCGATCCGTTCGAGGGCGGCAAGCAGGCAGTCGCAGAATGCTGGCGCAACATCACGGCTACCGGCGCAGAGCCGCTGGCGGCGACCGACAACCTGAACTTCGGCAACCCTGAAAAGCCGGAAATCATGGGCCAGTTCGTTCAGGCCGTGAAAGGCATCGGCGAAGCCTGCCGCGTCCTCGACTTCCCCATCGTGTCGGGGAACGTCTCGCTCTACAATGAAACCAACGGCGTTGCGATCCTGCCGACACCGACGATCGCTGGCGTCGGCCTTCTGCCCGACTGGAAGAAGATGGCGCGCATCGGCAGCGCCTCGAATGGCGATAAGGTAATCATGATCGGTACGGACGGCAGCCATCTCGGTTCGTCGGCCTATCTGCGCGATGTCGTCGGCAGCACTGAAGGCCCCGCTCCCGAGGTCGATCTCCTCGCGGAGCGCCGTAACGGCAACTTCGTCCGCTCGGTCATCCGAAACGGCCAGGCAACGAGCTGCCACGATATCTCTTCCGGCGGCCTCGTTCTGGCTCTCGCCGAAATGGCGATGGCGTCAGGCAAGGGCCTCAAGATCGATCTTCGTGAAAGCAAAGGTGCACCGCACGCGCTCCTATTCGGCGAAGATCAGGCCCGCTACGTGCTGACGGTGCCAGCGGATGTTGCCAATTTCGTCTGCGCCAACGCCGAAGGTGCGGGTGTACCTTTCCGCCGCCTCGGCACTGTCGAAGGTGAAAGCCTCGTGATTGACGATCTGCTGTCGCTGCCGATTCAGCAATTGCGCGACGCCCATGAATCATGGTTCCCTGATTACATGGAAGGCCATGGCACACTGGCTGCCACGGAATAATGCGCAAGGAGTAACGATCATGCCTATGAAACCCGGTGATATCGAAGACATGATCAGGGCCGGCATCCCCGGCGCCAAGGTGACCATCCGCGATCTTGCCGGCGACGGCGATCATTATGCGGCTGAGGTGGTAGCGGAAGCTTTTCGCGGCAAGAGCCGCGTGCAGCAGCATCAGATGGTCTACGAGGCCCTGAAGGGCAACATGGGTGGCATACTGCATGCCCTGGCGCTGCAGACATCGGCACCTGAGTGATATCGAACGCAAATGCCCGGTTAGAAGCCGGGCATTTCGTTATAACCGTCTGCAGCAAAGACCATGTCCGAGCGTGGGCCGGCGGTTAGCAGCGTGAAGTCGAAGGGCGCCCGCAGGTCTGGCCCCAGGACATACTGCCGATGCACGCGCAGGAAATCCTTCTTGATCTTCTTATAGTGCTCGATAGTCAGCATTTGCTTCACGCGAATGAAGATCATCTTCGCAGGCCGTGCATTTCCATGTCCACAAACCGCTACGACCGGCACCTTGTAGAAATGAATGGCGTCGGTCAGACAGTGGACATCAAGCCAGTTGACGCTGTCGCATCGCGCGATCAGGCCGACCCGTGACCGCAACACGTGCGCGGGGCGCAACAATGCGCATTGCAGGATTGCCGAGCCGAGCGTTGCAAAGATCACCTTCTTGCCGGCAAAAACATCAGGATCCCGTTCGAGCAGGAGGCCAACGACGTGGGCGGCGACGCTGGATCCCATACTGTGAGATGAGATCACATACTCCTGCGCAGGTTCCGACAGGGCGGTCTGCGCGGCCGTGGCACAGCGATCTAGCCACTGGTCGAATGCCTCATCGCTCGTCCGGGCAAGAGCGACCGCCATCCGCCAGTCAGCGAAGAGATGCAGCGTGTAGAAGCGCTCCGCGAAAGGCAGAAACACGAAGACGAAGAAACACAATGCCAACGCCGTGCTCCACAGGAGATGAAAAGCGGGCAACTCCATTTCGAGTGGTATCACGGCGATCGTGGCGCTAAGCGAAAAGCCGAGTATCATCATCAGGAACGGAAAGACGAAGAACAGCCCGAATCGCCAAGCGTGCCTGAAGTAGCCGGCCATCCCGCCATGGAGGATGACCTGCAGAGCACTACGAAAGCCCGCCAGAATTTGCGCAGGTATGCTGCGTGATCGAAGCTGCTCCACCAAAGCATTGTGGTCGAAGATATGGATGTGGCTGTTGGTTTCCCATCCGTCAACACCCGCCTTCACCTTGAACGCCGTCGACGCCGGTCCGTCGTCCGGCTCGCCTGTCAGCACGGAGAAATTCCAGGTCGCTGCACTTTGTTTTGCGGATCGTTCATAGCGCGCCCTGTGAGCACGCCCATCAAGTGGCTCGAACCCCGGAAAATGGAGAACGACCCGTTTCGAAATCAATGTCATTATTTTCTTTCTGGCCGCGCACGGCAGGAAATTGCTGCGCCGCAATCGGCGAGAATTGTGGCAAAATCCGGGTGAATTCCTTGCCATAACCGGCAATGCGCGCGCGAGATTAAGCCGCTCCTGAACCAGGCGTAACGCAAGCGCAACAATGCGCCGTCCGCAAACCGATAGGGCGCTCTTTTTTTGGCTCGGCCTGCTGGAATTCCGCGGATCACATGCTATCTAAGCTTAACGATTGAAACGGCGGGCCTTTAACTCGCCTGTGGAAAGGATTAGTCCCTATGAGCGGTATCAACGAATTCATCGACAACGAAATCAAGAGCAACGACGTCGTCCTCTTCATGAAGGGCACGCCGCAGTTTCCGCAGTGTGGATTCTCCGGCCAGGTCGTGCAGATTCTCGATTACATCGGCGTCGACTACAAGGGCATCAACGTGCTCGCTGACTCCGAGATCCGCCAGGGCATCAAGGATTACTCCAACTGGCCGACGATCCCGCAGCTCTACGTGAAGGGCGAGTTCGTCGGCGGTTGCGACATCGTCCGGGAAATGTTCCAGGCCGGCGAGTTGCAGCAGCACCTGCAGGAACATGGCGTGACCGTTCGCGGCGCTGCCTGACCTGTTCGGTCACCGGGCGTCCGCCCGGTTTCCAAATCTTGCATTTTGAGTCCGAGGCGCTGTGCTGAACAGCGCCTTGGCCCGTTTATGGGAATTTCATTGTGACAGATTCATCACAAACCGTGCACGCGGGCCAATTGCCCATGGGCAAAGGGGAATTCATTGCGCTCGCCGCCTTCTTGATGGCGGTCAATTCGCTCGCGATCGACATCATGCTGCCGGCACTGCAGCAGATCGGCGCAAGCCTTGGCGTCGAAAGCGAAAATCACCGTCAGTTCGTCGTTTCCGCCTATCTGCTGGGCTTCGGCTCGGCTCAGCTCTTCTACGGCCCTCTCTCCGACCGATTCGGCCGCCGTCTGCCGCTGTTGATCGGCCTTGTCATCTATATCTGTTCTGCGCTGGGGATCGCACTGGTACCGTCCTTTGCGGGCCTTCTCGCACTTCGCTTCATTCAGGGCATTGGTTCCGCAGCGACGCGCGTCATCACCATCTCCATCGTCCGTGATATCTACGGCGGCCGGCAGATGGCAGAGGTCATGTCCCTGATCATGATGGTCTTCATGATCGTTCCCGTCATCGCGCCGGGCAGCGGCCAGATCATCATGTTCTTCGGCAGCTGGCATCTGATCTTCGTGTTCATCGCCGTCCTGGCCGCTTTGATCTCGGTTTGGGCCTATATCCGCCTTCCCGAAACCTTGCGTCCCGCGAATGTCCGCCCGTTCACCGCACGCTCGGTGATCGGTGGCTTCAAGCTGGTTCTCACGAACCGCATCGCCCTCTGCTACACGATTGCCACCACCTTCATCTTCGGTTCGCTGTTCGGCTTCATCAATTCCGCGCAGCAGATATACGTCGGCATCTACGAGCTGGGGGTCTACTTCCCCTTCGCCTTTGCCGGCGTCGCTGTCTTCATGTCGCTTTCGTCATTCCTCAACGCGCGGCTTGTTGGCAGGTTCGGGATGCGGCGGTTGTCGCATGGCGCATTGGTCGGCTTTATCACCGTCAACACCATCTGGCTCGCAGCCCTCGTTCTTGGGCCGCAACCGATGCCCTTTGCGTTTTTCATCTGCTTCTTCGGTGTGGCCATGTTCCAGTTCGGCTGGATCGGCTCCAACTTCAACTCGCTTGCCATGGAGCCGCTCGGCCACGTCGCGGGAACGGCTTCGTCCGTCCTCGGCTTCATGAGCACGGTCGGCGGCGCGCTGATCGGCGCCGGCATCGGCCAGGCATTCAACGGCACAGCATTGCCAATGGTCGCAGGCTATTTCACCGTCTCGATCATCGGTCTGGTCTTCGTTTTGATCGCAGAGAAGGGACGTCTCTTCCAGCCGCACAATCCTGCGGTCTGATCGGCTCTCTCCGCCCCTATTTCAGGATTTCGATTATGACGCCACCACATAAACCCCATGTTGAGAATCAGGGCTCCCGCCGCATAGGCATGGGCTTCGTCGAATTTGTCATTACCATCGCCATCATGACCGCCAGTGTCGCGATGGCGATCGACAGCATGCTGCCATCCCTGCCCGCGATCGGCCATTCGCTCGGTGTCACGAACGCCAACGATACGCAGCTCGTGATCGGCGTCTTCTTCCTCGGATTCGGCGTGTCGCAGATCATTTTCGGTAGCCTGTCTGATACCTTCGGCCGTCGAAACATCCTGCTTGGCGGCCTCGCCGTTTATGTCCTCGCTATGTTCGCCGCTGCCGCTACCGCCAGCTTCGAAATGCTGCTGATCATGCGCTTTGTCCAGGGCCTCGGCGGCGCAGCCGTCCGCATCACGACCATGGCGATTGTTCGCGACTGCTTCGGCGGCCGTGAGATGGCGCGGGTCATGTCCTACGTGATGATCGTCTTCATGATCGTGCCGATCGTGGCGCCTTCGGTCGGTCAGTTGATCATCACCTACGCCAACTGGCACTGGATTTTTATCCTGCTCGGCCTTGTCGGAGGGGTCTTGTTCATCTGGGCACTCGCGCGTCTGAAAGAATCTCTGCCGAAAGAAGAGCGCATCCCGTTATCGGTCGGCTCCGTCGTCGACGGTTTCAAGACCGTCCTGACGAACAAGATCACCTGTGGCTACATGATCGGGCTGACGATGTTCACGGGCGTCATCAGCGCCTACGTTATTTCGGTCCAGCAGGTGTTCGGCGAGGTCTACGGCCTTGGCGATTGGTTACCGATCGCCTTTGCGGCAACGGCCGGCGGCATCGCTGTCGCGAACTTCGCCAACGGGTTTTTTGTGCGCAAATTCGGGATGCGCCGCATCTCGCACGTTGCGATGATCCTGTTCACGATCGTGTCTGCAATCGGTTTCGTCAAAGCTCTCGGTGGCCGGCCCGATTTCGCCTTTGCCTATACCCTGTTCACGATCCTGCTGATGATGTTTGCGGTTATTGCCACCAATTTTACGGCAATCAGCCTGGAACCCATGGGCAACCTCGCCGGCACCGCGACAGCCATCACCGGCTTCGTATCGACGACCTTCGGCGCGATCCTCGGCGGCACGGTCGGACAGCTATTCAACGGGACTGTGCAGCCGCTCTTCGGCGGCTTCGCGGTGTTCGGGGCGATCAGCATCGCGGCAACGCTGTGGGCCGAAGGCGGCAAGCTGTTCACACATCCGGGTGACAGCCCGCACATCGATCCAGGCGCCGGGCATTTCTAGTAG
>Ga0207426_1001778_pt1 | contig 16206 bp, 13 predicted proteins | sample AraplaMF_Cvi_mMS_FD_184265 | JGI IMG/M metagenome (GOLD analysis project Ga0207426, IMG submission 184265) | Arabidopsis root microbial communities from the University of North Carolina, USA - plate scrape MF_Cvi_mMS (SPAdes) (version 2) | ecosystem: Host-associated > Plants > Roots > Endosphere... | reverse complement strand
CGATACGGTCGAGGATGTGATCGCCCAGGCCAACGACACCGAGTTCGGCCTCGCCGCCTACTTCTTCGCCGGCGACCTGAAAAAGGTCTGGCGTGTCGCAGAGGCGCTGGAATACGGCATGGTCGGAATCAATACCGGCCTGATGTCGACGGAAACGGCACCCTTCGGCGGCATCAAGCAGTCTGGCCTCGGCCGCGAAGGCTCGCGCCACGGTGCCGATGACTATCTGGAGATGAAGTATCTCTGCATGGGCAATGTCTGAGCGACACGTCGCTCACGACAGTTGAGGCATTGCAAACGGGATCGCCGGCCGCGGCGGTCCCGTCTTTTTCGGTTAGCTTTGCTGTGCTTGCCCTCCCAGCTGCCAATCCGGCAGCGGGAAGATGCGATCATAGGCCCAGTTGAAAACGAACGCGTATACCACGTAGAAAAGCGCGAAGGACACATCCATCGTCAGCGCCTGGATGACGCTGATGTCGAGGTACCAGGCGATCATCGGCAGTAGCGCGAGCAGCAACCCGACCTCAAACATGACCGCATGCAGGACGCGGACCGCAACACTCTTTTGCGTGCCGCCGGTGAGGTATTGCATCAGATGGTCGAAGCCGAGATTGTAGAGATAGTTCCAGGCTGTCGCGAGCGTCGCGCCGGCGACGCCGATCACGCCGATATCGGCCATAGGCATGCCGAAGGCCAGCGCGCCGAGCGGCGTGACAAGGGAAAGTCCAATGATTTCGAAGCTGATGGCGTGACGGACACGGTCTGCGGTTTTACGCATGGTCTACCCTTAGTGGGAATGTTCGGGTCGTCCCGAGTTGATGCCCATAGAGGGGGAGGTCGTCCTCACTCCCTTTTAATAGGTATTCTGGCAGCCGAAGACAAGGGCGGCACCCTGCTCAGTAGTGCGGCGGCCGTGTATTCGCCGGCGCTTCCAGCGATTGCTCCTCAAGCGACAGAAACCGTTCCGTCAGCCTGTCCAGCTTGGCCCGCGTCTGCTCCACGGCCTTCCATTGTTCGGCCAGCTGGTCGGACAGCTCCTCAATCGTCTTTGCCTGATGGGCAACGATTTCCTCGAGCTTTGTAATGCGGTTCGTCTCTTCGGACATGGAACCTCCTCGCCGCAACCGGCCAATGTCATGCCATCTGAAAAGCGGAAATAGTCCGCGCGGTCAATCGTTTCGAGGGCGGTGACGTGCGATTTGCAAAAGTGAACCGTTTGGTTACTAAAAGCCCTTGCCGCGCCCCACGTTGTGGGGTAGGGCGGTAGCCCTTCAGGGAGGAATTCTCATGGATCTTGGTAACGGCTTTCTTCATCCAGACCGGCTCTTTCCGGCCGATCCGGCAACCCGCACGGTCGCGCGGGACCTCTACGAGACGGTTCGGGCCCTGCCGATCGTAAGCCCACACGGGCATACGGAACCCTCGTGGTTTGCCGACGACAAGCCGTTCGAGGATGCGTCCTCGCTGCTTGTCATTCCGGACCATTATCTCTTCCGGATGCTGCACAGCGTTGGCGTCAAGCTCGACGATCTCGGCGTGCCTCGCCTCGACGGCAAGCCGGTTGCCAAGGGCCGTGACATCTGGCGCGCTTTCGCCGCGCAATACCATCTCTTCCGCGGTACGCCCTCCAGCCTCTGGGTCGATCATGCGATGTCGGCCGTCCTCGGCTGTGAAGAGCCGCTAACGCCTGAAAATGCGGATGCGCTTTACGACCATATCAATGCGCAGCTGGCGCTGCCGGAGTTCCGCCCGCGCGCCCTGCACAAGCGCTTCGGTATCGAGACGATCGCCACGACCGAGGGCGCGCTCGACCCGCTGGTGCATCACCAGAAGATGGCGGAAGACGGCTGGATCGGCCGCGTCCGCACCACCTACCGGCCGGACAGCGTCACCGACCCGGATGCCGTCGGCTTCCGCGAAAACCTGGTTCGGCTTGGCGAACTGACCGATTGCGACGTGACAAAGTGGGATGGGCTGATCGATGCCCACCGCAAGCGCCGCGCCTATTTCCGCCAGTACGGCGCGACTGCCACCGACCATGGCGTGCCGACGGCCTTCACGGCCGACCTGCCGCTGGCTGACAAGCAGCGCTTGCTCGACAAGGCGCACAAGGGGACGCTGAGCGCCGAGGAAACGGAACTTTACCGCGGCCAGATGCTGACCGAAATGGCCGGGCTTTCAGCCGAAGACGGCATGACGATGCAGATCCATGCCGGCTCGCGCCGCAACACCGATCGCGAACTGTTCCAGACCCGCGGCCCGAACATGGGCGCGGATATCCCGACGCCGACCGATTGGGTCGGCGGGCTTTCAGCAATGCTCGCCAAGTATGGCAATGCGCCGGGCCTGCGAGTGCTCCTCTTCACTCTCGACGAGACGACCTATGCCCGCGAGCTGGCACCGATGGCCGGCCATTGGTCCTGCCTGATGATCGGTCCGCCCTGGTGGTTCCACGACAGCCCGAACGGCATTCGCCGCTATCTCGACCAGGTGGTGGAGACGGCCGGTTTCGCCAACCTGGCGGGCTTCAACGACGATACGCGCGCGCTTCTGTCGATCCCGGCGCGCCACGATGTCTGGCGCCGCGAGGTCTGCCGCTTCCTGGCGCAGTTCGTGACCGAACACCGCATGTCCCGCAAGGAAGCCGAGATCGTCGCCGGCGAGCTCTCCTACGGAAATGCGAAGAAGGCATACAAGCTGTGACCGAACGTCTGACGAGCCTTTCCGACCTCGCGCCGACTGCCAAGCTTCCCGGCTATAATCGCAACGGGTTGAAGCCGGGTATCCTGCATCTCGGTCCCGGCGCATTCTTTCGCGCCCATTTCGCGCCGTTCACGGATGCCGCGATTGCGGCCGCCGGTGGCGATTGGGGCATCGAGGTTGCGAGCCTGCGGACAGCCGACGTCGCCGATCACCTGAATGAGCAGAACGGCCTCTATACGATGCTCGTGCGCGATACATCGGGCACGACGGCGAATGTCATCGGTCCGATCCTGCGCGCGCATGTGGCGACCCGCAATCCCGGCGATCTCCTTGCCCGGCTTGAGGATCCCGCGATCAAGATCGTCAGTCTGACGGTCACGGAGAAGGCTTATGGCTTCGATTCCGCGACCGGCGGCTTGGACTTGAAGCATCCCGACATTGCCGCCGACCTTGCCAACCGCCATGCGCCCCGTGGCGTCATCGGCTACATCGTCGAGGGGCTTGCACGCCGCCGCGCCAAGGGTATCGCGCCGTTCACGCCGCTCAGCTGCGATAACCTGCCGAGCAACGGCGCCGTCCTGAAGCGGCTCGTGCTCGAGTTCGCCGCTCGCATCGATCCGGAGCTTCGCGAGTGGATCGAAAAGAACGTGCCCTTCCCATCGACCATGGTCGATCGCATCACGCCGGCAAGTACCGATGCCACCTATCGCGATGCCGAAAGACTCACCGGCAGGCAGGATCTGGTGGCGATCGAGACCGAACCCTTCACGCAATGGGTGATCGAGGATCACTTCGCCAACGGCCGTCCGGAGTGGGAAAAGGCCGGCGCGCTGATGGTCGAGGAAGTCTCCGCTTACGAAAAGATGAAGCTGCGGATGCTGAACGGCGCGCACTCGCTGCTCGCCTATCTCGGTTACATAGGCGGCTATGAATTTATCCGCGACGTCATGGATGACGTCGGCCTTGCGGCGCTTGCGCGCCGCCACATGAACGCGGCCGCCGCCACGCTCGATCCCGTGCCCGGTATCGATCTTGAAGTCTATGCCGACGAGTTGATAGCGCGCTTTGCGAACAAGGCGATTGCCCACCGCACCTATCAGATCGCCATGGACGGCACGCAGAAGCTGCCGCAGCGCCTCCTCGAGCCGGCCGCCGAAGCCTTGGCGAACGGCAGCAAGGCGGAAACCTATGCGATCGCAGTGGCTGCCTGGATGCGCTATGTCCTTGGCGTTAACCGGGATGGCGAACGCTACGAATTGCGCGACCCGCGCGCGGGGGAAATTGCTGCGCTCCTGGCCGACGTGCCGCGCAATGGCGGCGCGGTGTCGAAAGCCCTGTTCGGGCTGGCGGGCCTTTTCCCGGCGGCGCTGACTGGCAATATCGGCTGGACCGAGGATGTGGCGAACAAGCTTGAGATCCTGATCCAGGACAACAAGCTGCCGCTGTTCTAAGGAAGGGTGCTGCGACGGTGCGGGCCGTCGCAGTATGGATTTTCGAGGCCCTTCCATCTGTGGCGAGGGCTGGGTTTTAGCGCGTTGCCCTCCCATAACCCGTCATCCCTGTGCTTGTCACAGGGATCCAGCGCCCAAGTCCTTGGGCGCAGGAGATTCTTTTCCACGAGTTATGGTCATTCACCGCGCCGGCCGGTGGCTGGATTCCTGTGACAAGCACAGGAACGACGGCCTGGGCTCAGTGCCTATCCCTTCACGCGCGCCATATCGGGATCGTAAAGCGGTTTCAGCGAGACCTGACAGGGCACGCGCTCGCGCGCCACGTCGAGTTCGTAGCTACCGGACAGCACGAAGTCTTCGCTCACACCGCCCGGGTTGCGCACATAGCCGTAGCCGATCGGCTTCCCGATCGTGTAGCCGAAGCCGCCGCTGGAAAGCCAACCCACACGCTTGCCGTCGCGATAGATGGTCTCGCGGCCAAGCAGCACGATATCGGGATCCTCGGGCACGAAGCAGGCGAGCATCTTCTTGACGCCCGACGCGAGCTGCCGTTCGATCGCCTCGCGGCCACGAAACGGCGTGTTCTTCCTCGTCTTCACGGCCCAGCCAAGCCCGGCTTCAACAGGTGTATGATCCGGACCGATATCCGAGCCCCAGGCGCGATAGCCCTTCTCAAGACGGCAGCTCTCGATGGCGCGATAGCCGGCATTGACAAGCTGTAGCGGACCGCCCGCCGCCATCAGCGCATCATAAACGGTCGTCGCATATTCAATCGGCATATGAAGTTCGTAGCCGAGTTCGCCGACATAGGTGATGCGCAGCGCCCGGACCGGGCAGCCCGCAATGCCGATCGTCTTGACGCGGCCGAACGGGAACGCCGCGTTGGAAACATCGCTGCTGGTCACCTTCTCCAACACTGCGCGCGCATTCGGCCCCATCAGAGACAGCACGGAGTAGGCTGAGGTGACATCGACAAGTTCCGCATGCATTCCGCTCGGAATACTGCGCGCTATCCAATCGAAATCGTGGGTCGCAAAGCCAGTGCCGGTGACGATGTAGTATTCGTCGTTGGCGATGCGCGCACAGGTCAGGTCGCATTCGATGCCGCCCTTGTCGTTCAGCATCTGCGTGTAAATCAGCGATCCGATCGGTTTGGCAACATCGTTGGAGGCGATCCACGACAGCGCCGCCTCGGCATCGCGCCCCTTCAGCACGAACTTGGCGAAGGAGGTCTGGTCGAAGATGACGGCGGCCTCGCGCACAGCCTCGTGCTCGCGGCCGACGGCATCATACCAGTTCTGGCGGCCATAGGTGTAGACATCCTTCGGTTCCTCGTTGGCGAAGAGATCGGCAAACCAGTTTGGCCTTTCCCAGCCAAGCTTTTCGCCGAAGCAGGCGCCCTGTGCCTTGAGCCGGTCGTAGAGCGGCGATTTGCGGCACGGCCGGCCGCTCGAATATTCCTCGAAGGGGAAGGCCAGCGTGTAATGCTTGCCATAGGCCTCGAGCGTGCGGGTTCGCACCCAGTCGGTATCGAAATGCGGCCTGCCGAAGCGGCGGAGATCGACCGGCCAGAGATCGTAGGGCGGCTCGCCCCTGGCGACCCATTCGGCCAGCGCCATGCCGGCACCACCGCCGGATGCGATGCCAAAGGCATTGAAGCCGGCACCGACGAAGAAATTCTTCAGCTCCGGGGCCTCGCCGAGAATGAAGTTGCCATCAGGCGTAAAGCTCTCCGGTCCGTTCAGCAGCTGCTTGACACCGACAGACTCGAGCGCCGGAACGCGGCCAAGCGCCTGCTCCATGATCTGCTCGAAATGGTCGAAATTGCTGTCGAGCAGGGTGTAGTGGAAACCCTCGGGAATGCCCTTCACCGCCCAGGGGATAGGGTTCGGCTCATATCCGCCCATGACGATGCCGCCGACTTCTTCCTTGTAATAGGTCAGCCGGTCCGGATCGCGCAGCGTCGGCAGGTTCGACGGAACGCCGAAGGATTCGGTGATGATATATTGGTGCTCGACGGAGACGAGCGGCACGTTGACGCCGAAGCGCGCAGCAAAGGATCGCGTCCACTGGCCAGCGCATACAACGACGCGCTCGCACTCGATCCGCCCGTGCTCGGTGATCACGGCGCGGATCCGGCCCTTGTCTATCTCGAGATCGAGAACCTCGGTATCCTCGAATGTCGAGACGCCCGACATGCGTGCGCCCTTGGCAAGCGCCTGCGTGATATCGGACGGATTGGCCTGGCCATCGGTCGGCAAGTAGGCGGCGCCGACGAGGTCGTCTATCGTCATCAGCGGCCAGAGGTCGAAAGCCTCTTGCGGTGTCAGCAGCTGCATATCGAGCCCAAAGGATTGCGCCGTTGTCGCCTGCCGTTTGACTTCGGTCCAGCGTTCCTCGTTGCAGGCAAGCCTGAGACCGCCATTCATTTTCCAGCCGGTGCCCAACCCCGTCTCGGCTTCCAGTTTCTTGTAGAGATCGACGGAATAGCCGAGCAGCTGGGTGATGTTGGCGCTGGTGCGCAGCTGGCCGACGAGGCCGGCGGCATGAAAGGTCGTACCCGAGGTCAGCTTCTTGCGCTCGAGGAGAACCGTGTCCGTCCAACCGAGCTTGCCGAGATGGTAGGCCGTCGAGCAGCCGATGATGCCGCCGCCGATGACGACCGCCTTGGCGGTCTTTGGCAATTCCTTCGTCATATTATCGATCCTGTTCAAAAAGGTCGTAGGCGCGCTCGAAGCGCGCAAGATTCTCGGCCGTATAGCCGGCATAGTCGAAATCGATGGTGGAATGGATCTCGGAGACCATGCTCCACAGCGTCTCACGCAGCAGCGAAGCGCATTTCATCGCCGTGTAGCGGTACCGGAGATCGCTCGTCACTGCCTGACCGAAGTAGATCTCCAGCATTTGGTGTTCGTCCTCCTCGCCAAGCTGGTTGTTGGAGGCGAGCCCCCCGAGATCGAAGAGCGGTGTATTGAAGCCGGCATAGTCCCAATCGATCAGCCAGAGGCGCTTGCCGTCATCGAGGAAGTTTGCCGCAAGTAGATCGTTGTGGCCGAAGGCTATGTCAAAGGGACCGGCCGCGTTCTCGAGCCGCTCCGCTTTTTCAAGCACGGCTGGCAGGCGCGCAACATAGGTGCTGCCGGTGGCATCGAGATGCGCCGCATAATCTCGAATGACGTGAAACACCCAGAAGATTGCGGCGGGGCCGCGGAAGTGTCGGGCGATCTCCCGATGACAAGCGTGCACGAGCGGCACCACGCGCTTGAGCATTGCGGGATTCTTTATGTCGTCGGGTGTCAGCGCCCTGGCTTCGATGAAATCAAGGACCAGTACGCCGGGCTGATGATGGATTACGGCCGGCGAAAGCCCGGCTGCGTGTGCGGCGTGGCTGGCGGCAAGCTCGTTTTGCCGGCTGATGTGATGAACGGGAATGTCTTCTCCGAGCCGAACGACACGGCGAACCGCGCGATCCCGCACCAGATAATTCCGGTTGGTGATGCCGCCGGTGATAGGCTCAATCTCGATCGGACCCTGCCAGATGCCGAGTGCATAAATCCGATCTTCAGGCGTCACGCTAGTCTCCCCTCGCGGCCTATCCTATTGAAATCATGGCCAGAGCGGGATCGGCTGTCAAGCGTGCTAGATGGTAGCACCCGAGGCGTCGAAGACGTGACACCGCGCCGGGTCGAACGAGGCCTTCACGTTCGTCCCCCGTTCGACCTTCTGCTGCCCGTCGAGCGCGATCGTCAGTTGCTGCCCATCCGGCGTCGTTGCATAGAGCATCGTCGCGCCGCCGAGGTTCTCGACAAGATCCACGTTGACGGTCGCGAGCGTGATACCGCTGTTTTCAAGCACGGAGAGATGCTCCGGGCGGATGCCGAAAGTGACGGTTTGTCCGGCCTCGGCGTTGAGCCTGCGCGGCAGGCGAACGGAATTGCCGCAGACGTTGATGGTCGTCTCGGCTTCGCCGACCTGCTCGACGCGCGCCTGCAGGAAGTTCATCTTCGGGCTGCCGATAAAGCCTGCCACGAAACGGTTGGCCGGATTGTTGTAGAGATCGAGCGGTGCACCGACCTGCTCGATGCGGCCAGCGTTCAGCACGACGATCTTGTCGGCCATGGTCATGGCTTCCACCTGATCGTGGGTGACGTAGATCATCGTGTTGCCGAGGCTGCGGTGCAGCCGGGAAATCTCCACACGCATCTGCACGCGCAGTTCCGCGTCGAGGTTGGAGAGCGGTTCGTCGAATAGGAAGATGCGCGGCTCGCGGACGATCGCGCGGCCGATCGCCACGCGCTGGCGTTGGCCGCCGGAGAGTGCCTTCGGCTTGCGCTCCAACAGCTTTTCGATCTGCAGGATTTCGGCGGCGCGCTTCACCTTCGGCTGGATTTCGGCTTTCTTGTAGCCAGCAGTCTCCAATCCAAAGGCAAGGTTCTTGTAAACCGACATATGGGGATAGAGGGCATACGACTGGAAGACCATCGCGATGCCGCGCTTGGCCGGCGCCACTTCATTCATCCGCTCGTTGTCGAGCAGAAGTGCGCCGCCGCTAATCTCCTCGAGCCCCGCGATCATGCGCAGCAGGGTGGACTTGCCACAGCCTGACGGGCCGACGAAGACCGCGAACTCGCCGGGATCGATCTTCAGGTCGATACCGTGAATGACGTCCAGGGAGCCGTACCGCTTCTCGACCTTCTGGAGAACGACGCTTGTTGCCATGATCTCAGGATCCTCCCTGGTCCATTATTTCGTGCGAGCACGCCAGTCGGCGTACTTCGGGCTGTCCGATCCGATTGGCAGGATGACTTCGCTGCCGGTATCGGACGATTGGTAGATGGCGGTCACGAGTTCCAGCGCGCGGCGCGCGTCCCCTGTTGTCACCGGCAGCGGTCCATTGCCGCTGAGAAAGGCGTGGAAATGCTCCATCTGCGTGGTAAAGCGCGGCGCGACCGGTCGCCAATGACCGATGATGGCATTGATGCGCGCCTGCACATCGTCATTCGCGGCGATGATCTTCCATGGATCTTTGCCTGGCGAGTAAGGTTCATGATTGCTTTCGAAGGTGACGTTTTCAAAGTGCAGCCGCAAACGGCTGATCTCCTCCTGGGAGCCCAGCGTGCAGGAGAGAGACACGAAGGCGCCGCTCTGCATCAATAGGCTTGCCGACGCACAGTCCTCGACCTCGATGTCGTTGACGCGAGTTGCAACGCGACCGAACACCTTCGATACCGGCCCCATCAGATGCAACAGCATATCGTGCAGGTGCAGCGCATGGGTTACCAACACGCCCCCAAGCTCTGTCGCCCATTTGCCGCGCCAGGGCACGGAGTAATATTCGGGCATTCGGCGCCAGAAAGTCTCCACCGAGCCCAGATAAGGCCTGCCCGCGATACCCGCCTCGATGATCCGCTTCGCCTTCTCGATGCCGTCGCCGTAGCGATACTGGAAGATCGGCATCAGCGTGCCCTTGGCCGTCTTCTCCGCCTCCATGATCGTGTCGACGCCGGAAAGCGATCCGGTTAGCGGCTTCTCGCAGATGACGTGCTTGCCGGCGGCGAGAGCTGCCACCACCTGCTCAAGGTGAATGCCGGGCGGAGTGCAGATATCGACGATGTCGACACTCGCGTCATCAAGCACATCGGCAAACGAGGTCGTGCGCTTGGCGATGTAGAATTCGTCGCCGATTTCCCGCAGGCGTTCCTCGTTCAGGTCGCAGATCGCCACGACCTTGAACTTGTCGGGATGCGGCAGGTAGCCTTCGACGATGTGTGAACGGCCGATGCCGCAGCCGACGATCGCAACTCGCTTGATACTCATTGACCTATGTCCGTAATTGCATCAGCGCTTCATGCCGGTCGTGGCGATGCCCTCGATCAGCAGGCGCTGGAAGAATAGGAAGAAGAAGAACACCGGCACCAGCGTCAGCGTGGACATGGCGAACAGGCCGCCCCAATCCGATGCGCTGGTCGAGTCGACGAATGTGCGCAGACCGAGCTGGATCGTGTAGGTGTTCATATCGTTGAGGTAGATCAATGGCCCGAAGAAGTCGTCCCAGGTCCAGATGAAGGAGAAGATCGCGGCGGTCGCAAGCACCGGCAGCGACAGCGGCAGCATGATCTTCCAATAGATGCGCCAGGCGCTGCAGCCGTCCATCATGGCGGCCTCATCGAGCTCGCGCGGGATACCGCGGAAGAACTGAACCATCAGGAAGATGAAGAAGGCATCGCTTGCCAGGAACTTCGGCACGACAAGCGGCAGGATGGTGTTCACCCACCCGAGGTTGAGGAACAGCACATACTGCGGAATGAGCGTCACGTGATACGGGATCATCAGCGTGCCGAGCATGATCGCAAACCAGAAGTTCCGGCCGGCAAAGCGCAGGCGTGCAAAGGCATAGGCTGCCAGCGAGCAGGCAACGACATTGCCGATGACTGTCAAAATCGAGATGACGAGCGAGTTCCAGAAGAAGCGGCCGAAAGTGATGTCGAGCCCGATCCAGCCGCGCAGGTAGGACGAGAAGTCGATCGACGACGGAATAAGCGACGTAGACGAGAAGATCTCGTTTTCTGGGCGGACCGAAGCGGACACCATCCACAGCAGCGGATAGAGCATCAGCAGCGAACCAAGGATCAGCAGCGTGTGGATCGCGATTGACGTCGGAAAGCTGCGCTTGGTGATATCAGACGGCGGCGCCGTGACAGCAGTGGTGATCCCGTTAGTCATCGTAGTGCACCCAATAACGCGAGGTCAGGAAGGAGAAGGCAGTGAAGATCGCGATGATCAGCACGAGGATCCAGGCAAGCGCCGAGGCGTAGCCCATGCGGAAATTTCCGAAAGCCTCCTGATAGAGATAGAGCGTGTAGAACAGCGTCGAATTGATCGGCCCGCCCGTCCCACCCGAGATGATGAAGGCCGGCGTGAAGGCCTTGAAGGCGTCGATCGTCTGGACGACGGCATTGAAGAAGATGACAGGCGTCAGGAGCGGCAGGGTGATCTTGTAGAACTGCCGGAACTTGGATGCTCCGTCGAGGCTGGCCGCCTCATACATGTCGGTCGGAATCTGCCGCAGACCAGCCAGGAAGATGATCATCGGAGAGCCGAACTGCCAGACGCTGAGTGCCACGAGCGTGTAGAGCGAGTAGCTCGGATGCGAGATCCAGCTCGGTCCCTGGATGCCCAAGTGGGCAAGTGCGGCATTGACCAGTCCGTCGCCGGCAAACAGCTGCCGCCAGAGGACGGCGATCGCCACGCTGCCGCCCAACAACGACGGCAGATAGAAGATCGCGCGGTAGAGCGGCAGGCCGCGAACGCCCTTGTTAAGGGCCATTGCGACCAATAGCGCGAAGGTCAGCTTGAAGGGCACCGACAGCACCACATAAGTCAGCGTGACCCGCATCGCTGCGGCAAATTTCGGGTCGGCGGTTGCGATGCGCACGTAGTTTGCCGCGCCCACCCACTCGGCCGACCGGATCATGTCGAAATCCGTGAACGAGAGGTAGAGCGAGATGACGGCCGGTCCGAGCGTCAGCCCGAAGAAGCCGATCAGCCACGGCAAAAGGAAGAGATAGCCTGGGGCGTTGGCGGTCCAGAGGCGTTTGAAACGCCCCTGGGCTGCCGCCCCATATTCACTCTTGATACCGTCCGGGGCGGTCGTGCGCATCACATCACTCATCCGCGTCAGCCTTTGGCGAGAATGCGGCTGAGTTCGTCGACCAACTGCTTGCCACCGTCGCTCGGCGAAAGCTGGCCGAAGGCAATCTGCTCTGCGATCGTGCGAAGCACGACCTGGCCTTCACCGGCACCGGAGGGCGGCGGCGGCGGCAACTTGCCGGCAAGGTCACCAAGGCCGCTGACATAGTCGAGCGCGATCTTGCCTGTTGCATCAAGCTTGGCAGCCACGACGTCGCGCATCGCCTTCGATTCCGGAATACCGCGTTCGACGTCGAGCGCGAGAGCGGCATCGGGGTTGGTGACGAAGAAGTTGACGTAGTCGACAGCTTGGTCGATCACCTTCGACTGCGAGGATACGGAGAAGAACATCGACGGCTTGCGGTAGTGGCCGCCCTTCGAATCCGACTTGATGCGCGGATAGTTGTTCAGCGCCAGCTTGTCCTTGCTGACGGCCTGGAAGCCGACGAACTGGTTACTGTGCGCGTAGTCGGCAGCAGCCTTGCCGAGCGTGACCGGGCTAGTGTCGATCGTATCCTTGTAGAGCGCCTGGACATCAGGTGGCACGCAGGCGTTCGCTTCGCGGAACTTGCTCCACATGTCGAACCATTCAGAAGCGTCCTCTGCGCCGAAGGCGACCTTGGAATCGGCCGTGTAGAGTGCCTTGCCGCGCTGTCTGAGATAGTTTTCCAAGAGCGGTTCGTTGCCACTGCCGTCGGCAAAGCCGAAGAAGCCCTTGCGCTTGCCGGCCTTGGTAATCTCGGCACCGATCTTGCCAAACTCTTCCCAGGTGGTTGCCTGCGTCGGCAGATCGACGCCAGCTTCCTGGAACGCGGTGGTGTTCAGAACGGTCGCTGCGGCGTTGGCGCCGAGGCTGACGCCGTAGAAGTGCCCGTCAACGCTGCCGCCCTCGATCTGCGCCGGGTCGAAATCGCCAAGATTGAGCTTCGACGGCATGTAGGACTCGAGCGGGGCGAGCGCGCCGCGCCGCGCATATTCAACGATATAGCGGTAGTCCATCTGGATGACGTCGGGCGCATTGCGGCCGGCGACCTGCGTCGCCAGGCGTGGCCAATAGTCGCCCCATCCGAGGAATTCACCGGTGATCGACGTTCCCGCATTCTTTGTCTGATAGAGTTGCGAGACCTTGTTGGTGCGGTCGGCGCGGGGCTGCGAACCCCACCATAGAAGCCGCAAGCGGGTGTCGGCGGCAAAAGCCTTGGATCCCAGTGCCGACAGTGAAAGAAGCGTTGCTCCCCCCGCCATGAAGTTACGTCTGCTTACGCGTAGTGTCATCTGTTCTCCTCCTCCCTTGGGGAGCGCCTCCACACGCTCCTTGCTGGTTTCTCTTGCAACAAATAACTAATTGGTTACAAGCTATGGAGAAGCGTTGAGGCTGTCAAGCGCTGATGTGATAGCCCTCCTCTCGCTTCTCGTTTTTACAATCTGTTCTCAACGTATTATGAGCGCAATGGGGAAATTAGAAAGGTGAGCCGATGGAAGGCGCCAGCGGAAATGGGGAAAAGAAGAGAGTAAGGCGGCAATCGCCCGAGCGTGTACTGCAACGCGATCCGGAACGGACTCGTGCAGCAATCCTCGAGGCCGCGACCAAGGAATTCGCCGAGAACGGCATGGGCGGGGCTCGTGTCGATGCCATCGCCGAGCGTGCCGGGACAAACAAGCGGATGCTCTACCATTACTTCGGCGACAAGGAGCAGCTGTATCTCAGGGTGCTCGAGGAGGCCTATGTTGGTATCCGCACCGCCGAGCGCGAGCTGCATATCGGCGACCGGACGCCGCAGGAAGGCATTGGCGAACTGGCGCTGTTTACCTGGCGGTATTTTCTGAAGCATCCCGAATTCCTCAGCCTGCTCGGGACCGAGAACCTTCACCGCGCGCGCTGGCTGCGCCAATCCGTCCGGCTCAAGGAGCTGCATTCGCATCTGATTGGAGAACTCTCCGACGTGCTGGAGCGCGGCAAGAAGGCCGGTGTCTTCATCGCAAACGCCGATCCGCTCAATGTCTATCTGACGATTGCCTCGCTCGGATATTTCTACCTGTCCAATCAGTACACGCTTTCGACGATTTTCGGCCGCGACCTGGTCGAGCCCGGCAATCTCGATGCCTGGGAACGCCACATCGTCCACGTGACCCTCGCATCGATTTCTGCCTGATCCGCGAAATTCGAGATCGGCTATTGACAGGAAACCATCTCTGCCGTCAGGTAACCGTTTAGTTACAGCCTTGCCATGAGCCGCGAGGGGGGCGCGGTTTTTGTCGGCCAGGCGTCAGGACGCTGTTCGTTTCATACGCATGAGGAGGATCATTCGATGGAGAAACGTCGCTTTGCCTTGATTGGAACGGGAAACCGCGGCACCACCATGTGGGGCAAGGAACTGCTTGCCGGCTGGCGCGAGCATGTGGATCTCGTCGCGATCGTGGATACCAACTCGCTGCGGGCCGAGCGAGCCCGCACGATGATCGGCAGCAATGCGCCGATCTACGAAAACATCGATGCCATGCTCGCCGAGCAGCAGGTCGATCTCGTCATCGTCTGCACGCCCGACTATACGCATGACGATATCGTCGTGCGCGCGCTGGAAGCGGGCATCGACGTCATCACCGAAAAGCCGATGACCACAGCGGTCGACAAAATCCGCCGTATCCTCGATGCGGAGAAGCGCAGCGGCAAGCGGGTGGATGTCTCGTTCAATTATCGCTATTCGCCGACGGCCGCCAGGATCAAGGAACTGCTGAACGCCGGCGAGATCGGCCGCGTCACTTCGGTCGACTTCCACTGGTACCTCGACACCAAGCACGGTGCGGACTACTTCCGCCGCTGGCACGCCTACACGGAAAATTCCGGCAGCCTCTTCGTGCACAAGGCGACCCACCACTTCGACCTTTTGAACTGGTATCTGGATAGCGATCCGGATGCCGTCACCTCCTTTGCCGACCTGCAGAACTACGGGCGCAAGGGCCCCTTCCGTGGTCCACGCTGCAAGCTCTGTCCGCATTCGGGTGAGTGCGACTACTTCCTCGACCTCGAGGCCGATCCCTTCCTCGACACGCTCTACGAGGATCCGTCGAAGATTGACGGCTACTTCCGAGACGGCTGCGTCTATCGCGAGGATATCGACATCCCCGACACCATGGTCGTCAGCATCCGCTACAAGAACGACGTCCACGTTTCCTACTCGCTGAACACCTTCCAGCCGATCGAAGGTCACCACATCGCCTTCAACGGCACGCATGGGCGTATCGAACTCAGGCAATACGAGAAGCAGCCATGGGAGACGCCTGACGAGGACACGATCCTGCTCGTCCGCAATTTCCCGAAGGACAAGCCGGCCGTCGAACGCATCGTCGTGCCGCATTCTTCGGGCGGCCACTACGGCGGCGACGACCGGATGCGCAACATGATCTTCAAGCAGGGCATGGAAGACAAGCTTGGTCAGCGTGCCGGGACGCGCGCCGGCGCCATGTCCGTGCTGTGCGGCATTGCTGCTCTGACGAGCTCGCGCAGCGGCAAGGTTGTCAAGATCGCCGACCTGATGCCTGAGATCGTCGCGGGCGGCGCTTCGACGAATCTGAAAGCCGGCTAAGCAATCAGGGCGAGGTCGCGACGCAGGATCTGATGGAGGAGCGGTTCGCCTTTGGTGAACCGCTCTATTTCATCGACTGCCATATCCCCGAGCCGCCCGCGCTCCAGCCCTACCGCGCCGGCGATATGCGGCGTCAGGAACACATTCGGCAGGTCATAGAAGGCCGATGCCGTCTCCGGGACTTCAGGATCCGTTACGTCGATGATCGCGTCGATCCGCCCGGTGCTGAGCGTCTCCAGCAGCGCGGCTTCGTCGATCAAGGCGCCACGCGCCGTATTGATCAGCGTCGCTCCTTCTTTCATCAGCGACAGCTCCCGGGCTCCGATCATATGGCGCGTCGATGGCAGCGACGGTGCGTGCACGGAGACGATGTCGGACTGCGTCATCAGTGTCGGCAGATCTGCCTTCTCGGTTCCGAGGCTGATTGCCTCGATCGCATCGACGGTGGGGTCGAAAAGAAGGACGCGATATTCGAACGGTCGCAAGAGCTCGATCACTCGTCGGCCGATGCGTGAGGCGCCGATGATGCCGACCGTGCGATGATAGTTGCCGATCGCCAACCGTTGCATCGGGTGCGTCCGGTCGCGATTGCGATCCGCCAGGTAGAGGTCGCGGAAGCGAAATACCTGCTTGCCGGCGAAGATGATTGCCGCAAGCGTGAACTCCGCAACGGGAACCGAATTTGCCTCGGCGGCGTGCGTCACGGCTATGCCGGCATCGAAGATCTGCTCGTCGACAATTCCCTTAACTGTTCCGGCAGCATGGGCGATCAGCCGCAG
>Ga0207426_1001777_pt1 | contig 16207 bp, 9 predicted proteins | sample AraplaMF_Cvi_mMS_FD_184265 | JGI IMG/M metagenome (GOLD analysis project Ga0207426, IMG submission 184265) | Arabidopsis root microbial communities from the University of North Carolina, USA - plate scrape MF_Cvi_mMS (SPAdes) (version 2) | ecosystem: Host-associated > Plants > Roots > Endosphere ... | reverse complement strand
CCTGGCCGGCGGCCCCGGACGGGACGCCGCGTATCTGGGCGATCTCGGCGGGATGGCCGAGGACCGGCAGCTGATCCTCCCCGACAGCCGCGGCACCGGCGACTCCCCGGCCGCCGCCGACCCCGCCCGCTACGCCTTCCCCCAGCTCGCCGAGGACGTCGAGGCACTCCGCGCACACCTGGGCCTGGAGCGGTTCGCGCTGCTCGCCCACGACGCGGGCGCCGCGGTCGCCCAGGCGTACGCGGCGGGGTACCCACAGCGGCTGACCCGCCTGGTCCTGGTCTGCCCCGGCTCCCGGCTGCAGGGCGAACTCCCCGACGACGCACAGGAGATCTTCGCCGCGCGGGCGCACGAGGAGTGGTGGCCCACGGCCTCCGCGGCGGTGCAGCAGCTGGCCGAGGCGTCCGACCTGAGCGAGGTGCGGGAGCTGCTGTTCGCCGCGGCGCCGCTCGCCTACGGACGGTGGGAGGAGCCGCAGCAGGCCCACGCCGCCACGGAGGGCGAGCAGTTGGGACCGGTGCCGCGCGCCGGCTTCTGGCAGGGCGTGGACGAACACCTGCGACTGGCCCTGCTGGCCGGCCTGCGCGACGCGTCCTGCCCGGTGCTGGTGGTGACCGGCGACCGGGACGGGGTGACGGGCATGCGCGCGGGCGAGCTGGTGGCCGAGTCCTTCCCGGACGCCCGGGTGCGGACCCTGCACGAGGTGGGCCACTACCCCTGGGTGGACGCACCGCAACTCTTCGGCCAGGTGATCGAGGACTTCCTGCACGCAGCCTGAGCCCTGCCCCACCCGGCGCCCCCGGCGCCCGGCCCCCTTTCCTGCTTCATGAACACCGCATTGCCCCTCGTTGCCCCGTGTTGCTCCCCGTTGCCCCGCATGACAGCTCCATGGCACCCCGCCCCGCACCCTTGCCGGGCACCCCGCCACGCGGCCTACAGTCGGGATCAGCACAGCAACACGGCCGTGTGCCCGAGTGGTTCAGGGACTCGCCTGCAAAGCGAGTTACGCGGGTTCGATTCCCGCCACGGCCTCGACGCACCGCGTGTCCCGATGCGCCGCGCCGTCTCGCGCCACCGCGAGCATCACCCGGTGGCGCGAAGAGCGCGCGGGGCGTGCGAGAACCACGTCGGTCTCCGGAGGCGGTCCCCACCCCCGTGCGGGCCGCCTCCGATTGCAGGGGGCGCCTCCCTCGACCCGGCGGATTCGGCCCGCCGGGCGCCCCGGACACCCGGCTGCCGTGCCGCTCCCCGCACCTCACCCATCGGCGTGCAGCGCGGCCACGAACCGGTAGGTGTCCCCGGCCTCGCCCGCGTCCGTCGGGCGGCGCAGCTCCACCAGCGCCAGGGGGCGGTCCACCGGCTCGCCCGTGTCCGGGTCGAAGGCTATGTAGCCGCTGATGCCACGGACCCGGGATCTGCCGTTGGTCTGCTCCAGCATGGCCAGGACCATCCGGGCGGTGACCCGGCGGGTGCCGTAGACGCCGACGGCGCTCCGGGCGGCCTTGCCGATGGTGTACACGGCGTCATGGCCGAGCATCGCCTGGCCGCTGGCGAGGGCGGAGGGCGGGCCGCCGACCTCGTTTTGGTAGGCACGCGCGAAGTCCGCGAACGGGCCGTTCCCGGCGGCGCCGTAGACCTCCTCGGATATCCGGGGGTGGGTGAAGGCGGTGTAGTAGACGGTCAGCCGGCTGTGCTTCCAGCGTTCGGCGAGGGTGGCGAGCTCGGCACGGTGCCGGTCGCCGCCGGTGTCGAAGTAGACGCCCAGCGCGCTGGATCCGGAGAGCACGGTCGTGGGACAGTGCCGGCCTCCCTCCCCCGCCGCCTCGATGAACCGGCGCAGCTCCCGTCCCCGGCCGGCGAAATACACCACGTCCGGCGGCTTCGGGTCACCGCAGACCTTGTCGGCGACCAGGGACAGCGCATTGCCCGCCGTCGCCTCCTCGCCCTCCCCGGAGCGGAACGGGACGACCTCGTCGTCCACCTTCAGGCCCGCACGCCGGGCCGCCGCGGAGAAGTCCTCGTAGAGGGAGGTGTTGTAGTCGTCCTTCTCGTTGCCGTCACGGATCACCTGGACGCGGTAGCCGGGGTGCTTTTGCTGCTGCTCCTTGAGGTAGCCGGCGGCGGCCGCGGTCTGGTCGCGGTTGGGGAAGGAGACCCGGTAGAACCCGGCCGTGCGGGAGCTGAGTCCGTCGGCCGCCACGGTCGCGCCGACCATCGGCAGCCCGGCGGCCCGCAGCCGCTTCACGGCGCTCATCGTCCGGTCGTTGCTCTGTCCGAAGCCTGCCACGGCGACGAGATTCTCCTTGTCCTTCATCGCGATGAGCTGGTCGACGACCTGTTTCCAATGGCGGTCGCCGCTGCCGGTGTTGGCGAGCAGCAGCCGGATCTTGGGGAGGGTCGCCCGCTCGGCGTTCAGCGCGCGCTGGGCGAGGTAGGCGCCGCTGACGGCCTGCCGGGTGGCCTCCGGCCCGCGGTCGGCGGATCCGCCCGCCATGGCCTCGACATAGGCGATGGCGACCGAGCGCTGCCCGGACCCCGCGACCTTCTCGTTCTCGTCGCGGATCCTGGCGCTCAGCTGCTGCATGTTCCCGAAGGCGTACGCGCCGTCCGTGACGCCGACGCACTCACCGCCGGCCACCTCGCGGACGCCGTCGCCGCAGCGGCCGGCGCGGTCGACGATCTGCACCACGGCGACGACCGCGACCGCCGCCACCACCAGAGCCGAAGCGATCCACAGCCCCCAGCGCCGCGGCGGCCGGGGCGGTTCGAAGATCCGGGTGCTCACAGCCACGGCTCCTTTCCGTACTGCTTCGCCTTCCGCAGCAGCGCCGAGGTCCAGGGCACGCTGTCGGCGTGCACCGCGAGGGTGTGGAAGCGGGCCTGGATCTCGCCGTACAGCTCCGCGGCGGGATCGCCGAGCGGATCGCGATACGGGTCGCCGACCCGGTCCGTCCGGGGGTCGTCCGGCGGCTCGGGGCTGATCCAGACCGCCGCGAGCAGCCGGGTGATGGTCCGCAGCCGCTGATCCACCGCACCGTCGCCGAGGTGGTCCACCAGCCGCTCGTAGCGCTCCCACAGCGGCTGGCCCAGGGCCCCGTCCGCCTCGGGGAGCGGGGCGCGCCGCAGCCGGCACAGCTGCGCACACCACTCCTCGGGGGCGAGCCGGTCGAAGGCGTCGTCCAGGTAGGCGGCTGCCGCGGCGAGATCACCGCCCGCCAGCGCGTGATAGGCCGCGGTGGACTGCTCCCCCGAGGCGGCCGCCCGGTCCCTCAGGGCGGCATGCACGGCACGCCACCTGCGCATGCCGGACGCTCCGTCGGGGGCCCCACCGTCCCTTGCCGTCCCCATGGCGGGCTCCGGGGCCGCGGCGAGCCGGCACAGCAGCAGAAGGCGCAGCAGCGGATGGGGAGTTTCCGTAGGGCCGTCGGCCTCCTCGTCACCGCTGTCGAGGTGCATGGTGCGCAGCACGTCCGTGCAGAAGTCGTTGAACTCCTCCTGGACCCGGGCGCTCGACTCGTCCCACAGCGCCAGGCCCGCCTGTGTCTGGGCCAGATCGACGGCGGCCGCGGCACGCGTCAGCGCCTGCGCCAGCTCACCGCTCGCGTCGATCGGCAACAGCCGCTCCAGCAGGGTGTCGACGAGGCCCGAGGAGGGCTGCAGGACCTGCCGCAGCCGCGCCTCCCAACCGGTCTCCGCAGGGCATTCGAGCAGGGCCTGAAGCAGCTGTGCGGTGCCCGCCGGATGGCCGCGGGTGAGTTCGTGCACCACCCAGCCCAGCCATTGCACACCGTTGTCGGCAGCCGGCACCGGCACCCGGCGGCCGGCCGACCGCAGCACCTCTTCGGCCTGCTGCTCGACCTCGTGGCGCGCCAGATCGCGCAGCCGGCCCACCACCAGACCCTTCACGACCCGCTCCGGAACGAACTTCTCCTCCTCCGCGGGCCACCGGCCGGGCAGCGCACCGGCCCGACGCGGCCCGCCGAACGCGAAGCCCTCCAGCGCCGCCGGATAGCTGCCCGCGGTGGCGAGCACCAGCAGCGGGTCGGGCGCCCCCGCCTTGCGCCGGGCGTCCAACAACGCTTTGAGGAAGTCGTTGCCCAGCGGGCTGTCGACGTTGTCCAGCAACACCAGGCACTGCGTCGTCCGCCGTGCGTCGCCACCGCGCGAGGCGTACGCGCGGCGCAGATCGTCGAGGAAGGCGTCGAAGAGCACCGCCTCGGCCCGCTGCCGCTCGGCCTCCTCCCTGTCCCCGTAGCGCTGGTTGAGGTCGATCAGGAACCCGTCGACGGAGCCGGCGCCCCGGCTGCGGCGCCGGATACGCGCCAGTTGCCAGCGCACCCGCAGGCGCGCCCAGTGGCGGCGCCACTCCGGCAGCAGCGGCAGCGCGGCGGTCACCGCTGTCGGGGCGCCGAGGACCGTCGCGGCGTAGGCGGCGAGCTGATTGATCACCTCCGAGCGGCTGCCCGGAGGCCCGACCAGCGCCTCCTCCATCCGCCGTACCGCGGCGTCCCGGTCGGCCGCCTCCACCTGTGCCGCGACGGCGATCGTCAACAGTCCGAACGCCGGAAACCGCAGCCGGGCGAAGTCCTTCTTCCGCTCGTTGAGCTGGAAGACCAATGCGGCGAGCACATCGATCGGCTTGCGACCCTCCTGCCCCAGCGCCGCCAGGTCGAGACGGGCCACCGGTGCCCGCCGGGCCCAGTCCGCCAGATGCCGCAGCACGGTCGTCTTGCCGCTGCCGCGCGGCCCCAGCAGCAGCGTGGCGGGCAACTCGGGCCGGCTGCCCGGCCTGCGCACCAACAGCTCCTGGACGTACCGCTCCACGGCCCGGTCCCGCCCGGACTCCCCCGCCCACTCCCGTGGCATCCCGCTCCCCCTCGGCCTCGCGTTCCCCGTGATCCCCGCGATTCCCCTGGCCGGTCGGCGCTCACTCCGGCCGCCCCAGGATCCTCCAATTCCGGTGCGCCGCAAGCACTTTGGCTCCCTCTGGCCGCTTCCCTCCCCTCGTTCGACGCCGCCCCGCACACCGGAAATCACTCTAAGTGACCCCACTGACAATCTCCGTGACGGACCGTGAAAATGCCGGTCGGCGACCGGTTCCGCGCGGGCACCGCGCCGCGCCGGCACGCGGGAATCCGCCCCTGCCGCTCGATTCCAGGACACCCGTCCGCGCCGAACACGTCACCTGCGGGCCCGGCCGTCCCACGCCACGCCGGCGTACCAGGGCCCGGCCACACCGCACCCGGCAGCCGAACTCGGCCGCGCCGAGCCGGCTCTCGGACCCCGGCCGGCCCCGGGCCGCCGCCTCTCGGGCCGGCCCCACGCGGCCTCTCCCCACCCGAGGCCGGCACACATACACCGCCCACCCCCCCGAAGGGGGGTGGGCGGCGGGGAAATACTTCAGAGGAGCGCGGCGGCTCTACTGCTGGACCACCTGCGCCACCGCCGCCTGGGGGCGGATCGGGAGGCGGCCGATGGGGCGGCCGGTGGCGGCACGGACGGCGGAGGCCACGGCGGCGGGTGCGGTGACGACCGGGACCGCGCTGGCGGGCTTGGCGCCGAAGGGGGCGATGACGTCCCGTTCCTCGACGAGCTTGACGATGCGGATGTCGGGGGCGTCGAGGGCGGTCGGCAGGGAGTAGCCGGTCAGGTCGGGGTGGCGGACCTGACCGCGGGTGGTGCGCAGGTTCTCCATCAGCGCCGCGCCCAGGCCCTGGGTGACACCGGCCTCGATACGGGCGCGCAGCTGGCGCGGGTTGAGCACCCGGCCCACGTCCTGGGCGACGGTCATCTCCACGACCCGGACGGTGCCGAGCTCGATGTCGACGTCGGCGACGCAGCGGATGGCGCAGAAGGCGAGGCCGACGAACGCGTCGCCCTGGCCGTACTCGTCCAGCGGCTCCGTCGGATGCGGCCGGCACTGGGCGGTGGCCCACAGTTCCTTGCCGTCGAGCGCCTCGGCGACGGTGGTGCTGAGCACCCCGTCGTAGGAGGTGATCTTGCCGTCGTTGATCTGGAGCAGCTCGGTGGACATCCCGAACTTGTGGGCCAGCGGCTGCAGCAGCTGCGTACGGACCATCTTGGCGGCGCGCTCGACGGCGCCGCCGGAGACCCAGGTGTGCCGCCCGTGGCAGGCCGGTCCGGCCGGCGGCTGGTCGGTGTCGGCGCCCGCGACATGCACCTCGTCGACGCCGAGCGTCTCCTGCACGATCTGCCGCGCCAGGGTGGAGAACCCCGAGCCGGTCTCGACGGCGGCGCAGATGACGGTGGCCACCGAGCCGCTGACCTTGACGGTGGCGGTGGAGACCTCGTCGGTGCCCTCCGCGCCGAGCATGTGCACCATGCCCAGCGCGTAGCCGACGCCCCGGCGCACCGCGCCCGGTTCGCCCGCGCCCTCGGGACCGCCCGGCAGCAGCCACTCCGCTTCGGGCGCGTCCTTGGGCAGCTCGGGAAGCGGCGCTTCCTTGACGGCGTGCAGGAGTTCGGCGACCGGGGCCGGGCAGGTCACCGTCTGCCCCGTGGGCAGCAGGTCACCGGTGGCCATGACGTTGCGCAGCCGGATCTCGTCGGGGTCCAGGCCCAGCCGGGCGGCCAGCTTGTCCATCTGGCCCTCGTAGGCGGCGCAGACCTGCAGCGCGCCCTCGCCGCGGACATGGCCGGACGGCGGGTTGTTGGTGCGCACCGCCCAGCCGTCGACGACGGCGTGCGGGACGACGTACGGGCCGCAGGAGAAGGAGACCGCGGCGGCCAGCGCATCGGCGGAGGTGTCCGCGTAGGCGCCGGCGTCCATCAGGATCTGGGCCTCCACCTTGACCAGCGTGCCGTCGGCGTCCGCGTGGTGGCGGTAGCGCAGCAGCGTGGGGTGGCGGTGGGCGTGCGCGAGGAAGGACTCCTCGCGGGTCGCCGCGAGCTTGACGGGGCAGCCCGTGCGCAGGGCCAGCAGGCCGAGCGGGAGTTGGATGCCGGGGTCCTCGCGGTCGGCGGTGGCGCCGGGCACTCCCGTCACCACGACCTTGACCTGGTCCGGTTCCAGCCCGAAGGAGGCGGCGGCGAGATCGCGGTCGGTGTGCGGGTCCGTGGAGGCGGTGTAGATCTCCACGCCGCCGTCGGGGCGCGGCACCGCGAGCCCGGCCTCGGCCCCGATGGGCGCCGGGTCCTGGCGGCCGATCCGGTAGAGCCCCTCGACCATCACCTCGCCGACGACATCGGGGTCGCCGAAGCGGAGCGGGATGTGCCGGATGAGGTTGCCGTCCGGGTGCAGCGGCTCCGCTTCGAAGGCCAGTTGGGGGTCGGTGACCGCGTCCTGGACCTCGTACTCGACGGCGATGGCGGCGGCGGCCAGCCGTGCCGTGTCGGGGTGCTCGGCGGCGACCGCGGCGATCGGCTCGCCGTGGTGGCGGACCTCGTCCTTGGCGAAGACCGGCCGGTCGGCGGTGCCCCGGCCGTGCCCCGCGTCGCCGGGGACGTCCTCGTGCGTGACGACGACGCGCACGCCCGGCATCTCCTCGGCGGGCTTGGTGTCGATCGACAGGATGCGGGCCCGCGGATGCGGCGAGCGCAGCACCGCGGCCCACAGCAGCCCCTCGGCCCACAGGTCGGCGGCGTACGGGAAGGTGCCCTCGGCCTTGGCCGGTGCGTCGGCGGACGGCAGGGACACGCCCAGGCCGTGCGCCGGCTCCTCGGCGGGGACCGGGGTGCCCGCCGCCGGGGTCGCGGTGACGGCACCCGCGCCGTCGGACGTGCCACTCATGCCGCAACCTCGCTTCGCCCGGCCTCGCATTCGCTCAGCGCACGCCTCTCCCCGAATCGCTCGCTGCGCTCGCTCATGCGGAGCCTCCCGTGTGCGGATCCTGGTCGTGCGGGGCGTGGCCCGTGGGGTCGGCGGGGCCCGCCTGGTGCGGGATGCGGGCGGTGTCCGCCGGCGCCGCCCCGTCGGAGTCGTCCCCCGGGCCGTAGGAGGCCTCCGCGGCCTCCGCACGGGCCTTGACGACCTCGTCGACGGCGTCCAGCACGCCCCGGTAGCCGGAGCAGCGGCAGAGGTTGCCGCACAGCGCCTTGCGGGTCTCCAGCTCGCTGGGGGCGTGGTTGCCCTCCAGGAGGTCGTGGACGGTCATCGCCATCCCCGGTACGCAGAAGCCGCACTGCACCGCACCGGACGCGGTCAGCGCGCGCTGCACGTCGGAGGGCACGCCGTTCTCCGCGAGCCCCTCGACCGTGCGCACCTCGCTGCCCGCGGTGGTGGCCGCGGGCACCAGGCAGGACGCCACCAGCCGCCCGTCCACCTGGACGGAGCAGGCCCCGCACTCGCCCTGCGAGCAGCCGTCCTTGGCGCCGGCCAGCCCGAGCCGCTCACGGAGCACGTAGAGCAGCGACTCGCCGATCCAGGCGTCGGTGACCGGCCGGTCGATGCCGTTCACCCGCAGGACGTAGGACGCGGCGGGGTGTTCGTCGAAGGCCTCGGCGGCGGGGTCGCCCGCGGCCTGGGGGTCGTCCTCCTGGCCGGCGGCGGGGGCCGGAGCGGGCGTGGCGTCGGGTGCGGACTCCGTGGGGGCCTCGGGGCCGGCAACGCCCTCGGGGTCGCCGACGGGCATCCCGCCACCGGTGGCGTCGGCGCCGTCGGCGGACCGCAGGTCACCGGCACCGCCGGTGCCGTCCTCGTCGGACCTCTCGTCCGTCCCGGCGCCCTCGCCGGCGTGCCCGGCGCCGGCCGGGTCCGCGAAGCCGTCGGGGGCCGTGCGTCCGTCGCGGGCCGTCCGGTCGCGGTGCTCGCCGTGCTCCGGTGGCGCGTCCGTGCCGCCGTCGGGGTGCGGCACGGGCCCGGTCGCGTCGGTGAGCGCGAACTCGCCGGACTCCTCCGGCCGTCGGCCGCCGGCTCCGGGGACCGCCCAGCCGCCCGTGCCGGGGGTGTCCGCCGCCCCGTCGGGCCCGTCCGCGGCCTCGTGCGGCCGCGGCGTCCCGTGCTCCTGCGACGCCTCGTCGTGCGGCGGCTGTGCCGTCTCCGCGACGGGCGGCCACTGGGCCAGCGCGTCGGCCGGCAGCGACCAGTGCCCGGTCGCCCCGCCGTTCAGGGCACCCGCGCCGGCCGCGTACGGGTCGCCGCCCGACGCGCCGCCGTCGCCGGGCAGTTCGGCGTCCGGCCCGGCGCCGTGCTCCGGGAGGCCGCGCTCGCGCGCGTACGGGTCGTCGGCGGCGCCGAAGTGCTCGTGCGCCGCCCCGCCGTGCGGGCCGTCCTGCGGCGCGGCAGGGGCCGTGCCGGCCCCGTTCGCGGCGGCCGGCCCGGCGGTGAAGTTCCAGTGCCCGGTGTGGGCGGCCGCGCCGGGGTCCGTCGCGTGCCCGGCGCCCTCGTACGCACCCGCGCCCGGGTATCCGGCGCCCTGGTAGCCCTCGGCGCCACCGACTCCCGCGGGGCCGGAATGCCCGGGGTGTTCCGGATGGCCGGGGTGACCCGTATGACCGGTCCGGTCGGAAGGGTCGTGATGGCCCGGGTGGCCCGGGTGACCGCCCGTATGTGCCGGATACCCCGTCAGTCCGTCGTCGCCGAGCAGGTATTCGCCGGATTCCTCCAGGCCGTCGTCGGCGGCCGCGGGGACCGACCACGTGGCGTGGCCGCCCGCCTCCGGGCTGCCCGCGACCGGCCAGTCCACCGGGTCGGCGTGCCACGACCGGGCCGCCTCGGGGGCGTCGCCGTGGTAGCCCTCGGCGGGGCCGTGGTGGGCCGCGTACTCCGCATGGGCCGGGTATCCGGCGGACGGGTCGGCGTATCCGGCCGACGGGTCCGCGAAGGGCATCGTCCACTGGCCGGTGGACGCCGGGTCGGTGCCGGGGTCCGCGACCGGCGGCGCGGGGTCGTGCGGGGCGAAGGAGGACGGCGGGGTGTAGCCGTGACCGGGCGCGGCGAGCGGCTCGGCGCCCGGGGTGCCGTACCGGGGCGATCCGCCGCCGTAGACCCCGCTGGTGAAGCCCTCCGGGAGCTGCACGAAGGCCGTCGCCTCCGACTCGTACTCGCCGCCCTGCGGCAGCGGCTGCCAGCCCTGGTCGGGATGCGGCTGGTACGGATGGCGGTTGTCTGCGTCGCTCATGCCGAGCCCTCGCTTCGCTCGGCCTCGCATTCGCGAGGCGCGCACCTCCTGATGACGTTCCCCCGGTCCTCGGCCGGGCGGGCCCCCGTTCGGCGCTGGCTCATGAGAGTGCCCTTCCCAGTGCGCGGCGGGCCAGGGCTGCCACCGTACGGCGCAGGTGGAGTGCGGCGGGCGGCAGGGTGGCCGGTTCCGAACCGTCCTCCGGCGGCGCCGGGTCCGGGATGCAGGCGGCCGCGACATAGTCGCCGAAGGCCGTCAGCGCCTCGGGAACCAGGCCGCGTTCGCCGTCCCAGTCGATGAGGGAGGCCACCCACTGCTCGGCCTCCAGCGGACGCAGCGGCATCGCGGCCACCGCGCCCACCGCGCAGCGCACGCCGCGCCTGGCCGGGTCCAGGACGAGCGAGACGGAGGCGGTGGCCCGGCCGGGGCCGGTGCGGGCGGTGGCCTTGAGGAAGGTCTGCGGGGCGTGCAGCAGCGGCACCCGTACGAAGCCGACGAGTTCACCGGGGCTCAGCATCTCGCGGCCGGCCAGCAGGTGGCTGACCGGGATCTCGCGCCGGCCGCCGCCGGGACCGGCGATGATCACCGTGGCCTCCAGGGCGGCGAGCACCGGGAGGGTGTCGCCCGTGGGCGCGGAGGTCACGATGTTGCCGCCGAGGGTGCCGGCGTTGCGGACCTGCGGCGGGCCGGCGGCGCGGGCGGCGGCGGCGAGCCCAGGGATCAGCGCGGCGAAGTCGGGGCGCCCCATACGGGCGAGGGTGAGGCCGGCGCCGAGCAGCGCATGGCCGTCGAGGTACTGCCAGCCGCGGATCTCGCTGATCCGGCCGAGGCCCACCAGGGCTGCGGGTCTGAGGAGTCCGGCGTTGACCGCCGCCATGAGATCGGTGCCGCCCGCGACCGGAACGGCGGCGGGCATGGCGGTGAGCGCCGCCACCGCCTCGTCGAGCGAGGCCGGCAACGTCACCGTGTGCGACGCGTGCGGTGCGTGCGTGGTCAAGCCAGCTGCCCCTTCCCCGGTGTCCCGGCAGTTCCGCTCCGCCGTACGGTACGTGCTCACAGCCCGGACGTGGCAACTCTGGCACATCTTCCCGGGCCCCCGGCGCGAGGGTCCGCGAACCGGCGATCCGTCCCCGAACAGGGTGCTGGTCCGGTTTCGTCCGCCGCCGGCCGTGCGGGAACTGCGGTGCGGCGCACCGGCAACGGCGTCCGGTACGGCGCACCGACCGTACGGCGGTGCCCGGTACGGCAGTGCCGCGGTGCGGGGCGGCTGCCGTACCGCACCACCGTCCCAGGGTCCGACCGCGCGAGCGCCCTCCTTGGGCGGGGGCTCACACGTTTGGGGGCGCCCCGTCGATCGGGCGTCCGAGCACGCCGGGCCGTTTCTGCCAGGGGCGGGGGCCGCCGGGCGGGCGGTAGTCGACACCGAGGGCGTCGAGACGGGCGTAGTGGACAGTCATCCGCCGGGTGAAGTCCTGGTAGTCGCGGTCGGCCGGCGCGGGCAGCCGCGACCAGGCGACCTCGGCGAAGGCGGCCAGCCGCGGAAAGACCTGGTAGTCGAGGCGCTGCTGACTGTCCATGACCTCGGTCCAGGCGTTGGCCTGGGTGCCCAGGATGTGCGCGGCCTGGTCGGCGGTCAGCTCCGGCGGCACCGGCTCGAAGCGGTAGACGTCCTCCAGGGTCCGCACGAAGCCGATCGGCACCGGCTCGTCCGGGGAGTGGTGCTGACGGTGGTCCAAGTACACCTGCTGTTCGGGGCACATCACGACGTCATGGCCGGATTTCGCCGCGGCGACACCGCCCGCGCAGCCGCGCCAGGAGGAGACCGCGGCGCGCTCGGCCAGCCCGCCTTCGAGGATCTCGTCCCAGCCGATCAGCCGCCGGCCGCGGTCGGCGAGCCAGCGGTCGAAGTGCCGGATGAACCAGCTCTGCAGTTCGTCCTCACCGGCCAGCGACAGCTCGGCGATCCGCGCCTGGGCTGCGGCGGACGCCCTCCACTGGTCCTTGGGGCACTCGTCGCCGCCGATGTGCACGAACGGCGAGGGGAAGAGCGCGAGGACCTCGTCGAGCACCTGCTCGTAGAAGCGCAGGGTGGTGTCGGTGGGCGCCAGTACGTTGGGGTTGACGCCCCAGGTGTCCCAGACCTTCAGGGAGGTGGTGTCGATGACGTCGGTGTTGCCGAGTTCCGGGTACGCGGCGATGGCGGCCTGCGAGTGCCCGGGGACGTCGATCTCGGGGACGACGGTGATATGCCGCTGGGCGGCGTAGGCGACGATCTCGCGGATGTCGTCCTGGGTGTAGTAACCGCCGTGCGGGCGCTCGTCCCAGAGGGGGGAGGCCCGGTGACCGATCTTGGTGCGCTCCCGCCAGCCGCCGATGCCGGTCAGCTTCGGGTAGCGCTTGATCTCGATCCGCCAGCCCTGGTCGTCGGTGAGGTGGAGGTGCAGGACGTTGAGCTTGTGGGCGGCGAGCAGATCGAGGCAGCGCAGCACCCCGTCCTTGGGCAGGAAGTGCCGGGCGACGTCCAGCAGCATGCCGCGCCAGGCGAAGCGGGGGCCGTCCTCGATGGTCTGCTGCGGCAGGACGGCCGCGCGCCCGGGTGCGAGCGGCGCCCGGCGGAAGGCGTGCGGGCCGAGGAGCTGACGCAGCGTCTGCGCTCCCCAGAAGACCCCGGCCGGGCCGCCGCCGGTGATCCGTACGCCCCACCGGGGATCGGCCTCCAGCCGGTAGCCCTCCGCGGGGAGGGCGGGGTCCAGGGCGAGCGCGAGGGTGTCCGCGGCCTCGCCGGAGCCGGGCGGCAGCGGCAGGCCGAACGCCGCGCCGAGGGTGGCGCGCAGCCAGTGCGCGGTGCCCTCGGTGCCGGGCGCGGCCGCCAGGGCCGTGTCCTGCCCGAGGCGGACCGCGCTGCGACCGGGTCCGTCGATGCTCAGCGGCAGCGGAACCAGTCCGCCGCCCGGCGCCGTGGGGGTGATGTCCGTGTCCGGCATGCCGTCCGCCCTTCACCGCGCCGCCCGGCCCAGGACCGGTCGGCCCGCACGAGTACACCCGAGTACGAAGAGGATGCGAGGTGGAGAAGAAGGCCGGCACGGGGCCGGCCGTCACGGCCGATGCTGCCATGATCCGGGCCACCGTGACCGCGCCCCGGCCGATCCCGTCCGGCGTACCGGTGAAGCCGTGGGCCGATCGCGTGGGGCAATTCCCGGGAGTTCGGGGGAGATTGTGCGGCCGGAGCGGGGCGGGTGGCGGCGCCCGGTTGCCCGGTGCGGGGCGGCACCCGGTCCCTGCGTACGGGGAGGCTCCCGGTCGCCCGCGGGGGCCGCTGCCGGGCGCGCGGCACGGGGCAGGCCCGGTGCCGGTACACGCAGCGGCGTTCTGGAACGCCGGACGGGCCCCGGTCCGCGAGGGACCGGGGCCCGAACTCTCACAGCTGCTGCCGAGGACCTCGTGCGCGCAGGCGGCCGGCGGGACGCGCTCGTACGCGCGCACTGTTGACGCGGCCCGTACTCCCCGGGCCGGCGAGCCGAGGCGGGGCACCGACGCCGGGAGGGGCAGGTACGGCCCGACGGACGATTGCGTCCCGACGGACGGCTGCGTCCTGCGGCTCCTCGGCTCTGCTGCTGGGCTCGTGCGCGGGCACCCGGCCGTGGCCGGCCGGGTGTCACGGCCGGTGGCTACTTCTTGCCGCCGTCCTTGCCGCCCTTGTCCTTGTCGCCACCGGCGCCCATGGACTCGAAGATCTCCTTGCACATGGGACAGACCGGGTACTTCTTCGGGTCGCGACCCGGGACCCAGACCTTGCCGCACAGCGCCACGACGGGGGTGCCGTCGAGCGCGCTCGCCATGATCTTGTCCTTCTGGACGTAGTGGGCGAAGCGCTCGTGGTCGCCGTCGCCGTGCGACACCTGCGGTGTCGGCTCTACGAGGGTCCCCGTACCTGCCCCGCGCTCGGGCTCAACAGTGCTCATAACAGCCAAGGGTACTCACGCCCGACGCAACCCGGGAGCGTCGGTCCGCCGCCGGAGGGAGCGCACGCCCCACCCCCCGCCACCCCTCCGGTCACGCGGGCGCAGCGCGTACGGCGCCGACCCCGCCCCGAGCGCCTGCCCGCCGGGCCCTTCGCCGCCCCGGGGCGCACCGGGGCCGGGGCCCACGGGGGTGCGGACGGAGCGATGCGGCACCCCCGGGAAGCCCCCGCCATCCCGGAGGACCGCCCCCTGGACAGCCGCCGCCACCCTCCTAGGAAGCCACGGCCACCCCGCCCCGGGAACCGGCCGTCAGGCCCAGCCGCGCGGCGAACGCCAGCGCGGCGTCCGGCCGGACCTCGTACCAGCAGTCCTGGCCGCAGACCGCGTCCAGCAGGGCGGTGATGTCCTGGGCGGCGACCCTGCGGGCCTCCGCGGCGGCCAGGAAGGCGCGGACCGCCGCCAGGGCGTCGACCTCCGTCTCCGTGCGCGCCACGAGGACCTCGGCGATGTCCCTGGCCGCGTCGTCACCGGGCGCGACCCAGCTCATGGCCATCTCCAGGCCGTCGTCCGGCAGCTTCTCGGGGTACGGGGCGCGGGCCCAGGCGCCGTCCTGCCACCAGTAGACGAACCCGAAGAGGTTGCCCTCGGCGTCCTCGCGCACCTGCTCCCAGGGCAGCCATGCGGGGCCGCCGGCCAGGAAGTCGATCTGGCGGCCGCCGCTGTGCGTATGGCTGCCGTCCGAGTCCTGGCCGCAGAGCAGGGCCCGGCCGTCCTCGAACAGCTTCAGCCGCCACCAGTAGCTTCCGCCGTCGTTCCAGCACTGCAATCCCTGGTCGCCCCAGGAGAATTCGTCCCAGTCGTCCACGGCGGCCGCCACTACCGCCAGCGTCGCGGCGCGCGCCCACAGCCGCTCCGGGTGGTCCAGATCCTCGGGCACGCTCGGCCTGTGCATGGCGACTCCCCCGCTCGTCCAGCGCGGTCCCGCCGACGCGACCGCGCACCGTCCCCTGTCATCTCGAACCATAGCGACGGGGTCCGACAATTCCCCATGACGAAGCCGTCACAATAATCAAGTCGTCAACAAAATCCGGGCCGCCGCGGAACCGCCCGTCCGCCGTCCGACGAGGGTCAGTTCAGCGACGGATCGTCCGGGTACGTGGCCACCATCGCCAGCTCGTTGCGCTGCCGGCGCAGCACCGCGCGCCACAACTGCTCCGGGTCGGGCGAGGAGACGTCACCCGGCTCGGACTCGACGACGTACCAGGCGCCCTCGACCAGTTCGTCCTCCAGCTGGCCCGGCCCCCAGCCCGCGTACCCGGCGAAGATCCGCAGGCTGCCGAGGACCGCCGCGAGGAGTTCCGGAGGGGCCTCCAGATCGACCAGACCGATGGCGCCGTGCACCCTGCGCCAGCCCAGCGGCTCGTCACCCGACTGGACGCCCGCCCGGTCGGCGGCCGGTGCGCCGGCCGTCTCCGCGCCCTCGCCGCCCGCCAGGGCGCCGCTGTCCACGGACGCGATGCCGCCCTCGCCGGACAGCCCGCCGGGCACCACGGCGACCCCGAGCGCCGAGTCCAGCGAGACCGGGCCGCCCTGGAAGACCACCCCCGGCTCGCCGGCCAGTGCGGCCCAGGGCGCGAGGATGTCCGCGACGCCGACCGGCGTGGGACGGTTGAGGACCACGCCGAGGGAGCCCTCCTCGTCGTGGTCGAGGAGCAGCACCACCGCGCGGTCGAAATTCGGATCGGCGAGCGCGGGCGTCGCGACAAGAAGCCGCCCTGTGAGCGAGGACACCTCGGTCATGGCCACATGATCCCGCACTTCCGCCCGAAGCGGGGAGTCAACGCCCGTACCCGCTCCAGAGCAGGGCAGGGCGTACGGCGGCAGCACCGGCGCACAGCACCGGCACCGGATAGGCCATTCACGACATTCCCCGGCAATTCCAGCCAAAGGTCGATTACAGATCAAAGGCGGATCGTAGCGGAGCGTGTTGTGACAAAGCCATTACATGCTCAGACACTGCACGGGCCTACGGACTCACCCCCGCCCGCCCTTACCATTTCAGCTTGGCCCTGCCCGTCTCCAGGAACGCGAGATCCATGACCGTCTCTACTGACGACGTACTGCTTGTCCACGGCGGCACCCCGCTCGAGGGCGAGATCCGGGTTC
>Ga0207426_1001776_pt1 | contig 16220 bp, 12 predicted proteins | sample AraplaMF_Cvi_mMS_FD_184265 | JGI IMG/M metagenome (GOLD analysis project Ga0207426, IMG submission 184265) | Arabidopsis root microbial communities from the University of North Carolina, USA - plate scrape MF_Cvi_mMS (SPAdes) (version 2) | ecosystem: Host-associated > Plants > Roots > Endosphere... | reverse complement strand
CACCTTCTACGCCGTCGGCGGCACCTGGCGCGCGCTCGCGCGCATCCACATCATCCAGAGCGGCTACCCGCTCCAGGTCATGCACGGCTACTCGATTTCCGCGGCCGAAGCGCTCGACTTCTCACGCCGGTTGCGACGCCTCGCCGCCGCCGACATGCTCGCCGACATCGAGATCGTCGCCGATGCCCGCCGGCCGCTCCTCACCTATGCGGCCCTGGTGCTCGAGCACATCATCCGTGTCGCCAAGCCCAAGACCATCGTGTTCTCGACCTTCGGCGTGCGCGAGGGCCTGCTGCACGAGAAGCTGTCGGAATCCGAACGCAACAAGGACGGCCTGATCTGCGCCGCCGAAGAGCTCAACCAGCTACTCTCACGTTCGGCCAAGCACGCCCGCGAGCTGATCGCCTGGACCGACCGCCTGGTGCGCGTGGTGAAGCTGCGCGAGACCGAGGAAGATCGCCGCCTGCGCCACGCCGCCTGCCTGCTCTCCGACATCGGCTGGCGCGTGCATCCCGATCACCGCGGCGAGCAGACGCTGAGCCTCGTCGTCAACGGCAATTTCGGCGCGATCACCCACACCGAGCGCGCCTTCGTCGGCCTGTCCGTGTTCTACCGCTATGCGGGCCTCAGCGAGGAAAACCAGCCGCCGGTCACCATGCAGGAGCTGCTGACGCCGGCGCAGCTCGAGCGTGCGCGCCTGCTGGGCGCTGCGTTCCGTGTCGCCCATCTGATCTCGGCGGCGCGGCCGGGCGTCCTGCCCGCCACGCATTTCCGCAGCCAGGGCCGCAAATTGATGCTGGTGTTCGAGCATCGCCTCGGCGATCTCGTCGCCGACCGCGTCGGCAGCCGCTTCAAGCAGCTCGCCCGCCTCGTCAGCCGCGCCGGCTCGATCGTCCGGCGGTGATCGGTTAGCTCGTCGTCGCCCTGCCGAGACGTCTCTTGAGCCACATGATCAGGCCCGTGACGAACAGGGCGAGAGGCGCAAAGCCGGCGGTGAACACCAGCAGGCGCCCCATGAGTCCGAACGCCGCGCCATTGTGAAGCCAGAGCTGTTCGGCGAGATAACGGTCGGCCATGGACATGGTGCCGGCGGTGCGGTCGTGCACGACGGCGCCGCTCCATGGATCGAGCCAGATGGCGCCCCGCGACCGCACGGCGGGATCGGCGCCCTCAGAACGAAACTGCACGCGCCAGGTATTGCGCGCTGCGGATGGCGGACTGAGGATTGCGATCGCCGCACCCGGCCTGGCCGCCTGCGCCATCCGCACGATCGCGTCGGCCGGAAGCTGCGGCGTCCCGGCTGGAGGCGGTGTCTCGATCCGCGGCGACGGATCAGCTGTCGGTTGCGACAGGAGAGCAACGACGGGACGCACCGCGCCGGGAAAGATGATCCCAATTCCCGTGATCGAGATCACCAGAAGCGCGAGTAGCGCCCAGAAGCCGGCCGCGCGATGAACATCGAGCGCGAACCGGAATGGCGATGCGTGCCGGCGCACGGACACCGATCGCCAGAACTGGCCCGGCCGCGGCCACCACAGGACGAGGCCCGACAGGGCGAGGCCAAGCAGGATGAATCCGATCACGCCGACCAGCTCCCTGCCCCACCACTCGTAGAGCAACAGCGTGTAGTGGAGACGATAGACCTTCAGTGCGAACGCGTTGACGTAGTCGCGCCGCCCGAGCACCTTCCCGTTCGAGGGATCGACCATGGTCGTCCAGCGGTTCGGATAGCGGCCCGGCGCGGTTTCGTGCGCGTGGATCACGACCCAGACCGGCCAGGTCCGATCGGGCGCCAGGACGGTGGCGATCGGCGCGGCATCCGCCGCTGCCGCAGCTCGCATCACCGCGGACAATTCAACATTATGCTCTGGCCCCGCCGGTGTGTAGAGCGCCGGATTCAAGGCGGCGTCGATCTCCCGGTAGAATACGATGAAGCTTCCGGTCAGGCCGATCAGCACCATGACGATGCCGCCGGTCAATCCAAGCCAGCGATGGGCCCATGAGAGCGCGTGCCGCAGGCGTCCGGGCCGCATGGTTGCACGCGTCAAGGCCGACCTGTCTCAGAAATCCGTGGACATCGACAACAGCACGGTTCGCGGTGCGCCTTGCGACAATCCCGAGTAGCTCGCCACCCCCGCCCAGTAATTGGTGTCAAACACGTTCTGGACCAGCGCCCGCAGTGTGACCGGGCGGTTGTTGATGCGCGTGGTGTAGCGGGCACCGAGATCGAGTCTCGTCCAGGACGGAACGACCTGCGTGTTGGCCGCATCCAGATATTGGTATCCCGTATAGACCGTGTTCGCGACCAGCGTCAGACCGGGCGCGAACGGGGTGTCCCACTCGGCCGACAGATTGGCCTGCACCTGAGGCACACCAATCGGCGTCTTGCCGAGATTGGCCAATGTGCTCGTCTTGGTCAGCTCCGGGTCGATCAGCGTCACGCCGCCAAGCACGCGAACGCCCGGCTGCACCTCGCCGAACACCGTGAATTCAAGGCCGCGATTGCGCTGTTCGGCATCGGCCCGGAAGATCTTGTCGGCGCCAAGCTGTCCCGACGGCTTGGTGATCTCGAAGACGCTGATCGTGGTGGCCAGCATGCCGAGATCGACCTTGACGCCGGCTTCGTGCTGCTTGCTGAGATAGGGTGCGAGCACCTCTCCTTGATTGCTCGCAGTCGACGGTGCGACGTCGCCCTTGCTCAGCCCTTCGATGTAGTTGGCGTAGAGCGAAACATTGCTCCAGGGCTTGACGACGAGGCCGACCATCGGCGTGTACGCGGTCTGGTCGTACGCGGCGGTGACGGCCCCCGTGGCGGTATTGTAATTGTTCGACCTGACGTTCTGTTGCCGGACGCCGACGGTCAGTTGAAGCCGTTCCTGGAAGACCGACAACGTGTCGGCCAGCGCCAGGCCGGTCAATTCGGTATCCGAGAGTTTCGGAACAGTCGCGGGAGCGGCAACGAGCTGCTCGGGACGGGCGATCGGCGCATAGATGTTGGACAGGACCGGCGTGCCGGACACGGAGCCCCGCGAGACCTCGTCCGAGTAGTAGCTGCCCTGGAAACTGACGGCATGAGCGATCGCGCCGGTTTCAAATCGGGCGCGCACGCCGGCGTCGGCCACGTTCCTGTCGATGTCGAACTTGAAGCGTCCCGGCGTCGAAGAGGTATTGCCGGCCGCGTTCAGGATGGTCGGTGTGCCGAACAGGCGATCGACCTGGGTCCTGCCGCCACCGGCGTCGGCGAACACCGTCACGGAATCAGTCACGTCATATTCGGCCCGCCCCAGCAGCGAGTTGTCGTGAACCTTGCCCCATTCCCAGGCCTGCGTGACATTGCGCCGTCCGACCGGAGCGGTCGGGACAGCAACGCCCGTTGCAACCAGAAACGGCCGCGTCGGCGCGTCGAACTTTTCGTCCTGTTCGATGAAGTCGACCGAGGCCCTGAAGCGTTCGCCGCGATAGTCGAACGCGGCGGAGCCGACATGCGCTTCCCGGCTCTGGTTGTCCAGCGGCGTATCGCCGTTGTGGTAGCTGCCATTGACGCGAATTCCGAATTCGCGATTCTCGCCGAACCGCCGGCTCACGTCGACATGCGTGCCGAGCTGGCTGTTCGACGCATAGTCGGTCGTGACCCGCGTGAGATCGACGTCGGAGGCACGTTTCGGAACGATGTTGATGGTGCCGCCGACGCTGCTGTTCGGAGCCATGCCATAGAGCAGCGCCGTCGGGCCCTTGATGATCTCGATGCGCTCGACGTAATCGGTGAAGACACGATAGTTCGGCGCGACACCATAGACGCCGTTGAAGGCGATCTCTCCGACATTCCCCTCGCCGATCGGAAAGCCGCGGATGAAGAAGGAATCGAGAATGCCGCCGGTCTGTCCCGTGAAACGGACCGAAGGGTCGTTGCTGACGACGTCGGCAACAGTGACGGCCTGCTGATCCTCGATCTTCTTGGCCGTGTAACTCGTGATGTTGAACGGCGTATCCATGAAGTCCTTGTTGCCGAGCAGGCCGACCTGGCCGCCGCGGGCCACCTGCCCGCCCGCGTAGGACGACGGAAGTGAGCCCGGTTTAGGCGCGGCGGGATTTCCTTCCGCCTGGATTGTCGACCGCTCAGCGGCGCGCGATCTGCCGCGGGCCGCCGTCCGGCCCGGATTGGAGCGGGAGCGCGCGCGCGGCTTTGGCGCGTCTGCAGTCACGGTCACCGCCGGCAACGTGGTCCCGCGCTCCGCCTCTGACGCCGGGCTTTGTGCGCTCGCGCACTGCGGCAGCACGGCGCCGAACAAGGCGATGGACGCCACAGTGACCGCGAAAGCCTTCAGGCTGGAATGCGTCGGACGCGCTTTGACGGTGGCGGCAAGGATAGCAACAGGACGGCAATTGACTCGCGACGACATCGCACCAGCTTCCGATTTCATGAACATGAACGACGGAGCGACGTGCCGCGGGCAGCGTTATCGAGTCAACGAAAGCAGCCTTTGGTTTCAGCAGTTTATAATGAGATAAACTCTAGATCGCCCGGAGGTTGCGAGCGCAGTGAGTCACGCTGCGACATGTCGAAGCGCACCGCGCGCGATCGCTTGACGAGAGAGTTCGGAAAGAATTGCGGGAATCGGAAATGCTTGCCGGCGCGCACACGCCGGCAAGACTGATCACGCGAACCAGGCCTGGGAATTATTCCGCCGACGCCTTGGCGTGCTGCTCGGAGGATTCGAGTGCAGCCGCACTCAGGCTGCGCCGGCGCCAGATGGTGCCGACGACCAGCACCACGACGACACCGAGCGCCGCGCAGAGATATTCGCCGCCCGATCCGCCATGGCCGAATTGCAGGGGGATGCGCAGGCCGGAGAGCATCTTGTCCAGCGAGGCACCGAGCGGGCCGTCGAACAGCGTGTGCAGCCTCGGCGCAACGCCGGGATCGGTCGCGATCACCTCGCCCGCGATCCAGCCGAGCAGCGCCGCACCGGCCCACACCAGCACCGGCAGCTTTGCGAGCAGCGCCATGATCAGCGCCGCACCGGCAACGATCAGGGGAACGCTGATGGCAAGGCCGAGGATCAGCAGCGGCACGCTGCCATTGGCGGCGGCAGCCACCGCAATGACGTTGTCGAGGCTCATGACGATGTCGGCGACGACGACGATCTGCACCGCCTGCCACAGATGCGAGGCCGACTCGACGTCGTCCTCGTTCTCGTTTTCCGGCACCAGCAGCTTGGCCGCGATCACGATCAGCGCGAGACCGCCGACGAGCTTCAGATACGGCAGCTCCATCAGGCTCGCGACGATGCCGGTGAAGATGATTCGCAGCAGCACGGCTGCGCCGGCACCGAAGATCATGCCCCACAGCCGATGCCGCGGCTTCAGGCCGCGGCAGGCGAGCGCGATCACCAGCGCGTTGTCGCCGGAGAGAAGGATGTTGATCCAGATGATCTTGCCGACCGCGATCCAGAAGGTCGGCTCGGCCATCTCATTGCGGAACTGGGTGAAGAATGCCCCGATCGTAGCGGGATCGAAGATCTGCCAGAGCCAGTTCACAATGAGTCCTTTCCCCCGTCGGTATTAACTGATCGGCTGACGGATCAGCCGACGATCTCGTTGCCCGAGAAGAACTGCGCGATCTCGATCGCGGCGGTCTCCGGCGCATCCGAGCCGTGAGCCGAGTTCTCGCCGATCGACTTTGCGTAGAGCTTGCGGATGGTGCCCTCGGCGGCCTTGGACGGATCGGTCGCGCCCATCGCGTCGCGGTACTTGGCGATCGCGCCCTCGGCTTCCAGCACCTGGACCACGACCGGGCCCGAGGTCATGAACTCGACCAGCTCACCGAAGAACGGGCGGGCCTTGTGGACGGCGTAGAAGGTCTCGGCCTGTTCCTTGGTCATGCGGATGCGCTTCTGCGCGACGATGCGCAGGCCCGCCTTCTCGATCACGGCGTTAACCGCACCGGTCAGGTTACGCGCGGTCGCGTCGGGCTTGATGATCGAGAAAGTGCGTTCGATGGCCATAATCTTGTCCTTGGAAGAAGCGGTGGTTCGGAGTTGCGGGGCTTATATCGGCGCCTACGCGCTACGGCAAGCGACCCCCGAAACGGCCCGCACAGGCGCTTCGCCGCAGGCCGGCCCGCCCTGCCCCGGCATGGATTACCGAGATTTCACCCAGATGAACCCAATCTGAAGCCCCCATTCAGGCTTTGGTTCAGCCTTGGCGGCGTAAGGTCGGGTCCATCGAAACCGAAGCCTGACCATCAGGCGGACCGTTTCGGCGGCCTTTCCATCGACGCGATAGCCCCGCGCCGGCAGTTTTGAGGAGATCACCATGTTGAGGAAACTTTCGCTTGCCGCTGTCGCCGCGGTTGCGCTGGGTGCCGCGCTGGCCCCGACCTCGGCCTCCGCGCACTGGCATGGCGGCGGCTGGGGCTGGCACGGTGGTGGCGGCTGGCACGGCGGCGGCTACCGCTGGGGCGGACCGCGCTTCTACGCCGCCCCCGTCGCCTACGGTTATGGCGGCTGCTATGTGCGCCGGCTGGTCCCGACCCCCTGGGGCCCCCGCTGGCGGCTGATCAACCGCTGCTACTGAGCCCGACAGCACCTTTCCAAGCAGCACTTTTCCAAAGGTACCTATGCCCCCCAAGGTACCTTCCAAGCGAAGCCCCGGCGTTCCCCTGCGCCGGGGCTTTGTCTTTGGGCGGAAGCGGCCATTTCATACAATTTTTACTAGAATGCCTCGCGTTCCCCACGGCCAGCGAAACTATTTTGGGGGCAACGACTTGGTACCGTGTCCTGACTTTGAGAACACGGAACCATGCGATGGCTGGCCTTTTTGCCAATGACAGCGAACAGATCGACCGGCGCACCAGCCGCTCGATCTGCGATGCGGTGGGCGAACGGCTGCAACAGAGCCTCCGCCCCGAATCCCGGCTCCCGACCCATCTGGAATATCTCCTGAACGAGCTGAGGAAGCACGACCGGGATGGCGATGCGCACTGACTGAGGCGCACACAAAAACGGGTTGCGTTCGAGGCGCCTTGCGGTGACAAGGCCGCATGCTGTCCATTACCGACCTCTCCATTCGCCTCGCCGGACGCCTTCTCATTGACCAGAGTTCCGTGCAGATCACGCCGGGATCGCGCGTCGGCATGGTCGGACGGAACGGCACCGGCAAATCGACCCTGTTCAAGGTGATCCGGGGCGAACTCGCGGCCGAGCATGGAACGGTGACCCTGCCGCCGCGCTGGCGCGTCGGCAGCCTCGCGCAGGAAGCCCCGAACGGCCCCGAAAGCCTGATCTCGGTGGTGCTCAAGGCCGATCTCGAGCGCGACGCATTGCTTCACGAAGCGGAGAGCGCGACCGACCCGCACCGCATCGCCGAGATCCAGACCCGGCTGGTCGATATCGATGCGCATTCCGCGCCGGCGCGCGCGGCCGCGATTCTCTCCGGCCTCGGCTTCTCCGCCGCGGACCAGCTGCGCCCCTGCGCCGAGTTCTCCGGCGGCTGGCGCATGCGCGTCGCGCTGGCTGCGACGCTGTTCGCGGCACCCGACCTGCTGCTGCTCGACGAGCCCACCAACTATCTCGACCTCGAAGGCACGCTGTGGCTGGAGGATCATCTCGCGCATTATCCGCGCACGGTGATCGTGATCAGCCACGACCGCGACCTCCTGGAAAGCTCGGTCGACCAGATCCTGCACCTCGAGCGTGGCAAGCTCACGCTCTACAAGGGCAGCTATTCCTCCTTCGAGGAGCAGCGCGCCGCACGCGAGCTGCTCGATGCCAAGGCGGTCAAGCGGCAGGAAGCCGAACGCGCCCGCCTGCAGGCCTTCGTCGACCGCTTCAAGGCCAAGGCTTCGAAGGCGCGCCAGGCGCAATCACGCGTGAAGATGCTGGAGCGGCTGAAGCCGATCACCGCGCTGGTCACCGAGGACGTGCGCGAGATCAGCTTTCCCGCGCCCGAAAAGATCCTGTCGCCGCCGATCATCGCCGTCGACAACGCCGCGGTCGGCTACGATCCGGCAACGCCGGTGCTCGGCCGTGTCACGCTTCGCATCGACAATGACGACCGCATCGCGCTGTTAGGGGCCAACGGCAACGGCAAGTCCACGCTGGTCAAGCTGCTGGCCGGACGCCTCGCGCCGTTCTCCGGCAAGGTGACGCGCGCCGACAAGCTGTCGATCGCCTATTTCGCGCAACACCAGCTCGACGAGCTGAACGAGGACGCCTCGGCCTACGACCATGTCCGCAAGCTGATGGGCGATACGCCCGAAGCAAAGGTGCGGGCGCGCGCCGGCGCGATCGGCTTCTCCGGCAAGGCCGCCGACACCAAGGTCGCAAAACTGTCGGGCGGCGAAAAGGCCCGGCTGCTGCTGGGCCTTGCGACCTTCTTCGGCCCCAACATGATCATCCTGGACGAGCCGACCAACCATCTCGACATCGACAGCCGCGCCGCGCTTGCGGAGGCGATCAACGAATTCCCCGGCGCCGTCATCATGGTCTCGCACGACCGCTATCTGATCGAGGCCTGCGCCGATCGGCTCTGGATCGTCGCCGACCGCACCGTCACCAATTACGACGGCGACCTCGACGAGTATCGCCGCCTGGTGCTGTCCACGCGCAACGCCGAAGCGCCGCGCGAGCGAAGTGCGCCAAGCGAAAAACCGCAGCGCCCGAAGTCGGACAACCGCGGCTCGCTCAGGAAGCGCATCGCCGAAGCCGAGGCCGAGATCGCCCGCGTCACCGACATCATCGCCAAGATCGATACCGCGCTCGCCCTGCCCGACATTTTTACCCGCGATCCCAAGCAGGCCGCGCAACTGTCAAAGGCCCGCGCCAATGCCGCCGATGCGCTGACACGCGCGGAGGAGCAATGGCTGGAGGCAAGCACAGAGTTCGACGAGGCGGCGGGGTAGCTAACTCTCGTGTCTCGGACGCGCTGCAACGCGCAGCGTTGCTGCGCAGAGCCGGTACCCGGAAGCCACGAGCACTGGGCCCCGGCCCAACAGCGCATCACGATCGTGCTGCGCAGCGTCCGGGGCACGTATCTCGAATGGCAAGCGATACGCTTACGCCTGCTTCTTCTTCGGCTTCGGCTTGGTCGCCTTCGGCACCACCTGCGGCTCGGGATTGCCCTCGATCGAGGACAGGCGGCCGGACGTGAAGGTGTAGATGCCGGCACGCGGACCGGTGCTCCAGGTGACCACCGCGACACGTCGGCCGGCAGGATCATTGGAGAGGCTGACATTCGAGGGCGCGCCGATGCCGCGCACCACGTCGCATTCGGTGTGGCCGAGCGCGACCGTGCCGCCCACCGGCGCTGGTGACGTCGTCGACGCATTGGCATCGGCCGGCCCGGGCGCCGGCGCCATGCCGGGGCAAGCGCCGTCGGCGCTGACGAGATCCTCAGCCCTAACCGGCTTGTCCGGGGTCAGCGGCGGCGATTCGATCGAGATGTTTCTGATGAAGACTCGGCCCGGCCGCTGGAACCATTCGGTGTCCTTCGACAGCAGATCGGGGGCACCGCCCGAGCAGCCCGCGACCAGCGGTGCTACGGCAGCCAACACAACTATGAGCGAGCTGGGAAGCTTTTGATGTCGCACGATAAACTAAATTCCCCGCATGAAGGACGAGCCCTAAGCGTTTGTCCCAACACCACTTTGCGGCACGAAGGTGACAGAAGCCAGCATCGCCCGAAAAGTGCAAATTATCATTAATTGCGACCGGCCGCTAATTCCGGCGCTGCCACCGCCCCCGCTCGTCGGCCTGCCAATAGGTGACATCAAATCCCCGCGCCTTGCAATCCGTCCAGGCGCTCCGGGCCAGCGCCAGCGCATCCGGATCGTCGCCGTTGAACAACAGCACCATGCGCTCATAGCCCTGCGCGTCCGGCGGCAGTGCGGCGTTGTCGACCAGGAACCGCACATTGGCGCCGTTGGGATTGCCCTCCTCGATCGCCAGCACGATCGGCTGATCGGCCGCGTCGTTCACCCGCCACGTCGCGTGCGGCAGGAAGGAATCGTCGCGATAGGTCCACAAGTGCGCGTCGAGCGCATCGGCACGCTCCTCCGACGTCGACTGCACCACGACGCGCCAGCCGCGCTCGAGCGACTTCTCGAGAAGCGGCGGCAACACGTTCTCCACCGTCATGTTTTGCAGATGGTAGAACAGGACTTCAGTCATCTCGGCTCATTTGCGCTCGTAGTGATCTGCGACCAGGCGATCAAGAAGCCGGACGCCATAGCCGCTGCCCCAGCTCTGGTTGATGTCCGTCTTCGGCGCGCCCATGGCGGTGCCGGCGATGTCGAGATGCGCCCAGGGCGTGCCGTCGACGAAACGCTGCAGGAACTGCGCCGCGGTGATCGAGCCGCCATGACGGCCGCCGGTGTTCTTCATGTCGGCGAACTGGGAATCGATCAGCTTGTCGTATTCGGGGCCGAGCGGCATGCGCCAGACCTTTTCCCCGCTCTCGATGCCGGCCGCCAGCAGGCGCTCGGCCAGCTCGTCATTGTTGGAGAACATGCCGGCATGATCGGTGCCGAGCGCGACAACGATCGCGCCGGTCAGCGTCGCCAGATCCACCATGAATTTCGGCTTGGCCTTCTTGGCGACGTACCAGAGCACGTCGGCGAGCACGAGGCGGCCTTCGGCGTCGGTGTTGATGATCTCAATGGTCTGGCCCGACATCGAGGTGACGATGTCGCCCGGCCGCTGTGCGTTGCCGTCGGGCATGTTCTCGACGAGACCGATGGCGCCGACCACGTTGGCCTTGGCCTTGCGGGCGGCAAGCGCGTGCATCAGGCCGACGACGCAGGCCGCACCGCCCATGTCGCCCTTCATGTCCTCCATGCTGCCGGCCGGCTTGATCGAGATGCCGCCGGTGTCGAAGCAGACGCCCTTGCCGACGAAGGCGACCGGGGCCTCGCCCTTCTTGCCGCCGTCCCAGCGCATGATGACGGTGCGGCTCGGCCGCGCCGAGCCCTGGCCGACGCCGAGCAGCGCGCCCATGCCGAGCTTGTCCATCGCCTTGACGTCGAGCACCTCGACCTTGACGCCGAGCTTGCGGAGCTGGCCGGCGCGGCGCGCGAACTCCTCGGGGAACAGCACGTTCGGCGGCTCGTTGACGAGGTCGCGCGCGATGATGACGCCGTCGACGACGTGGCCGGCCGAGGCAAAGGCCTTCTTCGCCGCATTGGCATCGCCAACCGCCAGCGAGATGTCGGCGCGTGAACCGCCCTCCTCGCCGTCCTTCTTCTTGGTCTTGTAGCGGTCGAACTTGTAGGCGCGCAGGCGCAGGCCCGAGGCGATCTCGACCACCTGCTCGCTCGTCATGGCCCCGCTGGGGAGTTCCGCCATGATGGTCATGGCCGCAGCCCCGGCGGTGAGCTTGCTCGCCGCCACGCCGCCGAACTTGAGGAAATCGTTCGCCTTCAGGCTGGCGGCCTTGCCGGCCCCGATCACGATGAGACGAGTCGCCTTCACCCCCTCCGGCGCCAGGATGTCCAGTGCAGCCCCGCTTTTACCCTTGAACGCGGCGGCGGCGGCCGCGCGCTTCACAAGATCGATAGCGCCGCCCAGCGCCTTGGCGGTCGCCGGACCGACCTTCAGGCTGTCGTCACAGAACACGACCAGAATGCCACGGGCGGCGGCAGACAACGGGACGAAGCCGACCTTGATGGCATCGGACATGGCTAACTCCTCAAAAACATGGGGCTTTCCGTCATTCGGCGGTCCCGGCCACGGGCCGGAGCTGAACGACGATTCACTGGACTTTCCCTACTATGGGCCACCGGCCCGGCAGATGCCAAGCACCGCCCGTGGCCGCGAGGCCACAAGAGGGAAATATTAACCATATATTGATGGTGCCACGGGGCAGCCATTTTGTTGACGGATCAAAGGGATGGTAGTGAGAAAGTAAGCCGGCGGAAGAGGTGTTCGCCCGACCTTGGGGATCCCATATCGGGATTGGTTGGGCAGCCAGAGTTCGGGCTGGGATTTGGGACGTGGTGGGATTCGTGCGGTAGCGCATGGGGTCAATCGATAGGTATATCTTCCGCACGACGCTGGCGTCGTTTGCGCTCGTCCTGGTCAGCCTCACCGGCGTGATCTGGATTACGCAGGCGTTGCGCGGCATCGACTTGATGACGAGCCAGGGTCAGACGATCCTGACCTTCCTCGGCATCACCAGCCTCGTCATTCCGGCGCTGGTCCTGATCATCTCGCCGATCGCGCTGATGATCGCGATCTCGCACACCCTGAACAAGCTCGCGACCGATTCCGAGATCATCGTGATGAATGCCGCCGGCTTCTCGCCGTTCCGGCTGTTCTATCCGTTCTTCTACGCCACCTGCGTGGTGGCGGCGCTGGTTGCCTTCATCGCGGCGTATCTGGCGCCCGACGGCATGCGGCGGATCAAGCAGTGGGACGCCGAGATCACCGCGGACGTGCTCACCAACATCCTGCAGCCCGGCCGCTTCGCCCAGCTCGACAAGAACCTGACCATCCGGATCCGTGAGCGCCAGCCCGGCGGCATCCTCGCCGGCATCTTCATCGACGACCGCCGCGACCCCAACGAGCGCGTCTCGATCGTCGCCGAGCATGGCGAGGTCGTGAAGAACGAGACCGGATCGTTCCTGGTGCTGGAGACCGGCAACCTCCAGCGCTTCGAGGCGGGCAAGCGCGATCCTGCGCTGGTGGCGTTCGGCCGCTACGGCTTCGACATGTCGAAATTCTCCGGCCAGGGCCGCGACGTCACGCTCGGAATTCGCGAGCGCTATCTCTGGGAGCTGTTCTCGCCGGCCGAGGACGATCCCGTCTACAAGCAGATTCCCGGACAGTTCCGCTCGGCCCTGCATGACAGCCTGTTGGCTCCGATTTATCCGTTTGCCTTTGCCGTGCTGACCTTCGCCTTCCTCGGCGCGCCGCGCACCACCCGTCAGAGCCGCAACTTCTCGATCGGCGGCTCGGTGCTCGCCGTGTTCGGCCTGCGCATGGCCGGCTTTGCCTGTTCGGTGATGGCGGTGAAGTCGCCGGGTGCGGTGCTGGTCCAGTATGCGATGGTGTTCGGCGCCATCGGCGTCGGGCTGTGGATGATCATCGGCGGCATCGTGGTCGAGCCGCCGCCCCGCCTCATGGAGGCGATCAACAGGTCCAACGCGCGTATCGCGCGGCTGTTCGGACGGCCGGCCACCGCATGAGCATGCTCACCAACACACTCGGGCGCTATTTCGCCGGCCGCTTCGTGGTCGCGGCGCTTGGCGTGTTCGCCAGCATCTTCCTGCTGCTGGTGCTGGTCGACTACATCGAGATGGTGCGCAAGACCTCGGGGCTGGCATCCGCTTCCGCGATCATGGTGGCCGAGACCTCGCTGTTCCGGGTGCCGCAGCTGCTGGAGAAGCTGACGCCGTTCTGCATGCTGATCGGTGCCATGACCTGCTATCTCGCCCTCTCCCGCCGGCTCGAGCTCGTGGTGGCGCGCGCTGCCGGCATCTCCGCCTGGCAGTTCATCTCGCCGGCGCTCGGCAGCGCGTTGCTGATCGGGGTCATCGCCACCGTCGCCTACAATCCGATGTCGGCGAACCTGCGCGAGCTCTCCAAGCGCATGGAGGCCGAGCTGTTCGGCTCGGCGCCCGGCGGCGGCATCCAGGATGCCTCCGGCTTCTGGCTCAATCAGGTGACCAGCGACGGCCAGACCATCATCAATGCGGCGCGTAGCGAGCAGCAGGGCATCCGCCTCACCGGGCTCACGTTGTTCCGCTTTGATACAGAGCAGCACTTCGTGGAGCGCGTCGAGGCGCGCGAGGCCGAGCTCGAACCCGGCCAATGGATATTCAGGGGCGTCCGCCGCTACACGCTCAACGGTCCACCGATCGAGCAGGCCGGCTTCTCGATTCCGACCACGTTGACCGAGGCGCAGGTCCGCAACAGCTTTTCCACACCCGAGACTGTGTCCTTTTGGCAACTACCGAGCTACATCCGCTCGTCCGAGAGCTCAGGCTTCGCGACAGCCGGATATCGACTCCAGTATCACAAGCTGTTGGCACAGCCGTTTTTGCTGGCCGCCATGGTGATGCTCGCGGCCTCCGTGTCGTTGCGCTTCTTCCGGATGGGCGGCGTGCAGAAGATGGTTTTGAGTGGCGTGGGCGCAGGCTTTCTGCTCTACGTTCTGTCGAAAGTGACTGAAGACTTGAGCAAGGCTGAGTTGATGCATCCGATCGCTGCGGCGTGGTTGCCCGTGGTGGTGGGCGGCCTCACCGGCTTTTTGGCCTTGTTGTACCAGGAGGACGGTTAGTGACTGCCGTCCGTCGAGGACCCGTGTCTGGTTTGGCGCGGCGCACCGTGGTGCGCGCGAACGGGTCTGGCTTGTCTGTTCGCAGGCTCCTGCTGGCCGTGGCCGCCGTGGCGTCGCTCGGCGCCCTGATCGACGCAGCCGTCGTGACGCCCGCCTCCGCCCAGAGCTTCACCTACAATCCGCTGCCGCCGCGCCCGAAGCCGCCGAAGGTCGCCAACGACAACCAGATGCTGGTTCAGGCGACCGAGGTCGATTACGACTACAACAATTCGCGCGTGTCCGCGGTCGGCAACGTCCAGCTGTTCTACAACGGCACCAGCGTCGAGGCCGACCGGGTCATCTACGACCAGAAGACCAAGCGGCTGCATGCCGAAGGCAACATCCGCATGACGGATGCCGACGGCAAGATCACCTATGCCGAGATCATGGATCTCTCCGACGACTACCGCGACGGTTTCGTCGATTCGCTGCGCGTGGACACCGCCGACCAGACCCGCATGGCCGCGAGCCGCGCCGACCGCTCCAACGGCAACTACACGGTGTTCGAGAACGGCGTCTACACGGCCTGCGCGCCGTGTAAGGACGATCCGAAGAAGCCGCCGCTGTGGCAGGTCAAGGGTGCGCGCATCATCCACGACCAGCAGGAGAAGATGCTGTATTTCGAGACGGCGCAGCTCGAATTCTTCGGCGTGCCGCTCGCCTACATGCCCTATTTCTCGACGCCCGACCCGACCGTGAAGCGCAAGACCGGCTTCCTGATGCCGGGCTTCACGTCCTACACCTCGTTCGGCTACGGCGTTGAAATCCCGTTCTACTGGGCGATCGCGCCCGACATGGACATGACCTTCAGCCCGCGCATCACCTCCAAGCAGGGCGTGCTGTTCCAAACCGAGTTCCGCCAGCGCCTGATGGACGGCGCCTACCAGATCCGCCTCTACGGCATCGACCAGCTCGACCAGAAGCAGTTCTCGGGCCTGCCCGGCGACCGCCAGTTCCGCGGCGGCGTCGAGACCAAGGGCCAGTTCGCGCTCAACGACAAATGGGTCTGGGGCTGGGACGGCGTCCTGCTCTCCGACTATTATTTCATGTCGGATTACCGCCTCGCGCAGTACCGCGACCCGCTCGGCTCGTTCCTGAACCTGCCGACCGACGCGCTGTCGCAGCTCTATCTGACCGGCGTCGGCAACCGCAGCTTCTTCGACGCGCGGACGATGTACTGGCTGAGCTTCTCCGGCAACCAGGACAAGGTGCCGGTCGTCTACCCCGTGATCGACTACTCGAACGTGCTGAACTATCCGGTGTTCGGCGGCGAGTTCAGCTACAAGACCAATTTCGTGAACCTGTCGCGTGAAAACGCGGTGTTCGATCCGATCACGACGCTCGCCAACACCAACGGCCTGTGCGCCACCGCCTCGGCCGATCCGCTCGCGCGCACGCCATCGCAGTGCCTGCTGCGCGGCTTCCCCGGCACCTATACCCGCCTCACCGCCGAGGGGCAGTGGCGCAAGTCCTTCACCGATCCGCTCGGCCAGATCTGGACGCCGTTCGCGAGCCTCCGCGCCGACGCGATCAACTCCTCGGTCTCCAACCAGCCGGGCGTGTCGAATTATCTGCCGGTCGGCGACACCCAGGCGTTCCGCCTGATGCCGACCGTCGGTCTCGAATACCGCTACCCCTTCATCAACGTGCAGCCGTGGGGTTCGACCACGGTCGAGCCGATCGCGCAGATCATCATCCGTCCGAACGAGACCTATGCCGGCAAGCTGCCGAACGAGGACGCGCAGAGCTTGGTGTTCGACGCCTCGAACCTGTTCAACGTCGACAAGTTCTCCGGCTACGACCGTGTCGAGGGCGGCGGCCGCGCCAATGTCGGCGTGCAGTCCACCACGCAGTTCGACAAGGGCGGCGCCGTCAAGGTGCTGTTCGGCCAGTCCTACCAGCTG
>Ga0207426_1001773_pt1 | contig 16274 bp, 18 predicted proteins | sample AraplaMF_Cvi_mMS_FD_184265 | JGI IMG/M metagenome (GOLD analysis project Ga0207426, IMG submission 184265) | Arabidopsis root microbial communities from the University of North Carolina, USA - plate scrape MF_Cvi_mMS (SPAdes) (version 2) | ecosystem: Host-associated > Plants > Roots > Endosphere... | reverse complement strand
TCCTGCTGCTGCTCGGGGCACCGGTGACGCTGGCGCTGCGCGCGCTGCCGGCCGCCGGGCGGGGGCGCAAGGGGCCGCGCGAACTGCTGGTGGCGCTGCTGCACAGCCGCTACATGCGGATCATCACGCACCCGGCGTTCACCATCCCGCTGTTCATCGCGAGCCTCTACGCCCTCTACTTCTCCCCGCTGTTCGACTTCCTGATGGAGTCCCGGGCCGGGCACATCGGGATGATGGTGCACTTCCTCGCGGTCGGCCTGGTGTTCTTCTGGCCGATCATGGGCGTCGACCCGGGCCCGCACCGGCCGGGCTATGTGATGCGGATGCTGGAGCTGTTCGCGGGCATGCCGTTCCACGCCTTCTTCGGCATCGCCCTGATGATGGCCACCGAGCCCATGGTCGACACCTTCCTGCACCCGCCGTCCTCACTCGGGATCGAGGCGCTGTCCGACCAGACGGCGGCCGGCGGCATCGCCTGGGCCTTCAGCGAGATCCCGTCCGTGGTGGTGCTGATCGCCCTGGTCTTCCAGTGGTACAAGTCCGAGGAGCGCCAGTCGCAGCGTGCGGACCGGGCCGCGGACCGCAACGGCGACAAGGATCTGGCGGACTACAACGCCTACCTCGCCTCGCTCGACGCGCGGAGCCGGTGACGGCGGGTCGCCACTCTGGCGGTACGGGCCGCGGCCGGGGACGATGGTCCCATGGCCGCGGCCCGCGGCATGCGTGCCCCGGGTCGCCGTGAGGAGGGTGCGGGTATGCCCGGATCTGCTAGGACGATGGCCGTGTGCACGGTGGGCGGGCTGGTGGTGGCGACCGCCTACACCGTGGCGATGGGCGCCAACGGCTGGCTCTGGTTCTGCTGGGTGGTGCTGGCGTTGGTGACGGTGGGCATGGCGGCGGCACGGCCGGTCTGAGCCCGCCGCTCCGGCGGGGCGGTGCGGGCGCGTCGCCCCGGTGCCGTCAGAAGCGGAACAACGGCCCGGTCACGGCATCCATCGTGCAGCCGTTGGGGAACTCCTTGCGCCAGTTCACCACGGTGCCGTGCCAGGTTCCGGTCGCGGTGGCGACGATCGGGTCGTACTCCCTGGTGCAGGCCTGCGGGTGGCCGGGCAGGGCGTCCAGGTTGCCGCGCGCCCAGGCCAGCGCGTCGCAGGCGGCGGCCGCGTGCGGGTGCCTGCCGTGGATGTCCGGGCAGCTGAGCCGCACCCCCCGGCTCCAGGTGTTGCCGGCTCCCGAGACGGTCAGCAGCAGGCCCTGGTCGACGGTGGGCGGCTCGTCGGCCTGCGCCGGGCCGGCGGCGAGCGTACCGAGCAGGGACGCGGACAGCGCGGCGAGCGCGGACGCGGACACGGTCAGGGTGGCACGGACGGATCGGCGTCGAGGGCTCACGGGCATCGAAGTCTCCTGGGAAGCTCGGTGGGGTCACCTGCGGGAGCCTGACAGCGACGCGTGGCGCCCGGCGGCCCCAGGCCACCGCGCCGGGCCGCGGCGGGCAAGCGGGCACGCCGTCAGGTCGCCCGTACGGACCGGCGATCGCCCCTCGACGACAGGGGTGGCCGGCAGCGGAGGAGGCGACTCCGCTGCCGGCCACCCGGACCGGGATTACTTCACCCGCTCGATCCGGGCGTGGCGGATCAGGAACTTCCCCTCCTCGCGCACCTGCTCGAAGGCCGCGTTGTTGAGCAGGGCGCAGCTGCCCGAGGCCGAGGTCACGGAGACCGTCGTCGACTTGTCGTTGTCCAGGTTGGTCACCTTCAGCTTGGTGCCGACGGGGAACTGGTCGCTGGATGCCGCCGGGGCACCGCCCTCGCCGGAGAGGGTCACCGTCGAGCCGGCGCAGACCACGTCTCCGTCGGCGGCCGGCGGGTCGTCCGACGCGGGCGGGGCGGCCGAGGCGGTCGGATCCGCCGACCCGGACGGGGCCTCGGACGCCCCGGGAGCGCTGGAGGCGGGCGGCTCGTTGCCCGTCGGCGGAGCGCCCGCGGCGTCACCCCCGCCCTGTTCGGCGGAGCAGCCGGCGGCTTTCTGCTGGACCTGGATCTGCCTGATCACGGCCTGGCGGTTGGCGATCCGTGCCGCCGACTGGGCGTCCGGCTTCGCCTGCTGGTCGGCGATGAACTTCTGGTTGTTGCTCAGGGCGGTGGCCAGTCCGTCGCACGCCACCGATGCCTGGCTGGTGCCCGCGGTGACGATGGCGATGCCGCCGACCAGCGCGGCGGCGCTGACGCCGATGACGATCTTCTGGCGCTTGCCGACTCTCTTCTTCCGGGACATCTGTGCACTCCTGTCCTCGGCCCGGACACTGGGTCCGGGCTCGGTCACCGGGCAATACGGCGAGTCAACCCGCCCTCGTTCACGGCGAGTTGAAAGTTGTCCGGGGATGCCAAACCGGCTACCGAAAGGTAACGAGGACCTGCGAGGATGCCCCGATGCGCGTGCTGATGCCGGTCCCCGACCGCGATGCCGATGTCACCGAAGTGGCGGTGCCGTGGCGGCTGCTCACCGACGCCGGCCACCAGGTCGTCTTCGCCACCGAACAGGCCGGCTCCCGGCCGGCCGGTGACCCGCGGCTGCTGACCGGTGTCCTCTTCGGCCGGCTCGGCGCAGCGGAAGAGCCCAAGCGCTTCTACGAAGAGCTCACCCGGAGCCAGGAGTTCACCGCCACCGTGGGCTGGGCGGAGCTGGTCCCGGAGGAGTACGACGGGCTGATCCTGCCGGGCGGGCACGCACCGGGGATGCGGCAGTACCTGGGCTCGGAGGTGCTGCGGCAGCAGGTCGCCCGGTTCTGGGCGCTGGACCGGCCGGTCGGGGCGATCTGCCACGGCGTGCTGGTGGCGGCGCGGGCCCGGGAGGCGTCCACCGGCCGCAGCCTGCTGGCCGGCCGGCGGACGACCTGTCTGCCGAAGTACCTCGAGCGGGCCGCGTATCTGGCCACCGCGTGGCGGCTCGGCCGCTACTACCGCACCTATCCGGCGTATGTGGAGGACGAGGTCAGGGCCGCGCTGACCGGCCCGGACGCCCGCTTCGAGCGGGGGCCCAGGGTCCTTGCCGCGCGGGGCACCGCGACCGACGACTCCGCCGCGTTCGTCGTGCAGGACGGCAACTACCTCTCGGCGCGCTGGCCGGGCGACGCCTACCTCTTCGGACGCCGGTTCCGTGCGCTCCTGGAGGCCGGGGCGCGCTGAGGGGGCGGGCAGGGGCGGCGGCCCGTCGGCCGTCCTAGGCAGCCTGCGGCCTGCGCAGCCGGGCCCCCGCCGTCAGCACCTGCTCGGCCCGCTCGGGCGGGAGGGCCTCCTCGATGAACGACACGGCCCGGCACAGCTGTTGACCGCTCCGGTAGGGGAAATCGGTACCGAGCAGCAGCCGGTCCGCGCCGTAGGAGTCGGCGGCGGCGCGCCCACCATCCCGCGCATCCGGTGCGCGGCGATCAGCGGTGATCCGGCGTCATGGCCCGAGGGGTGCAGGGACAGGACGCCGCCGCGCCGGTCGAGCTCCGCCAGGAGCGGGGTGGAGGCGGGGTCGCCGAGGCTTCGGCCGAGGACGTCGGTGGTGACGCCGGCGCCCGCCATGCCGAGTTCGTCGAGCGCACGGGCCAGCTCCTCCAGGCACGCGTCCAGGTGGGGCAGCGGGAGCGCGGCGAAGGCGGAGAACCGGGCGGGCCGGTCGCGGACCAGGGCGGCGTAGTGGTCGTTGGCGTGCCGGGCGGCCGTCACCGCCTGCCGGATGTCCGGGGAGTACGGGCCCTGGGGCGATACGGACAGGATCTGGTGGTCGATTCCGGCCGCGTCGTTCATCGCGAACCGGGCGTCCAGCTCCTGGGGGCGGTCGCCGGCTCCCAGGCCGCGGTGCGCGGCGGCGTCCCGGCGCCCGTAGGACTCCAGGAGCCGCAGGTAGTCCTCGCTCCACAGAGGGGCGTGCACATCGGTGCGCATCCCCTTCAGCTTCCCGCCGGGTTCTTGACGCGTCCACCGGGGCATCGGAAAAGAGTCGGCATCGATCCGGCCGAAGGTGCCCACCCGCCCCGGCGCTTGCCCATAGACTCACTGGCCGTCCCCGGGCACCCCGTGTGACCTGGAACGACGTAGCTGCCCGGGCGAGCCGACGGAATGGGGTTGCCCTGTGTTCTACCAGGTGCTCAAGTACCTGCTTCTCGGGCCGTTGCTGCGGCTGGTGTTCCGGCCGCGGATCGAAGGGCTCGATCATGTGCCGGCGGAGGGCGCGGCGATCATCGCGGGCAATCACCTGTCGTTCGCCGATCACTTCGTGATGCCGGCGATCGTGCCGCGCCGGGTGACGTTCCTGGCCAAGGCCGAGTACTTCACCGGGCCCGGTCTGAAAGGCCGGCTGACCGCGGCGTTCTTCCGCGGGGTCGGGCAGATTCCGGTGGACCGGTCCGGGGGCCGCGCCTCGCAGGCGGCGATCTCCTCGGGACTCGCCGTCCTGCGCAAGGGCCGGCTGCTGGGCATCTATCCGGAGGGCACCCGCTCGCACGACGGCCGGCTCTACAAGGGCCGCACCGGCGTCGCCTCGATGGCCATCAAGGCCGGGGTGCCGGTGGTGCCGTGCGCGATGATCGGCACGTTCGAGGCGCAGCCGACGGGCCGGCGGCTGCCGCGCATCATGCGGATCACCATCCGCTTCGGCGCGCCGCTGGACTTCTCGCGCTATGCGGGGCTGGAGGACGAACGGGCCGCGCTGCGCGCCGTCACCGACGAGATCATGTACGAGATCCTCACCCTGTCGGGGCAGGAGTACGTCGACACGTACGCGGGCGAGGCCAAGACCGCGGCACAGGCGCGGGCGCGGGCGCACGGGCGGCGCGGGCACGGGAAGGAGTCCGCGGACTGAGCGGCCGGCCCGCCGACGGCGGTCTCCTTGCGCCGTCGGCGAACCCGGCTGCCGCCGTCCGCTCCCGTTCCTAGGGTTCCTGGCATGACATCAGGCAGCGCAGTGGTGATCGGGGCGAGCGGGCAGATCGGGCGGGCCGCGGTGCGGGCCCTGGCGCGGGACGGCTGGGAGGTGCGGGCCGCGTCCCGGCGCGGCGGGCGCGACGACTCCTGGCCCGAGGAGGTCCGCCCGGTGGCGGTGGACCGGGAGGACGACGCGGCGCTGGCCGGGCTGGTCGGCGAGGGCTGCGACGTCCTGCTGGACTGTGTGGCCTACGGGACTGCGCACGCCCGGCAGTTGACCGCGCTGGCGGACCGGATCGGATCGGCGGTGGTGATCTCCAGCGGCTCGGTGTACGAGGACGACCGGGGGCGCGGTTTCGCCACCATGGGCGAGCCGGACGGCGCCCCGGCCTATCCGTTGCCCCTCCCGGAGTCCCAGCCGACCGTGCCCCCCGGTGACGAGAACTACATGACCCGCAAGGCCGCCCTGGAGCAGGCGTTGCTGGCGCAGGGCGACCGGCTGCCGGTGACCCTGCTGCGGGCCGGTGCCATCCACGGCCCGTACAGTCCCCTGCCCCGTGAGCTGTACTTCGTCAAGCGGGTGCTGGACGGACGCCGGGTGCGGGTGCTCGCCTACGGCGGCAGCAGCTTCCATCCCGTGCATGTGGACAACCTCGCCGAGTTGGTCCGGCTGGCGGCTCGACGGCCGGGCTCACGGGTGCTCAACGCGGGGGATCCGCAGGCCCCGACGGTCGCCGGGATCTCGGCGGCGGTGGACGCCGTGATGGGCGCGCCCAGGAGCGAGGTCGTGGCGGTGGACGGCGCCCCGCCGTCGAGCGGTGTCGGCGATACGCCGTGGTCGGGCCCGCACCCCATCGTCTACGACATGACGGCGGCGGAGCGCGAGTTGGGCTACCGCGCGGTGACGACGTACGAGGAGTCGCTGCCGGAGACGGTGGAGTGGCTGGTCGACCGGGTCGAGGGGCGGGACTGGCAGGAGGTGTTCCCGCTGATGGCCGGCGTCTACCCGGACGAGAAGCTGTTCGGCTACGCCGCCGAGGACCACTGGCTGGCGGCCCGGGGCGGGCAGGGCTGAGGACGGTCGCGGCCCTGCGGGCGCCAGACCGCGGGCGGCGGGCGGCGGGCGGCGAAATCCGATCGCCGGGCGCGCCGCCGGCCCGTACCTTGATCACTATGAACGACGGGATACGGGGGCGCCGACGATGAGTGCCCGGCTGCGCGGCATGGCGCAGGAGACGGAGAAGATCGTCGCTGCGGGTGCGTATCGCGCACCGGACGGACGGCTGGTGGAGATCGCGGCGGCGGTCGGACGGGCCCGGGCCGGGACGCGGCTCCACGGACCGGAACCGGTCGCCGTGGCGGCGCCGCCCCGGCGGGTGCGCACGGTGTTCGAGGTGACGGGAGAGGGCAGCCTCACGGCGGGGCGGCGGCTGGCGGAGGCGGGCGGCGGGCCGCTCGCCGTGTTGAACTTCGCCTCCGCGCGCAATCCCGGCGGCGGCTACCTCAACGGTGCGCAGGCGCAGGAGGAGGCGCTGTGCCGGGGCTCGGCGCTCTATGCGTGTGTGCGCGAGGCACCGGACTTCCATGCCGCGCACCGGGCCGACCCGAGCCCGTTCTACAGCGACCGGGTCATCCTCTCCCCCGGTGTCCCGGTGTTCCGCGACGATCGCGGCACCCTGCTCGACGTGCCGTACGAAGCGGGCTTCTTGACGGCCGCGGCGCCGAACGCGGGGGTGATCGCCCGGCAGCGGCCGGCCGAGACCGGTCGGGTGGCGGCGGCCCTGGTGGTGCGGGCGGAACGGGTGCTGGAGGTCGCGGCGGCCGGCGGGCACCGTCAACTGGTGCTCGGTGCCTGGGGATGCGGGGTGTTTTGCAACGAACCGGCCGATGTGGCACGGGCGTTCGCGGCCGCGCTGCTGGACGGCGGCCGGTTCGGCGGCTGGTTCGACCGCGTGGTGTTCGCCGTGCTGGACCGCCGGGCGGCCTCCCCCACCCGGGCCGCCTTCTCCGCGGTGTTTGCCGATGTGAGCGACGAGAGCAGGAGTGTGGAGCCACGATGACCGACCACGAGACGTACACCGAGCTGATCGGCCTGCTGGACGAGCGCGGGGCGCGCTACCGGATCTACGAGCACGCCGAGGAGGGGGCGACGGAGGCGGTCAGCGCGCTGCGCGGGAACGCCGTCGAGCAGGCCGCCAAGTGCATCGTGGTGATGGTCAAGCTGGGCAAGAAGACCAAGCGCTATGTGCTGGCGGTCGTGCCGGGCGACCGGCGGGTGGACCTGGGGGCGGTGAAGGCGCTGCTGGGCGGCTCGTACGCCGGGTTCGCCACGCCCGAGGTCGCGGAGCGGCTGGCGCGCAGTGTCAGCGGGACGATCCTGCCGTTCTCCTTCGACGAGGAGCTGGCCCTGGTCGTCGATCCGGCGCTGCTGGAGCAGCCGGAGATCTTCTTCAATGCGGCCCGGCTGGATCGCTCGCTGGCGCTGGCCACGGCGGACTATGCGGCGATCGCGGAACCGCGGGTCGAACCGATCGCGGGCTGACGACGGCAGGGGCGGCCGGGAGGATTCCCGGCCGCCCCCGCGTGCCGTCAGGTCAGGCCGGCACGGTTCCTGCCGTCGCTACGGGACGACCGGCAGGAGGGAGGCCACCTTGCCGACCGCGGACTTCGCCGTCGACTTGGTCGGCTGGGGCGTGGCGTGCGGGGCGCAGGTCACGTCCTTCGCGTCGGTCTTCCCTTCCAGGAAGTACGCGTCGACCCGGTCGTTGATGCAGGGGTTGACCAGGCCGGTGACACCGTGCGAACCGGCGTCCCGCTCGGTGATCAGGCGCGAGCCCTTGAAACGGTGGTGCAGCTCGACCGCGCCGCCGTACGGCGTGGCCGCGTCACGGGTGCTCTGCACGATCAGCACGCTCGGCAGGCCCTTGCCGGTCTTGACGTCGACCGGCCGCTGCTGCTTGACCGGCCAGGTGGCGCAGGGCAGGTTCATCCAGGCGTTGGACCAGGTCATGAACGGTGCCTGCTGGTGGATGCGGGTGTTGTCGCGATCCCACTTCTGCCAGCTGGTCGGCCACTTGGCGTCGGTGCACTCGACGGCCGTGTAGACGGCGTTGCCGTTCTCCGCGGCGGTGTTGCCCGCGACGTCCAGGAGGTTCGGACCGGCGTTCTCCACCAGCGGCTTGGTGTTGCCGGAGAGGTACGCGCTCCAGACCTCGGCGACCGGGGCCCACATGGAGTCGTAGTACGGCGCGTTCTGGAAGAAGCCGGTCAGCTCGGCGGGGCCGACGACTCCGCCGACGGGGCTCTTCTTCGCGGTCGCGCGCAGCTTCTCCCACGCCGCCTGGACCTTCTCGGGGGTGTTCCCGATGTGGTAGGTGGCGTCGTTCTTGGCGACCCACTTCTTCCAGTCGCCCCAGCGGGTCTCGAAGGCGATGTCCTGGTCGAGGTTGGCCTGGTACCAGATCTTCTCGCGCGCCGGGTCCACGACGCTGTCGACGAGCATCCGGCGGACGTGCTGCGGGAAGAGCGTCCCGTAGACGGCGCCCAGGTAGGTGCCGTAGGAGACGCCCAGGTAGTTGAGCTTCTTCTCACCGAGCGCGGCGCGGATCACGTCCAGGTCGCGGGCGGTGTTCTTGGTGGTCATGTAGGGCAGGAGGCCGTGGCTGCGCTCGGCACAGCCGTCGGCGTACTCCTTGGCGAGCTTGCGCTGGGCGCGCTTGTCCGCCTCGCTGTCCGGCACCGGGTCGGCCTTGGGCGCCTTGACGAACTCCTGCGGGTTCATGCAGGAGATCGGCGCGGAGTGGCCCACGCCCCGGGGGTCGAAGCCGACGAAGTCGTACGCCTTCGCGGTCTTGGTCCACAGGGCACTCTTGGTGGTGATGCGGGTCGGGAACCTCATGCCCGAACCGCCGGGGCCGCCGGGGTTGTAGACGAGGGCGCCCTGACGCTCCTTCTTGGTGCCGGTGCTGACGGCACGGTCCACGGCGATCTTGATGGTGCGGCCGTTGGGCCGTGCGTAGTCGACCGGGACGGTGACATAGCCGCACTGGATCGGCGACTTGAAACCCCAGTCGGCAGGGCAGTCCTGCCAGTCGACGCCCTTCTTGGCCGCGCGCGCGGCAGCGACCGCCACACCGCGTGCTTCGGCCGAACCGCGCTGGTGCTTGTCGCCCGCGCTGGCGGGCGTGGCGGATATCGCTCCGGCAAGGAGCGCGCCGGTCACCAGGGTGCCGGCGGCGCCGAGCGCTGCTGTTTTTCTCACGTGGTTGATTCCCCCTGCATGGTGTGCCACTTGTGGTGGCGTGATCACAGGCTTACGGAGGGATCCTGACGTGTGGCGTCCGCTCTTGAACAGGCTTGACCCGCACTTCTTTACCAAGCTGTAGGTTTCCGGCCGTGGCGGCTCCGGCCGCGGCCGGAGTGGCGCTCCGCGGGGCCGCGGAGTGCGCCGGGTGCCGCGCCGGCGCACCGGCGGCGCGGAGGCCGCACCCCCCTGCACCAGCGGCGAACGGCCAAAGAGCGCAGCGGAACCTCACCTTTCCGGCCAACACCGCCCGTCGGCAGTGCCTGCTCCCGCGTCACCGCCACCCCACCCGTGGGACCCTCAACTCGGGCCTCAGAAGCCGCAGGTGACGGGACAACAGAACAGTTCGCGGCCGGTTCGGGCCGCTCGGCGGGGAGTTCACGGCCGGGGGTGACCAGGCGGAGCGCGAGGCGGCGCAATGGCTCCCGGAGGGGCGCGCAGGGGCGAGAATACGTCAATTGCCGTAGACCTGCCCATCGGGCATGTGCCAGCCGCACACCTTCAGTAACCTTCCGTGAAGGCTCTCCCACTCACCGCCACAAGGGAGGGCTTCGACGTTTTCACGCCGCGTCCGGGCCGTCGCGAAGGAGATCCGAAGTGCCGGGTATCGATCAGGTGTTGTCCCAAGCGATGGGGATTCCCGGCGTTCGGGGCGCGGGGCTGATCGACTGGACCAGTGGTCTGACCCTCGGCACGGCGGGCCGGGCACCGCACGACGATCACGACGCGGCCGCCGCCGACACCGCGGAGGTGGTGCAGGCCGTGGCGCGCAACGCCACCTTCGACACCACCGGCGCCGTCGGCACGGATCTCGAAGACCTCATCATCACGGCTGCGGGCAGCTACCACCTCATCCGTTTTGTGCACACGGCCTTCGACAGCCAGACCTACCTCTACCTCTGGCTGGACCGCACACAGGCCAATCTCGCCGTCGCCCGGCTCCGGCTGCGCGATCTGGCGGCGGAGCTGGTCGCGTCCTGACGGCGCGCTCCGCCACACCGCACGAACGGTAAGGGAACCAGCCATGGGCCTGCCCATATCTCCTCACCCACCCGCCCCGGCCGGGCTGCTCGACCGGTTCGCCGCCGAACGCGTCACCGGCGCCCTCAGCGGCCCGCACGGCTGCTTCTACCTTCTCGACGGCGCCGTCTACTGCATCGAGGGCACCGCCGCCCCCGGACTCGACCTCCGGCTGGCCGCGTCCGGGAAACTGCCGCCGCAGGGCTGGCAGTACGCCGCGGAGACGGCGGGACCGCAGCAGAGCGGCGGCCAGTTCCTGGTCGGCAAAGGGTGGTTGACGCAGGGCGAACTGGAGATATGCCATCTCGCCGCGCTGCTCGACGCCGCGTTCTTCGCCCTGCCGCTGACCCCCGAGACCACGACCTTCACGCCCGGGGCCGGGCACTGGCTGGGGGTCATACGCCCCGTCAGCGCCACCGCCCTCCAGCAGGCGACGGCCCACCGCCGGCTGCTGCTCGACCGGCTGCGCCCCTGGGCGGCGGTCGACTCCTCGCCCGTCGTGCCCGTCCACCCGCACCCCCCGGCCCCCACCACGAGCCGCCAACGGCGGCTGCTCGCCCTCGCCGACGGCAGGCACACGCCGTATGACCTGGCCAGGGCGCTGGGACAGTCCGCGTTCGGCACGCTGCTGGACATCCGCCGCCTCGCCGCCGCCGGCCTCGTCCGCATCCCCCGGGCGCCCGCGCCGGCTCCCCTCCCCCGACGGCGGCCCGGCGCCGGTCTGAACGGTCCCGCCCCCGTCACCCCAGGAGGCCCCGCCGCGGCCTGGCAACTGCCGGAGCCGGAGATCCTCGCCACCGCCGATCCGGATGTTGCCCTCCTGGTCCGCCTGCGTACGGCGTTGGAGGAAACCCTGTGAGCCCCTGCGCACGAAGACAGTGCACCCCATGAGGCGCGTCATCAGAAGGCACGCCGTGAAAAGGAGACTGATGACGATCGAACCCCGGATACGGGAGGAACTGCATACGTTGCGTGATCAAGTGCGCCACTTCCGGGGCGGGATGGTGGCGAGCGTCGACGGCATGGTGATCGCCCATGATCTGCCGGACATCGAGCCGGACGGCCTGGCGGCCCTCACCGCCGCGGCGATCGGTGTCGCCAAGCGACTCACCGACGCCACCGGACAGGGCGCCTTCGAGGAATCCCTGACCCGCGGCTCGGAGGGCTATATCGCGGCCTACTCGGCCGGGCGGCGGGCGGTCCTGACCGCGGTGGCGAGCCCGGACACCAATGTGGGGCGGCTCCATCTGCAGGCCAGAAGGGCCGCGGAGCGGATCGGCGCCCTCGTGGACGCACCACCCGACCGGTAACGGACCAACCCCCACGCACCCGCACGAACGCAGAACCCGGAGGCCCGCGACCGCGGAAGCCCGGGAGCCCGGCAACACCCCCGGAAAATCGAAAGGTCTGAACCCCTCATGGCTCAACTGGAATCCGCTCTCGCCGACGCGATGTCGACCATCGAGGGCGCGGTCGGCGTCGCCCTGGTCGACTACACCAGCGGCATGGCCCTGGCCACCCTGGGCGACAAGCAGGCCCTGGACCTCAATGTCGCGGCGGCCGGCAACACCGATGTCGTACGGGCCAAGATGCGCACCATGGAGATGCTGGAACTCCAGGGCGCCATCGAGGACATGCTCATCACCCTGACCGCGCAGTACCACATCATCCGCCCGGTGACCGGCAAGAGCGGCAGCGGCCTCTTCCTCTACCTGGTGCTCGACCGCAAACGCGCCAACCTCGCGCTGGCGCGCCTGCGCCTGGCACGGCTGGAAAGCGACCTGGAGGTCTGAGGCGGGGCGGCCGCCGTCACCCGGTGGCCGCACTCCGGGCGGCCTCGTCCAGGAGGCGCCGCAGCCGGAGCGCGTCCGGGGCCACGGCCGTGGCCAGGGCCCCGGCCCCGGCGAGCGGCGCCAGGACGCCTTGTCCCGTGCCGCCAGGGGCCTCGTCCCCCGCCGCGTCACCGAGCAGCCGCACCTCGGCCGGCGACTCCTCGAACTCCGGCCCGACGACCAGGAGTTGGCCCACGGCACGATGCCCGCCCAGGACGGCCGAGGTGTCCCAGCCGGGGGCACCGGGCCCGTACGCCGTCTCCTGGTCGAGCAGGGTCCGGCCGCCCCGGCGGACGGTGAGCCGGCTGCGCAGGGTGCCGGTCTCCTCTCCGGTGCGCCCCAGGACCTGTTCCTCGCGGAGCACCAGGCGTGCGGTGGGGGCCAGTTCGACGGTGGTGGTCATCCGCAGGTCGCTGCCCGCCGCGGAGATCAGCGGTTCGGGCAGCCAGTCGAGCCGTGCGCCGTCGCCGACCGTCAACCACACGTCGTAGCAGGCGTGTTCCCCCGTGCGGCCGGGCAGCGCGACGGTCGCGGCGGCGGAGGTGAGGTGCAGCGCGCTGCCCGCCTCGGCGGTGGCATCGATGCCCAGCCGGTCGCCGCCGAGCGGGGCGCTCATGGCGCCCACGACACAGACCCTCGCCTGATCGCCGTGCCCGCGGATGCGGCGCAGCGCGAAGGGTCCGTCGCCGTCGAGGACCGGCAGCCGGGTGGTGCCGCTCGCCGCGTCGGCCCGCGCGACGAGTCGGGCGGTGGCGCACAGCCCGCCGGCGGCGCGGGCCGTCTGCGGCGCGGGGGGTGCGAGGGTCATGCCGGGCCCGCGGTCCAGTCGGCCAGCCGTCCGCGGACCCAGTCCGCCACCGGCCGGACGCCGTTCTCCGTCTTCAGGGCGGTGAAGACGACCGGCAGGTCGCCGCGCTGCGCCTTGGCGTCGCGGGCCATGCCCGCCAGGTCGACTCCGACGTACGGCGCGAGGTCGGTCTTGTTGATGACGAGCAGGTCGGAGGTGGTGACGCCGGGCCCGCCCTTGCGCGGGATGTCGTCGCCGCCGGCCACGTCGATCACGAAGATCTGGGCGTCGACCAGGCCCTTGGAGAAGGTCGCGGTCAGGTTGTCGCCGCCGGATTCGACCAGGACGAGATCGAGCGGGCCGACCGCCTCCTCCAGATCCTCGACGGCTTCGAGGTTGGCGGAGATGTCGTCGCGGATGGCGGTGTGCGGGCAGGCGCCGGTCTCGACGGCGGCGATCCGCTCGGCGGGCAGGACGGCCTCGCGGAGCAGGAATTCCGCGTCCTCGCGGGTGTAGATGTCGTTGGTGACGACAGCGAGGGCCAGCTCGTCGCGCAGCGCGCGGCACAGTGCCGCGACGGTGGCGGTCTTGCCGGTGCCGACCGGGCCGCCCAGACCGATGCGCAGGGCGCGGCGGGCCCCGTCGGGACGGACGGGGTCTGCGGCGCTGTAGGTGTGGCGCTCGGGGAAGGTGTCCTTGTGGTCGAGGTGCATGGTCACTCCGGTGGTGGGGTCGGGCGGCGCGGGATCCGCCGGAAGGGCGGCCGGGTCAGGACGCGAAGAGGCGTACCGGCCAGGCGGCGTGCTGTTGGGCGGCGATGTCGAGCAGCGGCGCGGAGGCCGCGGGCAGTGCGCCGGTTCCCTCGGCGCCGGTCCGCAGCGCGGCGTCGGTGGCCTGGTGGGCGACCTGGTCGAGCTCGGTGGTGAGGCGGGCGAGCACGGCGGTGGCGTCGAAGGGGTCCAGGCTCAGCAGCCGGACGGCCGCGGTGGCCGGGCCGCTGATGTTCTCGTAGGCCGCGGCGTAGGCGGCATCGAGCGGCGGCAGGCCCGCCGACCGGGCGGCCAGGCCCAGGACGACGGGCTGGTGGGCGCCGCGGGGGCGGGCCGCGGCGAGCGCGTCGAGTGCCTCGCTCGGCCAGGTCGCACGGGCGGCCCGCATCATCTGCCGGCCGAGCCGCCGGGCGACCTGCCGCAGTGCGGGCACCGGGGTACGCGCATCGGCGGCGTCGTCCAGGAGGAGCGGGTCGTGACCGTCCGCGGCCGCGGCGGCGAGTGCCGCGGCGACCAGGCCGGCGGTGTGCAGCCGGCCCCGGCAGAAGGTCTCCAGGGTGGCGGCGTCCGTGATGCGTCCCGCGGCGACGGCCGCTTCGGCGCCGCCCGAGTGGGCGTGCCCGCCGGCGGGGAACCGGCCGTCGGCGAGGACGAGCAGCGCGGCGCGGCTCATCGGTGGTCCGGGGTGGTCGTCGGGAGGTTCATCGGCGGATCTCAGAAGAGGAAGTACCGCTGGGCCATCGGCAGCTCGCGGGCGGGCTGCGGCTCGACCACCTCGCCGTCGATGGTCACGGTGAAGGTGTCGGGGTCGACCTGGACGCGGGGCAGGGCATCGTTGTTGCGCATGTCGGCCTTGGTGCGGCCGCGGGTGCTGCGGATGGCCTCGTAGCGCTTGGCCAGCGTGAGGCGCTCGGGCAGCGCGTCGTCCAGGGCCTGCTGGGAGACGAAGTTGACCGAGTTGCTGCCCGGGGCCCTGCCGGTGGCGCCGAACATCGGGCGGGGCAGCACCGGCTGCGGGGTGGGGATGGAGGCGTTGGCGTCGCCCATCTGCGCGTAGGCGATCTGGCCGCCCTTGATGACCAGCTGCGGTTTGACGCCGAAGAACGCCGGGTCCCACAGCACGAGGTCGGCGAGCTTGCCGTCCTCGACGGAGCCGACGACATGGTCGATGCCCTGCGCGAGGGCCGCGTTGATCGTGTACTTGGCGACATAGCGGCGGGCGCGGTGGTTGTCCGCGCGGCCGTCGCCCGGCAGGAGGCCGCGGCGCCGCTTCATGACATGGGCGGTCTGCCACGTCCGCAGCACGACCTCGCCGATCCGGCCCATGGCCTGGGCGTCGGAGGACATGATCGAGATGGCGCCGAGATCGTGCAGGATGTCCTCGGCCGCGATGGTGGAGGGCCGGATCCGGGACTCGGCGAAGGCCAGGTCCTCGGGGACGGCCGGGTTGAGGTGGTGGCAGACCATCAGCATGTCGAGGTGCTCCTCGACGGTGTTGACGGTGTGCGGCCGGGTGGGGTTGGTCGAGGCGGGGAGCACGTTCGGCTCGGAGACCATCGCGATCATGTCGGGGGCGTGGCCGCCGCCGGCGCCCTCGACGTGGAAGGCGTGGATGCCGCGGCCGGCGATGGCGGCGAGGGTGTCGCCGAGGAATCCGGCCTCGTTGAGGGTGTCGGTGTGGATCGCGAGCTGGGCGCCGCTCTCCTCGCAGACGGTCAGGCAGGCGTCGAGCACGGCGGGGGTGGCGCCCCAGTCCTCGTGGATCTTGAAGCCGAGGATGCCGGCCCGCAGCTGGTCGTGCATCGAGGCGAGGGAGGTGGTGTTGCCCTTGCCGAGGAGGCCGACGTTGACCGGCAGGGAGTCCATCGCCTCGAACATCCGGGCCACGTGCCAGGCGCCGGGGGTGATGGTGGTGGCCTTGCTGCCCTCGGCCGGTCCGGTGCCGCCGCCGATGAGCGTGGTGACACCGGAGGCCAGCGCTTCGTCGGCCTGCTGGGGGCAGATGAAGTGGACGTGGGTGTCGATGCCGCCGGCTGTGAGGATCTTGCCGTTGCCGGCGATGATCTCGGTCTCCGGGCCGATGACCAGGTCGGGGTGGACGCCGTCCATGGTGTCGGGGTTCCCGGCCTTGCCCAGGGCGGTGATCCGCCCGTCGCGGATGCCGACGTCGGCCTTGACGATGCCCCAGTGGTCCAGCACGACCGCGCCGGTGATCACGGTGTCGGGGGTGCCCTCGGCGCGGGTGGCGCGGGACTGCCCCATCGATTCGCGGATCACCTTGCCGCCGCCGAAGACCGCCTCGTCGCCGGCCCGGCCGGGCCCGCCGGAACGGTCCTCGGTGATCTCGATGAGCAGGTCGGTGTCGGCGAGCCGGATCCGGTCGCCGGCGGTCGGGCCGAAGAGATCGGCGTACGCCTGGCGGGTCAGCTCAGCCATCGAGGGTGCCTCCGGTCTCGCCCCGCAGGCCGACGACGATGCGCTTGCCCCCGAGGGGGACGAGTTCGACCTCGGTGGGGATGCCGGGTTCGAAGCGCACGGCGGAGCCGGCCGGGACGTTCAGCCGCTTGCCGTGCGCGGCCGCGCGGTCGAAGTCGAGGCCGGGATTGGCCTCGGCGAAGTGGTAGTGGGAGCCGACCTGGACGGGGCGGTCGG
>Ga0207426_1001770_pt1 | contig 16285 bp, 17 predicted proteins | sample AraplaMF_Cvi_mMS_FD_184265 | JGI IMG/M metagenome (GOLD analysis project Ga0207426, IMG submission 184265) | Arabidopsis root microbial communities from the University of North Carolina, USA - plate scrape MF_Cvi_mMS (SPAdes) (version 2) | ecosystem: Host-associated > Plants > Roots > Endosphere... | reverse complement strand
CTGGTGATGGCGTTCGAAGAAGAATTCGGTTGCGAGATTCCGGACGACGCCGCGGAAACGATTCTCACCGTCGGCGACGCCACGAAGTTTCTCGAGAAGAACGCGAAGAGCTAAGGCTCTTCATTTTCGCGGGGACAACATTGAAACCGGACGGGCCGCTGACTGGCGGTCAGCCGGTTTCTTGTTATTGGCCGTGAATCTTTCGATGCGGAGTTTTCGGATATGAGACGGGTCGTCGTCACTGGTCTCGGCATGGTGTCGCCACTCGGCTGCGGTGTCGAGCCGACCTGGAAGCGCATCCTCAACGGCGAGAGCGGTGCGCGCCCGATCGAGAGCTTCGATGTCTCCGATCTGCAAACCAAATACGCCTGCACCGTCGTGCGCGGCGACGGCAGCAACGACACGTTCAATCCCGACAAGTGGATGGAGCCGAAGGACCAGCGCAAGGTCGACGACTTCATCATCTTCGGCATGGCCGCGGCCGGCCAGGCGCTCGACGATGCCAACTGGCATCCCGAGACCGAAGAGGACAAGTGCGCGACCGGCACCATGATCGGGTCCGGCATCGGCGGCCTCACCGGCATAGCCGACACCGCGATCCTGCTCAAGGAGCGCGGACCGCGCCGGGTGTCGCCGTTCTTCATTCCGGGCCGCCTGATCAATCTCGCCTCCGGCTACGTCTCGATCGCGCACGGGCTGAAGGGGCCGAACCATTCGGTCGTCACGGCCTGCTCGACCGGTGCGCATGCGGTCGGCGACGCCGCCCGCCTGATCGCGCTCGGCGATGCCGACGTCATGGTCGCCGGCGGTGCCGAATCGCCGATCAGCCGCATCGGCATTGCCGGCTTCAACGCCGCGCGTGCGCTCTCCACCGGCTTCAACGACACACCCGAGAAGGCTTCGCGTCCCTACGACAAGGACCGCGACGGTTTTGTCATGGGCGAGGGCGCCGGCGTCCTGGTGCTCGAGGAGCTCGAGCACGCGCAGCGCCGCGGCGCGAAGATCTATGCCGAGGTGATCGGCTACGGCCTGTCGGGTGACGCCTATCACATCACGTCGCCGTCGCCCGATGGCGATGGCGGTTTCCGCAGCATGTCGGCGGCGCTGAAGCGCGCCGGCCTGACGCCGTCCGATCTCGACTACATCAACGCGCACGGCACCTCGACGCCGCTCGGCGACGAGATCGAGCTCGGCGCCGTGGAACGCCTGCTCGGCAACGCCGCCTCCAAGGTCGCGATGTCCTCGACCAAATCGTCGACCGGCCATCTGCTCGGTGCGGCCGGCGCGATCGAGGCGATCTTCGCGATCCTCGCGATTCGCGATAATGTCGTGCCGCCGACCATCAACCTCGATAATCCGTCGGTCGAGACTGCGATCGACCTCGTGCCGCACAAGGCGAAGAAGCGTGAGGTCAACGTCGCCTTGTCGAACTCTTTTGGTTTTGGCGGCACCAATGCGTCGGTGATCGTCCGGCGTTTGGCCAGTTAGTTTGCGTTTGAGACGAATCCACCGTTTTGCCGTATTCGGCGATAGTCATAGAAGTGGGCGCGTGCATTTGGCGTGGCAAGCGATTGTCAGGCCGCGATTGAACCGGCAAGATTCAGGTTGCTTCGATGAGTGAAAGGCCGCCCATTTCGCCCCGGAGCCCGCGGGCAGCGCTCGAGCCCGAGCAGGTTCCGCCGCCGCCGAAGCGATCGGACCGCGCGCGCAATCCCTTTGTGGTCGTCGGCAATGCCATCATCACCCTCCTGCTGATCGCCATGCTCGGCGCGGGCGGCGTGTATTATTACGGCCGGCAGGTGCTGGAAGCGCCGGGACCGCTCAAGGAAGACAAGATCGTCAACATTCCGCAGCGCGCCGGCAAGCGCGACATCGCCGAGACGCTGAACAAGGAAGGCGTCACCGACGTCAATCCGTGGGTGTTCATCGCTAGCGTCGCCGCGCTGAAGGCGAGCTCGGACCTGAAGCCGGGTGAATATTCGTTCCAGAAGAACGCATCGCTGCGCGACGTCATTGCCACCATTGTCGAGGGCAAGGTGGTGCAGCACGCCGTGACGATTCCGGAGGGCCTGACCTCCGAGCAGATCGTGGCGCGGCTGTCTGACAACGACATCTTCACCGGCAGCGTGCGTGAGCTGCCGCGCGAGGGCACGCTGCTGCCCGAGACCTACAAATTCCCGCGCGGCACCACGCGCGAGCAGGTGATCCAGCGCATGCAGCAGGCGCACAAGCGCGTGCTGGCGGAGATCTGGGAGCGCCGCAACCAGGACATTCCGGTCAAGTCGCCGGAGCAGCTGGTGACGCTGGCGTCCATCGTCGAGAAGGAAACGGGCAAGCCGGACGAGCGCAGCCGCGTCGCCGCCGTGTTCGTCAACCGCCTCAAGCAGCGCATCAAGCTGCAGTCCGACCCCACGATCATCTACGGCCTCGTCGGCGGCAAGGGCACGCTCGGCCGTCCGATCAAGCGCAGCGAGATCACGCAGCCTTCGCCCTACAACACCTACGTGATCGAGGGCCTGCCGCCGGGCCCGATCTCCAACCCCGGCCGCGCCTCGCTGGAGGCCGCCGCCAACCCCGCCCGCACCCGCGACCTGTATTTCGTCGCCGACGGCACCGGCGGGCACGCCTTCACCGAGACCTACGACGCGCACCAGAAGAACGTCGCCAAGCTGCGCGCGATGGAAAAGCAGATCCAGAACGACACGGTCGAGCCGGCCGAGGACGCGCCGCCGCCGGCTGCCGCAGCGCCCAGCTCCGCCGATACGCCGACCGCGACCACGCCGCCACGCCCGACCCAGCAGAAAAAGCCGCCGGCGACGCGCCCGGCCAATCCCGCCAGTCCGCCGCCGGCCCGGCAGGGCGCAGTGCAGTCGTCGCCGCCGGTGGTCCAGCGCTAGCGCAGTGCAGACCTGCCTACGGGACTTTGCGGATTCCACTTTCCCGCAAAATAGTCTTAAGATTGCGTGGCTTTGATGCCTCGCGAATCCTTTCGTTCCTGGAGAATCTGACCTGATGGCGCTGTCGTCCATGACCGGCTTTGCTCGAAGCCACGGCGCGAGCGGGCCGTATACGTTCGAATGGGAATTGAAGTCGGTCAACGCCAAGGGCTTCGATCTCAGGGTGCGGCTGCCGCAGGGGTTTGACGAGCTCGAGGCCCACGCCAAGAAGCGCGCCGGCGAGCTGCTGTCGCGCGGCACCATCTACGCCAATCTCAACGTCAAGCGCGCCAATGCGGCCGCCACCGTCCGCGTCAACGAGGACGTGCTCAATGCTGTGCTGAAGGCTGCCGCGGTGATTGCGGGCAAGGTCGACGCGGTGGCGCCGAGCATCGATGGCCTGCTCGCCATCAAGGGCGTCGTCGAGGTCGCCGAGCCCGAGGGCGACGAGGAGGAGGACAAGGCGGCCCGTGTGGCTGCAGCCGAGGCCTTCGACAAGGCGCTCGACGAGCTGGTCGCGATGCGCAAGCGCGAGGGGACCTCGCTCGGGCAGATCCTGACCCAGCGGGTCGACGAGATCGAGCAGCTCGCGAAAAAGGCGGAAGGCTCGCCCGGCCGCAAGCCGGAGGCGATCAAGGCGAGGCTCGCCGAGCAGATCGCCGCGCTGCTCGACACCTCCGACCGTTTCGATTCCGACCGCCTGATGCAGGAGGCGATCCTGATCGCCACCAAGGCGGACATCCGCGAGGAGCTCGACCGCATCGCCTCGCATGTCGCGCAGGCCCGCGAACTGATCGGCAAGGGCGGCCCGATCGGGCGCAAGCTCGACTTCCTGGCGCAGGAGTTTCACCGCGAGGTCAACACCTGCTGCTCGAAGTCGAACGACATCGAGCTGACCAATACGGGACTCGCCATGAAAAACGTGGTCGAGCAGTTCCGCGAACAGGTCCAGAATCTGGAGTGATCGATGACGACGGGCGGTCACGGAACTGACGGTGTCGAGCGGCGCGGCTTGATGTTCGTGCTGTCCTCGCCCTCGGGCGCAGGCAAGACGACGCTGTCGCGGCTCTTGATCGACCGGATGCCGGGCTTGCGGATGTCGGTCTCCGCGACCACGCGCGCGATGCGCCCCGGCGAGGTTGACGGCCGCGACTATCTGTTCGTCGACAAGGCCCGGTTCGACGCGATGGTGAAGGCCGACGAGCTCTTGGAATGGGCGACCGTGTTTGACAACAGCTACGGCACGCCGCGCGCACCGGTCGAGGCGGCGCTGTCGTCCGGGCAGGACGTGCTGTTCGACATCGACTGGCAGGGTACGCAGCAACTGCGAGAAAAGGCGCGCGCGGACGTCGTCAGTGTGTTCATCCTGCCGCCCTCTGCGGCCGATCTCGAGAAGCGGCTGCATTCGCGCGCGCAGGATTCCGACGAGGTGATCCGCAAGCGCATGAGCCGGGCCAGCCACGAGATGAGCCACTGGGCCGAGTACGACTACATCGTCATCAACCACAATGTCGATGACGCCTTCGCCGAGGTGCAGTCGATCCTGAAGGCCGAGCGCCTCAAGCGCGAGCGGCGGACTGGCCTCGTCGGCTTCGTGCGAGGTCTGCAAGCTCAGCTTCAGGGCTAGGCTGCGCCAGCCGCGGGCCTTCCTGCGCCAGCCGTTCCAGCATCGCCGTGATGACGTCGATGTCGACGCTGTCCTCGACGCGCGCAGCCGGCTCTTCATCCTTCTCAGCGTTATCGTTGCCGGCATCGTTGACCGCGAGCCGCGGAGCCGATGCCTCGATCTCGAACTCGCCGTTGAAGATGTCGGCCTCGTCGAGGTCTGCGATCTCGTTGAGGTCTGCGATCTCGTCGCGCGTTGAACGGGACTGTGCCGCGATCCGGCCGATCTCGCTGGTGAATGCGGCGAGTTGCGGGGCCTGCGGACGCGGTGGCTGCGGACGGATGGCGTCGAAGTCGATCGGGCCCGGCTGCTGGGTGCGCGGCGTGTTCGGCATCTCGTTGAGCCACGGCGCGCGGTCCTGCTCGTGGGGCTCCCGGTCGTCCCAGTTCACGCGGCGATGGTCGTTTGCCTGGACGCGAGCGCGCGCGCCGGCGAAGCGGTAGATGATGCTGGCGAGCAGGCCCGCGAGCGTCAGCGCGCCGCCGATGACGAGCATGAGCGTCTGCAGCGAGCCGGTCGGCTTGTCGGCGGGAGCTTCAGCCGCGGCGAGCGCCACCGGGGCCTGCGACTTCGCCGGCTTGGCGCCCGGCTGCGGGGCTGCTGCGACGGGCGCGGGCGCTGCTTGTGGTGCAGGCGAGGCGGTGTCCGTCGAAGCATCGGGCCAGGGCGCGGCGACGGCGGGCTGCGGGCTTGCGTCGGCGATCTTGATCGACGGTCGTTGTGCGGCCGGCGCGGCGTTCGCTGTAGCCGGAGCGGGCGCGGTCATGGCCGGTGCGGCGGTGGTCTGCGGCGCGATGTATTCGGCATGCGCATTCTGCACGGAGGGCTGCGCTGGCGTATCGGCACTTTGCGTATCGCCGGTCGCCTGCGCGGTCTGCGTGACCTTGCCGCCTTCGGCACGCAGATACCAGCACTGCCGCTTGCTGGCGCGATCGAGCCGATAATACCAATGCTGCCCTTGCGGAGCGGCGCCCTTCGGCGAGGCCAAGCAATCGCTCGCGGCGGTGCTGGATGCGCTCGGCGCGTTCTGCGATATCGCGGCAAGTGGTGCGCCGGCAATGATGCTGCCAACAAGCGCAGATACGAATTTCGCGGTTCGGTTGCCCATCCTGGTCTCCCGGTTACGCACAACGCAACTCTCTACCAGCCCTTTCTCGTCAAAGACTTGGGTGGCAATGAGCCGCAATTCCGGAGAGGATGTGGCTTGAATTGGGCCTGCGGCGCGTTCGTTCCGCGGTATCAGGCGCTTTCGCTCCTATTGCTTGACCGAGGTCCAGGTTCCACCGCAGCCATCGGAGCGGCGGAACGTTCCGGAACCGCTGCGGGATCCGAGGCGGCCGGCGCCGGTATAGGTGATGCCGCCCTCGCCACGGCCGAACGTGTGCACCGCGCCGTTCGCGCTGACGGTACCCGTGACACCTTCGGCAATCACACGGCCCGAGGTGACCACAGTGGCGCCGGTGGTCGTGCCGCCGCAGCCGATGCTGGTGACCACCCAGGCACCGTCAAAACTACCCCCGCCGCCACCACCACCTCCGCCGCTTCGCCGCGGCGCCGAGCGCTCCTCCGCCGCCGGCTTGCTCCGGCGCGCCGAGGGCGCCGGCTCCGCCGAACGGCCTGACGAGGAATCCTGGCGCGAGCCGGACAGCGACTTCTCGTCGTTGCCGATCGAGCCGCCGGCGCTGCCGGACTGCGCGACGGCGGGCGATGCGGCGAGGGCGATGTTGAGGAGCAAGGCGAGGGCAATCGCGTGAGCGGGATTGGGCATGGGCAAAAATCCGAAAATGAGAAAAGGTATCAGCGGCCCGAGCCGTCGGCACAGACGGCTCCGATAATGCGGCAAGCTTTGCCAGCCTTGCCGCATTCGTCAAGCGCGGCGTCCCGAGCGCGCTGCACGCCGTCGCGCTGGACCAGCGACCAGGATTTGTCCGAGATCGCGAAGGCGCCGCAGCTCTTGCCGTAGAAGGACAGCTCGATCGGGCACTTGGCGCCGCCGCAATTGCCGCGCGCATCGGCCACCGCCGCGCGCCGCGAGGCGTGGTTCCACGACATGCCCCATTTGCTGCCATCGGGCCCGTAGACGATCGAGCCCCATGGCTTCAGATCCTCCATCTTCCGCATCCGCAGCAGCAGGCCTTCGGTCGGCTCCCCGTTCGGCGCCATGGCAATGCGCTGCTGGAGCTTCGTGATCGCGCGGGTCATGCCATCGGGCGTGTCAGGGTCGAAATTCAGCTCGTAGAGCCGCTCGCTCAATTCGCTGAGCAGCGCGGCATCGCGCAGCGGCACGCGGTCGGGATCGGCGCGCAGGCGATCCGCAGGGACGGGATCGGGCTGCATCGCCGCGACCTGCGGCGGCGCCGTCTGCGTCGGCGGCACGAAATAGAACGTGCCGTCGATCGGCGAGGACGACACCCAGGGCTGCTGTGCGCCTGCGGTGGCGCGCTTCACGGCGAGGCCGACCTGGTTGAAGGTCTGGAACACGTCGAGGCCGACGACCCGGATCGTCGTCGCCAGCGCCTTGGTGTAGGGGCTGTGGCCGTCGCTGCCGTCCTGGGCGACATTGCCGGGCTGCGTTGCGTAGGAGATCAGCGTGCCCTCGGGTGCGCGCATCTGCGCGAGGCCGCCGTCGGAGGATCGCAGGCCCCGCGAGCCAAAGGGGTTGTTGCGGCAGGCATCGAGGATCACGAGGTTGAGGCGCGTGCCCGAGCCCTGCATCTGGCGCAGCACGAGGTTGACGTCGGTCATCTGGAAATCGACGTCGGCCTCGCGCGTCGGATTGGCGCCGACCGGCACCAGATAGTTGGAGCCCGCGACCTGCACGCCGTGGCCGGCATAATAGAACAGTGCGACGTCGGCGCCCTGGACCTGCCGGCCGAAGCTCTGCACCGCGATGTCCATCGCAGCCTTGTCGAGATCGAGCTGCGCGCGTCCGCCGACCAGCGCGAAGCCGAGGAGCCCAAGCGTCTCCGCCATCAGGCTGGCGTCCTTGGACGGGTTGTCCAGCGGCGTGATGTTCTTGTAGGCGGAGTTGCCGACCACCAGCGCGATGCGCTTCTCGGCCGATGCAGGCTGCGTCACGGAAGCGGCCGCGATCAGCGCCGCCAGCCCGACAACGCGATTGAAAAACCTCGCGCGCATCAAAATTCCCCAAATAATGGCGCCAGTCTAACAGCTAGGTACCTGGGCGAAAAGCCGCGGGATGGAAGGAGGCAGCGTAGCTCACGCTCGTGTCCCGGACGCGCTGCAGCGTTCTTACGCTGCTGCGCAGAGCCGGGACCCAGCGTCGCCCGTGCGCACCGCTGCTGCATGGGCCCCGGCTCTGCAGCGCACCGTCGAACTGGACGATGCTTCGCATCGCCAGGGAGACGCTGCGCTGCGTCCGGGGCACGAGATCGGCGCTAATGGCGAGGTTGGGATGTATCGCTCTTTCAATCGAAGGCGTGCCTTCGCATTCCCGCGGCAGGTTTTGCCCGAGGCTTGCCGTCGCTTGCCGCCCGTTGGATGCCAAAGGGCGCAGGGAAGGCCGGGCGCCGGTGGCACCCGCAGATCCGTGCGCTCTAAAGAATGCACACGGGGGGTGGATCACAGGTGTTGCCGATCGCCTGGCCTTCCCTGCGCGGATGGTTTTAACGGTGTCCTTCGTGCTCTCCCCGGGGAGCGATGCACTATTGCCCCCGTCGCCTCAACGGATCGCTGATGCGCGCCCGGTCGGGCCGCCACATCACCGCTGGGACTTGACGCACAGACCCCGGGCGTCAGGACCACACGACTTCTCCGTCCGCGGACGGTTTTGCCGATCATCAGGGGCTCGCGTGTGCTCACCCAGGATGACCAACCCAACCGCTGTGACCGCGCCGTGTCGTACCGCGTCGCGCGAGACTCACGGTTTCTCGCCCTGTCTCGCACGTTGCGCGCCGGCGCTGCCGCGTCCACCGCAAGCCCGGCCCGCATCTCGTGACGGTCGCGAACGCCCCTTTGGCTGGGCCGGGATGGGCGGCGTATGCCATAAATCCGAAATTCGGTAAAGTGGAATATTTTCGTGAGCGGGGATTGACCGGTGTTTTGCCCGACGGGTCGCCCGACATGGACTACGGACGACAAGAGGGCTCATGGCAAGTCGCCAGCCACATCGTCATTGCGAGCGGAGCGAAGCAATCCAGAGTCTTTCCTCAGCGGGATTCTGGATCGCTTCGCTCGCAATGACGAGGCGAGAGCCGCAGATACATATCCTTCACCGTCGTCCTGAGGTGGCCGCTCCTTCAGCGGCCCTCGAAGGCGACGGCCCGGTTGCATCTGCAGAAGCCTATTTCCTCACCCGCGACAGCATCAGCGCCAGAAGCCCCAGCACTGCACTGATGAATCCAACGATGACATATGATTGCGCAAATACGCCGGTCTGCACAAAAACCTGTGCCGCGATGGCCAAGCAAAAGGCGGCGAGAAGCAGGCAGGCGCAGCCGACGATGATCGCGAGATAGCGGAGCGCGGTTGTGATCGGCCTTGCGGGAAGTGCGGGGTCGCTCATGCGAATCACAACAGAGCTGCTGGCCGCTCGTTCCGGTCTCTGCGCGGGCGGAGAAGCATCAATCGCGCGCGCAGCAATCGAGCAATGCTTGCCAGATGCGCTGGATTTCGACTGTCCTTTCGAACTCCAGCACGTGGTTCGCGCTCATCTGCGATGATGATGTCTCCCGGCGCGGTTCGCGCGGCGTGATCCAACGCTCGGAGATGGGATCGTACCACTTGCCCAGACTGATCAACTCGTTTCTCCTCTTTTCGCCCCCCCCCTTATGTGATCGCTTCTTCCGTCCGTCGTCGTCACGGGCCAACGCGCGGGAGGCGCGCGACGTTCCAACGTCGCGCAAGAGGCGGAATTTGCGGGGAGAATCCGGGCGCTAGCGCTTCGGCGCGGTCCGCTCATCGGACGAGGAGCCGCCGTCCGGCTGACGTTCCTCGCGCGTGCCAATGTCCTGGGGAGGCTGCTGCGCTCGTTCGCTGCCCTCGGCTTCAGGCGGCTGGCCGGACCTGCGGTACTTCCCGATCAGACGCTTGATGTCATCGATCGCTTCGAGCAGCGGCGGTGTCAGCGAGAGCAGCGCGCCCAACGCGATGGCGATGATGGCATGGCGAAGCGAGATCTTCTCGTCCTCGACGGGACGATAGGCGCCGGGCTCGATGGCGGCCGGCGCAAGCCCGGCCGATGAGCGCGGATGGTCCGGCTTCCGCGGCTTGCGCGGCGGCATCATGACGACGACGAAGAGGACGTTGATCAGCAGCCAGATGCCGAGAACAATGAAAAAGGTTCGCATTCCAAAGAATCACAAAATAGCGCGGAGCCGATCCAAACCGGCATTGAACGGCCATTCGCAGGCCGATGCAAGATTGTCCCGACGGACAGTGTCGAGAGACGCGCGACGAAATCGTTATCGGAATTCGGCAAAACCCGGCGCCGGATCGCTGCCTCCTTCGGCACAAACCGACCCGGGGAAGCCTCAGCGAAACCGCAGCGTCACCATGGCCAGCACGAACACGGGCTCGTCCTCCTCGTAGACGCCCAGCATCCAGCTGTCGCCGGGGCGGAGCGCGTGCTCGACGTCGCGGGAGAGCCGCACCGCTTCGCGCCAGGCGGCCTCGTCACCGGCAAGTATCTCACCGGTCGTGTCGGTGTGTGGCTTGTGGCCCTCGAAATGAAAGAAGTACCGCGGCATGTCGGGCAATGCGGCATGCGGGAGAATGTTCCGGCGGAGCATGTGCACGCGGCTCGCGGCTATCCGTCGGCCGCCGCGCCCAGCGCTTCGCCGAAATGCTTCCTGATGGACTCGTTGCAGGAGCAGGATCTGGCCTCAAGCGCCGGTGTGTCGAGGATCAGGATCGCGCCGCGGCGGGTGGCGAGGATGCGCCTTGCCTTGAACATCTGGATGACGCGGCTGGCATAGCTGCGCGAGACGCCGAGCATGCCGGCGAGCTGCTCGTGGGTGAGGGGAATCTCGACCTCGCCGAGATGCTCATGCGCGGAGAGGATCCATTTGGCCGCGCGCTGCTCGATGGAATGGGCGGCGTTGCACGCCGCGGTCTGCAGCAGTTGTGCGAACTGGCAGTCGGCATAGCGCGACAGCACCTCCTGCAGCGTCGCCGACCTCTGCTGCGCCTGCTCGAGCGCGCGCAGCGGCAGGCGGACGAGCGTGCCGCCGAGCTTGACGACAATGCGCGAATAGGCCGGCGACGGCCTGCGGCCGGCGGCGATGCCCACGGCACCTTCGCGGCCCACCAGCAGGCTCTCGACCTCGCGGTCGTCCTCGACCGGCACCGCGAACGACACCAGTGCCGGGCCGCAGGGGAAATGAACGGCCGTCACCTCGTCGCCGGCATGATGCAGGATGTGGCCCGCCGCGAGGTCGACCGGCTGAAGATGCGGCGCGAGCAATTCGAAATCGGTGGCGTTGAGCTGCTGGAGAAGATCGTTCTGGGGCCGACCGGTCACATCGTTTTCTCTTGTCGCTTGGTCTAGGCCGGGAATCGGCGCCAGGCGAGACCCTACGTTTCCGCGGCGGAACCGACGGTTCCAAAGTGCACACAAGAAATTGCGGAGCGTCGAAAAGTCGGCAGAGCGGGCGCGCCGAGCTCTGTTCAGGAGTGAACACAAGAGCCTGCGGATCGGAGTAACGTCCGCCTTGTGGAAGCGCGCACCCCGTGCGCTCCGCCCGACGACCGCCGGCCCATACGATCACTGACGCCGCCGGGCCGGCGGGTCCGGGGGCCTCGCCGGGTTATCCGAAGCGGGCGTCCCCCGAGGGCCGGCTCACGGCGGCGTGCGCGCGCCAGGCGTCGATCGCCCGGTTCGCGAGCATCAGCTGCCGGCGTTCGCCGCGCCTGAGCTGAGCTTCGATGGCGTCGAGAAGGAAGTTCGCGGTCTGGTCGGGATCGCCGAGCTCGCCGCCCTGCTCAAGGCAGCTCCAGGCGATGAAGAAAGCGCTCTCGACGGTGCAACGTATCGACATGCGCTGCCAACGCAGCGCAGCCTTCGGCGTTCCGCGCCGATTTGCGCGATCAAACGAACGCCGGCGGGACCTGCGGTCCCCGCCGGGCGCCGAGCGAATTCTCGCGTATCAGTTCTTCAGGACGATGCGGCCGACGACCTTGCCGGCGCGCAGCTCGTCGATCCATTTCTGGACATCGCCCATCGGCTCTTCGCGCATCGGCGTCGGCTTGATCTTGCCGGCGCGGGCGAGCGCCATCAGCTCGTGAGCCTCCGCGAGCGTGCCGACCATGAAGCCCTCGACGGTCAGGCGCTTGTAGACCCACTGCACCATCGGGAGCGTGAACTGGCCGCCCATCAGGCCGGAGACCACGACCTTGCCGCCGCGCGCGGCAACGGCGACTGCGAAGGCCATCGACTTCTCGTTGCCGGCGAAGTCGACGACCTCGTCGAAGCCGCCGTCGGTTTCCTTCAGGATGCGCTTGATCACGTCGGGCTCGGACGGGTCGTAGGCGACGGCTGCACCGTTCTTCAGCGCGGTGTCACGCGCGGCCGGCGAGAGGTCGGCGACCGTGATCGGCTGCTTGAACATCGCTTGCGCGAACGACAGGCCCATCATGCCGACGCCGCCGAGGCCGACCAGCAGCAGATTGCGCTGGCGCGGACGGTCGACCAGGCGCTTGAGCGCGCCATAGGCGGTGACGCCGGAGCACATCAGTGTCGCGGCCTGGTTGACGGGCAGCGGATCGTAGTCGAGCAGATACTTGGCGTCGGGGACCAGCACGTGAGTTGCAAAACCGCCGTCGATGGAGACGCCAAGGAAGCGCTGCTTGGCGCAGAGGTTCTCGTCGCCGTTCTTGCAATCGCGGCACTGGCCGCAGCCGATCCAGGGAAACACCGCCTTCTTCGTGCCGACGAGACCCGCCGGCACGTCAGCGCCGACCTCGTCCACGACGCCGGCAATCTCGTGGCCGAGCGTGAAGGGCAGCGTCATGCCGCGCGTGGTGTCGAGCTTCTTGCCGCCGCCGAGATCGGCATAGCCGTCCTGGATATGCAGGTCGGAATGGCAGAGGCCGCAGCGCTCGATGCGGACGAGGACTTCGCGGCCTTGCGGCTTGGGCGTGTCGACGATGGTCTCGCACAGCGGCGCATCGAACTTGACCAGGGACTGCCGACGCATCAACGCCATATTCCTTCCTCCGAAATTCTTGTTACTCAGCTTGCTTGCGTATATCCGCCAATTCACGCGCCATGGCAACAAAGCCGGAAATCGGAATGGTCTCCGCGCGCCGCGTCGCGTCGACGCCTGCCGCTTGCGCGAGCCGCGCGGGATCGACGCCCAGCGATTTCAGGCTCTGGCGCAGCATCTTGCGGCGCTGGCCGAAGGCGCTGGCTGCGACCTGCTCGAGCAGCCGGCGATCGCAATGAAGCGGCTCTGCGCGCGGCTTGAGGCGCACGACGGAGGAGGTCACCTTCGGCGGCGGCACGAAGGCGGACGGCGCGATGTCGAACAGGATCTTCGTCTCGCAGCGCCAGTTGGCGAGCACGCCGAGACGGCCATAGGCGTCCTCGTCCTCGTGCGCGACGATGCGCTCGCCGACCTCGCGCTGGAACATCAGCACCATCATGTCGTACCAGGGCGGCCAGGGCTCGGTCGTGAGCCAGTTGATGAGAAGCTGGGTCGCGATGTTGTAAGGCAGGTTGGCGACGATCTTGGCGCGCTCGCCCGCGAGCAGCGGCCCTGGATCGAAGGTCATGGCATCGCCGTGGACGATCTCGAGGCGGCCGGGATAGCGCGCGGAAATATCCTGCAAGGCCGGGATCGCGCGCTCGTCATGCTCGATGGCGATGACGCGCCGGGCACCGAGCGCGAGCAGGGCACGCGTCAGTCCGCCCGGGCCGGGGCCGATCTCGACGATGGTGGAGTCGTCCAGCGGCGCTGCGGCGCGCGCGATGCGCGCGGTGAGGTTGAGGTCGAGCAGGAAATTCTGGCCGAGCGATTTGCGGGCCGACAGCGCGTGCTGGCGAATGACCTCGCGCAGCGGCGGGAGGTCGTCGATCGCGCTCATCAGCTTTGGGTCGCGGCCATGCGGCCCGCGAGCTGGAGCGCGGCAATCAGGCTCGAAGGGTTCGCCTTGCCGGTGCCTGCGATGTCGAAGGCGGTGCCGTGGTCGGGCGAGGTGCGGATGAAGGGCAGGCCGAGCGTGACGTTGACCGCGTCGTCGAAGGCGACCGTCTTGATCGGGATCAGCGCCTGGTCGTGATACATGCAGACCGCGCAATCATAGCCGGCGCGCGCGGCCTCGTGGAACATGGTGTCGGCGGGCAGCGGGCCCTTCGCCTCGATGCCGTCATTGCGCAGAACCTTGAGCGCCGGCGCGATCACCGTCTGCTCCTCATGGCCGAGCGAGCCGTCCTCGCCGGCATGCGGGTTGAGGCCGGAGATCGCGATGCGCGGCCGCGCGATGCCGAAGCGCGCTTTCAGCTCGGCCGCGACAATGCGCACGGTCGAGACGATCAAGTCGCTGGTGAGCTGGTTCAGCGCCTCGCGCAAGGAGACGTGGATGGTCACGGGCACCACGGCGAGCCGCGGCGACCACAGCATCATGACGGGCTGCGGTACGCGGCCGTTTTGTGCGGCCAGCTCGGCCAGGAATTCGGTGTGGCCGGGATGGCGGAAGCCGGCGCGGTAGAGCACGCTCTTGGCGATCGGATTGGTGACGACGGCACCGGCGCGGCCCGCGCGCACGTCATCGACGGCCTGACGGATCGAGGCGAGCGCGGCCGGCGCGCTGGATGCGTCGGGCTTGGCGGGCCCGGCCGTCGCGCGCTCGCCGGTCGCGACCACCGGCAGGGCCTCGGCGAAGGTGGAGACGGCTTCGCTCGCGCTCACCGCGGCGATCCTGACATCGGCGCCGAGCGCCTTGCCGATGACCTTGGCGCGCTGCGCGACGAAGGCCTCGTCGCCGAGCAGGTAGAAGGCGGGCAGGTTCAACTCGCGGCGGCGGAGCCAGGCTGCGATGGTGATGTCGGGGCCGATGCCTGCGGGCTCTCCCAGGGTCAGGGCGAGGGGCTTTATCGGGACGTTGGCCATCAGCGGTTGCGATATTCGATCATCGCCGCCTTGCGGAGCTCGTCGAGATAGGCCTTCTGGGTCTTCTCGTACTTCTCCTGGTACATCTTTTCGCGGACCTCGCGCTTCTTCGGCGTGTCGATCATGGTCGGCTTGCGCGAGCACAGCACGACCATCTCGATGCCCGACCGGGTCACCTCCGGCGCGGTCAGATGGCCGATCGGCGTGTCGTCGAGCACCTTGCGCAGCGCCTCGGGCAGGTCCGCAGTGGTCTTGGTGACGCTCTCGCGGATGGTGGCGTTCGGCGTCGAGCGGAACAGCGAATTGGCTTCCTCGCAGCTTCCGACCCGCGAGCGGTACTGCTCGGCTTCCTTCAGCCGCGTCTCCTGGAAGGCAGGAGAGGAGCCGCGCGGCACGATCAGCACGATCGGCTGCATCTTGTACTCGGTGCCCTCGACCTGGAGCTTGTCACCGGTCTGCGCCTGCACGGCCTGCGCGACGTCGCGCTCGCCGACCAGCAGCTTCTCCTTGAAGCGGCCGCGCACGAGGCTGGTCCAGACCATCTCGGCCTTCATGCGGCCCTTCAGGGTCTCGGGACGGACACCCTTGGATTCCAGCGATTTGGTGAGCTGATCCGTCGTGATGCGCATGCGCTGCGCCATGCCCTCGAAAGACTGGTTGATGTCGGAGACACCGGGGTCGACGCCGTATTTCTTGCCTTCCTTGATCTTCACCTTGTCGTCGATCAGCTCGTTGATGACCTCCTGGCGGCTCGGGGTCTTCTGCGTGGTCAGCAAGTCGAGCTTGGAGCGCTGCTCGATGTCGAAATCGGTGATGGGATCGCCGTTGACCATGACGACGATGTTCTGCGCGCGCGCCGGCGCGCCGGCCAGGACCAAGGCGGCCACGGCCAGGGCGGCGGGGACGAGGAGGAGGCGGAACGAGGGCAAGGCAATCGTCATTTATATCGCTCGTATGTCAGCCGCGGTGAACCTGCGATCGGGAACGAGCGGCCGACACTTCAAACCGTTTACTGGAGGCCGGCGGAACTGCTGGTTGTCGACGAAGTCGCCAGCGTGCGCAGGCCGATCTGGAACATGAACGCATGGCTCAGCACGGGCGGGGTCGAGCCCGCCGAGTAGCTATACGAGGTTACATAGTTCGCGGCCAGCACGAAGCAATCGTCGACATAGCCGGCGCCGAGCACATATTGGTTGAGTTTGTTGGCCTCGAGGTCCCAGCGCGCCGAGCCGGTCACCACCCAGTTGGTCGCGACCTTCAGCGAGCCGGAGGTCAGGATGCCCTCACGCCGCGTCAGATAGCCGAGTTCCGGCTGCGGCGCGTAGTTGCCGTACATCATGCTGATCGACCAGCGATCGAAATTGGCGCGGCCTTCCGCCTCGAAGCGCTGCACGTTCCAGGTCTGCTCGTCCATGCGGGAGCGGACGCTGAAGGTGTAGGTGCGGTTGGGCGAGTAGCTGGCGCCCGCCACGTAGTCGGAGCGCGGCTTGTCCAGGCCGGAATCGAGGCCGGTGTTGATGGAGTCCTGGACCGCGAAGGAGTTCATGCCGAACAGCTGGTAGGACTGGCCGAACAGCACCTTGACGGCGCCGCCCTTGTCGAACTGCGTGGTG
>Ga0207426_1001769_pt1 | contig 16289 bp, 11 predicted proteins | sample AraplaMF_Cvi_mMS_FD_184265 | JGI IMG/M metagenome (GOLD analysis project Ga0207426, IMG submission 184265) | Arabidopsis root microbial communities from the University of North Carolina, USA - plate scrape MF_Cvi_mMS (SPAdes) (version 2) | ecosystem: Host-associated > Plants > Roots > Endosphere... | reverse complement strand
CGTCGACAAGGCCGCGCAGTTGCTGGGCTACGCGAACGCCATTGCGCTTGCGGACGGGCTCGCGATCGCGATGCCGTGGTACATCCGCTTCCTTTCCGAGCGGCGGCTCGTGCCGGCGGAAGCCGACATGGCGGCGAGGCCCGCATGAAGATCGTCGTTTTCATCTACTCGATGCACGGCGGCGGCGCGGAGCGCGTCACCGCCAATCTCGCGAACGAGTGGGCGGCGCTCGGCTGGGAAGTGACCGTCGTCACGCTGACGGCCGGTGAGGGCGACGTCTATCCGTTCCATCCGCGCGTGAAGCGCATCGAGCTCGGACTCGCGGGCGGCGTCGAAGGCGGCGGCATGCTGCGAACGGTGATGGCGAACCTGAAGCGCGTCCTCGCCTTCCGCAAGGTGCTGCGTGAGACGAAGCCGACGGTTGCGCTCGGCGTCATGGCGACCGCCAACGTGCTCGCCGTTCTCGCGGGCATCGGCCTGCCTTACAAGATCATCGCGAGCGAGCACACGCATCCGCCGCGCGCACCGCTCACGCCGTTCTGGGAGCGTCTGCGGCTGCTGACGTACCGCTTCGCGGACAAGGTCGTCGCGCTCACCGACGAAACCCGCGAATGGATCGAAACGCATTGCCGTTGCACCGACGTCAAGGTGATTCCGCCGCCGTTCACGCTGCCGATCGCGCGGACGAATCCGGTCATCGAGCCGCGCAGCGTCGTCGGTGACGAGCGCCGCGTGTTGCTCGCGGTCGGACGGCTGTCGCCTGAAAAGGGCTTCGACAGTCTCATCGACGCGTTCAGGAAAATCGCCGGCGCGCTGCCGCAATGGGATCTCGTGATCGTCGGGGAAGGCCTGGCGCGCGCGAGTCTCGAGCGGCGCGTAGAGGAGGCAAGGCTGCGCGGCCGCGTGTTCCTGCCGGGCCGCGCCGGCAACGTGGCGGACTGGTACGAGCGCGCGGATCTCTACGTGCTGAGCTCGCACTTCGAAGGCTTCTCGATGACGCTCGTCGAAGCGATGGCGAGCGGCTGCGCGGCCGTCAGCTACGACTGCGATTCCGGCCCGCGCGTGATCGTCACGCACGGCACGAACGGCCTGCTCGTGAATCCGGTGGGCGATGCGGCCGCGCTCGCGAAGTCGCTCGAAACGCTGATGAGGGACGACGCCGAGCGTCATCGCATGGCGTTGTGCGCGACATCGGTCAACGAGACCTTCGCGCTGCCGAAGACCATCGCGCTGTGGCAGGAAGTGTTCGAAGAGTCCGGCGTGAAGGTTCCGCGGCGCGCGGCGGACCTGCGCGTTCCCGTTGCCGAGCGATGAGGAGCCGCCCATGAAAATCATGCTCGTCGTCAGTTCGATGGGAAGCGGCGGCGCCGAGCGCGTCGCGGCTTCGCTCGTCAATGCGTGGGCGCAACGCGGCGACACCGTGACGCTCGTCATCACGTACAGCGGCCGCGGCGCGTGCTTCTATCCGCTCGCGGAGAACGTGCGCTGCATCTTTCTCGCCGATCGCGTGAAGGCCGGCGCGCGCATGCTGCAATATCCCGCGCGGTTCCGCGCATTGCGCGCGCTCATCCGCGAGAGCGCGCCGGATGTCGTCGTGTCGTTTCTCTCGAACGTGAACATCACGACGATTCTCGCCACCCGCGGGCTCGGCGTTCCGGTGATCGCGTGCGAGCACATCGACCCTTCCGCCGATGGCCGCTCGCAGCTCATGAGCCAGATGTGCCGCTTCGTCTATCCGAGCGCGGATCTGCTCACGCTGCTCACGGACAACATGGAGGCATCGTTCAGGAAGATGGTGCCGCGCGTGAAGCGCATCGAGGTGGTGCCCAATCCGCTGCCGGACGAACTATTGCTGTTGCAGCCCGAGACCGTCGAGAAGAGTGCGCGCAAGCGGCTCGTCGCGGTGGGGCGTCTGAACACGCAGAAGCAGTTCGACTTGCTGATCGACGTGTTCGCGACGCTCGCGCCCGAGTTTCCCGACTGGGACTTGTGGATCTGGGGCGAAGGCCCGGAGCGCGCGGTGCTCGAAGCGCAGGTCGCCCGCTTGCAGATGGGCGAGCGCGTGCTGATGCCGGGCAAGACCACGAGTCCCTGGGAAGAAATGGCGCGCTCGGACGCGTTCGTGCTGTCGTCGCGCTATGAAGGCTTGCCGATGGCGATGCTCGAAGGCATGGCGCTCGGACTGGCGACCGTCGCGTTCGACTGCAAGAGCGGCCCGCGCGAACTGACGCGCGACGGTGAGGACGGCGTGCTCGTGCCGCCCGGCGACAAGTCCGCGCTCATCGATGCGCTGCGGCGCGTGATGTCGGACGACGCGCTGCGCGCCGAGCTCGGACGCAAGGCGGCGGCCTCGGTGCGGCAACGCTATTCGTCGCCGGCCATCCTGCGCCAGTGGGACGCCATCTTCGCGCAGCTCGGCGCGCGCACGCGTGGCGACGAAGGCAAGAGCACGGCGTATCCGCGCACCATCACGGGAGAAAAAGCGTAATGGTCGACAGGCGACGCGTGATCCACTCGCTGCTGATGGGCGCCGTCGCCGGTGGATCGGGTGCGCTCGGCCTCGGCGCGCGCGCGGCCGGACGGCGCGATGTCGTCACCGACAAGTCGTTCGGCGTCAAGGGCGATGGCAAGACCAATGACCGCGCCGCGCTGCAAACGGCCATCGACCGGTCCGTCGACCAGACGCTCCTGATCACCGGCAAGTGCCGCATCGACGAAAAGGGTCTCGATCTGCGCCGCGACAGTCACGTGCGATTCGCGCCGGGCGCGTCGATCAAGCTGTTGCCGCACGACACGTCGTTCTATTCGATGTTTCGCATCTGGGACGTGAACAACGTGCTCGTCGAAAACGCGGTGCTGGACGGCAGCAAGGAGTTGAACGCCGCGAAGCCCGAGCTGCGCGAAAACGGCCACGGCATGGGTTTTTCCATCGCCGGCAGCACGGAGGTCACGCTCGTCTCGCCGAAGACGGTCGGGTGCTGGGGCGACGGCATCTATATCGCCAACAGCTACAACGTGCCGTTCAAGTACAGCAGCGGCATCCGCGTGGTGAATCATCATGCGGACCGCTGCCGCCGGCAGGGCCTCTCGATCATCAGCGGGCGCAATATCGTGTTCGAGAATCCGCTGTGGGAGAACATCGGCGGCACGCAGCCGGAGGCGGGCATGGATGCGGAGCCGAACAGCAACGCGGACATTCTCGAGAACATCCGCATCGTCAATCCGACGACGCGCAAGTGCCGCTACGGGATCATCGTGTGGCTGGAAGAGATCGTGGGGCCGATGCCCAAGCATGTCGATATCGGCATCACGAATCATCGCGACGAAGGCGCGAGCGATGCGGCGTTCGCCGTGTCGTCGCTCAAGCTGAAAGGACGAAAGGTGTCCGGGCAGATCGCGAGCCACTCGCCGACGTGGGTCAGCCCGAGGCTTGCCACCGTCGAGAGCATCGATTACGACAAGGCGGGACCGAAGATCGTCGTCACCAACCTGAGGCTCGTGCCATGACAGCCGCGCCCACGGACAATAACTAAAGCGTATAAAGGCCAGAACGATGCAAGCAACGACAATGGACAACACGGCGCAGCAGCGCGCACCCGCGAAGCGGGTGCGCGGATTCGCGTACTTCATGACGCCCTCCGGATGGGCGTTCCTGGTGCTGGCGACCGCCGCGATTTCGATCGTCGCGTTCCGCGAGCGCAGCGTCGGGCTGATCTTCGACCAGGAAGCGTACATCCAGTACTTCCGGTCGACGGACTGGCACTGGCTCGTGCAGTTCTATCAGAACCGCCAGTCGGACATGGGCTTTCTCATCAGCCTGATCACCGAGGAGCTCGGCTGGCGCTCGTGGGTCATATTGCTCAACGCGTTCGGCGTGACGCCCGAAGGCGGCATTCGCACGACGGTCGTGCTGCTCAACCTGATCGTGATGTACTCGCTGCTGCAGACGCGGCGGCCGCTCGTGGGCCTGCTTCTGTGGCTCGTCATTCCGTATGCGCTCGCGACCGTCGGCCTGTTCCAGATCCGGCAGGGCTTCGGGCTCGCAATTGCCATGCTGTTCACCTGCCGCTTCAACCGCCCCACGCTCGGCATGGGCCTCGCGAGCTTCGTGCACACGACCTTCGCGGTGCCCACTGCGCTGCTGCTCGCGGCGGGTTTCGGCGGCGAGAAGAAGCGCTCGCTCATCGTGGTCAGCGCGGTGGCGATCGTGCTGGCGTCGGCGGCGAAGTTCCTGTTCGCGAACTACGGCGGACGCCGTATCGACGAATACACCGGCTATCAGGAAAACTTCACGATCAAGCTGCTGGCGCTGCTGTTTTTCTACACGATGGCCTCCGTCATGGTGCTGTACTCGTCGTGGCGCTCGCCGGAAACAAAGCGGGAAATCGCCTACACGCGCCTGTCGATCATGCATTTCGGCCTGTTCGTGTATCTCGTCGTCGCGTTCTTCGTGTTCCCGTTCGCCAAGGGCCGCGTCTGGTATTGCGTGCCGCTGCTGCTGCCGTTCCTCGCGCCGGAAATCAAGTTCAAGAACGCGGCCGTTCTCGTCATCACCTTCGGCGTGTTCGTGGCCGTCGCCGCCGACGCAACGAAGAGTTATTTCGAAGGCGTCTATCACTACTTCCTGATGCCCTGACGACGATGTCCTACTTCCTGATTTCGCTCGATTTCGAATTGATGTGGGGCGTGCGCGACCATCGCTCGATCGCTACGTACGGAAAGAACATCCTCGGCGTGCGCGAGGCGATTCCGGCCATGCTCGCGATGTTCACGAAGTACCGCGTGAAGGCGACATGGGCGACGGTCGGCATGCTGCTCTTCGATAACAAGAAGGACCTGCTCGCGAATCTGCCCGACATCCGCCCGACCTACAACGATACGAAACTCAGTCCGTACGCGAACGGCTATATCGATTCGATCGGCACGGACGAGAAAAGCGATCCCTACCATTACGGCCTGTCGCTCGCGCGACAGATCGTCGATACCGAAGGCAGCGAGCTCGCAAGCCATACCTTCTGTCATTACTACTGCCTCGAAGCGGGACAGGACAAGGCGCAATTCGCCGCCGACATGCAAGCGTCCGTCGCGTCGATCCGGCGTCTCGCCGATCCGCCCGCGAGCATCGTGTTTCCGCGCAATCAGGTGAACAACGCGTACCTTTCGGTGTGCGCGGAAGCGGGACTGATCGCGTACCGGGGCACCGAACGCAACTGGATGTATCGCGAAACATCGCGCGCCGATGAAGCCGCGCTGCGCCGCGCCGCGCGTCTCGCCGATGCCTATGTCAATCTCTCGGGCGATCACGCCTTCGATCCGCGCCCTTCGGGTGGGCTCGTCGATGTGCGCTCCAGCCGCTTCCTGCGTCCCTATGCGCGCAACAAGGCTGCGCTGGAATGGCTGCGCATCCATCGGATCAAGCAGTCGATGACTTCGGCGGCGCGCACGGGACGCTCGTTTCATTTGTGGTGGCATCCGCATAACTTCGGCGCGAATCTCGCCGAAAACCTCGCGGTGCTCGAAGCGGTGCTCAAGCATCAGGCGCATCTGAGAGACACCTACGGCATGCAGCCCGCGACCATGGCGGAAGTCGCGCGCGCGACGCAATCCGAAGAGAGCCGGCTTGCGGAGATGGAATTCGGCCTGTTCGTTTGACGAAGTTCGAAGAAGCAACAACAAGACACTAGAAAACGACCCGCACCGCGGGTGCGATGCACGGGCGATGGCCATTGCATCGCGCCGGCGCGCGCCCGGGATAAGAACAAAGGGGGAAGTGCGATGAATTTTCGTAACGACATAAACGGCTTGCGCGCGTTCGCGGTCCTCGCGGTCGTCCTGTTCCACTTCGATGTGCCCGGCTTCAAGGGCGGCTTTCTCGGCGTCGACGTGTTCTTCGTGATCTCCGGCTACCTGATGACGAGCATCATCTTCAGGCGCATCGCGAAGGGCAGGTTCTCGGTGCTCGAGTTCTATGGCGATCGGGCGCGGCGCATCGTTCCGGCGCTCGCGTTTCTCTGCTTCGCGCTTTTCGTGCTCGGCTGGCTCGTTTTCCTGCCCTCCGAATTCCGCGCGTTCGGCAAGGCGGCGGCTTCGAGCCTCGGGTTCTTCTCCAATATCGTCTACTGGCGCGAGGCGGGTTATTTCGATGTCCGCTCGCACCTGAAGTGGCTGCTGCACACGTGGTCGCTTTCCGTCGAGTGGCAGTTCTATCTTCTGTATCCGCTCGGCATCCTCCTCGTGCGCAAGCTGTTCGGGCATCGCGGGACGGTGATCGCGATGATCGGTACCGCGCTCGCGTCGCTTGCGGTGTGCGTCTATCTCTCCGATCCCACCAAATGGCCGACGGCTGCGTTCTTCCTGCTGCCGACGCGCGCATGGGAAATGCTCGCGGGCGGTCTCGTGTACCTGTTCCCGGTAACGCCGCGCAGACCCCTGCGCCGGACGCTCGAAATCGCCGGCCTGGCGATGATCGTGTACGGCACGCTCACCTTCAACGAAAACAATGCGTGGCCCGGCTATCTCGCGCTCGTGCCGGTTCTGGGCACGGCGCTCGTGATCCTCGCGGCGCGCAAGCATTCGATCTTCACGTGCAATCCGCTCGCGCAGTTCATCGGCAAGATTTCGTACTCGGTGTATCTCTGGCACTGGCCGTTCGTCGTCGCGCTCACGTACTTCGACAAAGAAGGCTCGCTGCCGTGGCGCGTGGGCGCCATCGCCGGCGGTTTCGCGATGGGGTATCTGTCGTACGCGCTCGTCGAGTCGAAGACGAGAAAGCCGTCGCATGGCGAGGCGCGCGCGTTTCCGAAGTTCATCACGCTGCGCCCGATTCTCGTGTTCACGCTGCTGCTCGCAATCGGCGGCGGCAGCATCTATGCGAACCAGGGCGTGCCGAATCGCTTCGACCGCTCCGTGTTCATCGCCGACAGCGAGACCTACGACACGAATCCGCACCGCACGAAGTGTCACATGATGATCGATCCGTGCGACGTCGCGAGCAAGCAGAAGGATAGCCGCGCGGTCGTCCTCGGCGACAGCCACGCGGAGGCGATCGCCGAAGCAGTCGTCGATGCCGTGCCGAACGGCAAGCCGGACGATGTGCTGCTCATCACGATCGAAGGCTGTCCGACGATCTACGGCATCCGTCGCGGCGACGGCGACTGCTTCGAGCAGGACCGCAAGTACATCGATATCCTGAGCCGCGATCAGACCGCGAAGACGCCCGTCATCATCGCCAATCACTGGTCGCAGTACTGGTCGGGACCGTCCCCGGATGATTATTCGTTCGTCGATCCGGAGCGGCCTGCGCAGACGCCCACGCCGTTTTCGACCGAGTCGTATCGCGAGCATTTGCTGTCGACGGTCTGCCGCATTTCGAAGATCCGGCCCGTCTATCTGGTCGAGCCGATTCCGGAGTTCGACTTCAACGTGCCGCTGGTGCTCGCGCGCGAGAAGATGAAAGACCCGCACGCGCCCGATCTGTCGATCACGCTCTCGGATTACGTCCAGCGCAACGGCGGTTTGCTGCAGGCGATGCGCCAGGCCCACGACGAGTGCGGCATCCATCTGCTCGACCCGCGCCCGTATCTGTGCCCGGACGGCAAATGCATGGGCTCGCACGACGGCCGGCCGCTCTATTCCGACTTCCACCACATGAGCGAATACGGCAACCGCTTCCTCGTGCCGATGTTCCGGCATGTGTTCGAACAGACGTGAGCGCGCGCGAAATCGACGACAGAACGGCCTCCTTCGGGAGGCCGTATTTCATTCGGACGTGCCGGCTTCGGTTTGCGGACCATTACCGGTGAAGGGCGGCGCGAAGCGCGTCCAGAAGATGTAGCTCGCAAGCACCGCCATCGCGCCGATGCCGGTTGCGAGCAGCACGCCCTGAGCGCCATAGAGACGCACGAGAATGACGTTGCCGATGATCTTGGTCCCGAAGCCGATCAGCGAAATGACGGAGATCGCCCGATAACGCGTTTCACTCGCGAACAACTGCACGAGCACGCACATGCCGAAGTAGAACGGCACTTGCAGCAGCCCGTAGCGAAAGAGCGTGGTCACTGCGATCGTGTCCTCGGCCGTGAAGGCGCCTTTCTGGAACAGCAGCTTGACCACGTACGGTGCGAGCGCATACGCGAAGAGTCCGCCGACGAGACCGAGCATCGTCATGATGCCCGACCACTTCAGCGCGGTGCTGCGCGCGCGCGCATGATCGCCGCGATGAAGAATCTCCGCGAGAATCGGCAAGGTTGCGCGGGTGATGGCGAGCGCGCCCATGCTGAGCACGAGCGAGAGCAGGCGGTTCGCGTAGCCGAGCGTCGCGATGGCGCCGTCGCCTTGCTGCGCCATGAAATACTGGTCGATGGGAAGCCAGAGGCTCGCGACGACCGAACCGATCATGAGCATGCCCATCGAGCGGATCGTCGACGGCCACTGTGTCGCGCGCGCCGAGACGCGCGGCAGTACGGCCATCGAATCGGCGCGTCTGGCCAGCACCCGCAGCCACGCAGCCTGAACCACGAAGCCGAGCGACGTGCCGAGAACGAGCGGCATGATCGACGTGTTGTTGCGCGCGGCAAGCACGAAGACGAGCAGGCCGATGGCCGGCACGCATTCCAGCAACGTATTGATGTGCTTGCCCGAAGCCTGCAGGCGCGACGACGAGATGCAGATCGTGAAGGTCAGCACGCCGACCGGCGTCATGCTGATGATCATGTCGCGGCACATGTCGCGCGTGGATTCCGCGAGACTGCCCGCGATCACATCCGCGAGATAAGGCCAGAAGAGCCAGAGCAGGAGCGAGGACGCGAGGCCGAGGACGAGCCCGATGCCTTCCAGCTCGCCGAGAAAGCCGTCGCGCTGGGACTTGTCTTCCTTGAGCGACACGAGCGCGGGAACGAGCAGCACCGCCAGCACGTTCGTGAGCATCGAGGGCAGCCAGGTGACGAGCGTGAGCGCGAACTGATACGCGTCGACGGTTCCGCTGATCCCGTAGCGATACGCGATCGCCATTTCCTTCGACGCGCCGATACATTTCCCGGCGATCACGAATATCAGCAGAACGACCGCGCTTCTCGCGATCCGCTTGTGATCCTGATGCACGCCGCCGAGACGTCGTCTTACCGATTGCACAGCTGTGCTCAGCACGTGTACTCCTCCTGCGTTGGAGCCTTTCGTCGCGTGGCTCGACGTCAGGTTGAAATCGCCATGCGATGAGATACGCGAAAGCCGCCGGCTTTCGCGTGAGAGTGACGAGCATGCACGAAAACGGGCGCCGCGACTGTTCGCCAAGGCACCCGGCAACGCCGATGACGGCGCGCTTGCCGTCCGGAAGACGCGAAGCGCGTCTTTTCTTACGACGATTGCACGCTCCAGGGACGCACGATGTAGCGCGCCGCGCGATCGGGCGATGCATCGTTCGTCAGGATTCGCGCCGGGCAGCCGGCCACGGTCACGTTCGATGGAATGTCTTTCGTCACGACGCTGCCCGCGCCGATCGTCACGTTGTCGCCGATGGTCACGTCTTCGACGATGCAGACGTTCGGCCCGATATACACGTTATTGCCGATCGTCGCCGCCTTGCCGTGGTTCGATCCGATCGTCACGCCTTGGGAAATATTGCAGTTGGCGCCGATGACCGCGGTCGGATTCACCACGAGCGAACCGACGTGACTGATATAGAAGCCCGGCCCGATCTTCGTGCGGGGGCTGATCACGAATCCGAACCTGCGCTGCTTCAGGCGGACGATGTGGTTGAGCACGAGCCGCACCGGCCGCGACGACGCCGCGCTCGCGAGGCGCAGCCAGAACATGTAGTTGAACCCTTCGTTCAACACCAGTTGCTCGAGGAGGAGCATGAGGCTGTACTCGCCGCTGTAGCGATAGAGGTCGCTCTTGATCAGATCGAAGGTTTTCATTGCAGCGTGTCTTTTTCGTTGGCATGGACGCTTTCAGGACTTCCCCCGCCGCTTCGGAGAGAAGCACGGCGAGCGGCGCCAACGTTGAGACTAGTGATTAGTGCTGGTGCATTCGGTGCGAAATGGAACACATGGACGGTTCGTGCGGCAAGGTCTGCCGATTTCGATTAATTTGTCTGCTGAATACCTGATTTGTTTAATCAGATTATTAGATATTCAGCCGCCGACCAGTGGCGGCGGTCGATCTGGCCGTTTAGACCGTCGTGCGTATTAACCCGATAAGGGTATTCACGGTAGGGTCTTTTAGTTTCGTATTTAAAAAAATTTCCGGCGTCGCATTTACAAAATCGTATTGATCAGTTGAAAACAGCAAGAAGCCACCTTTCATGTTGTAATTTTTGCATGTAATCCGATAGAAAGCGGTCATTCTGGCGTGTGGAATTACAATTATCGGCCGAATAATCGGTCATTAACGGTGATTAATCTGGCGAATCGATGTCGTTTCGGCATACGAAAGGCGCTTCGCCAAGCCTTGCGGGGCTTTCCGCGAGCGCGTTTTACCGACCCGGCGAGTGAAGGTTCACGTTCTAAGTCGCAAATGTTCATATGAATGTCAATCATCTTATATAAGGTGGTTTGAAGTGGTGTCATTCATCTACGGTATTAACAATCAAAACGACCTGGATTAATTCACTCATCGGTGAATGAAAGAGAAAATGCGTAACGATAAAGCGCTCAAAAACGAAAATAAAAAGTTACAAGCGTACATTCTGTAACAAGTCGCGGGTAGAAACGCCTCGTAACAATCGGTAGTATTAATAAAAGACGGTAATTACTTCCGTCAGACTTCAGTGCTCCGGCGGTCCGTTCACGGACGATCGGGCATGGGGTGAATAGGTCTTCCGGCATATCTGGTTCCTTATCCCGAAGTCGCCCTGTTTTTCGCCGAGATGCCTTTCGGAGTCGCCGTGTGCGGCTGTCGAGCGCTGAGCGGCGCAATCGTTTGCGCCTGCTTTTTTGCGTTGGTCATCTCATTGCCCATTAAGAAACGTTGCGTGCGGCCGATGTCGCAGGAACGGGATCGTCCGTCGATAACGCACGACCAATTGGAAAGAGTAATGCTTCCTAACAACACTCAGGCAGACACCCAAGCAGACAACACCGTCGTCGGCGCCCGTATTGCAACCCGTCGCAAGCTGCTGACCTCGCTCATCGCGGGCAGCGGTGCGTTCGTGCTCGCCGCATGCGGCGGCGGCGGCGATGGCGCGACGCCTGATTCCGTCGCGGATCGCTGGAGAAGGAGAAACAACGGTGGCGCCTCCACGGCGACGCCCGCGAGCTCGGCTTCGTCCACGACGACTGCCAGCGCGGCGGCCCCCGCCAGCGCGGCAACGCCTGCCAGCTCGACGTCCGCCGCAGCCGATAACACCGCCGGCACCATCAACGCGTCGTCGTTCGGCGTGAAGGCCGATGGCTCGACCAACGACCGCGCCGCGCTCCAGGCTGCCATCGACGGCTCCGTCGGCCAGATCCTGCTGATCTCCGGCCAGGTCCGCATCGACACGACCGGCCTCAAGCTGCGCACGAACAGCCACATCCGCTTTGCGTCGGGCGCTTCGATCAAGCTGCTGCCGCACAACGCCGACATTTACCAGATGATGCTCATCGAAGACGTGAGCAACGTCATCGTCGAAAACGCGTATCTCGACGGCAGCAAAGAGCTGAACTCGGCTTCGGGCGGCGAGCACGGCATGGGCTTCTCGATCATCGGCGGCCAGAACGTGCATCTCATCTCGCCGACGACGATCAACACGTGGGGCGACGGCATCTACATCAACGATAGCCAGACCAAGAAGAACACGCCGACGTACAACCTGACCGTCGACAACCACAAGGCGGACGGCTGCCGTCGTCAGGGCGTGTCGATCATCTCGGGCGACACGATCACGTTCAACAGCCCGGTGTGGCAGAACATCACCGGCACGGCGCCGGCGTGCGGTCTCGATTTCGAACCGAACGACAACTCGGCCGTGTTCAAGAGCATCACGATCAACAGCCCGACGACGGCGAACTGCAAGGGCGGCGGCATCAACGTGTGGTTCGGCTCGCTGCCGGGTCCGATCAGCAAGACGGTCACCATCGCGATCAACAACCACGTCGACACGACGAGCCCGGGCGGTTCGTTCGCGGTTCAGGGTCTGTCGCTCGACGGCTACATCGTGAACGGCCAGATCAGCAGCTCGAATCCGAAGTGGAAGTACCCGCTGATCGTCGAGCAGTGGGACAACTCGGGTCCGCGCATCAACGTCACGAACCCGACGATCGTCAAGTCGTAATCGGCGACGAAGGAAAAACGCCATGCGGAAAAGCTCATCTCCGCATGGCGTTTTTTGCGTTTTTGCGGCGTGACATGACGCCGCTACTTGAACCAGCCGAGATTCACCGAATTGGAAATCGCCTGCAGTCCCGCCTGATTCGGATGCAGATGATCGCCGCTGTCGTATGCGTGGAGCATGACGGGAGGATTCGAAGGATCGCCGAGCGCGGCCGCCTGATCGAGCACGGCGTCGCATCCGCTGTCGGCGGTGGCGACGAACGCGTTCACCGCTGCGCGCGTCGCCTCGATGTCCGGCGTCCACGACGAAACACCCTCGAACGGCGTGAGCGTCGAGCAGATCACGCGGACGCCCGCTGCGTGCGCGCTTTGCGTCAGCTGGCTGAACGCGCCGGTCAGACTGGCGGCTGTCGGCGGCGCGCCACCGATCAGGTTGTTGACCGCGTCGTCGGAAATGATGACCCACTTCACGTTGTATTGGTTCAGCACGTCGCGCTGGAAGCGTGAAAGACCCGCCTCGCCGGAATCGTTCGTGAAGAAGTCGTTGCCGGAGATGCCCTGGTTCAGCACGCCGACCGTCATGCCGGCTTGCTGCAGACGCGCGGCCAGCAAGTTCGGCCAGCGTCCGTTGGTGTTCGGCTGCGACGCGATGCCGTCGGTGATCGACGCGCCGAAGGCAACCACGGCGCCCGTCGCACTGGCGTTCTGCACGACGACGTCGGTGAGGAAGTAATAGGACTGCGCGCCGAGTGCGTTGAGCACGCCGCCCGTGAAGTCCGGGTCGGCGCTGACGTCGCCGGGTGCGATGTACACGTCCTGCAGGCCCTCGGCGTGCCCGGTCGTTTCGCTCGGCGTCCGCTGCGGCAGATAGGCGCTGACGACGATATCCGTAAGCGCCGGCACCTGAAACGCGATCGGATCGCTCATGACGGCGCCGCCCGGCGGGATCGTGACGAACGGCTGCCCTTCGAAGGTGACGGCCTTGTCGGTGCCGGGCACGGTGCGCTGGCCGCTCGCGCGTAGCGCGACGTGCACGTCGCCGATCACGAGCGGATCGCTGCCGTAAAGATTCGAAAATTGCACGCCGGCGGCCGTCCCGCCGATGCTCGTGCGCACGATCTGCCGGATCGTCTGATTATTGAAGCCGCCGCCGCCGACGATCATCGGCGCGGTGCTCCAGGTGCCGGTCCACGGCAGGGTAGCGCTGATGTTCTGCGCAAAACTCGACGACGTAAGCGGCAAGGCGAGCGCGGTGGCCACGAGGGCTCGCCTGTTGCGACTGAATTGCTTGATCAACTTGTTCTCCGAAACCAGCCAGACATGAAGTGGACGTTTCGCGCGACACGGCGACGTCCTTGGAGTGGGGAGTTCGGAACGTCAGGTTCGCGTTCCTGTTGGCTGGCGCGTGTGGCCACAGCGCGCCGTTTCGCGCGGCGAAATCTTCAGCTGATTGCTTCGCCTTGACGCATCGAGCATCGGAGCATCATTCGCGCCCGTGCGCTGTGCGCGGGCGCGCATATCGTCACAAAAGGCCGTAATGCGCTATTGCTGCGCGCCGGAGGCGGCTTCGGGCGATGACGCCGCCGCCGCATCGCTCGTGCTTTCGCCCGGCGACGGCAGAATCGGCGGCATGGTCGTGAACACCGGCGCTTGCGGCGGCTCTTCCGTCACTTCGGCCACCGGCTCCGAAGCCGCGCGCTTCGTGCGCACCGGAGGCTGGGCCGCCGTCTGCGCGGTTTTCGGCTTGCCCGGCTTCGGCGCTTTCGAGAACGTCTCGTCGAACCAGGTCCTCACGCGCGTGGACACCGTCTGCCACATGCCCGGCGTTTCCTGCGTGTCGAAGCGCGCGCGTGCGTCGATCAGATGCGAACGCAGCGAGCGCTGCACGAAGTCGCCGACGATCGGCAGCGCGCTGTGCGCGCCCTGTCCCCAGTAATCGCTGCGCAGCGTGACGCGGCTGTCGTTGAAGCCGACCCACGCACCCGCCACGAGTTGCGGATGCATGAGGATGAACCAGCCGTCCGCGTTGTCCTGCGTGGTACCGGTCTTGCCCGCGACGTCCGCGCGGATGCCGAAGCGCGTGCGGATCGCCGTGCCCGTGCCGCGGTTGATCACGTCGCGCATCACGTCGACGAGCTTGCGGGTCGCATCGACGGACAGCGCGCGCTCGGGCGCGCTTTCGAACTGCGCGAGGACGTCGCCGTCCTTGTTCTCGATGCGCGTAACGAGCAGCGGCTCTATATAACTACCGTCATTGGCGATGGTGCCGTACGCCGACACCATTTCCTTGAGTGTGACCGGGCTCGTGCCCAGTGCGAGCGACGGCACCACGTCGAGATGACTGTCGCGCACGCCCATGTCCCGTGCGAGCCGTGCGACGCGTCCGGGCCCGACCTGTTCCATCAGTTGCGCGGTGATGCGGTTCTTCGAATAGGCGATCCCGTCGCGCAGGCTCACGGGGCGGCCCGAGGGCGGCGAGTCGTCGGTCGGACGCCAGGTTTCGGCGCCGCGCACCGGAATTTCGACGGCCTGATCGATGAACGTGTCCGCCGGTTTCGCGCCCCGCTCGAAGGCCGCGCCGTAGACGAAGGGCTTGAACGTCGAGCCGGGCTGGCGGCGCGCCTGCGCGACGTGGTCGAACGGATCCTGCGTGAAATCGCGGCTGCCGACCCACGCCTTGATCTGGCCGTTGCGCGGATCGAGCGCCAGAAACGCGGCCTGCACGCGCGTCTTGTTCTCGCACAACGCCTGCATGAATGCGCGGTCGGCGCCGAGCTTTTTGATGGCATCGGCGTCGTTCGCGCCGCTCGTGCGCAGCGCGCGATACTGATCCGTCTCGCGGATGAACGCGTGCCCGAGATCCGCGTTCGTGTTCGCGCAGCCGCCTTGTCCTCGCCCGGCGCCCCACGCCGCATTCGCGATCGACTGCAACTGATTGCCCTGTAGCGCGAGCGCGTTCGTCGCCATTGCCTGCAGACGCGAGTCGATGGTCGTGCGCACGACGAGACCATCGGAGTAGATGTTGTAGTCGTTGTCGTCGGCCCAGCCGATCAGCCACTTGCGCAACTGCTGCGCGAAGTGCGGCGCGCGGCCCGGCTCTTCCGTCTGCCGCTCGAAGTCGATGCGCAACGGGCGCTTCCTGAGCGCATCGAGCTTCGCGGCTTGCAGGTGGCCGAACTTGACCATCTGCCCGAGCACGATGTTGCGCCGGTCGAGCGCGCGCTCGGGATTGATCACCGGGTTGTAATAACTGTTGCCCTTCAACATGCCGATGAGCGTCGCGCTCTCGAGCACGTCGAGCTGGCCCGCGGATTTATCGAAATAGGTGCGCGCGGCCATTTCGATACCGTAGGCGTTGTAGAGGAACGGCACCGTGTTCAGATAGGTTTCGAGGATCTCGTCCTTCGAATAGAGCGCTTCGATCTTGAACGCGGTGATCGCTTCCTTCAGCTTGCGCGTGAGCGTCTGCGAGCGGCCGATTTCCTCGGGATACAGATTGCGCGCGAGTTGCTGGGTGAGTGTCGAGCCGCCCTGACGGTCGCCCGAGAACGTATGCAGCGCCGCGCCGGCGGTGCGCCTGAAATCGATCCCGTGATGCTGATAGAAACGCCGGTCTTCCGTCGATATGAGCGCGTCGATCACTTGCGGCGAGATTTGCTTGAGGCTCACCCATTCGCGATGCGTCGGCTTGAACTCGGCGAGCAGCTTGCCATCGGCGGAATAGATCTGCGCGGGCTGGTCCACCTTTGCACGGCGGATATCTCGGATGCCGGGTGTGAACGGAATCAGCACCAGCACGTAGAGCAGGAAGAGCGCGGGCAGCAGGAGCAGCGTGCGGGGCCGCAGATGCGGACGCAGCCGCGACGCGAGGCGAGCCAGAGTCGCCTTGGCCAAGGCTTTGAAATCAGACGCGGTCACAACGAAACGGGATGCCCGGACATGGAAAACCCTGAATCGTAGCGTAATTTTTCAGCAGGTCTTTCGCAAATTTGTCATCGAGGTGGCGGCGTGCGCGCGCCGGCCGACTCGCCGATCGGAAA
>Ga0207426_1001768_pt1 | contig 16308 bp, 15 predicted proteins | sample AraplaMF_Cvi_mMS_FD_184265 | JGI IMG/M metagenome (GOLD analysis project Ga0207426, IMG submission 184265) | Arabidopsis root microbial communities from the University of North Carolina, USA - plate scrape MF_Cvi_mMS (SPAdes) (version 2) | ecosystem: Host-associated > Plants > Roots > Endosphere... | reverse complement strand
TCGGCGCGTCCGCAGCATGTGAGCTTGCGCGTCGGCACGGCGATGTCGCTCGTCAACACGGCGATCGGCCGCGTCTGCGCCGCGCATCTGCCGGCGGACATGCTCGTGTCCCTGATGGAGCAGGACCAGATCCGCCTCGCGGGTGCGGCGCCGGATGCGATTCTGGATACCGCATATCGCGCACGGCTCGACGACATCAGGGCGCGCGGCCTCGACACGGCGCTCGGCGCGCCGGTGCCCGGCATCCACACGCTGGCTGCTCCGGTGTTCGATCACACCGGCAGTGTGTGTCTCGTCATTGCGTTGATCGGCTCGTCGGGCGGCTTCGATAGCGCCGCTGACGGCCCGCTGGCACGCGCCCTTCTCGCTGCGACGCGGCGCCTGTCCTGGCGTTTCGGCCTGATGGAGGCCAACGGCGAGGCAAGCTAGCGGCCCCTGATGGTCTCCGTGCCCACCACGCGGATGGCGGGGAAACGGTCGGTCGGCTTCGCGATCTCGTCCTGCGAAGCGACGATTTCCAGCTCGTAACGCCCCGCATCGTAAGTCGACTTGACGACGGCATTCACCGCCGCGAGCGTGTGCTCCAGCGCGGTGCGCAGCGAATCGCCCAGAAGCGTGCGCGCGACGAACACCGCACTCGTGAGATCGCCGACGCCCACCGGCTGCCGCGCGAACGGATAGAGCGGGCGCTGCGCGAACCACGCTTCGCCCGGCGCGACGGCAAGCATGTTGAAGGTGTCGGCGCGGCTGTTGCGATCGAGCAGATGCTTCACCAGCACGATGCGCGGGCCGCGGCCGATCACTTCGCGGCACGCATCGACGGCTTCTTCCACCGTCTCGATGCTGCGCCCGACGAGCTTTTCCAGCTCGATGTGATTGGGCATGATCGCGTCGGCGATTTCGGGCATCGTCGTGACGAGGAAATCCTCGATGCCGGGAGCCACCGTGCAGCCGCCCGTCTGCCCCATGACGGGATCGCAGAAATAGAGCGCGCGCGGATTCACCGCCTTCACCATCTTCACGATTTCGACGACCGCGCGAGCCTGCTCCGGCGCACCGAGATAGCCGGACAGCACCGCGTTGCAGCGCGCGAGCACGCCGATCGCGCCGATGCCCTCGATCAAGTTCTGCAACTCGTCGGCGTCGAATGCGCTACCGGTCCAGCGGCCGTACTGCGTGTGATTGGAGAACTGCACGGTGTTGAGCGGCCAGACATTGACGCCCAGACGCCGCATTGGAAAAACCGCCGCGCTGTTGCCCGCGTGGCCGAACACCACGTGCGACTGAATGCTCAGGACGTTGTTCATCTTCTGATTTCCCGATTGATCGTGTCCGGTCAGGTCAAACGTTTGTCGCGCCGGCGCTCGTGCAGCGCAGCGCAACGGTAGCTAGAGATGGAACACCCGGGGACGCCGGCTCGGGCGTGCGCGGGCATCGCAACCTTCATATTGTGCCGTGCCTCGACGCACTGCGGCATGGCGGTCTCGATATAAATTGTCCCGACACGTTTTATCAAGCCATCCGGTCGACTCGGATGCCCATCAGGTCGCGTGGACGCAACGCTCCACTCGGCACGCCGCTTGCTCGATCCACCGGCCGCATCTGCGATTCATATTCGAGAAAAAAACGGCGACTTCAGCACACGGACTCGAATGCGCGCCGGATAATGCTTCACGATACAAACAGCGAAAGCATACGAGGACGAACACACGGCAACATCAATAGTCGCAGGTCAAATCAGGAGGCTGGCATGGAGACGCTGTCTAAGAATCGCACCGATTTGCAGAAGTCGACCCTCGCAATCGTTCTCGCCGGCGGGCGTGGCACCCGCCTCGGACCGCTCACCGACAAACGCGTGAAACCCGCCGTCCACTTCGGCGGCAAATACCGCATCATCGACTTCGCGCTGTCCAACTGTCTCAACTCCGGCATCCGCCGCATCGCCGTGGTCACGCAATACAAGGCCCATTCGCTCATCCGGCATCTCCAGCGCGGCTGGGGTTTCCTGCGCGGCGAGTTCAACGAGTTCATCGATATCTGGCCGGCGCAGCAACGCGTCGATTCGAGCTGGTATCGCGGCACCGCAGACGCCGTCTATCAGAATCTCGACATCGTCCGTTCGATCGGGCCGGAATTCGTGATCGTGCTGGCGGGCGACCACATCTACAAGATGGACTACACGCGCATGGTGCTCGACCATGTGGAGAGCGGCGCCGACTGCACGGTCGGCTGCATCGAGGTGCCGCGCATGGACGCCGTCGCGTTCGGCGTGATGCACGTCGACGAGAACCGCCGCGTCACGGCTTTCCTCGAAAAACCCGCCGATCCGCCCGCGATGCCCGGCAAGCCGGATATCGCGCTTGCGAGCATGGGCATCTACGTGTTCAGCGCGAAATATCTCTACGACATGCTGCAGGAGAACATCGAGACATCGAATACGGATCACGACTTCGGCAAGGACATCATTCCGCGGGTCGTGACGACGGGCAAGGCGATCGCGCATCCGTTCGGCATGTCGTGCGTGACGTCGAGCAGCGATCCGGAAGCGCCCGCCTACTGGCGCGATGTCGGCACCGTCGACGCGTACTGGTCCGCGAACCTCGACCTCGCGTCGACGATTCCGGAACTCGATTTGTATGACCGCAAGTGGCCGATCTGGACGAATCAGGAACAGCTGCCGCCCGGCAAGTTCGTGCGCGACCTCAACGGCCAGCAAGGCGCGATCACCAATCTCCTCGTGTGCGGCGGCTGTGTGATCTCCGGCTCGCAAGTGTCGAAGTCGGTGTTTTCGTCGGCGGTGCGGGTGCACTCGTTCTGTAACATCAATGAGGCAGTGTTGTTGCCTCAGGTGACCGTCGGGCCGAGTTGCAGGTTGCAGCGCGTCGTGATCGATCGCGGCTGCACGGTGCCGGAGGGTCTCGTGGTCGGCGAGGACCCGGACGACGACGCCGCGCGCTTTTTCCGGACGGAATCGGGCGTCACGCTCATCACGCGCGATGCGCTGGCGCGGCTCGCGCAAGGTTAGACGCCGGCGCGCCGGATCAACACGACAACACGAATCCATCCGACAGGAGCGCCGATGACCGTATGCGTGCTGCATGCCGCAGCAGAAATGTTTCCGCTGTTGAAAACCGGCGGCCTCGCCGACGTCGTCGGCGCGCTGCCGCCCGCGCAGTCGCAACTGGGCACGCATGCGCGGGTCGTGCTGCCGGGCTTTCCCGCCGTGCTCGCAGGCCTCGACGATCTTCAGCCCGTCGCCGATCTGGGCGCCGCGTTCGGCGCGGGCAACGTGCGGCTCGAGCGCGGCGTGCTTCAGCCGCATGGCGTGGTGGTCTACGTCGTGCGCGCGGATCAGTTCTACGACCGCCCGGGCAATCCGTATCTCGATGCCGCGCATCGCTCCTATGCCGACAACGACCGCCGCTTCGCGCTGCTCGGCTGGACGGCGGCGCGCATCGCGACGGGCGCCGATCCGGCGTGGAAGCCGCATATCGTCCACGCGCACGACTGGCACGCGGGGCTCGCCCCCGCGTATCTGCGCGCATTCGAGCGCGGCGGCGCGGCCAGGGTCGCGAGCGTGATGACCGTGCACAACCTCGCGTATCAGGGCACCTTCCCGGCGTCCGGGTTCGGGGCGCTGCAATTGCCCGGCGACTTTTATGCGGTGGACGGCGTGGAGTTCTACGGCCACGTCTCGTTCCTGAAGGCGGGTCTTTATTACGCCGACCGCATCACGACGGTCAGCCCGACCTATGCGCGCGAAATTCAGACGCAGGCGCACGGCGCCGGGCTGCACGGCTTGCTGCAGACCCGCACGCACGACATCGCCGGCATCCTGAACGGCGTCGATTATTCGATCTGGAGCCCGTCGGTCGATGAGTCCATCGCGTCGAAGTACACCGCGTCGAAGCCTTCGGCCAAATCGAAGTGCAAGGCAGCGCTGCAGGAGCGCATGGGACTCGCGCGCGACGACGACGCCCTGCTCTTCGGCGTCGTCAGCCGGCTGACCGAGCAGAAAGGGCTGGATCTGCTGCTTTCGGCCGTGCCGGACATCGTGCAGCGCGGCGGTCAGCTCGCCGTGCTCGGCACCGGCGATCCGGCGCTCGAAACCGGCATGAAGAACGCGGCGGCGGCGCATCCCGGCGCGGTCGCGATCGAGCTCGGTTTCGACGAGACGCTGTCGCATTCGATCATCGCCGGCAGCGACGTGGTGATGGTGCCGTCGCGCTTCGAGCCGTGCGGCCTCACGCAGCTCTACGCGCTCGCGTACGGCTCACTGCCGCTCGTGCACCGCGTGGGCGGGCTCGCCGATACGGTCGTCGACAGTTCGCTCGAAAATCTCGCCGACGACCTCGCGACCGGCTTCGTGTTCGATACCTTCGATCGCGCGGGCATCGTCGGCGCGATCCGGCGCGCGTTCGCATTGAAGGCGCGCCGCACGGACTGGAAGGCCGTCGTCAAGCGCGCGATGGGCCAGAACTTCAGCTGGGAGGCGGCGGCCCTCGCCTATGCGGAGGTGTATCAGGGATTGGTGAACGGCTGAAGCGTCGCAGTCCTTGGGCGCACGTCTTGCTCCTCACGAAGGACCGTCCATCACTGAAAATGCACATGCACAAACCCCTCGCAGGCCAGATTGCGCTCGTGACCGGCGCGAGCTCGGGCATCGGCGCGGGCGTCGCCACGGCGCTCGCCGATGCGGGCGCGCACGTCGCCATCAACTATCACTCCCACGCGGAACCCGCTGAAGAACTCGCCGCCGCAATCACGGCAAAAGGCGGCGAAGCGTTCGCCGTCGGCGCGGACGTGTCCGACGAATCCCAGATCGACGCGATGTTCGAGGCCGTCGTGAAGCGCTTCGGCACCGTCGATATCGTCGTGGCGAATTCCGGGCTGCAGAAGGACGCGAAGTTCTCCGTGCTCACGCTCGCCGACTGGAACACGGTGATTCAGACGAATCTCACCGGCCAGTTCCTCACCGCGCAGCGCGCCGTGCGCACGTTCGAGCGGCGCGGCATGCGCGACGTATCGAAGGCGCTCGGCAAGATCATCTGCATGAGTTCCGTTCACGAGGTCATTCCGTGGGCGGGACATGTGAACTACGCTGCGTCCAAAGGCGGCATCCAGATGATGATGAAAACGATCGCGCAGGAAGTCGCGCCGCAACGCATCCGCGTGAACGGCATCGCGCCGGGCGCAATACGCACGCCGATCAACCAGGACGCGTGGGATACACCCGAGAAACTCGACAAGCTCCTGACGCTGATTCCGTACGGACGCGTCGGCGACGTGGAGGATATCGGCCGCGCGGCGGTCTGGCTCGCGTCCGACGACAGCGATTATGTCGTCGGCACGACGCTTTTCGTCGACGGCGGCATGACGCTTTATCCGGGATTCGCGGATAACGGCTGATATCGCATCGACGCAAAAACGGGAGCGGAATGAAGGACATCAAGGTGGACGTCGCCGTGATCGGCGCGGGCACGGCGGGCATGGCCGCGTTGCGCGCGGCGCGGCTCGCGGGCGTGAACGCGGTGCTGATCGAAAGCGGCGAGCTGGGCACGACCTGCGCGCGCGTCGGCTGCATGCCGTCGAAGCTGCTGCTCGCGGCGGCCAATGGTTTGCACGATGCCCATTCGCTGGCCGCCCGCGGCATCGAAGGCACGCACGCGCTCGAACCGGACTACGCGCACGTGCTCGACTACGTGCGGCGCGAGCGCGATGACTTCGTCAAGAGCGTGCTCGAGGAAGTCGACGCGCTGCCCGACGGCATCCTGCTGCGCGGCGGGGCCCGCTTCGAAGCGCCGACACGGCTCGTCGTCGGCGACCGCGTACGCGTCGAAGCAAAAAGCATCGTCATCGCGACGGGCGCGGCGCCGAGCGTGCCCGACGAGTTGAAGGTGTTCGGAGACAGGCTCATCACGAGCGACGATCTCTTCGAGCTGCGTACGCTGCCGAAACGCATCGCGGTGTTCGGCGCGGGACCGATCGCGCTGGAACTGGGACAGGCGCTCGCCCGCCTCGATGTCGACATCTTCATGTTCGGCAAGGGCGGCGGCGTCGCGGCGCTCACCGACAAGCCCGTGCGCGATGCGCTCGCCGCCGCGCTCGCCGACGAGTTCTATTTCGATCCCGACGCGAAGCTCGACAAGATGTCGCTCGAAGACGGCGTGCCGACGCTGCGCTTCACGTCGCCCGACGGAGAGGAACATGTCGAGCGCGTCGATCTGGTGCTCGCCGCGACGGGCCGTAAGCCGAATCTCAAGCCGCTCGCGCTCGAAAACGCGGGCATCGAACTGAATGACAAAGGCGTGCCGCTATTCGACGAAACCACGATGCGATGCGGCACGAGCTCCATCTTCATCGCGGGAGATTGCGACGGCGTGCGCCCCTGGCTCCACGACGCCGCCGACGAAGGCAAGCTCGCCGGAGACAACGCCGCGCGCTATCCCGACGTGCAGGCGATCAAGCGCAAGGTGCCCTTCTCGATCGTGTTCAGCGAGCCGCAGGTCGCGATCGTCGGGGCATCTTATGAGGCGCTCGACAGGCAGATGACGGTGACGGGCGAGGCATCGTTCGAGAGCCAGGGCAGAAGCCGCGTGATGCGGCAGAATCGCGGCCTTCTTCACGTCTACGCCGATGCGAAGACCGGCAAGCTGCGCGGCGCGCAAGGCTGTGGACCGGCGATGGAGCATCTGGGGCATCTTCTCGCCTGGGCACTGCAACTGGAACTGACGCTGGATGAGGCACTCACGCTGCCGTTCTATCACCCGGTGGTAGAAGAAGGCCTGCGCAGCGCGCTGAAAGATGCCAACCGAAAATGCCATGAAGAGCGTTCGGAGACGCCGCCCGCGCTACCGGGCGCGGCGGGTTGCTGATCATCCGCGAGTAGCAGCACAAAAAATAAAACGCCGGCTGCTTGCAGCCGGCGTTTCGTCTTCCGAATCAGGCGTGAGAACCGTTACCGTTCAGCTCCCGCTCAGACCGTATTGCAGCGCAAGGTCGAAGCCCAGCACCACCAGCGAGCAGAACAGACCCAGCGACAGATTCGCCAGCCGGTGGCCGACGTCCTTGTGCCTCGTCAGAACAGCGCCCGCGAGGAACGCGATTTCCACGATAACCTGCATGCAGAACACGGCGATCATCAACGCGAACTCGTAACCCATCGAGCTGAAGTTCATGAAGTTGAAGCCGTTCACCGCCACCCAAGACCCCACTCGCCAAGCTTCGTATGCCAATAGCAGCAACGGGAAGAAATAGCTGGCTACATAAGTCGGCACCGTGGCGTGCCGCAATTCCATATTTAAGTGACGTGTTACTTGCATCGCGTACTCCTCATCTGATTGCCCGAAAACGACGGGCGTTCTACCTGCACCGTGGCGCAACCGGAGCGTTCAAACCGAACGGCAGACGGGCGTCGTGCTTTCAGAATAGGACAATTTTCGGGAAAGCGAATCATCGTATTCCCGATGATCGCACCCAGTAAGGCGCTACGCGACGCATTGTGCAGTGCAACTGAACAACGCAGTTATATAGCCTGCGAATTCGGCACGTGCGTGCGTGCCGAATTCGTACTTGGTTGAATTCCTTACTGGCCGCTTTGTTGCTTGGCGTATAGCTTGATGATGCCCGAAAAATCGAGTCCGCCTAATCCCTGCTGGCTCATAGACTGATACAACTGTTGTGCCAGGGCGCCCATGAATACCGGCTGCCTTGCAGCGCGCGCCGCATCGACGGCAAGCCCGAGGTCCTTCAACATCAGATCCGCGCCGAAGCCGCCCGAATACCCGCGCGACGCGGGCGCCGTTTCGACGATGCCCGGATAGGGATTACACGTATCCGAACTCCAGCAACGTCCGGTCGATGTGTTGACGATGCTCGCGAGTTTCGTCGGATCGATTCCGAGCGTTTCGCCGAGCTTCATCGCCTCCGCGACGCCGATCATGGAAATCCCGAGCAGCAGGTTGTTGCAGATCTTCGCGATCTGGCCGGTGCCAGTTTCGCCGCAACGCACCATGTTTTTGCCCATGCCGGAAAGGACGGGACGAAGCGTTTCGAAGAGGGCCTCGTCGGCGCCGACCATGAATGTCAGCGTCCCCGCCTGTGCCCCGACGACGCCCCCGGAAACGGGCGCATCCGCGAACGGATTGCCCTGCTTCGCCGCCGCTTCACCGATGAGTCTGGCGGTGGCCGGATCGATCGTGCTGCTGTCGACGAGCGGCACGCCCCTCGCGACACCGGCAAGCACGCCGTCGCCGCTCAAGTACACCGCCTTCACATGCTGCGCTGCGGGAAGCATCGTGATGACGACTTCCGCGCCCTCGGCCGCCGCGCGCGGCGATGCGGCCAGCGTTGCGCCCACCGCCTTCGCCGCGTCCAGCGCCGCGGGCACGAGATCGAACGCCGTCACCGCGTGCCCGGCTTTCAGAAGATTGGCGGCCATCGGGCCACCCATGTGCCCCAGGCCGATAAAACCTGTCTTCATCGCCGTCTCCTTTTATCGCAGCGAGATGGTCGTGTTGACGCCGTCGTTCACCGTGGCGTCGTCGAACCAGCGCGCGGTGACGGTCTTCGTCTGCGTGTAGAACTGCACGACCTGCTTGCCGTACGGACCGAGATCGCCCAGCTTCGAGCCGCGCGAGCCGGTGAAGCTGAACGCCGGGACCGGCACCGGAATCGGAATATTGATGCCCACCTGGCCGATGTCGATCTCGCTCTGAAACTTGCGTGCCGCAGCGCCGCTCTGCGTGAAGAGCCCGACGCCGTTGCCCATCGGATTGCGATTGACGAGCGCGATCGCGTCATCGAGCGTGTCGGCCTCGACCACGCACAGCACCGGGCCGAAGATCTCGGTCTTGTAGATCGACATGCCGGTATCGACGTTCGTGAAAATCGTCGGCCCGATGAAGTTGCCGTTCTCGTAGCCCTTCACGTCGATGCCGCGGCCATCGAGCGCGAGCGTCGCACCCTCCTCGACGCCCTTGCCGATCAGCCCGAGAACGCGCTCCTTCGCCGCCTTCGAGACGACCGGGCCGACGTCCGTGTTCGGTTCGATGCCCGCATTGACCTTGAGCGTCTTCGCGCGTTCGACGAGCTCCGGCACCCAGTCCTTCGACGCTCCGACGAACACCGCCACCGACGTCGCCATGCAGCGCTGCCCCGCCGCGCCGAAACCCGCGCCAGCGAGCGCGTTGAGCGTCTGCTCCTTGTTCGCGTCGGGCAGCACGACGGCGTGATTCTTCGCGCCCATCATCGACTGGACGCGCTTGCCGTGCTGACTCGCGAGGTTATACACATGCGTGCCCACGGCCGTCGAACCGACGAACGAGATCGCCTTGATGTCGGGATGCGTGCAGATCGCATCCACGACTTCCTTGCCGCCATGCACGACGTTGAGCACGCCCGGCGGCACGCCGGCTTCGATCGCGAGCTCGACGAGCTCCATCGTCGAAAGCGGATCCTGTTCCGACGGCTTCAGCACGAAGGTGTTGCCGCAGACGATCGCCATCGGGAACATCCACAGGGGGATCATCGCGGGGAAGTTGAAGGGCGTAATGCCCGCGCAGACGCCGATCGGCTGGCGCAGCGTATATGTATCGACGCCGCCCGCGACGTTCTCGGAGAATTCGCCTTGCTGCAAAGTGCTGATCGAGCACGCATGTTCGACGACTTCGAGGCCGCGGAAGATGTCGCCCTCGGCATCGGCCAGCGTCTTGCCCTGCTCGGCCGTAAGCGTCTGCGCAATGCGCTTCTGGTTCTGACGCACGAGATCCTGAAACTTCAGCATGAGACGCATGCGCACGCCGAGCGGCGTCGTACGCCAGGTCTGAAACGCCTTCTGCGCGGCGGCTACGGCGGCATTCACTTCGTCCATCGTCGCGAAGGGCACGCGGCCCACCACGTCCTGCGTCGCGGGATTGACGATGTCCCGCCATTCCGTCGTCTTCGAATCGACGAACTGGCCGTCGATCAGCAGCTTGGCCGTACGGACGGACGCCTTCTGCGCCGGATGTTCAGCAGCGATATTCACGAGTCACTCCTTGTCTGGAAAGTTGCAAACGCGGGTTGGGATGACGGACGAAGACGCGGGGACGGGACGCCGTTGCGGCGCCGAGGGGATAGGCATGTCGTCTCCGTTTATGAGAAATCGGCCTGCACTGCTGCACGCTCGTTTCCTTGAGTATAGTTATGCAAAAGTCCATCATGGCACCATAAAAACACCCGATCGATATGCAAAAAGACGCCATGCAAACCGCCAAGTTCGACCTCTCCCGGCTCAACTGGGACGATCTGCGCTTCTTCCTCGAAGTTGCCCGCACGCAGCGCGCGAGCGGCGCGGCAAAGCGCCTGGGCGTCGATTACACGACGGTCGCGCGGCGCGTGCGTGCGCTCGAAGACGCGCTCGGCACGCTCCTGTTCGACAAGTCGCGTAGCGGCGGATTCATTCTGACGGCCGAGGGCCAGCGGCTGCTCGGCTTCGTCGACTCGATCGAGACGACGGTGCAGTCCGCCACCGAGCAGATCGCCAATACGGGTCACGCGCTGTCGGGGCATGTGCGCGTCGGCTCGACCGAAGGTTTCGGCTGCTTTTTTCTCGCGCCGCAGCTCGCGCGCTTTCAGGACGCGCATCCGAACATTTCCATCGATCTCTTGCCGGTGCCGCATTTCGTGAGCCTCTCCAAGCGCGAAGCGGATATCGCCGTGACGCTCGAACGGCCCGAGCAGGGCCAGTACGTCTATACGAAGCTCTGCGAATACCGCCTCAAGCTATACGCGACCGCCGAGTATCTGGACGCGCACGAGCCGATCCGCACGAGCGACGATCTGCGTCATCATCGCTTCGCGAGTTATATCGACGATCTCGCGTTCAGCTACGAACTGCTGTATCTCGAGCGCGCGGTGCCGGGCGCGGTGTCGCGCTGGCGCAGCACGAGCGCGATCGCCCAATATTTCGCCGCGCTGCAGGGCCGCGCGCTCGCGATCCTGCCGTGCTTCATGACCTCGCCCGATCCGCGCTTCGTCCCGGTGCTGCCGGACGACATCGTCGTGACGCGCGCCTTCTATCTGTCCTGCCGCGAAGACCTGCGCAAGCTCAAGCGCATCACGGCCGTCTGGGATTACCTGCGCGCGGCGGCCGAGGCAAATCGCGCATTCCTGATGGGCGACGGCACGCAGATGGCTTGGGTGGACGTCAAGTCATCCTGATCAAACACGCTTTTTGACGGCCATACGGATCAAACGTGGTAAGCGCCGACGCCCTCCGAACATCACAAAATTTGGCAAAAGGAATTCGTGTAATTTTGATTCGATATCCTGTTGAAACGTCACCTGGGGCACAGGGTCGGGCATAATCGCCGCCGGTCTTTTCGTTTTGCCGTGGAGAGCGCGGCGCACTCCATCCCCGTGATTTTTCTTAGTCTTTCTCCCGCCGGCCGTACGGGCCGCCTCGCGCGCTGATGGCTTTCGTCATCTGGTCGCGGCGGACCATGTCCCGCCAGCGCATCCGCTTCGTCGAGGCGCGCACGGCGCGCGCCATCGCCATCATCGGCGCCATCACGCTTCTGATCGCCGCGCTGGCGCTCGGCATCGCGATCGGCACGATGTTCGCCCGCAGCCATCTCGGCGAGGAGCAGGCGCTGATGTCGCGCCGCTCCTATGAGATCGAAGCGCTCGGCCGCCTCAATGCCGCGCTGATCGAGCTCGCGCCGCGCGTCGAAGGGCTGTCCGCGCAAGTAAACGAGCTTCACGATTTCGACATGCGTCTGAAGGCTGCGCACGGCGCAAGCAATACCTCCGGCGTGCACGAGGTCCCGCCGCTGCCCGACAGCGAGGAACCGGCCTCGTCGCTCGACGGCGCTGGTGGGCCGGCGCTGCCGCCGCGCCTGTGCGATACCGGCCGCGCGGGGTCCGGCGCGCCGCGGCAGCGCCTGAAGAGCACGCAGCGCATCATCGATTGTTTGAACGACGAAGTCTCGCAACTCGAAACGCAGACGCTCGCGCGCTATGCCGCGTACATGGCGTTTCCCGGCCGCGATCCGGCGCCTGGCACGCGCAATGGCTCGCCTTACGGCAATCGTCTGGATCCGTTCACCGGGCACCTGAGCTTTCATCCCGGGCTCGATCTCGTGGCCCCGAGCGGCACGCCCATCCTCGCGAGCGCGGGCGGACGCGTCGTGCAGGCTGGAGAGCGCAATGGCTATGGCAACGCGGTCGATATCCGCCACGGCGACGGCATGGTGACGCGTTACGGACATGCGTCGCGCCTCCTCGTGAAAACCGGCGACTACGTGATGCCCGGGCAGGAGATCGCGGAAATCGGCTCGACCGGACGCTCCACGGGCCCGCATCTGCATTTCGAAGTGATCCTCGACGGCGCGCAGATCAATCCTTCTCCCTACCTCGCGCTCTTCAAGCGCAAGCCGAATGCGCAAAGTTGATTCGAAGCGGCTGTCGCTGCAACTGACTCGCCAGTCCTATTCGCTTACGCCCAAGCGTGGCGCGGGCATCTGGCTCGGCCTGATCGCGGCCGTGTGCGCGATCGCGGCGCTGGCTGCCGCGGGCTTCGCGCTCAAACGCTCGAACGAGGACGCCCACAAGCTGGACGCGCTCTGCGCGCCGCCCGCTTCCGAGCAGACGCTGCGCGATCAGCTCGTGCACGCGCAACTCGCGCTCGAACAGGAAGCGGCGAGCCGCACGGCGCTGGAGCAGCGCGTGAAGGACGGCACGGCCGAGATTCAGCGGCTGCAAACCGACCTCGCTTTCCTCAGGAAACAGCACAAACCCGATTGAGCGCCACGCTCCACGCGCTCGCTTCGTGCAACCCCTTACCGCATCGCAAGGACTCGACATGTTTTCATCGAAGAAGGATTCCAACGGAATCAAGATGGCCAAGCTCGCGACGCTCGTCGCGCACAACGTTCATATCTCGGGCGATCTCGAGTTCAGCGAGGGCCTGCGCATGGACGGCCAGGTGACAGGCAATGTGAGCGGCCGTCCGGGCGAAGAAACGCTGCTCGTCGTGAGCGACCAGGGTGCGATTCGCGGCAATGTGAGCGCCTACGACGTCATCATCAACGGCTGCGTGACGGGCGATGTCACCGTTGCGCATTTCGTCGAACTTCAGTCGAATGCGCGGGTGCTGGGCAACATCTACTATCAGCAGTTGCGCATGGATATCGGCGCGACTGTCGAAGGCAAGCTCACCAAGTTCGATTCGCAGTCCGCGCATGTTCCGACGCTGCCGGCGCCGCCCGGATACAGCATCGACCTCGCGACGAACTGACTGCCGGCAAGGGCGCCGCCCGACCGGCGCTCGTTGGCAACGGCGCACCTATCCGGCTAAGATTCGGTGGATGAAGGCCACGCGCTCGCGCCCACGCGAATCACGCGACTTCGAGCGCCCATCGACGCGTGGCCGGTGATATCGGAATAACTATAAGGGCGCCCCATGCTGGTCAATTGCGCGGCTTATCAAAACGGCCGAAAACTCGCGGATGTGCATATCGACGATATCAATGCATACCGCGATCTGCCCGACTCTTTCATTTGGGTTGCATTGAAGGAACCCGGTCCCGGCGAGCTCGCGCACATGACGCATCAGTTCGGCCTGCATGAACTGGCGGTTGAAGATGCGCAGCACGGGCATCAACGGCCGAAGATCGAGGAATACGGCGATTCGCTGTTCGCGGTATTCCACACAGTCGAGTTCGATGAAGAAGGCGAAGTGCTCGTCGGCGAGATGAACGTGTTCGTCGGCAAGAACTACGTGCTCTCGGTGCGCAATCGCACGACGCAAGGTTTTCAGGAAGTTCGGAAGCGCTGCGAGCGCGAGCCGCATCTGCTCAAGCATGGTCCGGCCTTCGTGATGTACGCGCTGCTCGATGCCGTCGTTGACCGATACTTTCCCGTGCTGGAGACGCTCGGCGCGGAAGTCGACGAAGTTGAAGAGCGCATCTTCGAGCAGAAAGGTTCGGTGGAATCCCGCGAGATCATCGAAGATCTCTACTCGTTGAAGCGCCGCATGACGATCCTCCAGCACCACACCGCGCCGCTGCTCGAAGCCGTCAGCAAACTGTATGGCGGGCGCTCGCCGGGCGTCTGTTCAGGCATGCAGGAATACTTCCGCGATGTGTACGACCACTTGCTGCGCATCGTGAAGACGATTGAGGGGCGTCGTGAAATGATCGTCACGGCGATTCAGGTGAATCTCGGCCTGATCGCGCTCGCGGAAAGCGAAGTGACCAAGCGCCTCGGCTCGTTCGCGGCGCTCTTTGCGGTGCCGACGATGATCGCCGGCATCTACGGCATGAACTTCAAGTCGATTCCGGAACTCGATTGGGTCTACGGTTATCCGACGTGTCTCGCCGTTATGCTGATCGTCGATGTCGTGCTCTACTGGCGGTTCAAGAAGGCCGGCTGGCTGTAAGAAGTGTCTTTCAGGAACCTTCGGTCGAATTTCGTTGTCTAATCAAGCGATTTGCGGGAGAATGCGGTGTGGCCTTGCAAACCGGCCCATCGACCGCACATGACGTGAACGCACGTCGCATTTTCATCGCTTTTCGTTTCAAACCGCACGTCGGCCTTGCTTTTTTGCCGATGTCGCCGTCCCGGTCATGCCGGCCACGGCGCGCCGCATCTGCGGTTCGCTTGTCCTCCGGCCTATGCCGTCAAGCTCACAATGAGCCTGAATAGAGACGCGGCGCGCTCCGATCGCACGTTTGATCGTGCCGGGCGTGCCAGGCCACGCTTTGCATCGCCTCTCACGTTTCGTAGCGACGCCGCCTGAGGGCAGCGGCGCTCGACACTTCATCGGCGTTGATTGCGCGTCTCGCAGGATGCGCGGCAGCACCCACTACTATTGACCACAGGAGCCCCATATGGCGAAAGAAGAACTCATCGAACTCGACGGCATCGTTGACGAAGTGCTTCCCGACAGCCGCTATCGCGTGACGCTGGACAACGGCGTCGTCGTGGGCGCGTACGCCTCGGGCCGCATGCGCAAGAACCACATCCGCATTCTGGCCGGCGACCGCGTGACGCTGGAACTGTCGGTGTATGACCTGACGAAGGGCCGCATCAACTTCCGTCACAAGGACGAGCGCGCAAGCGGCGGCGGCCAGCGTGCACCGATGCGCCGTCGTTGATGCCTCACTGTCTTATCTGATTCATCCGCAACCGGCGTGGGCCTGATCCGCAGCGCACGCTCCTGAATCGACTCGCGGATCATCCTGTACTTCGACGCGGCCGCATGCCCCGCGCCTGGCCGTTCCGGCTGCGCGACGCGTCGATGCCCTTTCCCGCCATACGTCAAGCCGCACCCCGCGCCGCCAGCAGCGCGCCGATGCCGATCGCGAAGCCGTCCTCGTCGTTGCTCTTCGAGACCAGGCTCGCCTGACGCTGCACGGCGTCGGATGCCTGCCCCATCGCGATCGATACCCCCGCAATCTCGAACATCGCCACGTCGTTGCCCATGTCGCCGAGCACGGCCACGCGCTCGAGCGGCACGCCGGCGAACCGCGCGAGCTCGCGCACCGCGGTGCCCTTGTTCGCCTCCAGGCTCGTGATGTCGAGATAGTAGGTCTGAGAGCGCGCGGCATGACCACGGCCTTCGAGCTGCTGCTGCAGACCGCTTTCCACACGCGCGAGCAGCGCAGTATCGGCCGTCGAGCCGACGATCTTGTCGACCGCATCGAGATCGACATCGTCGAAGCGCGTGACAAGCACGCCCTCGTAGCCGACCGTGCGCGTTTCGAGCGGCACATACGTGCCTTCGGGATTCGTCAGATACCACGCATCGTCGATGAACACCCACGCGTCGACATTCGCGGCGGCGAGCGCCTCCAGCGCGGTCTGCACGACATCTCGCGGCAGTTTGTGCGACGACAGCACTTCCCACGTGCCCGGCCGGACCAGACTGCCGCCGTTGTACGACGCATAAGGCATGTCGACCGTGAGCGCCTCCACGATATGCCGCATGCCTTTGCCCGGCCGGCTGCTGGCCACCGTGAAGCGCACGCCGGCGTCGCGCAGGCGGCGCACCGCGTCCTTGGCGGGCTGGCCGAGCGCCTTGTCGGTGTAGAGCAGCGTGCCGTCGCAATCGGTGACGACGAGCTCCGCGCGAGCGAGCGTATCGAAGGCCGCGGTGCCGTCGCCCGTCGCGCTGTGCAGGCCGTATTTGCCTCGAGCGTTCATTAGTGCGCCCCTTCATGCTGATTGAAGTGCGGCAACTGCCGCGTCTCGCGCACCGAGCGCGGATGCCACAGCCGCGCGCCGCCTTCGATGCCCGCCGCGTTCGACACGATCGCCACGTTT
>Ga0207426_1001765_pt1 | contig 16360 bp, 12 predicted proteins | sample AraplaMF_Cvi_mMS_FD_184265 | JGI IMG/M metagenome (GOLD analysis project Ga0207426, IMG submission 184265) | Arabidopsis root microbial communities from the University of North Carolina, USA - plate scrape MF_Cvi_mMS (SPAdes) (version 2) | ecosystem: Host-associated > Plants > Roots > Endosphere... | reverse complement strand
GCCGGGGCGAGGGGGAACGACAGCCCGAGCAGCAGCGGGGTGAGCAGCAGGGCGAGGCGGCCGCGTACAGCGTTCGGTCTGCTCATGATCCGGGTCCTCCCGAGGGCCGGCTACGGAACGAGAGACGTGTGCGAGGTGAGCGTGCCATGGTCCTACGGCCGGGGAGCGTATGGCGAGAGGCCGGGGCGGAATGTCTGGCATACCGTCAAGAGCACATGAGGTGACGGCTGGGCGCGGAACTCATGGCTCCGCGTAGCTGAACCGTGGCCGGGCCGGAGCCAGGGCCCGGCCGACGGGCCCGCGGGGCTCGGCGGTCTGACAAGCCCCCGAGTATGCGGGCCACCGGCCAGGCCCCGCCACTCAGCATGTCGGCAGATGCCGGGCGAAGAACGAGACCACGTGGTTGCGGACCAGGGGGACCGAAACGGCCGGATCGATCGCGCCGACCAGCTTGATCCGGTGGGCGGCGGACATCAGTCCGGCGGCCTGCAACTGGGGCGCTATGGCGGCGTAGTCGTTGAACACGGCGTGCGCGGCGTGGTCGAGCTGCCGACGGGTGGTGCAGCCGTGCCGGTGAGCGAGCATCGCCGACCAGGAACGCTCCAGCTCCTTCTTGTAGGGGAAGCCATCGGTTCCCAGGAGGAGCAGCGGCCGGTCCGTGCCGTATTGGGCGATCGGAAAGAGCTTTCCTTCCTGGCCGGGGGACGCCGGGGGGTGATCCAGAAAGCCTTCCAGGTTGATTGCGGCCTGGAGGCGCCGGTCCTCGTACATCGCCTCGGCCGCGGTGGTGCCACCGGCCGAGTGGCCGTAGATGCCCACCCGCCGCAGGTCGAGCGCACGACCGAGGTGCTCCGGCAGCGGACGGCCCTCCGCGTCCGGATTCCGTCCGGCGGCCAGCGCCTCCAGCTGGTTCAGCACGAACCGGGTGTCGGCAATCCGGGTGTCGATCGCGGTACGGAATATCTTCGGGTCCGTCCGCGGGTTCCCCCGGAAAACCGTCTCCCGGACCTTCTTTCTCCCCGCCCGCGCGTGCGGAAACTCGACCTCGCTGCCGTCCCCGGGGTGGTCGATGGTCACCACCACGTAGCCGCGCCCGGCCAGTTCTTCGGCGATACCCGTGCCGAGGGTGCGCGGGTCGCCGCCTCCCGGGCTGTACAGCAGCACCGGCCGTCGCACGTCCTGTGCGGGCGCGCCCGTATGCGCATGGGTTTTGGTGGCCGCCCAGTTGACGCCTTTCGCCGGCAGCCCCTCATGGAAGAGCGGGTCGATGAAGGGCAGACGTTCCGCGGCGCCCCTGGACATCTGCGGTGCGACCGGGTAGCCGCGCACGGTGCGGGCCGGATAGAACACCGTCGCCATCACTTCCCGGACGGGGAGCGGCTCCCACGGGTCGCGCCTGGTGCGATCGACCAGATACAGCGTGGTGACCCCGATCCGGTGCGGTCCGGTCGGCGCCGGCAAGCGGAGAGTGAGGTCCTTCGCGCCGGGGGCCTTCCCGGGCTCCGCCTGCGCGATCCCGCCGCTCGCGAGCAGCATCGTGGCGGCCAGCGCGGCTGATTTGGTGAGGGTCCGACGGTCCACTCCTGCCTTCTCCCCGCCGCCGGACACGGCCGCCTCACGGCCGCGCTCCAGTGCAGACCTGCCGCCCGCTCGCTCCCCATCGTTGCCGTTCTTGTGGAACATGACTCTCCCCTTGCGCCTCTGTGATCTCGGTCCTTGTGCCTTCCGGCGACCCCTGAGTGAATGGAGGGGCGTGGCCTGGATGTTGGCAGCGAGGGGGCAGGGCAGACCATCCTTCAGGCCCTGCCCTAAACGATGGCGGTCCGCCGCCGGGGAGAGTAGTGATCCGGATCCATTTCACGGCGGCCGACTTCGCCCAGGTCCGGTTCGCACCCCGGCCTGCCCCGCTGCAAGAGCTGAACGTGGCGCTCATGAAGATGTGCACGCCGGGCGACGAGTTGCTGTTCGGCCGCTGGCGACGGCGGTTGCTCCAGTCCCTGCCGCCCGCCGTCCAGCCGTTCGGTGACCTGGTCCCCGCCGCGATCGCCCCCGCCTTCCTCGACGTTTTCAGCGACACCCTGAAGGACGGACTGGACACCGTCCGAGCTTCACCCCCGGAGCTGGTCCGCGCCGAAATCGAGCGGGTCTACGCCCGGCAGCCGGCCCCGGCTCCGCTCTGGCTCCGCGATCTGCACCGGGGGGACGGCGCCGCCTGGCACCTCCTCCGCCGCGCGCAGCATGCGGCGTTCGATACGGCCCTGCGCCCGGTATGGCCCGTGGTGCAGGACCTCCACCAGGCGGAGTTCACCCGCCATGCGCTGGCGGTCGCCGAGCACGGCATCGGCGCGGCACTCACCGAACTCGTCCCGGGCGCCCGGCTGCGGGAGAACGTCTGGCACTTCGCGGCGCCCTACGAGCACGACATCGAGCTGCGCGGTCGCGGCGTACTCCTGCTGCCCACCTTCCACTGGACCGGCCACCCGCTCATCTCCGACCTGCCCGACCGCCCCGTGGCCGTGACCTATCCGGCCGGCCCGGGGCTGCCGCTCTCGCCGGCCGGGGCGGTCGGGACGGACGAGGCGCTGGCCGGCGTGCTGGGACGCACCCGCTTCGACATCCTGCTTCTCCTCGCGGACGAGCACACCACCAGCGAACTCGCCCGGCGGCTGAACGTCAGCAACGCCACCGCCTCCGCCCACACCGCCGCACTGCGCGGCGCGGGCCTGATCACCACGGCCCGCGCGGGCCGGGCGGTCCTGCACCGGCGCACCGCGCTGGGAAGTCTGCTGGTGCAGCGCCGCGCCGAACGGGGAGCGCGAGCGGCTGAGGCTCTCCCCTAGGGGGAGACACCCCCTAGGGGAGGGGCCGGCTCGCGGAGGCGCCGGCTACCGGAGCGCGCTCAGGGCTCATTCCGGCCGCGTCCGGAGCCGCTCCGCCAGGAAGGCGATGATCTCGTCCCGGGCCTGCATGGTGGGGTGACCTTCCTGGTCGACGAGGTGCGCGGTGACGACGCTGTGGGCGCAGCCGACGACGTCACGGAAGAAGGGCGGCGGGTTCGTGTTCGCCGCCCCGGCTTCGAGCACCCGACCGTCGAAGGCGTCCCCGAGCAGCGCGCGGTAGGCCGCGAATCGTTGGCCGGTGCACCACCTGTCGTTCTCGAAGCGGTAGGCGAGCACCCGCAATCCGTCTCGCGCCACACGTTCCGCCACGGCAGTCGCGTCTTCGTCGCTGATCTCCAGACCGCCGGGGTCGTCGAGCGGAAGCGACGGATGGTTGACGACCGGTGCGATGACGGCGGGTTCGAGCGCCATGGTCAAGGCGAAGTTGCCGGTGAAGCACAGACCGACGGCGCCGACGCCGGGCCCGCCGCACTCGGCGTGCGCCAGGCGCGCGAGGCCGCGCAGCCAGGTGACGACGGGACTGGTGCCGCCCCCGGCGAACGCTCGGAACTCGGCGCTGACGCAGGCGCGGCGCACGACGGTCTCGCGTGCCTCGGCGAGTGGATACGCACCGTCGACGCCGAAAAGAGAGGGCAGGTAGACGGAGAAGCCGGCCGTACGGACCCACCGTGCGAACCGCGCGACGTCGGGGCTGATACCCGGCATCTCGGGCATGAGAACGACCGCCGGTCCCGACCCGGAAACGTACACGGTCTTCTCGGCGTCCTCGACGCTGACGGTTCTCCGGACGAAGTCGTCCAAGGGGTCGCTCTGGCCTCGCGTGTTTGTCATGACCGAGATCATGAGGAGTGGCCGCCCCTCCTGAGAAGCGGCGGCATCGCCACGTATCCCGGTAATATCGCCACCCGTTCCAATGCGCCGGAGGGCCGCATGAGTCCGCTGCGAGTGGGTGTGCTGGCCTACCCCGGCTGCTTCGCGTCGGAGGTGTTCGGAGTCCCCGACCTGCTGGCGATGGCCACGCATGTCGCCGCGGCGCACGGCGCGGTTCAGCCGGCCTACGAGGCTTCGGTCATCTCGCCCCGGCGGCGGGTGATCGCGTCCGGCGGCTCGGTCCTCGACGTCTCGGCGATGCGCCCGGTGGACGTCCTGATCGTGCCGGGCTTCGAGCTCTCGCCCACGCTCGATCTCGACGCGACACTGGCCGACTTGGGACCGGAAGCAGCGTCGATCCGGTCCCAGGCGGCCTCGGGGACAGCTGTCGTATCGATCTGCGTGGGCGCCTTCCTGATCGCCGAAGCCGGGCTGCTCGACGGGCGCGAAGCGACCACGTCCTGGTTGTTCGCGGATCGCTTCGCCCGCCGATACGCCGATGTGCGCCTCCGCCCGGACAGCCTGGTCGTGACCGACCGGGGAGTGACGACCACCGCGGCCTTCAGCGCCATGTACGACTTCGCGCTGCAATTCATCCGCGCGCACGACGGCCCCCGCGTCGCCCGTAGTACCGCGCGTATCGCGCTGGTCGATGACGCGCGCTCCACACAGGCTCCCTATGTCGATTCGGCGCTCATACCCACGGTGGGCAGGGAGTTCTCGCTCAGCGTCAAACGGTGGCTTGACCAGAACCTCAGCGCGCGCTATGACCTGCCCACCCTCGCCCAGGAGTTCCACGTCAGCACGAGAACCATGCTCCGTCGCTTCGGCGGCGAAGCCGGCGAGACGCCACTCGGCTACCTTCAGACGGCCCGGGTGCGGCGGGCCAGGCACCTGCTGGAGACGACTGACAAGACCGTCGCGAGCATCGCCGCCGACGTCGGGTACCGCGACCCCGGAGCGTTCAGCGCCCTCTTCGCCCGGCACACAGGTCGGCGGCCGCGGGAGTACCGCGCGATATTCCGTCGTAGCTGCGATCGCGGCGGGACAGAAGAACTCCGGGGGAGACGTGAGGAAGGCCTGCCCGCGTGCGATCCGCCGTGCGTTTGATCATCGTTTCGGGGTGCGTTTCGGATAGGGTGGGGGTGGAGGTGTTCTCTGTGCCCAACGATCAGGATGAGCTGTTCGCATCGGTCGATGCGCTGCTCGCGCAGGCTGCCGCGCAGGACGCATTGCCCGAGCCGGCCGAGCGCAAGCGGCTGCGGGAGGCCGGTGGCCTGAGCCAGGATCAGGTCGCCAAGGCCCTTTCTGTACGGCGCGAGACCATCACCAGCTGGGAGTTGGGCCGGACCGAACCGCGGCCACCGAAGCGCGCCGCCTACATCCGGCTCCTGGAGGGCCTGGCCGAACGCTTCCCCACCCAGGGGAGCCAGGGCAACACGGCGCCCGCTGCCGCGCCTGAGGCCTGCCATGGCCCTGCCGCCACACCACCGTCGCCACCGGCCCCGGCCGTGGCCCCGCCTTCGGCACCCGGCGCTGCCACCGATCCCGCCCCCGTCCCTGCCCCCACCAGGGCGGCGCGCACCGGACCCACCTCCTCATCCTCATCCTTGTCCGCGTCCCGCCGTCCGCCCGCGAAGAAGGCCGCGACGAACAAGCGGGCCACCGCTCCGGCCCCGCCCCCGCCCGCAGCCGATCCCCGGTTCGTCCACGGCCCGCTCGCCGTACTGGACGGCGACGGCTCGGCGTACTGCGTCGACGGTCTGGTCCTCGACTGCCCAGCCGCGACCTTCCCGGCCCTGGTCGAATGGACGCTGAACGAGGCGAAGCTGGGCGCGACGCGCCTCCACCGCCATGGCAAGGACGCCGATCCGCTCATCGTCATCACCGCCGAAGCCGCCGAACGTCTGGGACTGCCCCGCGAGTTGGAGGACCGGCGCGGTCTGCGACTGCCCGAGGACCACCCGGTCGTCAGGCACCTCGGGCGCGCGAAGTGGCGGCTCACACGCCGTGGTTTCGGACCCTGGCCGCGCATCTACCGTCCGGCGCAGGGCGGGGAGCGGCAGTGTGTGCAGTTCGCGATCCTTCCCTGGGGCGCGCTGGATGCGCGCTCCTGGGGGGACTCGGACCAGCTGCCGCCGGCGGAACTCGCGCGCGTACTCGGCTCCTACGCGACCCGGGTCATCACCCCGCGCGGCTCGACCGCGGTCTGCGGCCTGGAGCTGATGACGGCTCTGCGCCCGCCGACCCGCGCCGTCAGGGACGAGGCCACCGGCTCATGGGTGTCCGGCCCGAACCCGGGCGCCCTGACCGAGCCGGTCGACCCCGCGCCCCCCGAGGCGCCCGGCGAGCATCCGGTCGTCGCCTCCCGTTACCCGCGCCACCACGAACGCACCCCGGACCAGGCCCTGGACGAGGAGGCGTACGACTGGTTCCGGCCGCTCACCGACGAGGAGTGTGCCCGGGGCTACTCCCACGGGGTCGGCATCGACGTCAATATGGCCTTCGCCGCCGCCGCGAACCGCCTCAATGTCGGGACCGGCCCGGCCACCCACGTCAGCTCCCCGGCGTTCGACGCCAAGCTGCCCGGCTCCTGGCTGGTGGACCTCTCCCACCTCGACCTGGATCCACGGCTCCCGTCGCCCTTCACCCCTAAGGGCACCCGCCCTACGGGCCCGGCCTGGTACGCGACCTCGACCGTCGCCTACGCGGTGGAACTCGGTGCGACGGTGCAGCCGATCGAGGCATACGTCCGGTACGAGCACGGCGCCTACCTGGACGCCTGGTACACCCGGCTGCGTGATGCGTACATGGCCACCATGGCGGATCTCGGCGTCACCGCCGGTATGCCGGATGACGACTTCCTCGCCGCCATGGCCCGCCACAAGGATCTCGATCCAGGACAGGCCGCTGTGCTGTCCGCCATCAAGTCGTCCGTCAAGGGCGGCATCGGCAAGCTCCGTGAGCGGCCGCAGGGCATCGGCTACAAATACGGTGAGCGGTGGCCTGCTCTGGAGCGGCCGACCTGGAGCCCGCACATCCGGGCGGAGCTCATCGGCAAGGCCCGTACCAACATGCACCGCAAAATGCGGAAGCTCGCGTCGGCCGGCGTCTTCCCGGTCGCCGTACTGTCGGATTGCGCCGTCTACCTCTCGCACGGCGCCGGTCCGCTCGACTTCCTCCCCCGTACGGAAGAGGGCAAGCCGCTGCCGGGTGGGTTCCGGCTCGGCGTCTCCCCGGGCATGGTCAAGCACGAAGGCACCCAGGACTTCCTGTGGGTGGCGTCGATGATCGAGGACGAGCAGATCAACCCGGCTCGGCACATCAAGGGCAGCGACGCCGCCGCAGGCGGAGAGTAGGCAGACGCGATGGGCATCCTCGGCGACAGCCTGGACAAGGCCGCGGCGAATACCGCCACGCGCCCGATTCCGAAATCCGCCGGTGCGCAGATGCGGTTCCTGGTGAAGCGCGAGAAGGGCTCCACCAAAGCGGTGGCGCAACGACTCGGCATCTCCCAGCGCACGGTGGAGCGTTACCTGAAGGACCAGATCAAGCGGCCCCGCAAGGAGCTGGCTGCGCGACTCGTCGCCGAGGTCACCAAGGACTGGCAGCCCAGGGTCCGCGACCGGGCCAAGAAGCAGGCGGCCAGCACAGGCGGCATCGTCATCGAGACCCGCGCCCGCTTCGGTTTCACCGCCGCACCGGGCACCACCGACGACGGCCGTATCCGTCTCATCACCCAGCATCTGCCACCGGCGTACGCAGCCCGCCTCTTCGACGCCCAAGCCGCCGGAGCATCGGAACAACAGCTCCAGAACATCGCCGCGGAAGGCCTTCAGGAGATCTATTTCAAGGACCGCGGCCGACGGGCGGCCGGGCTCCAGGTGGAGTTCACCGATATCGATTATGTCGAGATGGAGTTCTAGGGTCTTCAAAGTCCCGCCTGCCTCGCTCCGCAAGCATCACGTGCGGGGCCGCGTGCGGGCGCCAGATCCACGGTGAGGAACTCCAGGCCGCCCGCGGCTCGGCCTCACCCGTTCGCGCGGTGTGTTTGCGGGACGTGAGTGAGGCGTTTCCGGAACGTCAGCGGCCCCGGGAAAAGTGGTGGCCACACCGCGGGAACGACCAAAGACTCCCGCACGAAACGCAGGGGGAACCCGATCATGCGCACTTCCCGGATTCGTACCGCCACCCTGGCCGCCGTCACCGCCGCGCTGGCGCTGGGCCTGACCGCCTGCGGCGGCGCCGACGGCAGCTCGAAGGCGGCGGGCGGCGACGACGCCGCCGGTACCGCGCAGAGCCGGTCCGCGATCAACGGGGAGGGCAAGGGCGGCGGTGACACCAAGGAGGGCGCGCGCTCGACGACCGCCTCGGGCGGGACGGACGAGGGGGCGAACAGGGGCACCACGGCCGGCGCCCAACAGTGTCGCGGCGACGAGGTGCAGCTCACCGCGGTGCACCGGTTCGCCGGGCAGCAGGGCGACCACCTGCTGGTCACCGCGTCGAACGCGGGCACCAAGCCCTGCTGGGTCACCTCGTACCCGACCGTGAAGCTCGGCGACGTCGACGGCACCGCACTGCCGCACGCGAAGAAGGACAACCCGGGCGGCGGCAAGCACCTCATGCTCCAGCCCGGCGGCAAGGCATACAGCGCGGTCAACCTCTTCGACTACGGCTCGAAGAACCACACGGCACAGTCGTTCGCCCTCGCGCTGCGCGGCACGGACGGTCACAACGGCCCCTTCTACTCCGTCCACCTCAAGGGCGAGAAGCCGCAGTTCAGCTGGAACGAGGCCGACGTGCTGAACTGGAGCACCAAGAAGCCGTACGACTTCTGACGGCCCGTTGGCCAGTGACGCGTCATTCGGGACGCGCCGCACCGCGCGTCCCGAACTCCGCCGGCACGGCGTCGGTGTGCCGGAGATCGTGTCCGGCTGGTCGGGGGACGGGACGACGCTGGGTCTCGCGCTGAAACTCAGTCAGACTCTCGCTTGCGCAACCCACTTCGATGACCCGGCGTCCAACTCCCTGACGGACGGCTGCCGATCACCCGGGAGAGCACGTGGCGAAGAAGGACCAGACGACGGACGCGGCGACGGAGAAGGACCGCGAAAAGTGGATGGCGCGTTTCCAGGTACGGCTGGCCATGCAGCCGGGCGTGGACCGGGCAGTCGTGCTCCAGGCGGTCAAGGATGTCACGGCGCACTGTGCGGATACGGGAGAGCACCCGCGGACCGCCTTCGGTGACCCGGACGCCTGCGCCGTGCAGGCCGCCGCGCGGCTGGTGCCGGCGGACCGGGCGGCGCGTACGAGGCGGCACGACGCCGTGGTGGACGCGCTCGATTCCGTGCTGAAGGGTGCCAGGGACGTCGCCGGTCTGTGACCGGTTGAAGCGACTTCCGTCATGGCCCGGTGCAACGGGTTCTTGCCCAGTGTCTGTCCGCCGGGGCTGCTGGGCTGGGCAGCTCAGGCGATGGCGGAGCGCCGGAGCCGGTGACACCGGCGGGCAGGGCCCGGTACCCCGATCGTCGTCGGGTAGCCGGGGCGAATTGCGTCACGGTGAGTGACTGAATCGCACCGTGTGGAGCTGGGGGCGGTGGCGGTCGTGCCCCGTCCGCCACAACGGGGACGTAGTGGCCCCGGGAGGTAATCTGAAGGCACTGCACCTGCTCCCCAATGCCGGGGAGGGCATATGACAGCCGGTGTGAGTCTTCGTCCCAGCAAGGCGGATGAACTCCGTTATACGCCCATCGCCGAGCACGGCATGATCGGCGATATGCGTACCGCTGCGCTCGTCGGTACCAATGGCACCATCGACTGGTATTGCTGTGCGCGATTCGACGCACCCAGCGTATTCGGGGCGCTCCTGGATGCCGATCGCGGTGGCGCCTTTCAGCTGGCCGCGGATGTTCCCGCCCGGACGAAGCAGTTCTATTTTCCCGACACCAACATCCTGATCACCCGGTTCTTCGCGGACAACGGGGTCGGTGAGGTCCAGGACTTCATGCCGATCGTCGATGACTCCCGGGAGGCGGACCGGCACCGGCTGATCCGCCGGGTGCTGTGTGTGCGCGGGTCGCTGCCGTTCATCGCCCGGGTCGCTCCGCGCTTCGATTACGGGCGGAGCGTGCACACCGTGAGCTCCCAGCAGGGTCAGATCGTGTTTGATTCGCCGGGGCTTTCGCTGGCGCTGTCGTCCAGTGTTCCGGTCGAGATCGATGGTCCGGACGCCTGCTGCGCTTTCACACTGGACGAGGGGAGTGCCGCGGTGTTCGCCCTGGACCGGATCGGTGACGGGGTGGAGCCACGGGCCTGTCCGCTGTCGGAGGCGGAGGATCTGTTCGGCGCCACGGTGCGGTATTGGCGCGGCTGGCTGTCGCACTCCCGCTATCGAGGGCGCTGGCGGGAAATGGTGCACCGCTCCGCGCTCACCCTCAAGCTCCTCACCTACGCCCCGACCGGCGCCATCGTGGCCGCGCCCACGACCAGCCTGCCCGAACAGATCGGTGGCGAGCGGAATTGGGACTATCGCTATGCGTGGGTGAGAGACGCCGCGTTCTGCATCTACGCGCTGCTCAGACTGGGCTTCACCGACGAGGCCAAGGCCTTTGTGCACTTCCTGTCCCAGAACGTCTGCCTCACGGAATGCCCCAAGGGCCCGTTGCAGATCATGTACGGCATCGACGGCCGCAGCGAGCTGCCCGAGGAAGAACTCCTCCATCTGGAGGGTCACTTGGGCTCAAGCCCCGTCCGGGTCGGCAACGACGCCGTCAACCAGCTCCAACTGGACATCTATGGGGCACTTATCGACTCCCTCTACCTCTATGACAAATGGGGGGAGCCGCTGTCCAGCGAGCACTGGGACACCATCGGCATGCTGGTGGACTGGGTCTGTGACAACTGGGACCAGCCGGACGAAGGCATTTGGGAAACCCGCGGCAAGACCCAGAACTTCCTGTACTCGCAGTTGATGTGCTGGGTGGCGGTGGAACGGGCGATGCGGATCGCCGCTCACCGGGGGCTGCCGGCGGACATGGTCCGCTGGGGAAAGGCCAGGGACACCATCTACCGGCGGATCATGGACCGGGGCTGGTCCGGCAAACGGCAGGCGTTCGTTCAGCACGAGGGCGATGACGTTCTCGACGCCTCGGTTCTGATGATGCCGCTGGCCAAGTTCATCTCCCCCACGGACCCGAAATGGCTGTCCACTCTGGACGCATTGGGCGAGGAGCTGGTGTCCGACTCCCTGCTCTACCGCTATGACCCCCGCAGCAGCCCGGACGGGCTGCGCGGTGAGGAAGGCACCTTCTCGATCTGCTCGTTCTGGTACGTCGAGGCGCTGTCCCGCGCCGGCCGGGTGGATGAAGCCCGGCTCGCCTTCGAGAAGATGCTCACCTACGGAAATCACCTCGGCCTGTACGCGGAAGAAATCGGCCGCACCGGCGAACAGATTGGCAACTTCCCCCAGGCCTTCACCCACCTGGCCCTCATCAGCGCCGCATTCAACCTCGACCGGGCGTTGGGCTGAGGCCGGCAGTCGCGACCACTCCGGAGCGGCTGAATCCGGTTTTCTCCCTGCGGATTGCTCCCCCGCGCGCCCCGTTCGGCGTCCCCGCATGGCGCGGTGCTGCGAGCGGCTCTACCGTCGGCGGAGAACCCGTCCCGATGGCGGGGAAAGGCTGCGGCGCACTGCCCTTCGCACGTCGGTGCGCCCCAGCCGCCTTCTTTGCCCGGGTGCGGAGGTGTGCGGAGGGCTCCCGCGCCTTCGCCGGCCGGGCGCCCGTCTTCAGTGCCTGGGTGGCGGGCTTCAACAGGTGAACCTTCGCGGCTGGGTAAGACTTGCGGCCTGATGGCTTCAACTGCTCTGCGACAGTCGGGAAGTTGACGATCGATCAGTTCGCGCTGTGGTTTTCCGGCAGAACCCTTGACGCACCGTCCACACATGGTGAACATGCATCGGGCAAGAGAGCGCTCCCATGAACTTCAATCGTTCACTTCCTGAATCAGGAGAGCCGCTATGCCCATACCCCCCACCGGCGACCCGGCGCCCCGCACACCGAGGCCCGCACGCCGCAGAGTCCTGGCCGCGATGGCGGCTGCCGTGCCCGCCGTGAGTCTGTCGGCCCTTCCCGCCCGGGCGTCCGCAGCGCCCGCCGCCGCGCTGCCGGGCGGCGGCGACCTGGGTCCGAATGTGCTGGTGTTCGACCCCGCCACACCCGACATTCAGGGCACCCTCGACGAGATCTTCCAGCGGCAGGAGTCGGCGCAGTTCGGCGAGGGGCGCTTCGCGCTCCTCTTCAAACCGGGTACGTACCGCGGGCTGAACGCTCAGATCGGCTTCTACACCTCGATCGCGGGGCTCGGACTGTCGCCCGGTGACACGACGTTCCACGGCGATGTCACCGTCGACGCCGGCTGGTTCAACGGCAACGCGACCCAGAACTTCTGGCGCTCGGCGGAGAACCTCACGCTCCATCCGGTCAGCGGCACCAACCGCTGGGCCGTGGCACAGGCGGCTCCGTTCCGGCGGATGCACGTCAAGGGCGGACTGAATCTGGCGCCGGACGGCTACGGCTGGGCCAGTGGCGGCTATATCGCCGACAGCCGCATCGACGGCACCGTGGGCCCCTACTCGCAGCAGCAGTGGTACACCCGTGACAGCGCGGTGGGCGGCTGGAACAACGCCGTGTGGAACATGGTGTTCTCCGGCGTCGAGGGAGCCCCGGCACAGAGCTTCCCGGATCCGCCGTACACCACCCTCGACACCACCCCGGTCTCCCGCGAGAAGCCCTTCCTCTATCTCGACGGCGCCGACTACAAGGTCTTTCTTCCGGAGAAGCGCGTCAATGCCCGCGGCACCACCTGGGGGAGTGGCACACCAAGGGGCGAGTCCCTGCCGCTCGACCGGTTCTATGTGGCCAAGCCCGGTGCCGACGCGGCGACTCTCAACGCGGCGCTGGCCCAGGGCCTCAACCTGCTGCTCACGCCCGGGATTTACCACCTCGACCGGCCGGTCGAGGTGCGGCGTGCGAACACCGTGGTTCTGGGGCTGGGGTACCCGACCCTCGTTCCCGACAACGGTGCGACGGCCATGAAGGTCGCCGATGTCGATGGTGTGCGGCTCGCCGGGTTCCTGATCGATGCCGGTCCGGTCAGGTCCGTCACGCTGCTGGAGGTCGGCCCCGAGGGCGCGTCCGCCGACCACGCCGCCAATCCGACCACGGTGCAGGACGTGTTCATACGGATCGGCGGGGCGGGCCCCGGCAAGGTGACCACCAGCATGGTGATCAACAGCAACCACACCGTCATCGACCACACCTGGGTCTGGCGGGCCGACCACGGGGACGGTGTGGGCTGGGAGACGAACCGGGCCGACTACGGGGTCCGTGTCAACGGGGACGACGTCCTGGCAACGGGGCTCTTCGTCGAGCACTTCAACAAGTACGACGTGGAGTGGCGCGGCGAACGGGGGCGGACGGTCTTCTTCCAGAACGAGAAGGCCTACGACGCGCCCAATCAGGCCGCGATACAGAACGGCGACACCAAGGGGTACGCCGCGTACAAGATCGCTGATGGTGTGACCACCCACGAAGGGTGGGGCCTGGGCAGCTACTGCTACTACAACGTGGACCCCACCATCCGTCAGGACCACGGTTTCCGGGCTCCCGGCAAACCGGGCGTGCAGCTCCACCATCTGCTGGTGGTCTCGCTGGGCGGCAAGGGGCAGTACGAGCACGTGATCAACGACCTCGGCGCTCCCACCTCGGGCACGTCGACGGTGCCGTCCACGGTGGTCTCCTATCCGTGACCCGCCTGCGCGGCCCCCCCCGTGACCCCGGCATGGCCGCCGTGTGGCCCCCGTACGGTAGCGGCAACGGTGGCGGTGCCGCGCCAGGGGGCCCCGACGGGCGGGCCGGTGCCCGAAAGTAACCGTTAAGGGAAGAATGCCCGGCTTTTCACCGTGTGGTTCGCCCCCAACCTCACCATGACCGGAGTGTTCTCCGGCACGGTGGGCGTCTCGCCGGGGCTGGACTTCTGGACGGCCTTCACCGCCATGGCGCTCGGCACGGTCGTCGGCGCGGTCCCGGCCGCATACCTGGGCACATGGGGCAGCCGTACCGGAACCGGTCAGCTGCCGCTCTCCCGGCTCGCCTTCGGGTGCGGGGTGGCCCTGCCCGGCATCATGCAGTGGCTCTCCTCCGGGGCCTGGGACGCGCTCATCGGACTCTTCGGCGGTGAGGCGCTGGCCCAGCTGCTCGGCCGGCCGTTCTGGCTGGGGGCGCTGGCGATCCTGCTGCTCCAAGGGCTCGTCGGCGTCTCCGGCTACGAGGCCCTCCATCAGCTCCAGACGATGACGTGGATGAGCCGCGCTCGTGCCAGGGCAGGTGTCCGGGGCTGTGCTCCTCGCACGGGGAGGCGGGTCCGGGGCCGTTGGCCGTCGTGAGATCTGCCGCGCGGCGGGTCGTGCAGCGGAAGGAGCGCAGTCCCTTTTACCCACCGGATCGTGCGGCAAACCGGGGGTGATTTCCGATTGGCGGCAGCGGATACGGGCACGCGATTGTCTTGAGGTTGACAACTGTGGTTCCCCTTCTTCTGATGCTGCCGCACTGATCATTTCCGGTGCCGGAATCGTAGGGAAGACCTGATGGCCGTGGCGGTCACCGAGCTCACCGTGCGACTTCCGGTCCGGTGCGGTGTTCCGCGGCGCTCCGCGTGCCCCGTGTCGGTTCGGGCAGGCCGGGGTTCGATCATTCCGAGGTTGCGAAGAGCAAACATTTTCGTCCGAACTCGGAAATGTGTGGTTGACACTTCGGGGAGGGGGCACGCTTTCCGGCCTGAAGGTAAGTCGATGCGATACGAGGTGAGCTTTATCATGAGCACCGCCGAGGCTCCGCGCACGGTCACGGCGTCGCCGGTGCTGGAGCTTGAACTGGACTGCTATTCCGAAGTTGTCGGTCCCGCCCGGCACATTGCGGCCACGTTCCTGGAGCGCCTGGAACCCTCCCTGGAAAGGGATGCCAGGGACGCGGTGATCCTGGTCGTCTCCGAACTGGTCACCAACGCCGTACGTCATGCGGGCGGCAAGCTCTGCACCTTGCGGCTGACGGCCGACCCGGAGTCGGTCGTGATCGCCGTGGGCGACTCCAGCCCCGTTCTTCCGCGCCCCCGTACGCCGGACGTCACCGGAGAGGGCGGCGGTTTCGGCTGGTCGATGGTGTGTCGCCTCGCGACATCCGTAGAGGTCCACAGCAAGTCGGCCGGTAAAACCGTGACGGCGGTCATCTCCCGCCAGAGCGCCCCGGACGGTGGCCGCTCAGGCCGTGACTCAAGAGCCACGGCCTGAAAGCGAACCGTCTGCCGCGCAATTCTCCGTGAGCCCGGTCGGTGAGGGTGTCATGGTCGGCGCAGTCGGAATGTGGTGGGACGACGCCGAGCCGTCGTTCACATTCCTTGACGTGTAATCGACAGCTAAATGCGCTGTGTCGCAGTCAGCCGAATCCATCACACCGTCAACAGCCCGCCTGAATCGCAGAGTTACGCGACAATCCGGCGGAGACGGAATCGTCCGAGCACGCCCGGTGACGCCCCCTCACTTCCGTTGTTTTTCCCAACTCTCGGGCGTTCGACCGGCATTCCTTCCGGGGGTCAGGAGACGGCGTCCGGCCAGGGGACCTGGGTGGTGGTCGGGGCCGAGTAGTCGATTCCCGGTACCGCGAAGCCGTAGAGCCGCTGGACCTCGGCGTGGAACCAGTCGAGGTCGGCGAGGCGGGTGATGCTCTCGGTGGTGGCCGTGTCCCACCGCTCGGTGACGGCGGCCTGGACCGCGCTGTTGAGCTCCCAGGAGTCGAGACGGACCCGGCCGTCGTCGTCGACGTCGAGCGGCCGGGCATCGGTGAGCTGGTCCCACAGGCTGGTCAGCTGGGCGATCGGCGGCACCATCGCATCGCCGAGGACACCGCGCAGCAGGCCCACATAGAGCGCGATCCCGGGGATGGCGGTGGAGGACTGGGTGACCGCGGCCCCGTTCACGGAGGTCACCGCGCGGCCGCCGACCAGCTTCTCCAGGCGCTCGTTGAGCGTACGGGCGGTCGCTTCGAGGTGGCACTTCGCGGCGCCGATGGTGCCCTGCCGGTAGATCCCGTCCGTCAGCGGCGAGCCGATGTACGACAGGGCGGCGGTGCTGAATCCGTCGGCGAGCAGCTCACGCTCGGCGAGGTGGTCGATCCACCGCTCCCAGTCCGCGCCGCCCATCACGGCGACGGTCTGCTCGATGTCGTCATCCGTGGCCGGCGCCGTCTCCACCTCCTTGACCTCCGGCGTCCCGTCGCTGTCGAAGGCGAGGGTCTTGGTGCGGTACGCCTCGCCGATGGGCTTGAGGGCGGAGGCGTAGGTGGCACCGGTGTCCGGGTCGGTGCGGCGCGGTGCGGCGACCGAGTAGATCAGATGGTCCAGGCGGCCGAAACGCTCCCGGAGCACCTCGGCGACCTGGTCCTTCATCGCGTCGGAGAAGGCGTCGCCGTTGAGGAAGACCATCTCGTGGCCGTGTTGGCGGGCGAGTTCGGCGGTGGCGGCGGTGCGGTACCAGCCGG
>Ga0207426_1001764_pt1 | contig 16373 bp, 23 predicted proteins | sample AraplaMF_Cvi_mMS_FD_184265 | JGI IMG/M metagenome (GOLD analysis project Ga0207426, IMG submission 184265) | Arabidopsis root microbial communities from the University of North Carolina, USA - plate scrape MF_Cvi_mMS (SPAdes) (version 2) | ecosystem: Host-associated > Plants > Roots > Endosphere... | reverse complement strand
GAATCCGATGCAATACATCGATTATCTCACTTTTTTGGTCGTCTCCGTCACGGCAGTCGGCATGCTCACCGGCATCGTAAGTTTCTGCAAAAAGCGCGGCATCCTGGCTGAGAAGAAAGCGATCTGAGAGAGTGAGGAACGCCTTCGCTGATTCAAGTTTGGCGAGCCCCGATCTTAATTTCAACGGCGGTTGCCGAAGTCCGAGACAAAGGTAGGCGCGCCCGTCCGCCATCCCATCGCTACGGTACTTGACGAGCTTCACATCGAAGCGGAATCAGATTTCCTGAAAACATTGCGTTTTTTGGCTCCATTTCTTGTCGCAAGACGGAATCAGCGACCTTGTCCTTCAGGGCCTCGAAGAGCTGAGTGTTGATCCGACGGTATTTTCCAACCGTTGCCTATTCCGATCTGTGGTTGTAGACGCTGACAATCCGAGTTTGAGCCAATCTCAACGGCGGGTTCGTCAGCGATTGACCTGATAGTAATGTTACTATAATTTGGAGCGCATAGTGACTTCAGACGACGCTATCGACATCAAGGAAGTGGTTTTCCTAAAGGCAGCAGAAAGGGCATTTCACGCCGTCCCCGAGGAAGTAAAAGACACATTTGACCTACTTTTGACGGCGATTCAAAATAATACTGCGGTTCCCAGAAACAGGCGTGAAGATTTGGTCGGCGGCACTCTAGGGGGCATTAGCGAGTTGAAGGTTGATTTTGACTCAGACACCTATCGTACCTACTTCGTGGCCGAATTCGCTGAAGTGGTTTTTGTCCTTGATGCTGGCATCAAGAAATCGAAAACCCAGGGCAAGATTCCTCAGGAACAGGTTGACGTGCTTGTGGAGAGAAAAAAGCAGGTCGCGGCTTACTACAAGACAAACAAGGAGCGGTTTGAGCGTCGTTACCAGACAAGACAAAAGAACAGAGCGCGGCGAGCTGCGTCGGAGGCAGGCAAATGAAAAATGCGGAACATTTGAAAACTGAAGATAATCTCGACGACGAGTTCGTCGTTGGTAGTGGCAATTATCTCAAGGATCGCGGCTACGCTGATCCGGAGGAAGCACGCACGAAGTTTTTGCTAGCCAACGAGATCGCTCTGGCTATAGAGCGATTGGGTTTGTCGCAGCGGGTGGCGGCGGAACATCTGGGAATGAAGCAGCCCGACATTTCTCGAATCGTAAATGGCAATCTCAAAGACTTCGCGGTTTGGCGATTGCTGAAAGCTCTCTCTGCTCTCGGTAAAGATGTGACTATTTCTGTCCGGCAGTCGGAAGGAAGCCGCGGTCATATTGTTGCGACAGCCGAGGAGGAACCAGTGGTTCTCAAAATCTAGGGGTTTATCGACCGATAAACGCCGACTGAAGGCGTTAATGGTTGTTTTGATCAACGACGCGAAGATCGATTGCTAAAGTCAATTTCCCGCTAAGCTGAAGCTCATGGGTTTGAGCCGCGCAAACTTGCGCTCACTTTTCCGTGCTGATGTGAGCTTGCTTCCGGATCGATTGAGGTTGTTCCGGATGGATGTGATGCTGGAAAGTACTCCATCGGCTTTGTGAGTATAATGACCCTTGCAGCACTTCTCAGCGCATCGCCACTAGCGCCGCGGACGGGGAGTGGGCGCCGAATTTTGGGTTCCGCTCGGGATCGCGATCGTCGGCGGTTTGAGGAGCGCGATGCTCAGTCGAAGTGGCTGAAGTGTTTTTCCAGATTCTGTAGGCTTTCGTCCATCGCGAATGCCCTGAACAGATAGGGGATTCCAATATGACCATATGCGATAGAAAGCTGGTGTTCGGCAGTTTTTGGGTCGATCCCGGCGATTTCCTGGCTGTAGATTGCGGCGACGAGACCGGTTCTATCTGCGCCCGATCGACAATGTATGAGGATCGGCTTGGGTGCTGACCGCAAAATGCCGACCAGTTGATCGGCCCGCTCCGGCGTCAATATTTTCATTGCCGACATCTTGAAGTCGACATGTTGGACACCCAGACGTTGCGCCGTATCGACCTCCTGATTGTACCAATCCGAATTCTTGTTCTCGCCACGCAAGTTTATGATCGTGCGGATGCCGTTGTCGCGGACGTAACTCTCGATCTGCGCGGGCGAGAGCTGGGCGGAGCGATAGAGCTCCCCGGCAATGACCGGATGAAAATTGCCGTTCCAGTTCAGCGCGGCGAAGTGGATGCCGATCCCCATGGTCGGCAGCGCGAGCATTGCGACCAAAGCACCCACGATTTGCGCTTTGCGTGATCGGGCCGACAGCCACCTCGCGTTCTTCGTCTTCGGTGGCGGATCGTTATCTCCCGATGATGCAGTACGAGTACCAATCACATCCCTCGCTCGGTTCGGGAGAGCGGTCGTCGCGGCTACGCGGTTGGAGGTGACTAGGACGGCCCTCATGCGCGCACTCAGTTCGCTTAGACCAAATGGCTTGACCAGATAATCAGCCGCGCCGAGCTGGAGGCTTTTTTGCCTGTCGCCAACTTGATCGTCAGCGGAGATGATGATCGTGGGTGTCGCGGGTGATCTTGTCGCCGGGCGCCTCAGCAGCTCCAGCCCGCAGCCGTCAGGAAGACCTGGATCGAGAAGCATCAGGGAATAGCGGGTTGCGTCCATCGCCTGTCTCGCCGCTTGCAGATTGGCGACCCAATCGACATCCCAGCCTTCGGCGGCGACATGATCGCGTAGCGCATCCCCCAAGATCGCATCGTCTTCGACCAGCAGTACGCGCACGATCGCCTCCGGCATCCAGAAGGCATGCATACCGTGAGTTGCTGACAACCTCCTGAATTAGACCACGCTAACGCTATGAAAGCCTTACTTTTGGCCATCGCGACGCGTGAGGCCGCTTCGACGACAAAAATGAGAGGAGATTCACCCGGAAACGAAAGCGGGCGACGACGCAATCCGACGGTCCACAGCACAGTCGCCCGTCACCAAATAATGGTGGACGCTAGACATCTCGCAGATATTCCGTGATCTCTTCCTCTTCGGAAAACCTCATCGAAACGATCGCCAGACAAATCGATGCGAGCAGCAATGCGATTATCAGTACCAGATACGCAACGGGAATCGTCAGCGTATCGGGCGGCGGATCGAAGACGCCGGTCAAAAGCTTGACGAGCATCCACGCCAGCAGGACACCAGACACCAGACCAAAGGCTAAGCCGCCGGTTGCAATCAATATGCCTTCGCCCCAGAGAAAGGCAGCCATCTGCCTTGGCTTGGCGCCAACAGCAGTCAGGATCGCGAAGTCGCGGCGCCGGTCGGCAAAACCCAACCATAACATCAGTCCCGCAGCTGCGATGGCGAGACCGAAAGCAAAGGTAAGCTCGATCGCCGTCAAGCCGGAAAGATCCACCGCCGTGAGGCTGGAACCGATGATGGTGGCAGCCGTGCCGATATCCTTGACCTGAAGCGATGGGTTGCCGGATAGAATGCGGCCGACCGTACGTGTGAGTGCCGCCGGATCGCCTGCAGCCTTTATCAGCAGGTATTCATTCGCCCTGATGCCGGTCATTTTCGCAACATAGGCGGCATTTGCGACCAGAAAGGAATCTTTCGGCGCGGTCGGGAATTCGCGGGCAACACCCAGAAACACAAACGGAACGGCGTGATACTGATTGTCCGCCCCATTGACCAGCCGCAGGTTTATCGTGTCGCCGATTTTCAGTTGAAAATCCTGCACCGTTTCCTCCGAAACGAGAACGCCGTTCGCGGTCGCCGCCAGATCGGCCAGCAATTTGGCAGCCGTTCCGTCCGAAAAATAGGCGTCTGAGAGACTGGTCGCCTTGCCAATGGCGGTCGGATCGATGCCATAGAGATCCTGCAGATCGTTCCCGACATAGGCGAAGCGATGCTGCATGGGCTGAATGCCTTTGACACCGGGGAGGGCCGCCAGCGCGTCGCGTTTTTCGCCGGCGGGACTAGCTGTCGTTCCAAAGACGGTAACATCGGCACCGTTGGTCAATTCAGCGTCAACGCGCGCCTGCGCATTGTAAGTCGTGTTGAAGATCGCAGTCGAGGTCGCGAAGGAGATGGCGAGCGCCGTCATGGCAATGCCGACGGTGATACGGGCGGACTGATGCGATAGCGCCGCCGAGACAATGGGCGTCAGCCGTCCAGCTACCGGGCTGACCAGCCATTTTAGCATCTTGCTATTGTCGGCGATGACGAGGCCGGAAAGCCTGAGCGTCAGCAATGCCGAACCGATCCAGAAAAGTGCCGGAGCGATAAAGGCGTAGTAGTCGATGGCCGTGGCCGCCACGCCTTCAGGCGCAAGCACAACCTGATATCCGGTGCTTGCCGATTGAAGGAAGAACAGCAGCGATGCGGCAAGCAATATGACATCGAGCCAAAGTCGTTGCCAAGGCGGCGTACTATGCCTATCGATGGCGCGTCGCGCGACATGCACGCTTCGATAGCGCGCGTTCCGCCACGCAGCAACAAGGAAGGCAGCCAGAGAGAGGCTCAGCCCGATCAGAAAAGCCGATGCTGTCAGCATGCTGCCGAGCCGTGTCGCAGGGCCAAATTGACGACTTGCAAAGAGGATTGAGACGATCAGGCCCGTGGCGGTACCGATCATCGCGACCACAATCGCCTCTGCTGCCGACAAAAGCAGGATACGGCGCATGTCTGCGCCGCGCATCCTCAACAGAGCCTGCTCCATTCGACGACGGCGACTGCCTGCCGACGCAATCGTGAAGGTCAACAAGCAAGCCAGTGCTATTCCCGGCACACCGAGAAAAACAAACAGCACCGTCGCATAGAGCGAATCGCCCCTGACAGCATCGAGGCGTGCACCGAGATTGTTGGCAAGCAAGGCCTGTCCAGCAACACGCGCCTCCAGATTTTTTGCGGCTCCGCCGACCTGCATCCAGGCGTCGACCGGACTTGCCGGTAAAGGCGTGTGATCGAGGCGAACGTGGAATTGTATCCGAGTCGTATCCGGCCGCGCCGCCTGCTGCGGTCCGAACAGGGCTTGCCAGGTCTTAGAGGGCAGTATCACCACATTGTCCGGCGGCGCTTGTGGTGCGGCTTGCGGTGGGAATCCTATCGCCTGAAACAGCGCATCGGCGTCAGGGAGATCGACGACGCCATCAATCTTCACCGTCTGGGGCGGCAAACCGATCCGCGAGATGGAGATCGTGTCACCGGGAACGATTCCGAGATTGGCGGCCGTCTGCTGGGCAACGAGAACACCGTCGGCGCGTCCGGAAAGCAGGCGCATCTCCTTGGGAAAGTCGCTGAGATAGTCCTTGTCGAAAGAAATGGCTTTGCCTGGGCCCGTCGTCTGCACGGTGCCACGCGTACTCGCCTCCAGACCGTCTATCGCCGCATAAGACACCTGCCGCATCTTTGAAATCGGAACTGCATTGCCGATCGCCTCGCTTATCATTTCAAGATCGGCGCCGGGCGAAACCTCCACCTGCCAATCGATCGGTACCGCTGAAACCGCGCGACGCGTCATCGAGGCGCTGCTGTCGGCAAGGAATAGTGAAAGCAAGGTGATCAGCGCCACTGTCACGGCGACACCCATCGCCGTACCGGCGATCCGTCCGAAGCGGCGGCGCAGCAATGCCTTGAGCCATAGTCGGATCATCGATACGCCTCCCGCGGCAATGCACCGACACAAAGCCGCCCCGCATCAAGCGACCACCTGGTATCAAGGCGCGCTGCAACCGCCTCGTCGTGGGTCGCCAACACCAAAGCGGTGTCGCTTTCGCCAATCAAATTGAGCGTAACCTCCAGGAAGTGGTGAGCCGTCGTGCTGTCCAACTGGCCGGTCGGCTCGTCCGCCAGAACCAGCCGCGGCCTGGTGATCAGCGCTCGCGCCATGGCGACACGTTGGGCCTGGCCGCCGGAAAGCTCTTCGGGAAGTTTGTCGGCAAGATCAGGCAGGCCGAATTGATCGAGAAGATCCATCGCCGCGGCGGTGGCATCACCGCGTATATCCAAAAGGAGAAGCGGCAACGCGACGTTCTGGACAACGGACAGGGCGGGAAATAGGCTTGGTCTCTGAAATACAAAGGCTATTTTGGCGGGCCGAAGCGTCTCGCGCGGGCCAAGGGCCGGCCAGGCGATCGTCCCGCTGGTCGGCATATCCAATCCGCCCAGCACATGCAGGAGAGTCGTCTTGCCGCTGCCTGAAACGCCGACAAGCGCAACGTGATCTCGCGCGCCGACATGGCAATTAATATCGAAAAGAACCGGCAATCGGGCCCGGTTGCCATCCGCGAAACTTCGGCAAAGACCGCGTGTCACGACGAGCGGATCATCCATCATCGATCCTTCCATCCCTCAGCCGGAGTATCCTATCTGCCTTGTCCGCCAATGCTGCACTGTGCGTAGCCAGCAGCGTCGTCTTGCCGGCGTTTCGCCGAGCATCGATATAGACCATCAGGTTCGCCTCGGCGCGACGGTCGATTTCCGCTGTCGGCTCATCGGCCACCAGGACGGGGGGATCGGCGGCGAGCGCGACCGCTAACCCCGCGCGGGCCGTCTCGCCGCCGGAGAGCGTTGCCGGATACGCCGTGGCACGATGTACGAGCCCCACCGCCTTGAGCAATTCAGCGATCCGCTCTTCATCCGCTCCGCCTGTCAGCAGCATCGGTAGTCCGATATTTTCCGCAATCGTGAGGTGATGGAGTAGGTTGTTCGATTGCAACAGGATGCCGAAGCTCTCAGCCCGGATGGCTGCGCGGCTTGCTTCCGAGCGACGGGTCACGCGGCGGCCGCAGACAATCACATGACCCGCGTCCGGTTCGTCAAGTCCAGTCAGACAGGATAGCAATGTCGATTTGCCGCTCCCCGACGGGCCAACGACAGCAACCATTTCGCCTTCGAAAAGGGTGAGGCTCACGCCGCGCAAGGCGGCGATCTCTTGATCGCCGATGTGAAAGAACCGATAGAGCTCGTGCGCCTCCAAGACATTCATGGTCAATGCCAACGAAACGATTCCGACATCAGCTTCCATTGGTCGGCATTGTCGGCGCCTTGCGGAGCATAGAACTCCAGCGAGATCAGCTTTCCGTCCTTGAAGAAAAGAAAGCGCTGGTTTTCAAGGCGAACCTGTTTGTTCGTCACCGGGTTGGGTTCGGAATTCGAGCTGTAGTTGATACGGACGGCGTTGCCTGCCGGCAGTTTTACGGCTTTGACGCTACCGACGGCGACGGCACGTGCGTCCTTCTCCAGTCGAGGAATATAATCCTTCCGCACCCCGTCTACAGTCGGCGCACCGGCCGTCTCGGTCTGCGTCACCACCACCCCGTCAAGCTTGTCGACGAAACGTGCGCCGTTCGCTAGGTCAGTGCGCGCCCAACCCTCCGGCACTTTTAGTGCAAAGCCGAGCGTTGACGCGTAGTTGATGAAAACCTGATTGTCCGGGATGTCGCCAGGAGGATTTTTCTCCGCTGCCGCCGGTGTTTCCGCCGCAAGTGCGCCCTGATAATGTTCAGGCGACATCGTCGGCAACGACAGCAGCACAGCCAATATGAGCGTCGCCTTGCAAAATTTTGTTGAGGCCATGGGATATCTCCTCGTCAGCGCATGTTCGCCGATGAGGCTACTATGACACCACAGATTTACCCGTGTTTCGCTGCGGCCTTACGCTTTTGTAAGGTCTCGAGCCACCTCATACAATTGCAAGGGTGGGCTGCGCGCTTCGGAAGCTGTCCTGCCTGCGGCTTCGGCGGCATCGGATCGTTGCTATTCTGGCCGGCTCACCGGCCCATCTCGGACTCCCGAAACACATGGTGGTCGGAAGCATCGACGTGTTCGACCTTGGAAAGCAATCGAGCGTCTCGAGAAGGCTTTAAGCCGTGCAGTCGATCTCAATCTGTACTCGCTTGAAGAATGGGAAGCGTCGAAGAACGACCGATTTATCGCGGCGGTCCTTGAGCAGCCGAAAATCATGCTTCACGGAGTAATGTTGGAGCCGCCTCGTGTAGAATCTGCGAGAGACGCCGTGTAGGCGGAATCAGCCCTTCATGGCGAAGAATGCCATGCCACTCGGCGGCCCCCGCGTCTCGATCGGAAAGCGACAAACGCGGTGGGGTTTGCCAGGAACCGCCGCCACCGTTTGGAGTTTTCCGTATGAAAGGAGAAATCTCATGCCAGCAAAATCGAAAGCCCAGCAAAAGGCAGCAGGCGCTGCCCTTTCCGCGAAGCGTGGTGAAACACCGAAGAGCAAGCTCAAGGGCGCGTCGAAGGAAATGGTGGACTCCATGACGGAAAAGCAGTTGGAGGATTTCGCTTCGACGAAGCGCAAGGGCAAGCCGGAGCACGTGTCCCGCTGAACCGTCGCCAGGTCCATCGTCGGCGGCGCGAGAGATCCCCGAGTTCATCCCGCCGCCGGCGCCGGAAGCAGACGACTTTAGTGCATGATGATCTCCCGTCGGATGCACGATACCATGATGAAGGCCGCCCTTGGTTGACCGTCCTCGAAGCCCAAGCCGCATGGAAATGCAGGCTTGCCTTTCCGTCGTCGCCGATAGCGATGTCTCCGAAGGCGCCGCGCCTTTCATGGTGCCGATGTCGGCGCGATGGGAGATGCCACCAAGCAGGCCTCCGTCACGTTCCGGGCACCCTGAGCCAGTGTTTTCCATGACGTCCAGTCTGCTCTCAGAAAGCTCGATCGGCGCTACGACATTTGACGGCGCACCTCAGGCCGCCTGTTTCCACGTCCTGGCGAGCCGCTTGATCGCCTGTTCGAGTGAACGCTGCCCATCACAATAGTCCTGCCAAGCTCGCGTCTTCCTCAAAGGCGCCGGGACGGTGCGGATTGTGAAGCGCTTCGGATCGAGATCCGTCTTCACCTGGCTCCAGCTGAGAGGTGTAGACACGGTGGCGCCGGCGCGGGCGCGGGGTGACAGCGGTGCGACGGCCGTGGCCATCCGGTCGTTGCGCAAATATCCATTTCCTGCGGCGGCTGGCAGATCGACATAACGCCTTGTTCGCTATCAAGCAGGGGCGGCTATTGTTTGCCCGACGCGGCTCTGGCCTGTTGGCTTCCGGCTCGTCGCTCGGGTCGATCACCGGCACGCTGAAAGTCGATATCAACGACCGCACGAAATACAGCAAGGTCGTTTTCTACTATCAGGATGCCGATAGGGCGCAACGGGTGGAAATCGAAACGGATGCGGATGCCGACGGGGATAACGTCTACCGAATTCCCGAAGCCTTTTCCTCGCCGGCAAAAGCCGGCAAGGCGGCGCGCGCCAATGCGAAAGAGCTTGCACGTGGCGAGGTGACTGCTTCGGTGACGGTACTTGGCGACCCTGCCATTGAGGCGGGAATGCCGCTGCTCTTCGCCGACGTTCGCCCTAGGCTCGACGGCGTGACTTACGTCATCAAAACGGCGCGTTACAAATTACACGAAAACATCGGGCTTCGAAGTTGAGGTATCCGGGCAACTTTATGACGGCAAGTCTGCGACCGACGACAAAGCAGGCGGCAAAAGAGAAACTTGCGGCCATCCGCAGCTTCCGACGCAACCGGCAAGGTTGCTCCAAATAGCGCGCCGGGCACGCCCGCCACGCCGTCGGTATTCCTTGCGCCCCGGCGTTTTAGCCGAACCGGCGAGAACTAAGCGGCGCGTCTTGGTCTACCGCTCTGGCGCGGCCGGTAATGGGCGTGCATCAAAAGCGGGTCGCGCTGGCTCGCGCGAAGCAGCATCTTGACGGCATGGCTGACCGGCCCGCCTGCGCGGTAGTTTTTCCATGTGCGAAGACTGACACCAAGGAAATCCGCGGCCTCGTTGTTGGAAAGGCCGGCGTCCTCCTGCCATTTCCGCAGATCCTCAACAGCGAAATCGCGTTGGTCTTCGGCGATCTGGAAAAGGTGATAGGCATCTATCGCCAAATCTTCGCCGGCCCATTCGACCGTTGCGCCATAGTCTGAAACGCTCGCGGTTTTCCAGACATCGGCGGACTTGAGCGGAGCGAGAAGTTCGCCGCCGGTCGCAATCCAGCCCACAAGATTGGCAGCGGATGCCGGGGCACCCTTCCATTGAATTTCCAGCGTCATGTTTGACGCTGGCGTTACACTTTCGATGCGCGGCGTGACCATGTTTGGTTTCCTTCCTCAAGCGATGGGAAAGCGGGGATTGGTCCGATTCCATTCGTCAACGGCCCGGTCTCTTGGGGTTGGCTCGCTCCTGGCCACCACGAGCGCCCCATTGGCCTCACCAGCCGGCGGTTTTTTCTCTAACGCGACATAGACAGCCAGCGGTATATCTAACACCTCTTCCGCATCCCTCGCGCGTTTGGCACGCGCGAACAATTTCTGACAGTCTCGCAACCATCCTCAAGTTCGCGTGTTCTTTTCACAGTCTCGAGGAGGACCAGAACATGAAAACAATCATTATAGCGGCCTTGGTATCACTCTCGGCCAGCATTAGCTTTGCACAGCAAGCACCGGATACAACGACGTCGCCCCCGCCATCGCAGGCCGACACCGCACCGTCATCAAACTCGCCGCAGTCGCCTCCCTCGGGGCAGCATCATCCTCCTGAAGACAACGCAATGCGCGGCACGTGGCATAGGGACTGGATGAGCCGCCGCCCGACACCGTCTAAGGCCGCTCGGTTCCGCATCGAGAACGGCGACGTCAAAATATACGTCAAGTGCGCCGATGACGAGCCGATGAAGGCATGTGCAGATGAGCTGAACCAAATTCTCGATCGGCTCGATGGGCGGTCTTCGTCGCGAGGCGACGATTACCAATAGACCCGCGCCTACCGAGGAGGCGGTCTGGGTCAAGCTCGACCAGGAACGCTGTCGGCTTAGTGCTGCAGGATTGGTGGTGCACTTAGACAAGTACCGCCGGTCGCCGACGTTGTCGTTCGCGTCGCGTGGGGGATTATCGCGCTATTGCGGCGAATCGGCACGCGGAAGACCGGCCCCGACAGGCCGCTCGAGTCGAAAGATCGGGCGGCTTTCTCCGAGAAGACATAACGGCAACAACTGAATATGGTGCGCCCGGCCTAGTCGCGTGGTCACCGGCATCTCTGTCGGAGCGCGCTTCGGATGGGTTGTCGCCCTCAATCGCTCCGACATTGGGCCACGCAAGTGGCAACTGGAGCTTTCAGGGTTTGCTAATCCACGCAAAATCACTGAAACAGCAGCCCGCGCGCATGCGGGCTGTTTTGTGCCCATCCCACGGTAACATCGATGCGAATGCTGCCGCCACCGGTGCCTAACAATCAATCAGGGGCGGACTTTCGGATTTGCCACGTCGCCGACGCCGTGGGGCTCCCGTCAGAGCTCTAATCGGCGACGGCTTGCTCATCGCAATCACCTTCTTGGAAATAGCCCGTGCCTGCTCCGCGAGCGCATCAAGCTGAGCGCAAATTTCATCTAAATTCGTGAGCACCCGTTTGACCATTACGCATCCCCCACAAAGAACACGTAAATTAGACACAGCGAATGGACAAAATCAACGTCCGACGAAGCGGTAAGGGATGGCCAGGTCGCTAGACGAAGAATGTGCATCCGAGTGCAACGGCAAAAATGCCTAGCGGCCATGTAAGCACTAACACGGCACTGAGCCACTCACTTTCGAAGGGCGGTTGGTGCTCTCTGTCGTTGTCATTGGCTGCTCGCATGCTGGATTCCCCCGTTACGGGACCAGCATATCCAGCATTTTAGCCTTGTCTTATCAAAGATCATGTCGGCGCGTAACGCGGCCGGCCAGCACCCTCACAAATCTAACCTTCACGGCTGCCTTGCGCGGGCATTTTTGTGCCCGCCACACGACCAGGGAGACCATCATTTGGTCGCGCCAAGAACGCCAAAGGCGAAAGCCACTGGCGCGAATCAGTCAGATTTCACCATATCGCCGAGCTGCCGCAAGCGCAAAACGGCGTCACTGGTTGCTTGGATGGCGCGTTCCATATCTCGCCTGACGACCGCATTCCTCAACTCGTCAAGCTGAGATTCTGCGAGCCGACGTAACTCGGCCTCGATCCGTTGCCTGTCCATTACCAAGCCCCCCTTAGTATTAGGAGGCTATATCACAACCCCGAGTAGGCCGTCAATCGACCCCCGGTATGAAACCAGACTTTCGCCATCCTGGTCATCTCCTCGATTGACACTTTCACTCCCAAACTGAGCCTAAAAGCCTTTCGGATCACTTGGTTCGCAAAGCGCAGGCGTCTTCGACATTGCTGACCGCTTCCATTGCTCCTCATTCGTTGAATGCATCCTCGCGGCTCTTGGAAAGTTCAAACGCGGCACGTTCGGCGCGGCAACCGAACGCAAACGTGTCGACCGGGCCGTGTACCTTGCAGAGAAACGCGGAAAAGGCGAAGTGTAGGGAGTTGCGGCGAAAAGAGGAGCGTCCATGAGCGAGACAATAGAATATATTGAAAAGGCAGCCCAACGCTTGTGCGAGAGGCTTGGCATTCCGGCCAATCACGAAACCGTCTTTGCCATTACCGACGAAATCATGAAGCACGTGCTGGTCGAGCGGGAAAGATGCGCGATGATTGCTGAGCGAGGAAGCGCGTCACTAGGGGTGATTTATGACGATAGTTGGTTGAACCGGACCCCCTTGGATATTGCCATCGCTATCAGGATGACCGAATAAGCGACGACGAACTCATTGAGATAGGTTACGCGTCGACACTCTCGGCGCTGAGTACCGATACATCAAGCTCCATATCCGGCGCTGTTGGGCCTTTGACGGTGGTGCCGAGTTGTACGGCATGAGGGCGGCTAGGGTGGGCGTTGCTGAGAGGCGCTGAGCGGCTGCTACAAAAGGCTGCCAGAAATAAATCTGTGAAACCCATAGCGCCAGTTGCACACACTGAGCAGACCCCCGACTTCGGCGAGGAGCAGGCAGCTCGCCAGATACCCGAAGTTGGCGATCATGTTCCAAAAGACAATGAGGATGCTCCGAAAGGGCCGGATCCAAAAGAACCTGAACCAAAAAAACCTGATCCAAAAGACAATAATTCGTAGCTCTAGGGAGAGAGTGTGTTGGCAGACAAAAAGGCCCGCGAAACTCGCTCGGCCTTTTCTGCCCCGCCTCGACGCTGCCAGTACAGAACGGCCACGTGATCTCGTGGCAGCAGCGTGACGTCAATCGGCCGCCCGACCCCGTTCTAAAACCAACGGCAGTCGCGTTCTTCGAGGGTGTCTATAGTATCGGCGGTGACAAGCAAGCTCGATCGGCTCACTACGAAAAGATTGCCCTTAGTCTGTCCACATCGACATTTCGGACATCGGCTGGCACTTCGCTCGCGGGATGAGCCCAAAACCACTCTGCCGCTTCCCGCACGCGATCACCACGCGGCGATGGATACGAGCCGAGGCGCAAGATCCACTCACGGACTGTCACCCTCTCTATGCGACCTCTTTCATATCGGTCGCAGACGGATTTAGCTGACGCTATCAGGTCATTGATTTTCAACATATCGCCGGCTCTCCCGGCCGCTGTCGCCTCTCAATGAGGGGTTTGTGGCAAATCACAAGATGCGATCGTGTTATCGCCACTCGCGGGCGATTTCAGGTTCAGTTTCCATGGTTCGCCGTCGAAATAGATGTGCTTCTCTATGAGAGAACTCTCGATGGTCTGGCAAAGCTCCCGAGCGTCCCCACCTTGCATCCCAACCGTGACGGTGACCGTTTTCGCTTCTTCGGAGTATGTGCACGGAGAGAGCGAAATCGTGGTATCAATCGCCCGGCAAAGCGTCTGCGCGTTAGCGACTGCATCGGTATCAGCCATCACGTGCCCAGCGCTCATCGATACACACAAAGCCACGATCATTAATCGACCCATTTTGTCACTGCTCCTTGCTCAAGCTTTGCGCCTGACACAAGCGCAAATATCCCATTTTCGCAACCGTGACAGGCCGTCGCGCCTGGTGGTCAAGACTTTGTCGCTGGCTCTGGATCCTCTTTGTTCAGGTGAGCCTCGCCGATTGCCTGGTAAAGATTGAATAGAGCCGGTTGCGCTTCAGGTGCCAGTCGATACCAATCAGGATTGGCCAGAACTGCTCGATATTCGCATAAATGACGGCCAGTGGTATCCTTGAAGACCAAGGTCATCTGAAGAGCTTCGTAGCGCCCGAACAGGGAGGACTTCGGCAACCACGTGGAAGCCTTTCGGGCGCTTCTCTGTCTGCCAGGAGTCCGGGCTTGGTGTCAATCAATTGCAAGGTCAAGGATAGCGTTCCAGGTGCGTGCAAGTCACAACCAAGGTTGATTCCGGTAGGACGTCGCGCATCGCTGGGGGGTAGCAGGGAGACCCGGCTGTTCTTTCCCCAGGCGTCGGTCCGCGACATTTGTCCGCCTGCGCTATGACGCAGCTTCTCGATGCCCTTCCCGCGTGAGCACGGCTTCATTGCAGGATAGGGGTTCCTTGCTTTTGCGCCGCCATCGAGCCATATCAACTACTGGTTGCCGATAAATTTCAATCCGGTGTAGGGTCCGCTCATGCCGTAGTTGCCATTGTTGCTCGAAGTATGGCCATTGCGCATATGCGAAGCGAAGCTTGGTGTACCGGCCTTATGATTGCCTGCCTTTAGGATGGGTTTTCGTCCGCCGTGTCCTCCATGACCCGCGGCAGAAGCATCAGCGGCAACCAGAAGACTGGCCGCCATTAAGGCAGTGGTGATCACGATCATTGTTGTTCTAAACATGCCCGGTTATCTCCTCTGATATATTCACTTCGGCACGAAGCTGATGGGTATTATGGCATCGAGGCCTTGGAACTGGGCAAAACGAGGAATGCCCGTCATGCGTGCCCATATGTATCCAGGTATTGGATGACTACTGTCGCGTGCCGTCCTCTCAGGCCGAATGTGTACTTCTTTATGGTGGCGTTCTCTCCACCTGGAGGGTCGGATGCTATGCTCTCCAACGTTAATCGACCAACGCGATTGGCAGCAAACAAGTCTTGCTGAGATACCGATAACGCTTCGGCCAGCAAATGTGCGTCGAAGCCGAACGCCCAGTCATCGCCATCGGGGTTGATCATCTCCGCAAATCCCGGGGCGTGGATGTCTCGGGTTGGCGGATCATCTGAAATGAAAAGAAAAATTCGCGGCTCTAGGATCCAAAATCCTTGATACGAGAATCCTTCGGGTAGAACTTTCCCTTGTCCAGGCAACGGGATGCTCATTCTTGCCCCTCTTATGCGCACTGGTTGTCTTTACGGGAAGCTTTAATCAACCAAGTCTTGCAAGACAACTCAATAGGCCGTTACCGACGGATAGCAGTCGGCATACTGAATTGATTGCGGCGATGCGCTTAACCAGCTCGCCGGTTGAATCCGCTTTCGAGACTTCCAGCACGAAAGCTCAGGCGCCGCCACGGTCGAGCACCTGCAGCGGCGAGCCGAGAGCGGCAGTGACCGTCCCGACAACCTGGCGTTAACCTGAAGGCGCGCAACGACCGTCGCCAGGAGCTGGATTGGCTGACATACCGGTCGCTAAAGCGGGGTGAGATCTACGAATATGCAAGGTGTGCAATCCGGGAGCACCAAAGCACGCCTAACTTCTAAAGAGGTGGGCGACGGTGGCAGGACGACTAGCAGTCATGCCACACGCAGCGTTCATCGACAGTTCAGGCCCAATGGTTCATCGTGATTGCCAGCTAGGAGGAGTTCACGATGAAAAAGCTCTTGTCCGCCCTCGCGGCCGTAGTTCTGACTGCGTCTTTCGCCTTACCGCTAAACGCCGCGCCGATCTTCGTGCCGATACCCGAGCAAGTGCAAACCGGCGCTGTCATACAGGTCAAAAACCGGCACAACGGTCATTGGCACGCGGATCGCCACTGGGACAGGCGGTATGCTGGGCGTTCCTGCCGCTACTACGGCAGCTGCTACCCTCGCCGATACGGGTACTACGGCCATCCTCGGTACTACGAGGGCTATCGTGGGTACTATGGCCGTCGTGGGTACTACGGCGGCTATCCTGACTATTACCGCTACCGCCGAGGGTCGGGAGCCACCATCTATTTTAATTTCTAGCCGGTAGCGCTCGCAAGATTGGGACAAAGTCGCAATAGTCGCGACCCTATCCACGATCCAAAACGGTTTCAGCCCTCAACACGGCCGCTCGATTCGAAAGATCGGGCGGCTTTTTCGCCCACATCAAAAAGACCGCCTCGGGCTGCGAGGCGGTCGATGCGGATTGGCATCCGCGGCCCTTTGGTGTGTATTAGGGGGGTGCACCAAAGTCCTTGGTAGGCTGTCGCCCCATTGAGAGGGGGTGATGGGGCGATGGTAGAGCTTATCATCAGGCCGCACCCTCCGAAATTATACAGAGGTTGGCAAAAACTAGACCCAGGTATGCGGTGTCTTATTCACACCGGGCGCGCCACGGCAGCCCAGCCGGCCGCTTCACCGGCAGATGGGTTTTCGTTTGGCAA
>Ga0207426_1001762_pt1 | contig 16393 bp, 13 predicted proteins | sample AraplaMF_Cvi_mMS_FD_184265 | JGI IMG/M metagenome (GOLD analysis project Ga0207426, IMG submission 184265) | Arabidopsis root microbial communities from the University of North Carolina, USA - plate scrape MF_Cvi_mMS (SPAdes) (version 2) | ecosystem: Host-associated > Plants > Roots > Endosphere... | reverse complement strand
CGACATGGGCTTCATGCCCCAGGTCACCGCCCTCCTCGACCAGGTCCGGCCCGAGGGGCAGCGCATGCTCTTCTCGGCCACCCTGGACCGCAACGTCGACCTCCTGGTCCGCCGCTACCTCACCGATCCCGTGGTCCACTCCGTCGACCCCTCGGCGGGCGCCGTCACCACGATGGAGCACCACCTGCTGCACGTCCGCGACGCCGACAAGCACGCCACCACCACGGAGATCGCCGCCCGCGAAGGCCGCTCGATCATGTTCCTGGACACCAAGCGCGCCGTGGACAAGCTCACCAAGCACCTGCTGAACAGCGGTGTGCGCGCCGCCGCGCTGCACGGCGGCAAGTCCCAGCCCCAGCGCACCCGCACCCTGGCCCAGTTCAAGACCGGCCAGGTCACGGTCCTGGTGGCCACCAATGTCGCGGCCCGCGGCATCCACGTCGACAACCTCGACCTCGTCGTCAACGTCGACCCGCCCACGGACCACAAGGACTACCTGCACCGCGGCGGACGCACCGCCCGGGCCGGCGAGTCCGGCAGCGTCGTCACCCTCGTACTGCCCAACCAGCGCCGCGAGATGGACCGTCTGATGGCCGACGCCGGCATCACCCCGCAGTCCACCCAGGTCCGCTCCGGGGAGGCCGAACTGAGCCGCATCACCGGAGCTCAGGCGCCTTCCGGGATCCCCGTCACGATCGCCGCACCGGCCGTCGAGCGCCCCAAGCGCAGCGGCTCCTCGACCCGCGGCCGCCGCAGCCGCTCCGCCCAGGCCCGTCGGTCCAGCGGATCGGCCCGGTCCGCGACCGGGAAGCCGCCCCGGCAGCGGTCCGCCGGCCAGGCGTAACGATCAACCAGATCCGCCCACCCGTTTCCGGCTTCTCCTCGACCCTGTAGAGGCACTATGCGCGTCGTCATCGCCCGCTTCCCCTTCGACTTGATCAAGACCGAGGTACAGGATGCGATGAAGGGCATCAAGCCCGAACCGATCACGGGCGAATCCGTGTTGATCGGCAGTCGTCACTACCCCGTCAAGCAGGTCGGGGAGGTCATCACCCGGCAGGACCGCAGGGACTTCACCGCCGGTGAGGTGACCCGGGCACTGACCCGTCTCGGCTTCACCTGCCGTGCCGCCACGCCGACCGCCCGTACCCCGCTCGAAGAGGCCTCGGACCTCCTCCACGGGCCGGCGGTCCCGGAAGGGAATCCGGAATTCTGACCCCTCGGGTACGGGGGCTCGCGCCGACCGCGCCGGTCGGAGCGAGCCCCCGTACCCGACCGGACCGCCCGTCTCGCCGACCACCCGGCCGGACGACGCACGTGGCTGATCTGCCGTCACCACCTCCGGCGTCCGGCGTACACGCCGGCGGTCAGCGGTCCGAGTAGCGGAAGTCGCCCACCGTCCAGGCGCTCACGTCCTTGATCGCGACGCGGTACATCCCGCCGGTCTCGGGCAGGCCGATGCTTCCCTGCAGGATCATCGCCACATGGAAGTGCAGATGCGTGGGCGGGTCGCTCCGTTGGGGCGAGGGGGCGTGGGCACCGGCTGAGGAGAAGAGCGCGGAGAACGGCCCCAGCCGCTCCGACCCCTCCAGGACCTCGGCCACGCGTTGCCGCCACACCACCTCGGGCGCCAACCGCCCTGTGAGGACGGCGCCTTGGACGACAACAGTGAGAGACATCTGATTGCTCTGCTCCGACTCCACCATGGCGGCGATGTCGACAAGCAGCTCGTCGGGCTTCGACATGGGAGCAGACTCTACTGCCGCGACCGGCCCTTGGCAGCACACCCGCGGGCGGGCTGTCGTCCCGTGACACTCGCCTGACACCCGTACGGCTCTCGCCGGGCGCGGCCGTACGGTTCTCGCGGGTCGGGCATACGCCTCCCGTATGACGCCCCTCGGCTCCCTGTCGGCCCGTCAGGCCCGGCCCGGACATGGCGGCGGTTGCGACGACCGGCGCCCCGCGCCCGACACCAAGGGTGGCATTCGCCGCTCCCCCGGAGTGCCGGAGCCTTCACGGGGTAGCGGTCCGAAGAGGCGGGCGGGCGCCCATGGACAGGGAGGGAAGCGGATGGCCATAGCCAAGACCAGCGTCCTGGTACTGGATTGCGCGGAGCCGGCGGGACTGGCGGACTTCTACGCGCAATTCCTCGGCGGAGAGGTACGGACCGGGACCAGTCCCGACTACTTCGAGGTCATCGAAGGCGGCACCATCCACCTCGCGATACGGCGGGACCGCGGTGGGGCGCCGCCGAGTTGGCCCCGCCCCGACGACTCACAGCAGGCACATCTGCACTTCCTCGTCCCGCAGGACAACATGGACGAGGCGGAGCGCGAGGCGATCAGCCTGGGAGCACGGCCGTTGCAGACCCGGGACAACGGCGGGCCGTACGACGCCCGCCGCTACTCCGACCCCGCGGGCCATCCCTTCGTTCTCGCCGCGAGCGAGGGGCACGCGCTGGGGCAGGCGAACTGAAGCGCACCGCCGAACGAGCCGCGGGCCGGGACCCTCGCCCAGGGGCCCGGCCCGCACGATGAGCACGGACGGCTCACGGAGAACGCGCATCGAGGACGGCGCGCAGGCCCGGTGCAGGAGCCCGCGACTCGTCCGCGCAAGCCCGTGGCCCTCAAGGGTCCTGCGGATCGACCCCGGTGTGCGCCTCGGCGTCCTTGCCCCCGCTGGGCCGGCGCGAAGGGCCCTTCGGGCCCATGTCCCGCATGCCCTTCTCATCGGTCTCGGCAGCGCGCTTCTCGCCGCTGCGCGTCTCGCTCTTCACTTCGCTCGCCGGCGGCACCTTCTCCCGCCGCCCGGACGACTCCTTGCCGGTGTCCTTCCCGGGTGCGTGGCGCTCTGGGTGGAACGACTTGTGCGCGCTCTCGTTGCGCTGCTGCTCGGTCTGGTCGACATCGGGCGACCAGCCGTGTTGCTCGGTGTCCTGGTGCCTGCTGGGGCCCTCACCCATCCTCGGGTGCGACTTCCGTTCCTTTGTCATGTCTGCTCCCTTGGTCGGCGTCCTGCAAGCCTCCGGGCCCATGCCGCTGCGACCCATGCGGCGAAGACTCCCCCACGTCCAGCCTGCGGGCCGCCCGGATCATCCGCATCTCAGGCCGGACGCGGCGAGGGCCCGTCCGCGACCCTCGGTGCCGGTGCGGTTGCCGTACGCGCTCGCGTCCCGGCTCTTGTCGCGCCGTCCGACGCGTGGAACGCTGCCGCGGGCCGTTTCCCCCCTCCCGATCGGCCGGCCCCGAACCGCCCGGCGGAGGAATTCCGGCGGCTTTCCTGATGCTGCCGGACAGGGCCGCGACATCGACGCCGGCCCCGTCTCTGTGAAGAAATTCCGGCGGTGGAACCCAGGCATGAACGGGCGACCTCCGACGTATGGGGAAAGCGAACCGTCAACCGTGGAGCGGGGTGCCCGAACCCGGTCACATACCGCTCGGAAACAGCGGAGACGGCGATCGCCGGATGCGCACGCCGCACGGGGTGTGCGGCGCCAGGGCCGCGGAATGGTGGGGCGTGGCACTTCGGTGGAGCGGTGCGCCACGCGATGGCAGACCCGGCTGCCGCCACGGGTGACTTCGATGGACGGCGAAAGCGCCGTCGATGCGGCGCGGATCCGGGCCGCATAAAGAAAGGCAAGGAGGTTTTCCACTCCTTGCCACTCTTAATGTATAGCGCATGGGGGGCCTTGCGGCAAGGCCCCGGTGGTGCCGCACAATCACCGGCCGAAGCACAAAGAAGCGGAAATGGGGATTGCGTTGATCGATGTGATCGTGGCCGGGGGCGGACCGACCGGATTGATGCTGGCCGGCGAATTGCGGCTACAGGGCGTCCGCGTGGTCGTGCTGGAGAAGGAGGCGGAGCCGACGCCGGTGGTCCGCGCGCTGGGACTGCACGTACGCAGCATCGAGGTGATGGACCAGCGGGGTCTGCTGGAGCGGTTCCTCGCGCACGGCCGGCAGCACCCGGTCAGCGGCTTCTTCGCCGGCATCAGCAAGCCGTGGCACGGGCGGCTGGACACCGCGCACGAGTACGTCCTCGGCATTCCGCAGCCCGTCACCGACCGCCTGCTGACCGAGCACGCCACCGCGCTCGGCGTCGAGATCCGGCGCGGCTGCGAGCTGGTCGGGCTGAGCCAGGACGACCACGGGGTGACCGTCGAACTGGCCGATGGGGAGACACCCGCCGGCGGGGGACGCACCCGGCTGCGCTCGCGCTACCTCGTCGGCTGTGACGGCGGCCGCAGCACGGTGCGCAAGCTGCTCGGTATCGGCTTCCCCGGCGAACCCAGCAGGGTCGAGACGATGCTGGGCGAGATGCGGGTGGCCGTGCCGCAGGAAACGCTGGACGCGGTGATGGGGGAAGTCCGCAGGACCCAGCTGCGGTTCGGCGCCATGCCGCTCGGGGACGGGGTGTACCGCGTGGTCGTGCCCGCCGCGGGGGTGGCCGCGGACCGTACGGCCCCGCCGACCCTGGAGGAGTTCCGGGAGCAGCTGCGGGCCACCGCCGGCACCGACTTCGGCGTGCACGCGCCGCGCTGGCTCTCCCGCTTCGGTGACGCCACCCGGCAGGCCGAGCGCTACCGGGCCGGCCGGGTGCTGCTGGCCGGCGACGCGGCGCACATCCACCCGCCGGCCGGCGGGCAGGGGCTCAACCTCGGCATCCAGGACGCGTTCAACCTCGGCTGGAAGCTGGCCGCCGAAGTCAACGGCTGGGCGCCCGGGGGGCTGCTGGACAGCTACCAGACCGAACGGCATCCGGTGGCCGCCGACGTACTGGTCAACACCCGTGCGCAGATGGAGCTGATGTCCACCGAGCCGGGCCCCCGGGCGGTGCGCCGACTGGTCTCGGAGCTGATGGACTTCGAGGAGGTGCACCGGCACCTGATCGAGAAGATCATTGCGACCGGTGTCCGCTACGACGTCGGAGAGGGCGGCCACCGACTGCTCGGCCGGCGGATGCCGGATGTGGAGCTGAAGCGGGGACGACTGTACGGGCTGATGCACGGCGGCCGCGGGCTGCTGCTCGATCGGACCGGCCGGCTCTCGGTGGCGGGCTGGGCGGACCGGGTCGACCATGTCGTCGACGCCAGCGAGGACGTGGACGTGCCCGCGGTACTGCTGCGGCCGGACGGTCATGTGGCGTGGGCCGGTGAGGATCAGCGGGAGCTGGTGAGCCGGCTGCCACGGTGGTTCGGCGCTGCCGCCGGCTGAGCGCGCGGGGACGGCGGGGCTCCCCGCCCCGCCGTCCTGCCGGCCCGGCCCTGCGGCCGTAGATCTCCCCTCTGCCCTGACGGGTCAGACGGTGTGGTGCTCCTTGCGGCGGCGCAGCACCAGGAAGGTGCCGGTGACGCCCGCCGCCACCACGGCGGCGCCGATGCCCACCGGGAGGACGGGGAAGCCGGACGGGTCCTGTGCCGAGGCCAGGTTCTCCAGTGCGGGGCCCGGGTCGATGGTGGTGGTGACCGGTGCGACAGGACGGATCGGGCCGACGGACTTGACCGAGCCGTCCGCGTTCAGCAGCACCTGCTTGTTGTTGGGGTGCCGGAAGTCGAACATGCCGCTCAGCGAGCCGGCCCGGGTGTCGAAGGACGCGTCGCCGATCTGCCCGGTGTGCCAGTTGCGCTCGATGAACTTGATGATCGAGGTCTGCTCGGTCCGGGTGTGGTCGATCTTGTTGACCTTGCTGTACGGGGAGATCACCAGCAGCGGCTGCCGGGTGCCGGGACCGCAGCGGTCGGCGTAGCCGCCGGCGGCCGCGGGACCTGCCTGGCAGGCCGGGCTGTCGGTGGCCTTGCCGTTGGAGCCCGTCGAGGTGTCCTTGGAGCCGTTGCGCGGCTTGGCGTAGGCGTGGTCGTACCAGCCGTCGGAGTCGTCGTACGCGACGACGACGGCGGTGTCCTTCCACTGCGGCGACTGCTGGATGCGGTTGATCCGGTCGACGAGGAAGTGCTGTTCGTCGACCGGGTCGGAGTAGGCGGCGTGCGCGTCCTGGTACTGGGGTGCCTTGAGGAAGCTGACGGCCGGCAGCTTGCCCGCCTTGAGCACGGCGTCGAAGTCGGTCAGGTCGTAGTTGTGGTTGGCCCGTCCGGCGTGACCGACCTCGTCGATGCTCTTCGGCGGCAGGTGGTGCGGGTTGGCGGTCGACTTGTAGTACTCGAACGGCGCGTGGTGCGGGCTGTAGTCGACGACCGCCGCTCCCCCGACGTTGGTGTGCGTGGTCCCGCCGCACTTGGCGTAGTGGTCCGGCGTGCCGTCCCATCCGGTGCTGGGCCGGAAGCCGCCCTGGAACCAGCCCCAGCTGACATGGCGGGAGTTGAGGACGTCGCCGATGTTGCGCCCGGTCATGGCGGCGACCGCGTTCGTGCTGGTGTGGTCCTTGTTGGAGCAGTCGTCGTACGCCGGGTCCGGGTCGTTGACGATGGTGCCGACGCCGCGCGCGTCGGGGGACTGCACGGCGTGCGGGTCGGGGGTGGTGGTCTGCCGGGGGTGCTCGGTGCCGGAGGCGGGGTCCATGGAGATGACGCCGTGGGTCTGTCCGGAGACCAGGTCGAGGGCGCCCGGTGTGGAGGGGCCGTAGACCGAGCTGAAGGAGCGGTCGTTGAGGGAGTAGTGCTGGGCGTAGTTCCACAGGCCGGTGACGGTGTTGCCGTCGTAGTAGTCCATCACCAGGCCGGGTTCGCCGAAGAGGCCGCCGGAGCACTTGCCGGAGTCGGTGTTCTGGACGAACCGGTCGGCCTTGCCGCCGTTGTACGCGTACTGCTCGGGCCCGTAGTCGTGGGTCTGGTCGCAGGTCATGGCCTGTTGCGGGGTGAGCCGCTTGGGCGCGTACTGGTTGGGGTTGTGCTCCAGCAGCCCCGCGGTGCGCAGGTTGTCGATGTCCCGGGGGGTGGGCGGGGAGGGGGTGAACTTGGTGCCGTCGGTGTTGGCGGCCTTCGGGTAGGTCGCGAAGTAGTGGTCGAACGAGATGTTCTCGTCGAAGAGCACGACCACGTGCTTGATGGGCGTGGCTGTACGGGAGGACTCGGGGTGGTGCGGTCCGGCGGCCCATGAGGGCGCGCCCGCGCCCAGGACCGCGAGGGCCGCGGCACCCGTGAGGGCCAGGCTCCGTGTCGCTGCTCGTCTTCCCCTACTGGCCATGCTGTTCACCCTCCGGGCAGGGATGTGTCGGTGCGGTACGGCGGGATGCTCTGCCGGGCGAACGGCTGTCCGGCAGAGCCATCATGACGCTGGAGTGAACAGTGAGTCAGGTATGCCAGGACAAACTTTGACCGGGTATTGACTCTTCGGCGCCCCGCGGCTCGCCGTCAGGCCAGCAGGGCCCGGCCGTACCAGTCCGTCGTGTCGCGTACGCCCGGCAGCGCGAAGAAGTAGCCGCCCCCGAACGGCGTGATGTAGTCCGTCAACGGCTCGCCGGCCAGCCGTCGTTGGACGGTCTCGAACTGGCGGGCCAGGTCGCGTTGGTAGCAGCAGAACAGCAGGCCCATGTCGAGGTTGCCGTTGCTGTCCACGCCCCTGTCGTAGTTGTAGGCCCGGCGCAGGGGGCGCTGGCCCGCGGTGGACGGGGTGCGGGGGTTGGCCAGCCGGATGTGGCTGTCCAGGGGGATGACCTCGCCCTTGGGGTCGGCGGGATAGTCGGGGGTGTCCTGTTCGCGGTCGCCGTCCAGCGGTGCGCCGGACTCCCTGGCGCGGCCGAACATCCGCTCCTGTTCGGTCAGCGACACCCGGTCCCAGAACTCCACCAGCATCCGGATCAGCCGGACCACCTGGTAGCTGCCGCCGACCGCCCAGTCCGGCTCACCGGCCCCTGCCCCGACCCACACCAGCCGGTCCATCTCCCCGGCCGCCCGGGCGTCGGGGTTGGCCGTGCCGTCCTTGAATCCCAAGAGGTTGCGCGGGGTCCCGGACGGCCGGGGCGGGCTGGTGAAGCCGTCGAGGCGCCAGCGCACCTGCATGCCGCCCCGGGTGTGGCGGGCGATGTCGCGCAGGGCGTGCAGCACGGTGTCCGTGTCGTCGGCGCACAGCTGGAGACTCAGGTCGCCGTGGCACCAGTCGGCCCGCAGGTCGTCGTCGGGGAAGGCGGGCATGGGGGTCAGCCGGCGCGGCGCGCGGCCGTGCAGCCCGAACCGGTCGTCGAACAGCGCCGCTCCCACGGCGAGCGTCACCGACAGCCCGCCCGCGGGAACCCGGGGTCCCAGCAGGCCCGAGTCGGTGGGCGGGCCGGTGATGCCGACCGGCTCCGGGACTCCTCCGCCGGTCAGGAACCGGGCGCGGGCGGTGAGGGTGCGCATCAGCTCGGCCAGTTCCCGGCGGTTCTGCGCGGTCACGTCGAACGCGGTGTACGCCGTGACCCGGCGGGGCGGGGCGAGGACCGACGCCTGGTGTCGGCCGTGGAAGGGGACGGGCGGGACGGCTCCGGTGACCGGCCCCTGGCCGGTCAGGAGGGGCGGTTCACCGGCCGGAGGCGGGGTGCCGGCAGGCGCGGCGCCACCGGTCGCGAATCCGGCCCCGGCGAGCGCCGCGCCCCGCAGGAACCCCCGCCTTCCGACACCGTTCATGTCCCTCACACCGTTCTCCGTGCGTCGCACAGCGTCGCCACCGACGCCAGCCGTTCCACCAGGTCCCCGAGCACCGCGTCGGTCCGCTCCCGCCGGCCGCGGTCCAGGTCGTCGAGCGGCGTCCACCGGCCGTCCTCGCGGAAGCCGTCGAGCAGTCGCTGCGCCCGGCCCAACTCGGCTTCCACGTGCGGCAGTCCGGGGTACCGGGTGACCAGCAGGGGGCGCAGCCGGGTGAGGACGGCCCGGGTTCCGTCGAGGTTGGCGCGGGCGGTGGCGAGGCTGGTGCCGCTGCCGTAGTCGGTCCGCCCGGTCAGCTCGGACTGCAGGGTGTTCTCCAGGATCTCGTGCGCCCGCAGGCCGAGGTCGGCCGGTTCCATCCGGGTCTGCGCCCAGTCGTCCCGCAGTTTGTGCACGGCGCCGTCGAGGGCGGCGGCCGGTGCGCGCAGGGTGGCGGCGGACTGCCCGTGCCACAGGCCGTACTCGAGGCGGTGGAAGCCGCTGAACGCCGGATCCCGGTCGCCGCCCGGCAGGCCCGCGGTCGTGCCGTTGATCTGCTGGTCCGCGTCGCCGAAGGCCCCGTACGCCGCGCCCAGCCGCTCGTAGGCGAGGTGCGCGGGCAGCCAGGCGTCCCGGGCCCCCGCCAGGTCCCCCCGCGCGACGGCGGCCCGCAGGGTCCCGGTCCGGCCGGCGAGTGCGTCCAGGCCGCCCGCGACCCACCGTTGGTAGTCCAGCGCCGGGGGGATCAGGTCGTGCTCGGTGACCGGGGCCGCCGCCGGGCCGGGACGGCCGCCGCCGTCGATGCGGACCGTGGGCCCGGTGACCGCGTCGGCGTCGTCGGGCAAGCAGCGGAAGGCGTACGCGCCCCGGCCCAGCCGGACGCGCAGGTGCCGGGTGGTGCCGGGCCCGAGGCCCTCCACCTCGCCGTACACCGCGCCGCCGCGCGGGGACGTGAGGTACACCTCGGCCGCGGCGTCGGAGGTGTTGTGCAGATCGAAGACCTGGGTGCCGGGGCGGCCGTCGGCCCAGCCCCGGCCGCAGTGGCCCGGCGACACCTCGACCGTGGTGTGCCGCAGCCCGTCGGCCGCGGCCGGCCGCTGCCGTGCGCCACCCTCCGGGCGGCCGCCGGCCAGTGTGGACGCCGCCAGCAGGCCGCCGGCGAGGAGGACGCTCCCGATGCCCAGGACGCGGGGGGAGCGCAGCTTCGCGAGGCCGGGTGGTGGCACTCCGCGCCTCCTGGGTTCGTGCGCGCCACGCGGTCGGGTACGTGGTGCCGTGGTGCCGGATCGGGCAGCCGCGGCCCGGCGCACCCACCGGGACCTGCGGCACGCTGCACATGCTAGACACCGCGGCGTGCCCGAACAGGCTTTCCCCGCAAGAGATGCCAAGAGTTTGCCCGTGGTTCACAGGGCCGCCGCCCGGTGCCCCGCGGAGCTACTGCGCGCTGCGGGCGGGGCGTACGACGATCTCGTTCACCTCGACCTCCGGGGGCTGGGCGACGGCGAAGGCGATGGCGTCCGCGATCGCGGAGGCCGGCAGGGCCACGGCGCGGTAGCGGATCATGGCGTCCCGGGCCGCCGGGTCGGTGATGTGGTCGGCGAGTTCGGATTCGGTGACGCCGGGCGAGACGAGGCTGACCCGGATGTCGCCGTCGGACTCCTGGCGCAGCCCCTCGGAGATCGCGCGTACCGCGAACTTGGTGGCGCAGTAGACGGCGGCGGTGGGCGACACCTCGTACGCCCCGACCGAGGCGACGGTGATGAAGTGCCCGCCGCCCTGGGCCCGCATCACCGGCAGCGCGGCGGCGATCCCATGGAGCACGCCGCGCACATTCACATCGATCATCCGGTCCCATTCGTCGGTCTTCAGGGCCTCCAGGGGCGAAAGGGGCATCACCCCCGCGTTGTTGACGACGACGTCCACCTTCCCGTATGCGGTGCGCGCGGCCTCGACGAAGGACCGCATGTCCGCCGCGGAGGTGACGTCGAGCCGCTGGAACGCCGCGGTGCCGCCTTCGTTCGCGATCTCGCCGCACAGCTTCGCCAAGTGCTCGCCGCGGCGTGCGCCGAGGAAGACACGGTGTCCGTCGGCGGCCAGCCGGCGGGCGGTTGCCGCACCGATACCGCTGCTCGCACCGGTGATCAGGACGACCTTGCCGTGCTCCTGCATGACTGCTCCTCTTGCCGGTTGTTCGCTTTCCGGCAAGCCTCCACGGCGCGGGCCGCGGCCTCCAGGACGGCTCGTGCCCGGGTGCCGCACACCCAGGAACGCGGGGCACCCGGCGCGTCCGGCCGCCCGTGCCTGGTCATCCGGGCCGACCGGAGCGCTTCCGACCCGGGTCGGCCTCGCGGGTGTGCGACCGGCCAACATACGTCAGAGTCAACGGCGTTGAGGCGTCAGGCGTGGTCGGGGCCCGCCGCCGGCGGGCCGGCCCGGACGTGCATCCGCTCGCCCTGGGCGCCGAAGAGGCTGAGGAACTCGACGGGATGCGGACCGGCGTTGGCGAAGCCGTGCGGGACGTGGGTGTCGAATTCGGCGGCCTCCCCGGAGGTGAGAACGAGGTCGTGCTCCCCGAGCGCCAGCCACAGCCGGCCGGAGAGCACATAGAGCCATTCGTAGCCCTCGTGGGTGCGCAGCTCGGGCCGGGTACCGGTCGCCTTCTTCGCGGGCAGGATGTGTTTGTAGGCGTGCAGGCCGCCGAGGTGCCGGGTCAGCGGCACAAAGGTCTGCCCGTTGCGGGTGAAGGGGCGCGGATGGATCCGGGGGTCGCCGGTGGCCGGTGCCCCGACCAGCTCGTCCAGCTGGACACCATGGGCCTTGGCCAGCGGAAGCAGGAGTTCGAGGGTCGGTTTGCGCTGCCCGGACTCCAGGCGCGACAGGGTGCTGAGCGAGATGCCGGTGACCTCGCTCAGCTGCGCCAGAGTGGCTCCGCGCTCGCGCCGCAGGGCCCGTAGCCGGGGGCCGACCGCGTTCAGCACACGGGGAATGTCGTCGTCCGCCATGACGTCATTTGCCGTCCTGGCAACACCCTTTGTCAAGTGGATGCGGGCGGGCCGCGGGACACCGGCCGCGCCGCGGCCCCGGCCGGTTCTCCGCGCCGACGGACCCCGTCCCGCACCGGGGAACGACCCCGGAGATCACCCGAACGGCGCACCACACCGACCACCCGCACTCCCCTTAAGCCACTGTGGAACGGCAGGGCGATGCCCTCCGCCAAACGGCTGCCTGAACCGGCAGTGATAAAGGTCGCCGCCACTTGTCCCCGCCCTTGCCCGGCCGGGACGAAGGGGCGCCTTTCTGGCCGACGGCCCGGTACGACCGCATGCGTGTGCCCGGTTTTCTCCGCAGGCGGTGAATTCGCACGCCACTTCTCACGTCGGGAGCTCACCATGGAACCCGGATCTCATGTCTGGAACTGCCCCTTCGACTATGCGGAGGGCCTGGAATTCGACCCGACGCTCAAACGCCTGCTGACCGAGGAACCGGTCGCCCGCATCCGGCTGCCCCACGGGGAAGGAGAGGCGTGGCTCGTCACCCGGTACGACGACGTGCGCACGGTGACCACCGACCGGCGTTTCAGCCGCAGCGCCGTCATCGGCCGGGACTTCCCCCGTATGACGCCGGAGCCGATCGTCCAGGACGAGGCGATCAACGTCATGGACCCGCCCGCCAGCAGCCGCTTGCGGAGCCTGGTCTCCAAGGCGTTCGCGCCGCGTCAGGTGGAACGCATGCGGGTCCGCACCCAGCTCGTCGTGGACGAACTCCTGGACCGGATGGCCGGGCAGGGTTCTCCCGCCGACCTGATGGAGAGCCTGGCGTCCCCCCTGCCCCTGACGACCATCTGCGAGGTCCTCGACATCCCCGAACGCGACCAGGCGCAGCTGCGCGCGCACGCCCGGACGATGATGAACGTCACCGTCGAGAACCGGGAGAGCGCCATCCGCTCCAAGGCCGATATGCGGGCCTACTTCGAAACCCTGACGGCCAAGCGGCGCCAGCACCCGGGGGACGACCTGATCAGTGCCCTGGCCACCGCGCGGGACGGGGACGAGATCCTCGGCGACCAGGAACTCACCGTCATGGCCATGGTGCTGCTCATCACCGGCCAGGACACCACCACCTATGAGATCGGCAACCTCGCCTACACGCTGCTGACCCGGCCCGAGGAGCTGGCGATGCTGCGCTCCCGTCCGGAGATGCTCCCGCAGGCGATCGAGGAGATGCTGCGGTTCATCCCGTTCCGCAAGGGCGTCGGCATCCCCCGCGTCGCCACCGAGGACGTGGAGTTGAGCGGGGTGACGATCCGGGCCGGGGACATCGTGCACGTCTCCTATCTGACGGCCAACCGGGACAGCGAGAAATTCGACCGGCCCGACGAACTCGACCTGGAACGCGAGGACCGGACCTCGCACATGACCTTCGGCTGGGGCGGTCATCACTGCCTGGGCGCCCCGCTCGCCACCGTGGAGCTGGAGGTCGCCCTCCGGACCCTCCTGGACCGCTTCCCGGAGCTGCGGCTGGCACAGCCGGCCGAGGAGGTCCGCTGGAACAAGACGTCGATCTGGCGCTATCCGCTGGAGCTGCCGGTCACTTGGTGACTGTGGGCCACGGGAGCGAAATGCAGATTCCACCCGCCTGGCGTACGGTTACTACTCGGAAAGATCAATCCACCAGCACGGGGAGAGTTCATTCTTCGACGGCTGGCCCGCTCAATTCCCTGCCAGAGGCGCCCATTCCGGGCCGCCGGTTCCGCCCTCGGATTTCTTGCCCCAGGTGAACGGGCGAGTTTCCCCGGTGGACACCGTCGGCCGGAAAACGGCTCGAATTCAGCGTCAGGGAATTCCCTGAGGGGGGCCACAGTCTGCAAGGAGTGCATCCCATGGCGGTTCTGTGCAAACCAGCAATTGCGGTCCCCGAGTACATCATCACCCGAGACGACACCCTCGAACTCGCACAACGACTGCACAAGGATCATTCGCAACTGCGGCTGATCCTGCGGCTGATCGAGAACACCGGCGTGGTCAAGCGGCACCTGATCCAGCCGATCGACAAGGTGCTCAAGCACCCGGGGCTCGACGCCCGCAGCGCGGTCTACGAAGAGGAGTCCAAGGCCCGTGTGCCCGCCGTGGTCCGCCAGGCGCTCGACCAGGCCGAGGTGGAACCGCAGGAGATCGACCTCATCGTCTACGTCTCCTGCACCGGCTTCATGATGCCGGCGCTGACCGCCTGGCTCATCAACACCCTGGGCTTCCGGTCGGAGACACGGCAGATGCCCATCGCCCAACTCGGCTGCGCCGCGGGGGGCGCCGCGATCAACCGGGCGCATGACTTCTGCACGGCGTACCCCGACCGCAACGTGCTCATCGTCGCCTGCGAGTTCTGCTCGCTGTGCTACCAGCCCACGGACCTGGGAGTGGGGTCGCTGCTGTCGAACGGCCTCTTCGGCGACGCGGTCGCCGCCGCCGTGGTCCGCGGCAGGGGCGGCACCGGTGTCCGGCTGGAGCGCAACAGCTCGTACCTGATACCGAACACCGAGGACTGGATCTCGTACGCGATACGGGCCACCGGCTTCCACTTCCAGCTGGACAAGCGCGTGCCGGGAACCATGGAGCCGCTCGCCCCCGCCCTGCGCGCCGTCGCCGAGCAGCACCAATGGGACGCGGGCGAACTGGACTTCTACATCGTCCACGCGGGCGGCCCGCGCATCCTCGACGACCTGTGCCGCTTCCTCGAGGTGCCGCCCGAGGCGTTCCGCTTCAGCCGCGCGACGCTGACCGAGTACGGCAACATCGCCAGTGGCGTGGTGCTCGACGCCCTGGCCCGCATGTTCGACGAGGCCTCGGCCCTCGACGGCCACCGCGGCCTGCTGGCCGGCTTCGGCCCCGGCATCACCGCCGAAATGGCCCTCGGCACCTGGACCTCCGGCCCCGTGCCGGCGGCATGAGCACCCGCCCGATGCGCCCGGCGGAGACCCGCCGGGCGCATCGGGCGGCAGGGGCGCGTCCGCACGCCGGACGGACATGCGCATGACCACCGGCGACCTCGGACAACCGGGCGGGCCACCCGCCCGACCGCCGCCCACCGGGGCCACCCGACTGCGGCGGTCAACGGGAGCCCGACCGCGTGTGGCACATACGGTGTAAATGCCTTGAATGGGAATATCTTGACAGATGCATCGATGCGTTTTATGCACGTTTTATACGGACGAGGCAGCCGGCCGCCCCTCCATCACAGCAGGTGAGAGGGCCTGCCGGGCGAGCCTCGGGGCCGGCCCGGACGTTCCGGCCCGGGGCCCGCCCGGAGTCCGCCCCCGCGGGTCCCGGGGCCCGGTGCCGGGCGATACCGCCCGGGGTGCCGGCCGCAAGACGAGGAGAAGACCATGGCACGTGCAGTGGGTATTGACCTTGGTACGACGAACTCGGTGGTCAGTGTGCTGGAGGGCGGCGAGCCCACGGTGATCACCAACGCCGAGGGGGCCCGGACCACCCCGTCGGTGGTGGGGTTCTCCAAGGGCGGCGACGTGCTGGTGGGCGAGGTCGCCAAGCGGCAGGCCGTGACCAACGTCGACCGCACCGCGCGGTCGGTCAAGCGCCACATGGGCGAGGCGGAGTGGCGCTTCCCGGACAGCGGCGACATCGACGGCAAGCGGTACACGGCGCAGGAGATCTCCGCGCGGGTGCTGCAGAAGCTCAAGCGCGACGCCGAGGAGTACCTCGGCGAGGACGTGACGGATGCGGTCGTCACCGTGCCGGCGTACTTCAACGACGCCCAGCGCACCGCCACCAAGGAGGCCGGCGAGATCGCGGGCCTGAAGGTGCTCCGGATCGTCAACGAGCCGACCGCGGCGGCGCTGGCCTACGGCCTGGACAAGGAGAACGACCAGACCATCCTGGTCTTCGACCTCGGCGGCGGCACCTTCGACGTCTCGCTGCTGGAGATCGGTGACGGCGTCGTCGAGGTGAAGGCCACCAACGGCGACACCCACCTGGGCGGCGACGACTGGGACCAGCGGATCGTCGACTACCTCACCAAGCAGTTCAAGAACGCCTACGGCATCGACCTGTCCAAGGACAAGATGGCCACCCAGCGGCTGCGGGAGGCCGCCGAGAAGGCCAAGATCGAACTGTCCGCGGCGACCGAGACCACGATCAATCTGCCGTATCTGAGCGCGTCCGCCGACGGGCCCCTGCACCTGGACGAGAAGCTCACCCGCTCGCAGTTCGAACAGCTCACCGCCGATCTTCTGGAACGGTGCAAGACGCCGTTCCACAACGCGGTGAAGGACGCCGGGATCAAGGTCTCCGACATCAACCATGTGATCCTGGTCGGCGGCTCGACCCGGATGCCCGCGGTGACCGAGCTGGTCAAGGAGCTGACCGGCAAGGATCCGCACAAGGGCGTCAACCCGGACGAGGTCGTCGCGGTCGGCGCCGCCCTCCAGGCCGGTGTCCTCAAGGGCGAGGTCAAGGACGTCCTCCTGCTGGACGTCACCCCGCTGTCCCTGGGCATCGAGACCAAGGGCGGCATCATGACCAAGCTGCTCGAACGCAACACCACGATCCCGACCAAGCGCTCCGAGATCTTCACGACGGCCGAGGACAACCAGCCGTCCGTGCAGATCCAGGTCTACCAGGGCGAGCGCGAGATCGCGGCGTACAACAAGAAGCTCGGGATGTTCGAGCTGACCGGTCTGCCGCCGGCCCCCCGCGGGGTCCCGCAGATCGAGGTCTCCTTCGACATCGACGCCAACGGCATCATGCACGTGACCGCGAAGGACCTGGGCACGGGCAAGGAGCAGAAGATGACCGTCACCGGCGGCTCCTCGCTGCCGAAGGACGA
>Ga0207426_1001761_pt1 | contig 16397 bp, 14 predicted proteins | sample AraplaMF_Cvi_mMS_FD_184265 | JGI IMG/M metagenome (GOLD analysis project Ga0207426, IMG submission 184265) | Arabidopsis root microbial communities from the University of North Carolina, USA - plate scrape MF_Cvi_mMS (SPAdes) (version 2) | ecosystem: Host-associated > Plants > Roots > Endosphere... | reverse complement strand
CCCATTCCCGCTAGTGACCTTCACGCGCGGCTCATGTAAAAGTCGTTCACATGAGCTGGCGCAAGGAGCAGCGCCGCGCCGAGCGCGGCTATCACCACGGCAATCTGAAGGAAGCCCTGTTGCAGGCCGCCCTCGGTTTGATCGCCGAGAAGGGCGCGGCCGGCTTCACCTTCGCCGATGCCGCGCGCATGGCCGGCGTCAGTGCCGCCGCGCCGTACCGGCACTTTCGCGATCGCGACGAGCTGTTGTCCTCGATTGCCCAGCGCGGTTTCGAGCAGTTCGAATCCCGTCTCAGCGCCGCCTGGGACGATGGCCGCCCTGACACCGTCACGGCGTTCGAGCGCGTCGGCAGGGCCTATCTCGCCTTCGCCCGCGAGGAACCGGCTTTCTACAACGCGATGTTCGAATCCGGTCTGCCGGTCGATGCCAATCCGGCGCTCCAGGCCGCGAGCGAACGCGCTTTCAACGTCATTCGCGCCGCCGCCGAGCGGCTTGCCGCGCTTTCACCGCCGGGCACGCCGCGGCCGCCGGCGATGATGATGGCGCTGCACATCTGGTCGATGGCGCATGGCGTCGCCTCGCTGTTCTCGCGCGGCGATGCCGCACGTCGAAAACTGCCGATGTCGCCGGACGAGCTGCTCGAGGCAGAGGTGCTGATCTATCTGCGCGGCCTCGGCTTCCCGACCGATCGCCGCCCGGCCGCCAAGAGCGCCGAGCCGCCGCCGGTGCCACCGGAGGCATCCTCCGGTTCGGGCGTGCCGCCCGGCGGCGCTCCAGGTGGTCCCTGGGGCAAGCCGAAATAATATTGCGCAAATAATTCCGGAGGCGTGTCAGGCGGCCAGCTTGACAAAATCGCGGGATGGTTTAGCTATGTAAATGTTATTTACATTCACAACGGCGCTTGCCGTGATGGAGATGGGAAATGGCCTACACCGCTGACGTCAATCGCTGGCGCGGCCCCTCGGACCAGCAGCAACAGTACGAGCGTCCTCACATGCTCGACACGCCCTGGCATCCCGGCTGGATCGCCGTGACCATTCTCGGCTTCATCATCTGGTGGCCGATTGGACTTGCCCTTCTCTTTTTCACACTCGGGAGCAGAAGAATGTCGTGCTGGAGCAACTCTGACCGCTGGCAGAACAAGATGGAGCGGATGCAGTACAAAATGGACCGCATGCGCGGCCGCATGGAGCGCCGTGGCTTCGGCGGCTTCGGCTTCGGCGCGCCGTCTTCCGGCAACCGCGCCTTCGACGAATATCGCAGTGAGACGCTGCGCCGGCTCGAGGAAGAGCAGGTCGAGTTCAGGAACTTCCTCGACCGTCTGCGTCACGCCAAGGACAAGGAAGAGTTCGACCAGTTCATGGCGCAGCACAAGACGCGTCCGACCCCGCCGCCGAACGACCAGCCGCAAGGCTGATCTGGAGGCCAGATCTCAAAGCCTTCAGGCGCATGCCCCCAAAGTCCTGATGGCCCCGAGCCGCCCGTCTGCGCAACCCGCAGGCGGGCGGTTTGGTTTTGGGGCGCCTTACCTCGCCCCGCTTGCGGGGAGAGGTCGGATCGCATCGCAGATGTGATCCGGGTGAGGGGGTACAGATCTCGCGATGGATCTCACCTGTGGAGAGAGGCCCCTCATCCCGCGGCGTCGTTCACGGCCATGCGCAGGCGCCTTGAACCTGAACCGCGCGAGGCCGACCAAATCATGGTCGCGCCTCGCTCAGCGCACCGTGACGAGCTGCGCGCGGACCGATGTCAGGAAGTGCTCGTAGGCGTGGTCGACGATCTCGTTGAGGGATCGCGTGCGCGCGAACATCGCGCGCGCTTCGGCGAGAAACTCCTCGCGGGTCGGAATCTTCGGCAGATGCAGATGCGTCAGCGCATCGACGCTGTCATGGGCGCGATTGAGGATGTCGTGCAGTGTCGGCAGGTGCAGCTGGCCCGGATCGGCCCGGTGCAGCGCCGATGAGATCGCATGCGCCAGCGCGTGGGCGTCGAACCGCCCGGCCAACTGGCGGGCGGCGCGATTGATGACGCGCGCGCCGAGCGGTTGCTCGTTGCGCAGCACCATCTCGGGCGGCGACTTCATGCTCCAGACCACGCCGCACCAGGACAGGATCGTCAGCACGTAAAAGGTCACGTCGACCTCCCACCAGCGAAAGCCCTGCCGCACGCTGCTCTGATAGGCGTGGTGATTGTTGTGCCAGCCTTCACCGAGCGTGAACAATGCCAGCAGCCAGTTGTTGCGGGAATCATCGCCCGTCACGTAGCGCTTGCGTCCGTGCACATGGGCCAGCGAGTTGATGCAGAAGGTCGCGTGATAGACCAGCACCGTGCTCCAGAGGAAGCCGACCACCAGGCCTGACCATCCTGCGACCGCGAAGCAGAGCCCTGCAAGCACGAAAGCCGGCAGCAGCTCGAGCCGGTGCAGCCACATCAGTTCCGGATAAACCGCGAGATCACCGACTTTCACGAGGTCGGTCGTGTCGTGCTCCCGGTAGAAGATCCAGCCGAGATGGCTGTACAGGAAGCCGCGATGCCGCGGCGAGTGCGTGTCGTGCTCGGTGTCGGAATGCAGATGATGATGCCGGTGCTTGGCCGCCCACCATAATACGCTCTTCTGCGCGCTGCTTTGCGCAATGAAGGCGAGGGCGAACTGAAACACCCGGCTGGTCGCATAAGCCCGGTGCGAGAAATAGCGGTGGTAGCCCGCCGTGACGCCGAACATGCGCAAGACGTAGAGTGAGGCGCAGATTGCCAGGGCCTGCCAGGTGACGCCCGACCAGATCGCCGCGAAGCAGCCGAGATGGACCAGCACGAAAGGAATCGCGGAGGGATACATGATGTCGTCGTGCTGGTCGTCGGCGGGCGCGTTGGGCGACATGTTGTGAAGTGACCTTGGGTGAGGGAATCCGGCTGCCGGGTACGACAAACCCGCGGATGGCGGACCACCGCGGGTCTTGCACGTGAGGCTCGACGTACGTTCCGGCCAAATCAGCGTCGGCCGAAAATTCGACGGACTATATGGTCGCGGATGGCTGGCATGCAAGCTCGTAGCCGCACGGGGGCTGCGACATGTTGTTTGCTGCGACGTGGCGCGCGGGTGGACCAGGCCCTATATTCGCCGCGTGAGAAGGACGTACCGAGACACCGGAGGCGGCGATGACGGCAGCCAAGACCGCGAGCAGCGACAGCCTCTGGCAGGAGATTCGCGACGAGGCGCAGCGCGCCGCCGCCGCTGATCCCGTCTTCGGCAAGGCGCTTGCTGACGCAATCCTCGCCCACGGCGATTTCGGCGCTGCGCTGGCCGACCTGATCGGACGCAGGCTTGGCGGCGGCGTGGCAGAGCAAGCGCGCTTCGCCGCCTTTTCCAGCGACGCCTTTCGCGCGGCGCCCGGTCTGATCGAGACCGCCGCGCGTGATTTGCAGGCCATCGTGCGCAATGATCCCGCCATCACCGGTCTGTTGGCGCCGTTGCTGCATTTCAAGGGTTATGTTGCACTGCAGGCGTGGCGCGTCTCGAACTGGCTCTGGCATCACGGCCATCGCGATGCGGCGCTGCTGTTTCAGAACGAAGCGTCGAACGTGCTGCAGGTGAGCATCCATCCGGCTGCCGCTATCGGATCATCGGTCTATCTCGACCACGCGACCGGCATCGTGATCGGCGCCAATGTCGTGATCGGCGACGAGGTCACGATCCTCCAGAACGTCAGCATCGGGCGGAGCTACGAGTTGCCGGCATGCTCGCCGCGCATTGGCAGCAATGTCTATATCGGTGCCGGCGCGAGCATCCTCGGTGATATCGGCATCGGTGATTTCGCCAAGGTCGGCGCCGGCACGGTGATCATAAGCGACGTGCCCGCCGGCTGCACCGCGGTCGGCAATCCGGCGCGGCTGACCAACTGCCCCGAGCCGGCCTCGGCAGCCTGAACCGTACACCTGTTGGAGATCTACAAATGAAGACGGCAATCGTGATCGGCGTCGGTCCGGACCGCGGGCTCGGCGCCCGGCTCTGCAAACGCTTTGCAGCCGACGGGCTCAGGGTGATCGTCGCGGGCCGCACGCTGTCCGCATTGCAGGCCGTCGCCGGCGATATTGAAAAGTCGGGCGGCTCAGCCGTGCCTTTCGTCGCCGATGCGACCAGCGAGAGCGACGTCGTGGCGCTGTTCGATGCCGCCGGCGACAATCTCGATCTCGCCATCTACAACGCCGGCAATAACACGCCCGGCAAAATCATCGACATGGACGCCGATTATTTCGAGCAGGCCTGGCGCGTGGTCTGCTTCGGCGGCTTCCTGTTCGGCCGCGAGGCGGTGCGCCGCATGGCGCCGAAGAAGGCCGGCACGCTGCTCTTCACCGGCGCCAGCGCCTCGCTGCGCGGACGCTCCGGCTACGGCGCCTTCAACTCGTCCAAGGCAGGCCTGCGCACGCTGGCACAGGCCATGGCCAAGGAATATGCGCCCGAAGGCATTCACGTCGGCCACGTCGTGGTCGACGGCGCGGTCGCCGGCGACAAGATCTTTACGCGCTTTCCCGATGCGGCAAGCCGCGAGGGCAGCCTGATCGACATCGAAGGCATCGTCGACGGCTTCGCCTTCCTCTACCGCCAGCCCGAGCGTGCCTGGTCGTTCGAGCTCGACGTGCGGACGTCGAAGGAGAAGTGGTGAAGCAGGGGGAGGGAACCGACCTTGGTCGGGGTCAACAGCCTTGCCCTCCGGTATCGCCACGCGACATCCTGCCTCGTTTCCCGCGCCCCCAAAGTCGCCCCATCCCAATGCGCTGCCTGTCTTTCCGGCAGCCAAATTCACCCGTGGTAACCGTACGTTAACCATCGGCGGGCTCTGGTAATTCCGGACAATCGCGCCCGGAGCCGCGTTCGAGGCCCATAGTTTTGACATCTTGGCAGGGAATGCAGGCGGCGGCTTTGGACGAGCCCCTGCACCCCAGAAAGACAAGGCTTTGAGCGAGCTTGCCGGCCGCGCCGGTTCGAGCGCGGCAGTTGGGGAACCGGCAGCCATTAGCTGTCACGGACGTCAGGTAACGATCGCCTTGAGAGGATACTGCTTATGAATCCGGCCGACGTGGCTCAGTCAGCCCTTCCGGTTGCCGCTTCCGCGGACGTGTCGCTGATCGCGCTGTTCTGGCAGGCTCACTGGATCGTGAAAGGCGTGATGCTCGGACTTTTGTCCTGCTCGGTCTGGGTCTGGGCGATCGCGATCGACAAGATCTTCCTGTTTTCCCGCACCCGCCGCTCGATGGACCGGTTCGAGCAGGCGTTCTGGTCAGGCGAGTCGATCGAGGAACTGTATCGCACCCTCTCGGCGAAGCCGACGCATTCCATGGCCGCCTGTTTCGTGGCGGCGATGCGCGAGTGGAAGCGATCCTTCGAGAGCCACGCCCGTTCGGTCGCCGGTCTCCAGATGCGCATCGACAAGGTCATGAACGTCTCGATCGCGCGCGAGGTCGAGCGCCTGGAACGCCGCCTGCTGGTGCTGGCCACCGTCGGCTCCGCCGGCCCCTTCGTCGGCCTGTTCGGCACGGTCTGGGGCATCATGTCGAGCTTCCAGTCGATCGCGGCGTCGAAAAATACCTCCCTGGCGGTGGTCGCCCCGGGTATCGCGGAAGCGCTGTTTGCGACCGCGGTCGGCCTTATCGCCGCCATTCCTGCCACTATTTTCTACAATAAGTTCACGTCCGAGGTGAACCGGCAGGCCCAGCGGCTGGAAGGTTTCGCCGATGAATTTTCAGCCATCCTGTCGCGTCAGATCGACGAGCGGGGCTGACGGGCGCGATGTATAGTGTGAAGGGCAATTTGGGCACCAGACGATGGGCATGAACGTCGCGAGTTCGTCCGGAGGCGGCGGCCGCCGTGGCCGGCGCAAGCCGGTCGTGGCCGAGATCAACGTCACGCCGATGGTCGACGTGATGCTGGTGCTGCTCATCATCTTCATGGTGTCGGCGCCGATGCTGACGGTCGGGGTGCCGCTCGACCTGCCGCAGACCCAGGCCAAGAGCCTCGAGAACAACGACCAGAAGCCGCTCCAGATGTCGGTCGACATCAGCGGCAAGGTCTTCATCAACGACGTCGAGGTCGCGCTCACCGACCTGGTGCCGAAGCTCAAGGCGATCACCGACGCCCGCGGCGGCCTCGAGGAGCGCATCTATCTGCGCGCCGACAAGAAGGCGGATTACGGCACGGTCGCCAAGGTCATGGGACTGTTGTCCGGAGCCGGCTTCAAGAAGCTCGCACTCGTCACCGAAGCGGATCAGGGGTCCTAGGCCGGTGAAGGTGAAGGTCGACAAGACACTCGTTGCGTCGATTACCCTCCACGTCCTCGTGCTTGGATGGGGGCTGGTTACCTTTAGCAGCAAGGCCTACATCGCGCCGGAGGAGTCGCTGCCGGTCGACATCATCTCCACCGACCAGCTCGCGCAGATGATGTCGGGACAGAAGACCGGCGACAAGAAGCAGCCGAAGCCCAAGGTCGAGAAGATCGCGGAAGCCAAGCCCGAGGAAGATTCCGTCGGCAAGGTCACCGAGAAGAAAGAGCTGATCAAGACCAACTCGCAGCCGGAGCCGCCGCCGAAGCCCGTCGAGAAGCCGGTCGAGAAGAAGCCCGAGCCGCCCAAGCCGGTCGCCGAGGCCAAGCCCAAAGAAGAGCCGAAGCCGCAGGAAAAGAAGCCTGATCCGGCCAAGGAAGATCCGCTCGCCGAGCTCATGAAGAAACAGGAGACCAAGAAGCCGCCGCCGAAGCCGGTCGAGCAGAAGGTCGCGGCGGTGCAGCCGCAGCAGCAACCGAAGCCGAAGGAGCGCAGCTTCGATCCCGCGCAGATCCAGCGCGATCTCGACAAGCGCGCCGCGACCCGGCACGAGCAGACCGGCTCGGCGCTGAATGCGTCGGCCTCGCTGGGCTCGACGACCGGGACCGCCGCCAACAATGTCGCGACATGGCAAGGCGCGTTCCAGGGCGCGGTCAAGCGCTGCTTCACGCCCACCTATAACGGGCAGGACGCCAATCTTTATGAAGCCGACATCGACATTCCCATGAAGATCGACGGATCGCTGGCGTCGGAGCCCGTCATCGTCGCGGTGCGGGGGCCGTCGCGGTCGATCGCCCAGGCGGTGGCCGAGAGCGCCAAGCGTGCCATCGTGCAGTGTCAGGTTTATTCGTTCCTGCCCAAGCAGCAATACGACAACTGGAAGCTCATTCCGATGACTTTCGGTCTCAAAGACATGTTGTGACATCCGGACAAAAGAATTTTGCGATGAATGACGTTCGATCGATGAACCGCCGCCGCTTCATGACCCTGACCGGGTCGACGCTCGCGATGCTCGGGGGCGGACAAGCCTTTGCCCAGGGCCGCATTCGCATCGACCCCACCGAGTTTCGTCCGATCCCGATCGCGATCTCCAACTTCGTGCCGGGCTCGCCGGCCGACGGCGACGTCAGCAACGGCGTCACCCAGGTCATCACCAACAATCTGAAGCGCTCGGGTCTCTTTGCCCCGATTGATCAAGCTGCCTTCATCGAGCGCATCAGCAACATCGATGTCGCGCCGCAATTCCAGAACTGGAAGACGCTCAACGCCCAGGCGCTGGTCACCGGCCGCATGACCCGGCAGCAGGACGGCCGGCTCAAAGCCGAATTCCGCCTGTGGGACGTGGTCACCGGCCAGCAGCTCACCGGCCAGCAATACTTCACCTCGCCGGAATATTGGCGCCGCATCGCCCACATCATCTCCGACCAGATCTATGAGCAGATGACCGGCGAAAAGGGCTATTTCGACAGCCGCGTCGTGTTCGTCGACGAGACCGGGCCGAAGGAACGCCGCGTCAAGCGGCTCGCGATGATGGACCAGGACGGCGCCAATGTGCGCTACCTGACCCGTGGCTCCGACCTCGTGCTGACGCCGCGCTTCTCGCCGAACTCGCAAGAAATCACCTACATGGAGTTCGGCCAGGGCGATCCGAAGGTCTATCTCTTCAACATCGAGACCGGCCAGCGCGAGATCGTCGGCAACTTCCCCGGCATGACCTTCGCGCCGCGCTTCTCGCCGGACGGCCAGCGCGTCATCATGAGTCTGCAGCAGGGCGGCAATTCCAATCTGTTCGTGATGGATCTGCGCTCGCGCTCGACCACGCGCCTCACCGACACGCCGGCGATCGACACCTCGCCGTCCTATTCGCCCGACGGCACCCGCATCTGCTTCGAGTCCGATCGCGGCGGTCGGTCGCAGATTTATGTGATGGGGGCAGGCGGCGGACAGGCGCAGCGCATCTCCTTTTCCAAGGACGACACCAACGCCAGCTATTCGACGCCGGTGTGGTCTCCGAAGGGTGATTACATCGCCTTCACCCGCCAGGGCGGGGGGCAGTTCTCGATCGGCGTCATGAAGCCCGATGGCTCAGGCGAGCGCATCCTCACCTCGGGCTATCACAACGAGGGCCCGACCTTCTCGCCGAACGGCCGCGTGCTGATGTTCTTCCGCGATCCCGGCGGCAATGGCGGGCCGTCGCTGTTCTCCGTCGACATCTCCGGCCGCAACGAGCTCAAGGTGCCGACGCCGGGCTTCGCGTCCGACCCGGCCTGGTCGCCGCTGCTGTCGGCAACACCTGGTCAGTAGACATCAGCGCAGTGAAATCGGGGCTAAGACATCGCGCGTTCATACGCGCGATGTTTTCGAAAAAGCGCGCCGATTTTTTCGTGTTCCCTGGGCAACGCAATCTTTCCTTCACCTTGCGCCCGGCAAGGCTTGCCCAGTTGCTTGATATTTCAGCAGAAATGGGTTCGTTATAGCCGAAAAACAACTCGACTTTAACGATGTTCCCTCAGAAAGGCTTCATCTGGTCTGGGTAAAAGTACGCTCCAAACAGGACGCGTAAGTAACAGCCAATGCAACTGGCCGACCAGAAGCAGAGTGATCGAGACGAGCTGGAGCCCATACTCTACGCCGCGCTCATCAACTCTATGGTGCAGAATTTCTGGGCGATCTTCCTCGGCTCGGCCTCCGCGGCCGTGGCCGCGGTGATGACTGCGCTGAAGACCGGCGACGTCTGGCAGTGGCCGATCGCATTCGCGCTCATCGCCATCGGCACCGGGCGCGCGTTCCAGATGCGGCGCTATGAAAATCGTCCGCACGGACTGTCGTTCGAAGAGGCAAAGCATCTCGAGCCGCGCTACTGGATCGGCGCGCTGCTCTACGCCGCCGTGCTGGGCGTATGGGCCTTCGTCGTCATCTACAACAACAACGATGCCGTTGCCGACATGCTCTGTGTCGCGATCGGCATCGGCTATGCCGCCGGCGGCGCGGCCCGCAATTACGGCCAGCCCCGTTTGATCCAGTGGCACGTCGCGCTGGCCTGTTTCCCGATGTCGCTCGCGCTGGTGCTGCACGGCGGCTTCTACCATGTCGGGCTCGCCATCCTGCTCGTGCTGTTCTTCGTCGGCATGAAGAACATCAACCTCAGCCTGCACGCGATCTTCGTCAAGGCGCTGACCTCGAGCTTCCGCGAATCCGCGCTGGCAAGCCAGTTCGACACCGCGCTGAACAACATGCCGCACGGATTGTGCATGTTCCGCGCCGACGGACGTCTTGCCGTCATGAACCACCGCTTCGGCGAACTGATGGCGTTGCCCGAGGGATTGGTCAAGCGCGGCGCCACCGCCGCCGACATCGTGTCGGCTTGTGTTGCCGCGGGCACCATTTCCGCCGAGAGCGGCAATCAGGTCATGCTCGAGATCGAGCACGCGCGGATCTGCGAGATCCTCACCGGCGATCCGGATTCGGGGCGCGGCCGCACGCTGGCCTGGACATTCCAGCCGATGGCGCGCGGTGGCACCGTGCTGCTGCTGGAAGACATCACCGAGCGCACCAACGCCGAAGCGCGCATCAGCCATCTTGCCCGCTACGACGAGCTCACCGCGCTGCCGAACCGCGTCAGCTTCCGCGACGAGATCGAGCGGCAGCTCGCCCTTTCGCACAATTCCGGACGCATTTCCGCGCTGCTGTTCGTCGACCTCGACCAGTTCAAGCAGGTCAACGACACGCTGGGTCATCCCTGCGGCGACCAGCTGCTGTGCGCGGTCGCCAACCGCATGCGCGAAATGCTGCGGCCTGAGGACTTCGTTGCCCGCTTCGGTGGTGACGAGTTCGTCGTGTTCCAGCAGAATATCAACACCCCCGAAGATGCTGCAGGCCTCGCGCGCCGGATCGTCGAGCGGCTGAGCGAACGCTATCGTATCGACAATCATCTGGTCGAGATCGGCGCCAGCGTCGGTATCGCGCTGACCACGCCGGAAGGCGACGTCAGCGCCGACACGCTGCTCAAGAACGCCGACATGGCGCTCTACCGCGCCAAGGCCGACGGCCGCGGCACGTTCTGCTTCTTCCGCGACGAGATGGCGGCGACCGTCGAGGCCCGCCGCATCCTCGAGCTCGACCTGCGCAAGGCGCTGGCGAATGAGGAGTTCGAGCTGTTCTACCAGCCGCTAGTCAACCTGAAGTCCGGCAAGATCACCACCTGCGAGGCGCTGCTGCGCTGGAATCATCCGGTGCGCGGCACCGTCTCGCCGGTCGACATCATCCCGGTCGCCGAGGACATGGGCCTGATCGTCGATCTCGGCCGCTGGATCCTGCGCCGCGCCTGCATGGAGTGTATGAAGTGGCCGGAGGGCGTCAGCGTTGCCGTCAACTTCTCGCCGCAGCAATTCCACCAGCGCGACGTGCTGAGCGAGATCCGCTATGCGCTCGAAGTCTCGGGACTGCCGGCACACCGGCTCGACATTGAGATCACCGAATCTTCGCTGCTGCGGAACACGCAATTGACCCACGACATCCTCTCGCAGCTGCACGCGCTCGGCGTGCGCATCTCTCTGGACGATTTCGGCACCGGCTATTCGAGCCTCAGCTACCTGCACAATTTCCCGATGCAGAAGGTCAAGATCGACCGCTCCTTCCTCGAGGGCATCGACAGCGACCGGCCGCTCACGCTGCTGCGCGGCGTCGCCCGCCTGTCGGCGGACCTCGGCATGTCCGTCGTGGTCGAGGGCATCGAGACCAACGAGCAGCTCGAGCTGATCAGCGCCGACGGAACCGTCTCGGAGGCGCAGGGCTATCTGTTCAGCCGTCCGGTGCCCGCCGTGCGGATACGCCAACTGCTCAACGCCTCGCATGGGCGGCGCAGCGAGAACCTGCTCCAGATCGTCGGCTCGCGCTCCTTCGGCTGACGACGCCTTCCGTCATATTGCGTCATGTCTGTCTGTTGCCGAGGCACCGTAGTCCTACGGTGGATTAACCGTATCCTGTCGATTGCTTTGCATCATTGTTAAGGAGGTGTTAATAAATGATCACGCGCGCGCAAGTTGTCTGATCGGGTTTACCCGAGGCTGGCGCGATGTTGTGGTGGGTAAGGAGTTCGGATGCAGTCCTCGGCCAGATCTGTCATTTCGGCTGTTGGACGAGGGGCCGAGCTCCTGACCGACGTCGATTATCACCTCGCGGAGACCGCGGCGGAGAAGGAGGAAATCTACAACCTCCGCTACCGTGCCTATCTGCGTGAGGGCGCCGTCAAGGAATCCGCCGAGGCCCGCGTCACCGACCGTTACGACGAATTGCCGAACGCCTGGACCTTCGGCGTCTATCTCCGTGGCCAGCTCTGCAGCTCGGTGCGCATCAGCGTGCTGACCTCCGAATGGCGCCAATCCACTTCGGCCGACGTCTTTTCCGACGTCCTGTTGCCGCGGCTCGATCGCGGCGAGGTCATGATCGATCCGACCCGCTTCGTCGCCGATCCCGACCAGATCAAGCGCGTGCCGGAATTGCCCTATCTCACGACCCGGCTCGCCTACATGGCCTGCGAACATTTCAACGCCGATCTCGGCCTCGCCATCGTGCGTACCGAGCATCAGGCTTTCTACCGCCGGGTGTTCCTGCATGAGACCATCGCCGAGCCCCGGCTGGTTCCGGGCCTCACCAAGGCCTTCGGGCTGATGGCTGCGGATTTCCCGACCTTCCGCAAGAAGGTGTTCGAGCGCTACCCGATCATGCGCTCGACCGCGTTCGAGCGGCGGATGCTGTTCGGGCGCGGCGGCCAGCGTCAGGTCCCGCAGCGGCCGGTGCTGGTGGCGGACACCGCCCCCGTCGCGCCTGAGTCTGCGGTCGCCTCGTAACACTGCGCTGCCGGGCTTAAAATTCCAGCAAAAACCAGCGTTTTTGCTTTGCAACGCCGCTTGCCTTCACCCTCGCGCCACATTTACAACCCATTAACCATAGCGGGTGCTTTTCGCTGGTTGGGGGCATTTGACCGGCTGAGGCAAGGTTCCGTCAAGGTTGACGGAACGTTCGCTTAACCAACCCCCTGTAGACCGGACAGCAGTGGACGAACGTGAGCGTGGAGGCTCCGGAATGAAATATCCTATGCGTATCCTCCAGGGATTGAAGCTGGCTGCGGTGGTCGCCATCGCGCTGTCGATGGGCGCCTGCGCGAAGCAGAACGCCGGCCTGGATGCCAATGCGAGCTCGGCTACGCCGGGCAGCCAGCAGGATTTCGTGGTGAACGTGGGCGACCGCGTGTTCTTCGAGAGCGACCAGACCGATCTGACCCCGCAGGCGATCGTGACGCTGGAGAAGCAGGCGCAGTGGCTGCAGACCTATCCGCGCTACTCCTTCACCATCGAAGGTCACGCCGACGAGCGCGGCACCCGCGAATACAACATCGCGCTCGGCGCCCGTCGCGCCCAGTCGGTCCGGTCGTTCCTCGCCTCGCGCGGCATCGACGCGAACCGCATGCGCACGATCTCCTACGGCAAGGAGCGGCCTGTCGCGGTCTGTAACGATATTTCCTGCTGGTCGCAGAACCGTCGCGCCGTGACCGTGCTGAACGCGAGCTCCTGACGCTTCAGTCAGCCGCCGTTCATCTTTGCAAACCGATTATGCCGGCGCCCTCTCGGGCGCCGGTTTCGTTTCAGCTATCTGTGACAGAAACCCCGTGGTGCGGGTCACAGTTTTGGCGTAGTCCCTTCTTCATTGTGTGGCGCGGAAAATGATCCGCCGCGCGACGCGCCGCTTTCGTCGTCAGGGCAAGATGTCATCCAGATCCAAGGCAATTACCGGCACCGTGGCGATCGCCGCGCTGCTTTCTTTGTGCTCGCCCGTGTTCGCGCAGCAGGACGATGACCCGGAGATGCGGATCGAGCGGCTGGAGAACCAGCTGCGCCAGCTCACCGGCCAGAATGAAGAGCTGCAATATCGCAACCGCCAGCTCGAGGACCGCCTGCGGGCACTCGAGGGCGGCGCGCAGGCCGCGCCTGGGCAGGTGCCGGTGCAGCCATCCGTCTCAGCCGCCCCGCCGCCGGCGCAGGTCGCGCCGCCGTACCGCCAGCAGCAGCAGGCGGCCCAGCCGAATTACGAGCAGCCGCAAGGTGCGGCGCCCGCGCCGATCGTGCAGGAGCAGCCGGGCCCCGGCGCGCCCGGTTCACGCCGCCGCGGCGATGCGTTCGATCCGAGCCAGAGCCCCAATGCCCCCGGCGCACCGCGCGCGCTCGGCGGCGGCCAGCAGCCGATGTCGGCCGGCAATCAGGCCGGCGCGCCCGGCGGCCGCGGCTATGGCGAGCCGCTCGATCTCTCCAACAACGGCCCGCGCTATCAGCAGCAGGCCGCGCCGTCCGCGGCCCAGCCCGGCTACCCGCCGGCCCAGCAAGGCTATCCGCAGGCCCAGCAGGGCTACCCGGCGCAGTCCGGTGGCGCCGGCCTGACGACACTGCCGCCCTCGGCCACGCCGCGCGATGAGTTCGATCTCGGCATCGGCTACATGCAGCGCAAGGACTACGCGCTCGCCGAGCAGACCATGAAGAATTTTGCGCAGAAATATCCGAGCGACCCGCTGCTCGGCGATGCGCAATACTGGCTCGGCGAAAGCTATTTCCAGCGCCAGCAATATCGCGACTCCGCGGAAGCCTTCCTTGCCGTCACCACCAAATACGACAAGTCAGCCAAGGCGCCCGATGCCCTGCTGCGGCTCGGACAGTCGCTCGCCGCGCTGAAGGAGAAGGAGGCCGCCTGCGCCGCCTTCGGCGAAATCGGCCGCAAATATCCGCGCGCGTCCGCCGGCGTCAAAGCTGCGGTCGATCGCGAGCAGAAGCGGGTCAAGTGTTAGGGCATGATCTCCGGACCCGAAGGGCCACGTTAGCGCAAAGTGTGTAGCGTTTTTCCGGAGAGATCATGCCCAAACATAGAACAGCGCTTGGCGTGCAGCGCCAGGCGCTGACAAGGCGGACCGCGTTGCGCTAAACAGTCGGTCGATCCGCGGACGATTGCAGCGTCATGTCAGACGACAATTCACCGATCTCGGCACGCGTGGCGAAGCAGCTCTTCGCCGCCTTCCGGAACGCGCCGGCGCTGGTGCTCGCAGTGTCCGGCGGCCCCGACTCGGTCGCGCTGATGTGGCTCGCCGCCCGCTGGCAGCGCAGCCTTGCGCGCGGCCCGCAACTCACCATCGTCACCGTCGATCACGGCCTGCGCGCTGATGCGGCGCGCGAGGCGCGCGAGGTCAAGCGTCTCGCCACCGGGCTTGGCCTGACGCACCGGACGGTGCGATGGCGCGGCGCCAAGCCGAAAACGGGATTGCCTGCGGCTGCGCGCGAAGCCCGCTACCGCCTGCTCGCGGAGGCCGCGCGAAAAGCCGGCGCGAGCCATGTGCTGACCGCGCACACCCGCGACGACCAGGCCGAGACCCTGCTGATGCGCATGCTCCGTGGCAGCGGGCTCGCGGGCCTGTCGGCAATGGCCAGCCTGACGGCGCGCGACGGCATCGTGCTCGCGCGCCCATTGCTCGACGTGCCGAAATCGCAGTTGGTCGCGACCTTGAAGCGGGCGAAGATCTCGTTCGCCGACGACCCCACCAACCGCGACACGGCGTTCACCCGGCCGCGGCTGCGCGCGCTGCTGCCGCAACTCGCGGCCGAGGGCGGCGACAGCAGGAGCCTGGCGCGGCTCGCGAGCCGGCTCTCGCGCGCCAATGCGGCGGTCGAGGTGCTGGTCGACGGCGCCGAGCGCTTCCTGCAGCTTCGGGCGCGCGGCGATGCGCCGCAGGCGGCGGGACGGAGCTTTGAGGCGGAGGCTTTTGCCCTGCTTCCGGAGGAGGTCCGGCTGCGGCTGCTGCTGCGGGCCGTCAATTCTCTGGGCCATGAAGGGCCGGCGGAACTCGGCAAGGTCGAGGCTCTGCTCGCCGCGCTCGACCAGGCGATGGCGCCGGGGTCCCGCGCAGCCCCAAATGGCCGTGCGATCCTGAAGCAGACCCTTGCGGGAGCCTTGATCAGTCTGGCCGGGGGGCGTATCCACGTCGCGCCCGCGCCGGCCCGGCGGTCCAAGGCTGGTTCGAAGGCCGGTCCGAGGGCGGAGAAGGGCGGATCATGACACCGGTCGCTTTCGCTGGAAGGCGTCAGCACACCTTAACCAGGCAGGAAAAACCCCGGTTAGGTCGCCATTATTTCAGCGGGAATCGCTCTAAGATGGGATAAATAGTCCCATCTCGTTCCCTTGGCAGCGACCGGGGCGGCACCTAAATTGTATGCGTCTAACGATGAGGATTCCTTGGGGATTTCCTCGTAGAGCCCAAGGATGAGGCCGCGATCCGCGCGACCACGAAGGAAGATCGATGAACGCCAATCTGCGCAATTTCGCCCTCTGGGTCATCATTGTCTTGCTGCTGTTGGCGTTGTTCACGCTCTTCCAGAATCCGGGCCAGCGCGCGTCCTCGCAGGACATCGCCTTCTCGCAGCTCCTGAGCGAAGTTGACCGCGGCAATGTGCGCGACGTCGTGATCCAGGGGCCGGACATCCATGGCACCTTCACCAACGGCTCCAGCTTCCAGACCTATGCGCCGAACGATCCGACGCTGGTGAAGCGCCTCTATGACAGCAAGGTCCAGATCACCGCGAAGCCGCCCGGCGACAACGTGCCGTGGTTCGTCTCCCTGCTGGTCTCCTGGCTGCCCTTCATCGCGCTGATCGGCGTCTGGATATTCCTGTCGCGGCAGATGCAGGGCGGCGCCGGCAAGGCGATGGGCTTCGGCAAGTCGCGCGCCAAGATGCTGACGGAAGCGCACGGCCGCGTCACGTTCGAAGACGTCGCCGGCGTCGACGAGGCCAAGCAGGACCTGCAGGAGATCGTGGAGTTCTTGCGCGACCCCGGCAAATTCCAGCGCCTCGGCGGCCGCATTCCGCGCGGCGTGCTGCTGGTCGGCCCTCCCGGCACCGGTAAGACCCTGATCGCGCGCGCGGTCGCGGGCGAAGCCAACGTGCCGTTCTTCACCATTTCGGGTTCGGACTTCGTCGAAATGTTCGTCGGCGTCGGCGCCAGCCGCGTCCGCGACATGTTCGAGCAGGCCAAGAAGAACGCGCCCT
>Ga0207426_1001757_pt1 | contig 16421 bp, 15 predicted proteins | sample AraplaMF_Cvi_mMS_FD_184265 | JGI IMG/M metagenome (GOLD analysis project Ga0207426, IMG submission 184265) | Arabidopsis root microbial communities from the University of North Carolina, USA - plate scrape MF_Cvi_mMS (SPAdes) (version 2) | ecosystem: Host-associated > Plants > Roots > Endosphere... | reverse complement strand
GCGCTGACCTTGCCGAGTGCCTTCTCGGCTGCTGTCAGGGAGCGTCGGCAGGCTCCGTTCTCGCCCAGTGCGGCCTGGGCGCGGGCTTGGCGCAGGTGGAGCAGGGAGCGGGCGGTGGGATGCTGTGCGCGGGGGATGGCATGGTCGAGAATGGCCACGGCGGTACGTGGGTCTTTGAGCCACAGCATCTGGTAGGCGAGGTCGGACAGAATCCCGGCGCCGAGGTCGCGTTGCCCGGCAGCGTGAGTGTTGCGGAGCGCGGCTCGCCAGAAGCGGCCAGCAGTGGCGTGCTTGCGTTCATCGAAGCGCTGCCAACCGGCGGTCTGGGCGAGCGAGGCCGCCAAGGTATGGAGCCGCTGTCCGACCGGCCGTGTGTAGAGGCCCTTGTCGATCAGGTTGGTGACAGTGGTCAAGTGTGCGTCGAGCACGAGAGTGGCGTGCTGGCGCTGTTCGGTGGCGAGACTGCTGAGCTGGGAGCAGGTGGTCTCCAACCAGGCGACCAGCTCGTCATCAACGCGGTGCCCGGCGAACTCCTGGGCAAGGGACCCGCGTTTCCTGGCAGCCCATGGGTGGACGAGCGCTATGACAGCGCCCCTGGCGCAGATGAGGAAGGAGCGGCGGGCTGGCAAGGACATCAGGGCCTCTCGGAATGAGGGAACGGCGATGTGATCACGACGTCACACCGGGCCGGGGGAACCGGGCCGCGGGATGTCCGCGTGCAGGCGGGCCAGCACTCCCAGCTCACCCGCGACCCGCCGCACCCGCCCGACGCCGGATGTCGCCCACAGCTCATCCAGCCGTGACATCACTGCCGTTGCGGTTTCCTCGTCCCGGGCCGTGATGTCCAGGACCACCAGGCGCGGCTCGGACGCGTGCACATCATCGATACGGTCCACGCCTCACACGACGCTGTTGACGACCGACCGGTTCGCCGGCGATATGCACACCACTCATATGAGTGACCCGTGCAGGGGAAGGGGCTGATAGGCCGGACGCGTTCGGCTAGCGAGGGGCCTCGCGGCTGGCACTCCGGCTACGTCACCCACCTGGTCTGTGCTGCTGACGACGGGCCAGGCGGCAGCAGAACTCGGCTGCTCCATCGCCACCTTCCAAGGGCTCATCCGAGCCGGACTCCTGCCTGGCCTGGGTCCTGGTCGCCCTTGGAGCGGTTGAAGTCGAGGCTGATAGGGCGTCCTTGGTTGGCGGGGAGCCATGCGGCGGAGTGCCTTGCTGGGGCGGTTGGTCATGGCGGTGCCAGCGCGGGCTGCATCAGAACCGGCCGACGAAACACCGGACAGCAACCGTCTCAACCCCTACGAGGCAGCCCCCTGCCGCCGCGCTGCCACCGCCGACCAGAGCCAGCGCCCTGCCGGCCCTCCCGGAAGGACCGCAAGGAGACACCTGGTTCGTCCACACCGCAAACCCGGCCTCCATATGGTCGAACTTCACCCAGCAGGGATGCTCCACCGTCTTCCTCGACGCTGCCATCGGCACGGTGATCCATAGCGACCGCACCCCTGCGCCTGGATCTGAGCACCGCGTCAGCCGGTGAAGTCCTCACCGTCGTCTTCTGCGTGATTTCCGAGTTCTGCGTGATTTCCGAGGGCGTGGAGCGGATCTACATTACCGTCGGCGACTCCTGGCACCGCCAGGCCGACCACTGCCTCTACCTCAAGGATGCCGTCGCTGCCTGGCTCAACGCCCCACCCCTGGCTGGCGCACCGACACCGGCCGCGGACGACCGCATGGCCGGTCACTTCGTCCGCCCGCGCATCCCCGTCGGCCGCTACCAGCGCGAAGGCGGCACGAGCACCACGTGGAGATCGGCTCGGTGGGGGAATGGTTCGACGTCGACGGAGCCGACCCTGCCATCGTCCGGGACGCCTTCGTCCTGCTGTGGAGGCCCTCCGTTCCCTCTGGCTCGAGGCCTGTCGGCGTACGCGTGAACGTGCATAGCCGCGTACGGATGAACGTACAGAGTTCTTGATGTGCTGAGGGCCGCCGTTCGGCACTCTGCTGCTTGTTGTTCGAGGTCGCAGAGAGGGGTGACCCGTGGTCCTGGATCCGGAACGCTGGTTGGAACTGCGGCGCTTTCGCGGACTCGTCGAGTCCGGAGCCATGAGCCTGTCGGAGGTCGCCAAGGAGACCGGACTCAACTGGCGGAGTAAGCAAGTACTTGTCCGCCGAAGGGCCTGTGTCGCCTCCACGCCGGTCGCCGAATGGGCGGTCGCGGGTGAGGGTGATCGACGAGTTCGCTCCGCTGGTCGACTCGATGCTGCGGGCGGAGATCCTGATGAAGGCGGCCGTGATCCACGAGCGGCTCGCAGGCGAGTACGGGTTCACGGCAAACTACCAGCGGACCAAGCTCTATGTTCAGGAAGCCCGCCCGCGGATCGCCGAGGAACTCGGCATTTCGCCGAAGGAACTGGCGGGCATGCACCGCCGCTTCGAGGTGATCCCCGGTGCCCAGGCTCAGGTGGACTGGGGCGATGAGGGCAAGATCCTGGCTCACATGGGCATCGCGAAGGTCTACTCGTTCCACATGACGCTGTCGTACTCTCGCGATCCGTTCTGCTGCTTCACCACAGGCCAGGACCTACAAACCTTCTTCGACTGCCACCGCCGGGCGTTTGCCCATTTCGGCGGGGTGCCGATGACGATCGTTTACGACCGGACCAAGACCGTCGTGCGTCGGCACGTAGCCCCGGGCGAGGCGGTCCCTCTGCACCCGGAGGCGGTCGGCTTCGCAGGCCACTACGACTTCGATATCGACGTGCTGGCCGCCTACCGCCCCACCGGCAAGGGCCGCGTCGAGCGCCAAGTGCTGATCGTCCGCGACCACGTTCTGTCCGGCCGGGCTTTTTCCTCCGTGGAGGAGATGGACGCCGCCTTCGCCGCCTGGGTGCCGCAGCGGCGGGCCCAGATCCACAAGACTCACCGGGAGGTCATCGGCGAGCGGGCGGCCCGCGACCACGCAGCTCTCAAGCCGCTGCCGCCGACCCCGTATCTGGTGGCCGAACGGCATCTGCGGCCGGTTGGGAAGGACTGCCTTGTCGCCTTCGGCGGCAACCTTTACTCAGTGCCCGCCCGCAGGGTCCGCCCCTCGGCAGCTGGTTGAGGTCCGGGTCACGAAGTCGCAGGTCATGCTGCACTCCACCGTCGTGCACGCCAGTGGCGAGACGCTGCTGGCCATACACCCCCGCGCGGTCGGCCGCGGGGGCCGCGTCGTCCAGGAGACCCACTGGGAGGGCCTGCCCACCGGCAAGGGCCGCCGCACCACCACCGGCGATGTCCCACCGCAGCCCCCGTCGCGAACAGCCGCTGGGCGAGGAGGCTGGCCCGCTCCAGGCCCTGCTGAACCGGGCCGCAGCCACCCAGATCGAGGTCGGCCGCCGTCCGCTGTTCTATGACGAGCTGACCGGCACCCGCCCCTTCACCACCCACCCGAGCACGAGGGAAACGCCTTGAGCGAGCTGGTCAGCGCCCGCATCCGCACCACGGCCGGAAAGCTCGGCCTGCCCCACCTGACCGAAACCATCAACGAGTACATCCGGCGGGCCGACGAAGGAAAGATGGGCTACCTCGACTTCCTCGACCTGGTGCTGTCCGAGGAACTTGCCGTCCGCGACGACCGTCGCTTCCGCCAGGGCCTGCGGCTCTCCCGGCTCCCACACCACAAAACGCTCGACGAGTACGACTTCGCCTTCCAGCCCGACCTCGACCCTCGCAAGGTCAAAGACCTGGCCACCCTGTCCTTCGTGGAGGCCAAGGCGAACGCCGCCTTGCTGGGCACGCCCGGGGTCGGCAAGACGCACATCGCCGTCGCCCTCGCAGTCGCCGCCTGCCGGGCCGGGTACTCGATCTACTTCACCAGCCTCGACGACATGGTCCGCAACCTCAAGACCGCCGAAGCCGCAGGTCGACTCCTCAACAAACTCGGTACCTACCTGCGGCCCAGCGTCCTCGTCGTGGATGAGGTCGGCTACCAACCCCTGGAACGAGCAGAAGCGAACCTGGTCTTCCAGGTGATCTCCAAGCGCTACGAAAAGGGCTCGATCATCCTGACTTCGAACAAGACCTTCAGCGAATGGGGACAGGTGTTCGGCGACGAAGTCCTCGCCACCGCCATCCTCGACCGGCTCCTCCACCACTGCGAGGTCATCCCCATCAACGGCCCCAGCTACCGGCTGAAGAACCGCCTGAAGGCGATCGAGCGCGAGACCGACGTGGCCTGACCCGCTCCGGTTGTTCCGTGCTGCGGGCAAGTGCACACTCAACCGCAGGCAGCCGCCCCTAGAGTGGCATCGGGAAGTCCACCGAGCGGCCCGGAGATTTCATGCCTGTGCAGATGAAGCTGTGTGCGATAAACCTCGACTGCCCTGATCCGCTGGCTCTGGCAGCGTTCTATCAGCAGGCCACAGGCCTTGAGCCCCACCCGAAGTCGGACGCCGACTTCGCTGGCCTCAACCGTGAGGACGGACTCTTCATCGGCTTCCAACGGGTCGACGACTACCGAGCTCCGAGCTGGCCTAATCAATCTGTTCCCCAGCAACTTCACATCTGCTTCAAGGTCGAGGACTTGGACCAAGCCGAGGCACGGCTGCTGGAACTGGGCGCCAGCAAGCCGGATCACCAGCCCCATAAGGACAAGTGGCGGGTCCTCATTGATCCGGCGGGTCACCCCTTCTGCCTCGTCACATCCTGACCGGCTGGTCAAATCACCACCATCTCAAGCAGCGAGTCACACCCATCAAGCGCACTGCTTGCTCTGCACGTTCATCCGTCCCTGACTCTGCACATAAGCGAGTACGCCGACAAGGCCGTCATCCTGGACTCTCCCTTCCAGACTGGCGGGGACCTGTGGACTCGCACCATCCCCACGCGCGCCAGTTCGCCGACGGCTACCCCGTCCTGCCCGAAGGACTCCGCGGCCTCCGCCTGGCCTTCGCCGTCTGTATGCCGAAAACCGGCTACGTTCACCCCTCCGGCAGCCGCACCGACTCACCCGGTATCCCTCGCGCCGTCATCCAGCGTGCTGATCACACCGAGGAACGCTCTTACGGCTCGGCCACCACCGGTGGCTTCGATGCCGCAGACGCCCCGCTGGAGGGATCCCGCCGTCGTCCACCAGCGGCTCGTCGAAACCGGCCGCATCCACGAAGACGCGCACATCACCCACCTTGAGATCTGCACCTGGCGGCCCCGATAGACGAGGTGATAGCGCTCGAACAGCTTGCTCAGGGATGCGCTGATGGCGAGAACACCGACGCTTGCCCGCTGACGAGGGTGCATTGTCGTTCGGCGTCCGGAGCGGAGGAGAAGGCTCAGGACCGGCAGGGTTCACGCTTCCAGAGCCCTCCAGCGTACGCGCGGCTTCTGGCGGACCTCGCAGCGTAGTTGACCTCGCTATGTCGCAGCGATACGGGTGCGACTGCAGAGCCTGCTCTATACATGAGTACTGCGTGGTAGCAACATGGCAACACGCAGCAGGAGAGCAAGTGGCTCAAACTGCACAGTTGTTGGTCTCAAGTCCCCCTAGTATGACTGTCTGCGTCGAGGCATCACGTGCCTCACCCGCATGGGTAACCCCTGCATGTCGCACCCCTTGGTCGCCTGCTGGCGGCGCGGGGAGATACGGAGTAGCTCGATCGTGCACCTCATCCGCTTCTCCGCATGCGGGTTCCGTTCGCTGACGTATGTGCAGGACATTCCGGTCAGCAGTCCGACGATCCTGGCTGGCCGAAACGACGGGGGTAAGAGCGCGGTCCTGGCTGCTTTGGCGTTCCTGCTCGGTGAGCACCGCCTGACGGATGAGGACCGCACTTACGAGCAGGGCGAGGGAGTCAAGGGTCAGCGCTGCGCGGAGACATGGGTGGAGGGAGTCTTCCGTCTCGATGCCTCTGAGCAGGCTGCGACGGGGCTTGCCGCCGAGGCGCGCATCCGGCGCCGCGCACACGCAGGGGAAGCGGCGCGCTGGGAGTTCTTCGGCCGTCGGCCCGCCGACAGCCGTCTGCACGGCCTGGACCAGTTGCTGAAGAAGGATCTGGCTTCGCTCGTCGACGAGTTTGGTCTTCATCCCGCAGGTGCACTCAAAGACGACCTGTTGGCCGCGCTCACCGCGCATGCCGCGACGGTTCCCCAGGTCGAGCAGTGGCAGCAGCTCCCGAAAGACCTTGAGGCCCGTCTGCCGCGGCTGTTGCCCTTCGGGGGCAAGGACGAGAGCCCGGACGATGCGGTGCGCACCGCATTGAACAGCTGTTATGAGAACCATCTGGAAGACGAGACGCTCCAGGGGAGGGTCCGGGAGATCGAGAAGGAGGTCACTCAGCGGCTGGAGAAGGAAGCGGACTCGCTGTGCCAGCACATCCGCCAGCACTGCGGTGAGTTCGTCGGGGTTGAGGTCCGGCCCGAGGTCTCCTTCCGTGGCGGCTTCAAGCGGGCCCCGCTGGAAGTGTCCCGGGCCGACGGAGAGCCCGTGGACCTGTCCCGGTCAGGCCAGGGCAGTATGCGGCGTATTGCCCTCGCTGTGTGGGAGTGGACAAGCAACCTTCTCGAAAACGGCGAACTGGCTGCAACCGGAGAGCAGCACGAGCAGGAGCCGACCCAGACCATCGTCGTCTACGACGAGCCTGACACTCACCTCGACTACCGCCACCAGCGCACTGTCATGAACATCATCCGCAAGCAGTGCGCCCTGCCTCATGTCAGCGTATTGGTGGCCACGCACTCCATGAATCTCATCGACGGCGTCGACATCGCCGACGTGGTCCACCTCAAACTGAGCGACGGCGGCCGCACCATCGTCGAACGCCTCCAGGACGACACCCACAACGGCGTCGACGTCCACCTCGCCCAGATCGCCGCAGCGGTGGGGCTGCGCAACTCCGTCCTGCTCCACGAACGCTGCTTCCTGGCCGTCGAAGGACCCACAGAACAGCAGAGCGTCCCCCTGCTCTTCCGTCTCTCCCAGGGCCTGTCGTTGCAGGCCGCCGGTATTGCCCTGTGGGCCTGCGGCAACAACGAAGGCGCCCTGCACCTGGCCGGCTATCTCGTCAAGCATCACCGCACGGTGATGCTCATGGTCGACGCCGACAGCCGCAACAACAAGCACTTCAAGACGGAAAAGCTCATCAAAGCCGGTCTCGACCTAGCAACCCAGGTCTCCTATGTCGGCGAGACCGACGACCTCAACGAACTTGAAGAACTCTTCACCGACGAACAGTGGGCCGCTGCTGCCAATGTCCACTGGCCCCGTCCGCAAGGTCAGCACTGGACCAGCGGCGACTTCACAGCACACCGTGGCGGAAAATTCAGCAGCGGCATCCTCGGCATGATCAAGCAGCAGGCCCAGGACAACAGCCCGAACGGCAAGACCGACATGGTCTACGGTCTGGTCACGACCCTGACCACCCGAGAGGACGTTCCGCGCCAACTGCGGGAGACCTTCACTGCGATCCAGGAGCTTGCTTCCTGACCCGGCTATTGCGGGCACGCCGCTGCCGCATACGCTCCTTGCGCTGATCATCAGTCGGAGCCGCCCAAGAATGCCAGCCGACCTCGGCCAACCATTGACGGCCGTGACCGCGGGCCTCGATTCCGCACCAGCGGCACCCGCCGGGCGCCACAATGCGATCCGACCTGGCGGAACGCGATAATGACATCACATCCTCCTTCCCCCTACCCCTTATCCTGCCCTCTGCCACTGACAATCGCCCCTCCAGCGAAGCGCCCGCAGGCCAGGCACGACAGGCAAAGAAACCTTTCCTTCGTCTGTCCCTCGCGCCACCTCGAATAAAACCGTCTATCGGTAAAACCGCCCGTAGCTGCCGTCTCAGCAGTTACGGTCTGTTCCCATGCGGTTTCTGCACACTTCGGACTGGCACCTGGGCCGCCGGTTCCACGGAGAAGACCTGATACCTGCCCAGCGCGCCTTCCTCGACCACCTGCACCACACCGCCCGGACCGAGAACGTCGACGCGATCCTCGTGGCCGGCGACATCTACGACCGGGCCATTCCCAGCCTGGACGCGGTGCGCCTGTTCAACCACGCCCTGCACCAGCTCGCCGACCTCGATGTGCCGATCGTCATGATCAGCGGTAACCACGACTCGGCCCACCGCCTCGGTATCGGGTCCGGCCTCCTCGCCCGCGCCGGGGTCCACCTGCGTACCGACCCGGCCACCTGCGACGTCCCGGTCCTCCTCCAAGACGCCGACGGCCCAGTCGCCGTCTATGGCGTCCCCTACCTCGAACCGTCCATGGTCCGAGCCCACCTCGACGCCGAAGCCGCCTCCCACCGCGCGGTGCTCACCGCCGCCCTGGACCGGATCCGCGCCGACCTCACCAACCACCAGCCACCCGGCACCCGGTCCGTGGTCCTCGCTCACGCCTTCGTCACCTCCGGCACCGGCCGGCCCGAAGAGTGCGACGAACTACAAGAGTCCACCAGCGAGCGAGACATCAGCGTCGGCGGTGTCGCCCACGTAGGTGCTGATGTCTTCACCGGCATCGACTACGTCGCCCTCGGCCACCTCCACGGCCCCCAACGGGTCACCGACCGCATCCACTACAGCGGCTCTCCGCTGGCCTACTCCTTCTCCGAGGCCGCCCACACCAAGTCCTTCACGCTGACCGACCTCCTCCCGGACACCACCCCTGACCTCACCCACAGGCCCTGCCCCGTGCCCCGCCCTCTGGAACGCCTGACCGGCCTCTTGGACGACCTGCTGACCAACCCCACCTACGAGCCGCTGAAGGACGCCTGGCTCGAGGTCACCCTGGCCGACACCGCATGGCCCTACGAAGCGATGGCCCGCCTACGCCGCCGCTTCCCCCGCACCGTCAGCCTCAAGCACCAGCCAGCCCTCATCCCAGCCCAGACGACATCCACCCCCACCTACAGCGAACGTCTCCACGGCCGCAGCGACTTCGAAATCGCCTGCGACTTCATCGCGAGCATGCGCGGCACCAGCCCCACACCGGACGAACACGCCCTGCTCCAGCAAGCCGTCGATGCCTCCCGCCTGAACGAGCAGCCGAAGGAAACCGCCTGACATGCGCCTGCACAGCCTGTGCCTGCAAGCCTTCGGACCCTTCGCCGCCACTCACACCGTCGACTTCGACGCCTTATCCGCCGATGGCCTGTTCCTCCTGCACGGCGACACCGGCGCGGGCAAGAGCACCATCTTCGCCGCCATCTGCTTCGCCCTCTACGGCGAACCACCCAGCGGCCGTGACCTTCTGCTGCGCAGCCACTACGCCCCCGACAACCTCCTCACCAAGGTCACCTTGGAAGCCACCCTCGCAGGCCGCCGCCTGCGCATCGACCGGATCCCGGCACAGATGCGCCCCAAACGATCCGGCAAAGGTGAGACAGCCCAAAAAAGCGAAACCCACCTCAGCGAATGGGCCATCGACGCACAGAGGCAAGGCCGCTGGGAACCCTCCAGCAAGTCCCATCAGGAAGCGGGAAACGAGATCAAAGAACTGCTCGGCATGAGCCGGCCCCAGTTCTGCCAAGTCGTCCTGCTACCCCAGAACGAATTCACCAAGTTCCTCCACGCCGACGCCCACACACGCCGGGAACTCCTCGGCAAGCTCTTCCACACCAGCCGCTTCACTGAGATCGAACGCTGGCTGAACAGCCACAGCCGCACCACCGAGAAGGATCGCGACGCCGCCCGCACCGACGTGATCCGCCTGGCCGACCGCATCCACCAGGCCGCCGGACCCGACCTGAAATCCCAGTACGACGCCCCCACCCCCGAGGACCCGCAGACCCTGACCCACCCCGCCCGCACCTGGGCACAGGACCTGATCCAAGCCAGCCAGACCGCCCACCTGAGCACCCTGACGGCAGCCAAGACCGCCAAAGACAACCTGAGAAAGCACCAAATCCTCGACGCCGCCGCCCGCGAACTCCACCAACAGCAAACCACCTACAACACCGCACAAGAACAGCTCGACCTGCTGCAGGAACAGACCACGCACCAGGACATGCTGCACCACCGCCGTGACCAGGCTCGCCGCGCCCAGCATCTGGCACCCCTGCTGCACGCTGCGGCCACCGCCGCAGACGAGCACACCCAAGCCGAAACCACCGAACGCGCAGCGCGCGAACACCTGCTGCCCGAACACACAGACCTGGACGCCACTCAGCTGCAAGCCGCCGAACAACGCGTGCGCGCCGAGACCGCCGTACTGAAAGCGCTGCTTCCCGAAGAAGACACCGTGCGCCAGCTGACCGCCGACCTGGAGCGCATCGACACCGAACGGCAGGACTTCACCGCCCAGCAGCGCACTGCCCAGGACTGGCTGGAGCAAGAACCCGCCCTGCGCAGCGCTCTCGAGACACGGCGGGAAGCCGCCCGCAAGGCCGAAGAAGAAGGCCACCGCCACCAGACCGCACTGGACACACTCAGCAGACGTCTGCAAGCCGCTGAACGCCGCGACGCGCATCTCGCCCAGGTCGCCGAGGCCGAGCAGCACCTGGCGGTCGCGGAGGCCGCCACCGCCCAGGCAGGCCAGGCCCACATCAACATCCGCCGCCAGCGCACCGAAGGAATGGCCGCCGAACTCGCCGCCGGCCTCACCGACGGCACGCCCTGCCCGGTCTGCGGATCGCTCACCCACCCGGCCCCTGCGGCCCCTCAAGACGGGCAGCCAACCCGCGAGGACGAACAAACCGCAGAAGCCCGCCACGAAGAAGCCAAAACCACCCAGAACGCCGCCGCAGCCGCACTGCAGCAGCTACGCGAACAGGCTGCCACCGCCACCGGAGAAGCCGGTGACACCCCACTGGCCGACCTCCAAACCCAGCACGAGACCCTCACCACCCAACTGGCCGACGCCCTGCAGCACGCCGCCGACCAAGGCGCTGTACAAGAAGAACTCCTCGCGCTCGATCGCGAACACACGACCATGACCCAGCAGCACAGCACCGCCACGGCCAGCCTGTCCGCCCGCAATGCCAGCTACGACACCCTCACCGAGCACCTCAACGAGCTGAACACCAAACTCACCGCAGCCCGCAGCACCGCCCCCACCATCGCCGCCCGCGCCGACGAGCTCACCCGCACCGCCGGCCACCTCAAGGAAGCCGCCGAGGCATCCCGCACCCGCACCGCCTCAGCACAGACCCTCCAACACCGCACCACCGAGGCCACCCACGCCGCACAACAGCAGGGCTTTGACAACCTGGATCTCGCCCAGCAAGCCCTCCTTAGCGACGAGGACCTGCGTGCCATCGAGGAAGAGATCTCCCAGTGGCGCGAAGCCCGCGCCGCGCACGCAGCAGTCCTCGACAACCCAGAACTACAGAAAGCCGCCACACAGCCGCCCGCTGACCTGGACGCCGCCAGCGCCGCACGTGCCATCGCCGACGACCACCACACCGAGGCAGCCACCGCCGCCAGCATCGCTCACACCCGCAGCGAAGACCTCACAACTCTCGCTGCCGAACTCGACGCCACCATCCATCACCTGGAACCGCTCGAACAGGCCCATCGCACAGCCCGCCATCTCGCCGAACTCGTCACCGGCAACTCCCCAAGCGCACGCGTGCGCATGCAACTGGAGGCCTATGTCCTGGCCGCCCGCCTCGAAGAAGTCGTCACCGCCGCCAACACCCGCCTGCACGTGATGTCCGAAGGGCGCTACACCCTCTCCCACTCCGACCACCAAGCAGCCCGCGCAGCCCGCTCGGGCCTGGGCCTTGAGATCACCGACTCCTGGACCGGCCGCCCCCGCAAGACCGACACCCTCTCCGGCGGCGAATCCTTCTTCGCCTCCCTCGCCCTCGCCCTCGGACTAGCCGACGTCGTCACCCACGAGGCCGGTGGCAACCCACTGGACACCCTCTTCATCGACGAAGGCTTCGGCACCCTCGACGAAGACACACTCCAGAAAGTCCTCGACGTCCTGGACTCCCTACGCGCCCATGACCGCACCGTCGGCCTCATCAGCCACGTGCCGGAACTGCGCCGCCGGATCACCCACCGCTTGCACGTCCGAAAGGGCCCCACCGGCTCCACCCTCGCCCACCTGACCGAAGCAGCCGAATAACCTGCACCTACACGCCCGCCCGACCGTACGTAGGGAAGAGAGGCGCCGCGGTGCCCGACGACATCGCCCGTTGGCTGACGGAGCACGCCAACCCTCTGAGCGCCCTGACGCCGGGCGTGTCCACGGAGGATCTGAAGCCGCTGGGCGATGTCCTGCGCGGGACGCGGATCGTCGGCCTGGGCGAATCGGCCCACGGCACAAGCGAGTTCTTCCGGCTCAAGCACCGCATCGTGGAGTTCCTGGTGCGTGAGGAGGGGTTCACCCACCTCGCCATGGAGGCTAGCCAGTCCGCCGGGCGCGCGCTCAACGTGTACGTACGGCACGGCACCGGCGACCCCGAACGGCTTGTCGCCCGGCTCGGCTTCTGGACCTGGCGCACCCGGGAGATGGTCGATCTCGTCGAGTGGATGCGGGACCACAACCGCGACCTGCCTGAGGAGCGCCGGATCCACCGAACGGGCCGGGGACGTCCGTGCCCTGGAGGCGCTCGCCCAGGCCCGCCCCGCTTCACGCCCCGACCCGAATCGCGCGCTGATGCAGCGCGCCGAGGAGATCGCCCGCCTCGTCGCGGACCACCGCGAGCAGTCGGGACCCGGCGACGACGCGGACGAGGCCCTGGAACACGCGCGGATCCTCGTCCGCGCCGCCGACCTGGTGACCCGCCCCTTCGACCCTTCGGCAGGGAAGGACAGTGTGTTCGCCGCGCGCGACCATTACATGGCCGAGGCCGTCACACGGCACATGGAGGACCCCGAGGCGCGCGTCGTGGTCTGGGCGCACAACGGCCACATCGCGAAAGGCACCTACGGGGAACAGGTACCCGCCCTCGGCAGTAGGCTCCACGAACGGTGCGGCGACCTACTACGCCCTCGCTCTCTTCTTCGGCAAGGGGTCCTTCCTCGCCCGGCGTGGCGGCGACCTCCAAGGCCTGCCGATACCGTACCGCGTCGGCACCGGCATCCGTTCGTTGGAGGCGTGGCTCGCGGGCGCCGTACGCGGCGACTACTACGTCGGCCTGCGGACCCGAACCGCGCCCTGGCTGCACACGCCCGCAAAGGTCGCTGCGGCGCCGACGACGCCCACCACTATCTCGATCACGGCGACACCCTGCCAGGAGGTCGACGCCCGTGGCAGTGGATCAGGTATCTGGCGTGATTGCGTCGATCAGGACGCGCAGCTGGCGCACGACGTCTTCGTCGACATCGGCCTGGTCCAGGACCTAGACGAGTAAGTCCGAAGGCTCCGGGTGCATGAAGCGAGGGTCTCGTTAGTCCGTTTGTGACGACAGACCTCGAGACCCTCGCGACAGCACTGTACGTGAAGATCGATGACGCTCTGGCAGGAACGCGGCGATGGGGGCGCCCGCCCCGGCTGACGGACGCCGAGTTGTTGACGCTCGCGGTGATGCAGGCTCTGCTCGGCTTCGTCTCCGAGGCCCGCTGGCTGCGGTTCGCGCGCGTCCATCTGACCGCCGAGTTTCCCTACCTGCCCGGGCAGTCCGGCTACAACAAGCGCCTGCGGGCCGCGAGCACGCTGATCAGCACGTTCATCCGCACCCTCGCCCGGGACAGCGACCTGTGGCACGACGATGTGTGGATCGTGGACTCCACCCCGGTGGAATGCGCCCGCTCACGACCCACCGTGAAGCGTTCCGACCTGGCCGGCTGGGCCGGGTACGGCTACTGCCCCTCGCATTCCCGGTTCTTCTGGGGCCTGCGGCTGCACCTGATGTGCACGCCCGGCGGCCTACCGATCGCCTGGGCCCTGGCCAACCCCAAAATCGACGAACGCGAGGTGCTGGCGGACATGCTCACCGGCGACCAGGACCTGCTGGCCACACACCCCGGGCAGACGATCGTCGGCGACAAGGGCTACGTGTCCACGCACCTCGACGCTTTCCTGGCCGAGCACGGCCTGACCCTGCTGCGGCCCAGCTACCGCTCCCTCAAGCCCCGGCCTGGGGAACACCTGCTCAAGCCCATCCGCCAGCTCATCGAGTCGGTGAACGACACCCTCAAGGGCCAGCTCGACCTCGAGCGTCACGGGGCGAGAACCCCCGCAGGCGTCCTCGCCCGGGTCGGACAACGGATCCTGGCCATGACGGCCGCGATCTGGCACAACCGCACCACAGGCCGAGCCATCACACGATCACTGATCGCCTACGACCACTGACCAAGCCTTCGGACTTACTCGTCTAGGTGGCAGGGGCGAGCACGTCGATGAGCTGGCTGGACCGTACGGTCGGCGGCACCTCGCGCAGCAAGGCGCGGAAGAACGGCCCGCTCCACTGGCCGAGGGCGAGGCCTTCGGCGAGCTCCCGTTCGGCCTGCTCCGGCACCCACTGCCCGGCCTCGTACGCCTGCAGGAGCGCGGCTGCGTCCCGAGTCAGCGCGGCGGCGAGCACGTTCGTCGTCACGTACTGCTCAACGACGCCGCGCCGCCTACGGCACGGCGGCCGCGTGTGCTCTGCGCGACCTGTTGGGACCATCCTGGTGTTCCACGGCAGCGGCTTGCCGGACCGGGATCTACGACCCGCTCGCCCCGCCCTCACCTCGCCCCGCTGGGCCGCACTCTGATGACGACCCCACCGGATCGGCCTGCCACGTGACGCAAATGGATACATAACCACTGCCTAATTGATTGCCATTCTATGCCTACTCGGATGTAGCCTTGAGGTATGAATGATGAGCAAATCGACAGCGTGGAGGCGTTGCTGGAGGAAGCGCGGCTGACGGCGCGTATGCCGGAGCCAACCGAGCGTCTGCGGCTGCGACAGGCTGCCGGACTCTCCCGTACGCAAGTGGCCGCAGCTGTAGGTGTCGGTCGACAGACGGTCGCCAACTGGGAGGACGGCACTACCGATCCGCAGCCGCCAGGACGCTTTAAGTACCTGCGGCTGCTGGAGGGCCTGGCCCAGATCCACCCCGCCCCCGCCCCGGCCCAAACACCGGCCGAGACCACTACCCCGGCTGCAGAGTTCGCCATCCCTGAGACCGCTTGGGGTCCCACCGGGCTGGCCGTCCAGGGCGAGCCCGCCCCCTGTCTCCGCTGCGGCGTCACGACGCCTTACAAGGCCACTGACGGCCGTTCCCTGCACCCCGGTGCCATGTGCCAGCCCCTCGCCGCCGCGGCGCCCCAGGCCGCCTCCACGCCTGCGCCCACCCCGGTCAGCGCGCCCTCACCCGTTCCGGCTGCTGCGCTGTCGCCGGTGCCCTCGCGGCCGCAGCGCCGGGCGAAGTCCTCGGCCCGCGCACAGGCGGAGACCGCCGGCCTCATCGCCCGGGCCGTATACGAGGAGCTGGAGCGCGCCGAAGGCGACGCCGACGCCGCGCTCAAGGCGCTGATCAAGCGCGCCATCCCAGATGTCATGCGCCTGTTTCAGGAGACCCGGGCCACCGCCCGCTACACCTACACCGCCTACCCGGCCCTGCCCGAGATCCTCAAGAAGCCCTCGAAGAAGGAGCCGGACCAGATCTGGGAGGCCCGCCCCAACTTCCACCACCCCGACTACTCCCTCAAGAAATCCGGGAGCGTCGCCGTCACCGCCCTGGACGTCAACGCGGCTTACCTCTCCGCCCTCAAGACCTGGCTGCCGATCGGGAAGCTGGAGCACTCCACCGGTGCGGACGGTGTGGACCCCAAGCGCTCCGGAGTCCACCTGGTCACCCCCTCACCCTGGCACCACCCGCACCTGCCCGACCCCCTCGGCGACCGCGACCAGCCCGGCCCCGTCTGGGTCACCAATGCCACCCTGCGCCTCCTGCTGCGCCTGGCCGGGCCGAAGCACGGGCTTCTCGAGGCGCCGGTGGTTCACGAGTCGTGGACATCCGGCGCGACCGAGAATTTCCTGGACGCCCTGCGCAAGACGCTCACCGCCGCGCGGGAGACGGCTATCGCCGAGGACGACACCATCACCCTGGAATACATCAAGGCGATGTATGCGAAGTTCATCTCCACGATGGGTGAGTCGATCCACAACCGGGAAATGGTGCGCCCGGACTGGATGCACATCATTCACAGCCAGGCGTACGCCAACCTCTGGGGAAAAGCGTACAAGGCCCACCAGGCCGGGCTTGAGGTCATCGCCATGATGGGCACCGACGAGCTGCACGTCACCGGCGACTGGCGCCAGGTCTTCACCGAGGGGCGGGGCGTCGCACAGATGAAGATCAAGCACAGCGACGCCAAGGCGTCCGGTGAGTACACCGTCAGCACGGCGGCCCGCTGATGGCTGGCACCAGCGGCCGCTGGAAGGATCTCGGCACCTTCCGAGCCAGAGGCGTCCACGGGTGGGTCGCTCTGGCCGAAGGCATCGACCGGATGGTCACCGGCATCGAGTCCCCCGTTACCTCCGAGCG
>Ga0207426_1001755_pt1 | contig 16433 bp, 20 predicted proteins | sample AraplaMF_Cvi_mMS_FD_184265 | JGI IMG/M metagenome (GOLD analysis project Ga0207426, IMG submission 184265) | Arabidopsis root microbial communities from the University of North Carolina, USA - plate scrape MF_Cvi_mMS (SPAdes) (version 2) | ecosystem: Host-associated > Plants > Roots > Endosphere... | reverse complement strand
CGCCGGCTCAGACAAAACGCCCCACATCGCGGCGACGGCCGCCCGCGTCTTCGGCGGCGAGCCCGGCCCCGACCGCCGCCAACAGCCCAACGTCAACCAAAGCCACAGGCGCTGTGAGAGATGCGGGTTAGAGCTTTCGCCGGATGACGTCCTGCAACATCTCACGGTCCAGCGTCAGGTCCGCGACGATCTTCTTCAACCGCGCATTCTCGTCCTCGAGCTGCTTCAGCTTCTTCATCTCCGGCGGCAGCATGCCCGCGTATTTTTTCTTCCAGTTGAAATAGGTCGCCTGGCTAATTCCCGCCTTGCGGCAGATCTCCGCCACCGACACTCCTTCATCACCCTGCTTCAAAATGAACGCCTTCTGTGCGTCCGAAAACTGCGATGCTTTCATCGTCTTCCGTTCCTTTCCCAGCTTGGAAAATGCACCGGAAAACTCTAACCAAAAACGGTCCAGTTTGAAGGGTTCAGATCAGCGTCAATGTGCATGGAAATGAGCGCTTACAGTAAATCTACTCATTTACCTCGCCCAGAAATGATTATAACTGAATTGGTGTCTTCAATAACACTCGCCTCAGTTGGAGCTGGGCCAAGAAGCGGTCCAAACGAATGGAGGCACCGTAAACTTAACGCTGCGAAGACAAGATCTCGGAGTGAGGCTTTGGTTCGTTTGGTGTGAAGGCGCGCGATTTGGCGCCATGCTTGCATGGCAGTTGCTCGCAATTCTCGATGGTGGGCGGATGGAATATCGTTGCAGGGAACGGTAAAGAGGTTGGCGATCGGGGCGTGTACGGAAACGAAACGCTGACGCTGTCGCGCTGACTAGAAGCGCTTCATGATCCTCTCTCGTCGTCGGACGGGTTTATGAGAGTTCTCCGCCCGATTGTTCAGGCCCTTGTGCGAACGATGCTCGACGCCCGGCACGATCTCTCGCTTTGCTGCGCCGGGTAGGACTGCAGCTTGTCGGTGATCGTCACACGCGGCGAATGGCCTTGGCCTCCTGCTGTTGCTTCAAATGGAGGTTATGATGAGGGAACAACGTTGGTGGACGCAGACGGCCCTCTTCCCCGGTGTGCTTGCTATCGCGACATCATGGATCATTCCTTCCCTCTTGCCTCCGTCGTTGTCGTCGTTAACCGTTGACCTTGCACCATCTGGCGTGGGGTTGGCGGTTCTGGCTATCTCAGGCCTGGGACTCCGCATTGGAAACGATTGGCTCTTGCCCTGCGCCGTCCGACCGTTTCCGCATTCTGATCTGGTCTGAGTGGTGGATAGGTATGTCTTCAGAACCCGAAAAGCATGTCGACCAAAGTTCGGCCCGGACTGCGGCCCGTATCTCAGCATCGGTGCATCAGCGTGTTGATTTCGAACTACGTCGGCTGGAGGGTGGCAAGTGGCGGCTTCGGGTCATTTCCCAGCAAGCGTTATATTGGATGAAATCCATGAACGTGGGCTCTGGCGAGGACGAGCTTTATCTCAACCTGATCGCCGCGAACGATTTTCTGAGAAGTGTTCGACGTCACGGCCTCACGACGGAATACATCGGCCCCCTGGGTCGTTGTCTGCTGTGAGCCGGTCCGTGTCGCCATTGTTAAATGGGCCCGGAAGCATCCTCTACCGGGCGAGGACGGCATTTTATGCGTTGTCCATCGTTGAAATGAGATTAGGAAACTTTGCCATGTATGTCGCCAGCGGCAGGGGATCATTGTCCAGCACTGGAAACGGTCCGAGCGAATTCCGACACGGCGTGACCGCTATGCCGGAATATACCATGCAGGGAGCGGACTATAGCCGCCAGTTTGCGGGTACCGTATTTGCGCGTTTGGATGCGCAGGATCACACACATTACGACCTCAGCGATTTCGGCTACGTATCCTATGAGGGGCGAGGCTATGCCATCCGCGGCGGCAATCATTTGGCTGGCACCCACATCGTGGGAGCGACGAAGGCCAATTCCGTCGTGGACAAGAACCAGCGCGGCTGGGACCAAGAAAACCTCTACCTCGTGGGTGGCGGCAGTATGCCGATCATCGGTACAGCCAATGTCACCTTGACGCTGGCCGCCATGTGCCTCCGAAGCAGTCGCGACATTCTGAAATGTCTGCACTGAACAAAGACCAATATCCGGTACGCGGAACGAACTGCGGAACTCGACGCAAGCGACACGACGCCGGACTGTGCACCTAACTATATTCCAGGGAGCTTGAGGATGGATCCTTATGGCATTAAGACACTCGATGAGCTGAAAGAGTTTCTCCACCGTGCGATGCAGCTCGAACATGCGACGATTCCGCCGTATCTGACGGCACTTTACTCGATTAAGCCCGGTGTGAACCGGGATGCGGCGCAAGTTCTCCGCGTGATCGTCGTGGAAGAAATGCTGCATTTGACCATTGCGGCCAATATCCTCAATGCCATCGGTGGCACGCCGGATCTTACTAGGCCAGATTTCGCGGTTAACTATCCCGCCTCGCTCCCTGACGGCGAGACCGACTTTAAGGTCAGCATACAGGCTTTCAGCCGTGAAGCCCTGGCGACATTCTTGAAAATCGAGCGGCCGGCCCGGCGCCCCGAACATCTCGCTGGCAAGGGCCGGATACAACGCAAGAACTCCCCGCATATCACAGCGCTTGGCAGTGATCCGAGGCACGAAGATCTCCATTTTTACAGTATTGGCGAGTTCTATTCGGCAATCGCAGACGGCGTGAAATACTTAGAAGCCGAAGCGCGCCGGGCGGGCACAACGATTTTTATCGGCGACACGTCTCGCCAGATTACCTCGGAATATTATTATTCCGGAGGCGGTGCGTTGTTTCCCGTGACCGATCTGAAAAGCGCCCTCGAAGCCATAGAGCTCATCATGGAACAGGGCGAAGGTGACGGTAGCGGTATCTACGACGATGACGAGCACGAACTGGCCCATTACTATCGTTTCGATGAACTGGTCAAAGGCCGCTATTACCGGAAAGGTGATCAGCCCGACCACCCCACGGGTCCGCATTTGCAGGTCGACTGGGAAGGCGCTTATCCCATCAAACCGAACCTCAAGGTGGCGGAAATATCCGAAGGCTCGGAATTGCGGGAGGCGGCGACCGACTTCAATACATGTTATGGCGAGTTTCTGGAGCTTTTGACGCGTGCCTATAATGGCCAGCCGAGCTTGCTGCTGGAAACCGTTCCGATCATGTTCGAATTCCGTAATATAATCGTTGAACTGATCCGCAATCCCCTGCCGGGGCATCCCGGTAAGTACAGCAGCCCCACCTACGAGATTCCCCACAGTGCCGAACAGGCAGCTGTCACCGGGCAAGCGGAGATGATCGCATGAGAAGACGAAGCTCAGGGTGACGGCCGGAATATGAAGCAGGACTTCCTCGGCGTGGCAGCCTGACCTTGTGGCTGACACCGGAAGCCCTGTCCAAATGGTATGCTCCAAGACGCAAGACCCGCGGCGGCCAGCACCGTTATTCAGATCTGGCAATCGAGACCACCTTGACGCTGGGCCATGGTGTTTGGCTTGCGGCTTCGCCAGGCAGAAGGCTTGTTGGAATCGGTGCTGCGGTTGATGGGCTTAGCGCTTGCCGTCCCGAGCACACCACGCTGAGCCGTCGGCCGCGCGCACGGCGATCTGCCGGGAAGCGGCCCGGAAATCAGGTTCCACCTGCCGGACCGTTGCATGCTCTGGTGGACAGCAGCGGCCGGCAGGTTTACGGCGCGGGCCAGTGGCTGGACGAGAAGCATGGCGCCAGATCGCGCCGAGGTTGGCGAAAGCTGCATCTGGCACTGGATGCCGATAGCGGCGAGATCGTTGCCCATACCCTGACGGATCAAGATGCTGGCGATGTCTCTCAAGTTGCGCCACTCCTCGACCAGATTGGCGGTCCGATCGGACAGTTCACAGCCGACGGTGCCTATGATGGAAACCCTACATACGACGCGGTCATCGATCATAGCGCGGCGGCGGCTATCGTCATTCCGCCTCGCGCCAACGCGGTCGAGCCAAGCGACGATAGACCTCCCGGCCAACGGAACCGGCATATCGCCGCAATCAACAGTGACGGCCGGATGAAATGGCAGGTCTCTAACGGCTACGGCAAACGCTCGCTGGTTGAGAGGTTGTGACGGCAATCGGGCGATACAAGTCCATCATCGGGCGGCGTCTGCGGGCCAGGCGCTGCCGGGTCAGCAGACTCGCGAACTTCTAAATTCGCGCAAAATATACCGGTCTGATGCTCTCGCAAGTGAAGCGTCTATGCCAGTTTGGAAGGGCGTACGTCAAGCAGGAGAACGTCGCCGAGCTATCGCTGAACAAGACCTTGCTGCAGGGGTGTCTCCTTCGTTCGTGCAAGCGTCATGGTTATCCAGGTGCCAGGCGCGGGCCTCGTGAGGTCACCACCACCAACGGGATGGTCCGCCTCCCCCGCGCAAGCCCTCGGCATCAGCAAGCAGGGAATCGTTATGTTGGGACATTTATGCATGCCGCACAATCGTCCTTCGGAGATCCTGCTTTCGCCCAACTACAACGCACCGGCATAATGATGGACAAAACAGTCGATCAACATTCCGTAAATCTTGTGAAAAAACGGCTTCGTGCCCGAACTATCTATTGGGAACGGCGTGTGCGGATCTGTCATCATGACCTGCTGCAACAGCAATCCACGCGAGCAGGGCCGGATACATTTATGAAACGGCAAGCGTCATTTGCGACGTCGCGGTCCCTTGCACGGGTGAGGCCGCCCAAACATTTTTTAGCCGATGACGCAGCAGGACGGCAACGTTATTCAGGGCACCAGATGCGGCACGAGGTTACCTCGTCCTGGTGAATGGGATCGCTCGCCGCGGCGCTTGACCGTCGTCAAATGATCCCACCGGAGACAGCGCTGTGAGGCAAGCAGGATCCTATCCCAAGGAGTTTAACGCCATAGCACTGGCCCACCGGTGTTTTCCGGTAGGGTCGGTTGTTGATGACAATCAACTTACGACATCGTCGTCACCTTTGTCGGCTCCGCGACATGCATTCTTCCTCCCCCAATCCCGTATTTTCCGCCCACATCGCTGAAATAGCAGCAAATAATTGTCGTCAGCTCAATCGGCGGCTTGGCATGAATCTTGAGAGCTATTGCAAGGCAGCGGGAGCGACCGGCGCCATCCACAGTGCGGCATAACCGCACCGAACACGTGAAGGAATACAAGCTATGACACATGCGACCACCAAGGAATTCACAGCAGCAATGCAGATGAGCCCGACGGCGGTCAGGGAGGCATTCCGCATCGCCCAGGAGGTCGAAAAGGTTCAATCGATGAGCAATCAAGATGACAAAGCGGAAGAGGGCCTTCTTCGTCAAGCGGGTCAGGGATGGCTCGAAGGGGTTCGCCAAGGCGGATTACGGCAAGAGGGAGGTCGCCATCGAGGATATCGGCAAGTCCAAGTGGAAGCCCAAAAAGCCTAAGCAAAAAAGGAGCGGCGAAGGACACAAGATGGCACCTTCCACACAATCGGCGAACGCTTCTAAGCGCTTTAATCTCCCTTTGCGCCCCATCGGGGCCGGCGCGCGGCTGATGTCATTGCTCACGATAAGGTGCAGGGATTTCCCGACCGCACCTCCGGCTTCGTGTGGCACGAAACGCAACGGATGAAATGAAGGAAAGTCAGACAACATGACAGATCTAATAGCGTCCATTATGAGCATGGTTCTCGCCTCAACGTTGGTTGGCGCGCAAAGCGAGAGTTCAATCATTGTTGACAGTGCCACCAATGCCATCGCATGGGAAGGGGCGAAGGCTGGCCTGCAAACCCAAAACGGCCCGGTGCAGCCGGGCGACGAGCCCGTCGCATTATCGATTTCCACCCGCTGCGAGACGACGGCAAAATTTGGCTCCAATGATCCGGATGATCCAGTCGACGGCACCGTCAACCAGACCATCACCGAGTGGTTGGCGGCCGGCAACAAGGCCGATTGGAAATCCGACTTCGGTCTGGACGGCCCCGCTCTCGGCGACGCAGAAGACGAAATTGAAAGCGCCGGCTACGGCAAGGATCTCTTCCTGACCGGACTCGAGACCAAGACCCGCGGCATCGATCCACATCGAAAGCAAATACTACCCCACCGCGGCATGTTCGATAATTCCGAGGGCATTCTCGAAAACACCATTTCAGCCGCCGCCAATGCGTTCAAGTACGGTTTCCATGGTGTCGAACTCGATCTTCGCGCTGATAAGAACGGCCATGCCTGGATGATGCACGACACAACACTCGGGCGGGTTACCGGCGATCCGAACAATTGCCTGATTTCGGATGTCTCTACCGAGGAAATCAAGAACATGAACCTCTCGATATGGAATCCCATCACTAGTAACCGCACGCTGGCACTTGACCACAACGGCAATCCGCAAAAAATGGAGGACCTGCAGAGTATCATCGATTACATTCGTGAGAAAAAAAGAAACGGCGACGAGTTCAACGTCCTCATTGACCCCAAGGACGAAGGGTCGACGATCGCAGCAATCAAGATGCTCTCGGCGCCTGAGAATGCTGACGTACGGAGCCGCCTCGGCATCAAGATCTATTCGACCTATGTGCCCACTACCGATCGCGTCATTGCCAAATGGGACAAGAAGACCACCAATGTACTTGATGCGCTGGAGCAGGCCAATGTCGCCGTCCAACCGGACAACAAGCTCAACCTGATCCCGGTTCTCGGCACAGTCGAAGAGGTCCAGTCTTCTCACATCGAAGACGATTCAGTGACCCAGGCTAGCGATTGGCTGACCTCCTTCGACAAGCTGGGCGACCTGACCATGGTGCAAATCTCCCGCCTCAAGGGAACCGCTACCTTCGACGAGATGAACCAGGTGACCAAGACATTCCGGGCAGCGGGTGAAACATTCGCCAACACGCCTCTCACGATGTCCTATATCTCCGAAGCCTTCTCCGTGAACGGTCAGAAGTTTTACTACAGCCATCAGGGCGTGCCGATCACCCTGCCCGGACGTCCCGACATGGATTTCCGTGCCACTTTCGGCGCGCTTGAGCCCTACGCCGACGTGCTGGTGGCCGACAATCCTTATCTGGAGACGCTCTATGCCGCTGGCTTTATCACCGAAGGCAATCATGCGGACTACTCTTTTCCGATCGATGCACACTACAACCCGGCATCCATAATCGACGCACCGAAGGATATCATTGGCAAGCCAAGCTGGATGAGAAAGTCCACGCCGGCGTCTGATCGATAGCCACACCTACTGAACTGGATGTGGCCGAGTTGCTGGCCGCGCCTTGGGATGCGACGGCCAGCGGCGATGACAGCGAAGGCGCCTTGCCGATGCACAGACGATCCGCGCCATCTTGTTCGCCAAAGCAACAGCGACGACATTGTACGGCTTCTTCACCAGAAGCTCGGCGGCCCAACGCGTCGGTGCAGTTTTGGCCTTGCGAAAGGCCGCCGCTGATCGTAAGATCGCCGAGGACGTGTTCGTCGCCTCAGGCTGAGGAAGTCAATCGGAATCTGTCGCTGATAGCTGGTGCCTCTTTCCCATTCTGGATCCTTCCAGGGGTTGTTTCGAAAGCAACCCGCGGACGAATAGATGCCGGACCCGACATAGGCGGTCCACTCGATGTCGGCATAGTGGACACCGGGCGCCGACCGCGATACTGCTGGTCTCGTTTCCGTAGATGATCCGGTTCAACTGGGTCACTCCGGCGACATAGTGATCGAGTTCGGTAAGGGATGGATTGAGCGGTCGCTCCAGTCATGATGACTCGCAACTATCCCAGTCGTAGTCAACCAGGTGACCGTTGCCGCCGGTGCCGACCCTTCAAGCTCCAGTCGTTGTCAATCTGGGCGTCAACACCAAAGTGAAAAGGCTCATCCCCTTGCTTTCCCAATTCAGCTGGCTGAGCTTGCGTTGTCTTCATAGACAAATTCCTGGGCCTTGATGTTGGCGAGGCCGAGTCCGGCGAAAACGACGATATTGCCGTCGTCGGAGGAAAGCAGAGCGTTGTCTGCGGCGGCCAGGTGCCGCGGATCTTGACGTAGGTCTCGTCAATCCGGACAGAGCCGAAATGCGGCCGCCGGAACTGGCGAAGCCGCTTTTCGATCATCGGCGCCTAGGCCAGAACCCAACGGTTGACGTTGCTATGATCGACCTCGAAGCCACGTTCCCGGAACATCTCCTTAAGATCCCGATAGCTGAGTGGATAACCCAAATACCAGGCAACCGCCTGCACATCGGCCATGCCTCGAAATGCCGGCCATTGAAATCATCCTTCGATTGCCGCTTCAACTTTTCGTCAATAGCATTCAGAATCATAGGCTCGCCCCTCAACTTTCGGAGCGGCATCTCTCTTCCCATGGTCAACATACCGTTGAGCGCCAAAATTTGCGACAGGCCCATGCGCAGCCTTCCTTGGAACGATCAGCTGGGCTTCCGGCCATGTAATATGCCGTCGAAATGTCGCTGAGTACTCTGCGCACGCCGCGCACGCTCTCCGCGGTGACCTTCGCTGCTTCCCTTTTCGACGGACACGCCATTCTTCCGCGCAAGGTCACCTCGCCATTGAGAACCGTCACCTTCACGACATCGTACGTCAGTCCGAGTTCCAGTTCCAAGCGCATTCTAACTGCAGTGGAAAGGGCGTCGTCGCCGATAGGAATGACGGTGTTTGCGGGCATAGACTCTTGCTCCGTTGCGACGGCGAGATCCTATGTCTGGTTTGCCGTTGCGGCGTTGATGCAGATCAACTGGCGGCCACGCCGCAAGCCAATCTCCGCGGCGGTCCCACGGTCGAAGATGATTGAGCGGCGCGCGAGGTGCGGTGCCGGCGCTGTCACATTTTTTGAATGGCAGGCGAGTCAAGGCCCGTGCGGACGGCGTTGTCACGTTGTTTGAATGTGGTCACGTGAGACCGAGCCTGCGCTTTTCAGGCAGGCCGGGCACTCTCGGCTTGCCACGCGGCCATTGCCTGGCGTCGATAGAGTTTCGGACGGCGGAGAAGATCGACACGAAATCTTGCAATGAGCCAACCGACCGGAAACCCTGTCGCGTTTGCTCCCGTTTTCTCAACGGCAAGTGAGAGTTCTCCGCCCGGTTGTTCAAGCCTTTATGCGAGCGGTGTTCAACGTTCGGCATGACCTGGCGTGTGGCCGCCCCGTAGGAGCGCAATTTGTCGGTGATCATACGCTTTGGCGGCATGCCCTGCTTCTTCAGAAGTCGCGTCAGCAGGCGCTTGGCTGCCTTGGTGTTACGGCGCGTCTGGACGATCTCGTCGAGCACATATTCCTCCTGATCAACCGCTCTCCACAACCAGCATTTCTGACCGTCGATGCGCACCACGAGGCGAGTGGCGCGGGGAGTTTCACTCCCACGCTCTCCCAGAACCGGACGTGATACTCTCGCATCATCCGGCTCCCATTGTTCGGCCGTATCCATGAAGCAGGGGCCAATGGGCGAACGGTCGAGGTTGGCGTTGCGCGATGCGCAAAAGCCAATGTCGGGGTCGCCGTTTATGCCTACGCAAGGACTTGTACTTCCCCGAAGCCCATCGAGCCAGGTATTGCTCGACACTCCAGAGCGTAGATTGGAGAGCTGAAGGACAGAACCGACCATAGTAATTGATCCAGCCGCGGATGTACGAGTTGAACATCCCTGCCAGATCATCGAGAGCCTTGTCATTGCGAAGGTGCAAGGACCAACTACGGATCGTGCCCCGTATCGCCTTGAGCGATGTCGGACTGGCCGCATGACCGAATAAAATACCCATGCCCCCGGCCTTCTTGCTCACAAGTCTCGGCCGGAAAGTGTAGTCGAGAAAGTCGAACTTATAGACCGGGTGAGTACCTCGCCGACTTTCATTCCTGCAGTAGACGATTTTAGCCTTGTCGGGAGGAAGCGTCAGCCCGCAGTCAGTAAAACGCGCGTCCAGAGTTCCCTGAAGAGCCATCGCCTGGTCCTCGGTCCGACAATGACAGATCGCGTCGTCAGCATACCGCTCAAACGGAATGTCCGGGAAATTCCGACACATCCACATATCAAACGCATAGTGAAGAAAGAGGTTTGCCAAGAGGGGCTGATTACCCCGCCCTGTGGCGTTCCTCGTTCTCTGGCGACGAGATCTCCGTCCGGCATCTGCACCGGCGCTTTCAGCCATCATTCGATGTATAAAAGCACCCACGGGCAATCGGTGTGCTTGCGCACAGCCCGCATCAGCAGGTCCGGTTCGATGCTATCAAAGAAAGTCTTGATATCGAGATCAAGAACCCAGTTGTAACGCCAGCATCGCTGCCGTGCCACGCTGATCGCATCGAGTGCCGATTTGCCGGGCCGATACCCATAGGAATCCGGATGGAATTCAGGCTCCACCGTCGGTTCCAGATGCGTCTGGCCATCAACACCAGCCGCTCCTTGGTTGGTTCTGACCCTTCGGCGATCGGCGTCACCGGGCTGACGACGCTTGCTGTGCGGTTCATCAAGCTCGGCATCGGCCTGGAGCGCATCCAGCCGGGCAAACCGCAGCAGAACGGCCGCCACGAACGCTTCCATCTGACGATGCTGCCGCTGGCCATGGCGCCGGAGGTCGACCATGCCGCGCAGCAGGCGGTCTTTGACGCATTTCGCCAGAATTACAACGCCGAGCGTCCACACGAGGCACTCGCTATGGACGTGCCTGCTGATCATTACCGATCGTCACTGCGGCCCCCGCCCGACCGCCTGCCTGAACCGGACCTATCCGGCCGAGGCGGCGGTGCGCCGGGTGCGCTCCAATGGCGAGATCAAATGGAACGGCGACCTCGTCTATGTCGCAGCAGCGCTGGCCGGCGAGATCGTGGTGATCGAGGAGAGTGAAGCGGGCATCTGGACGCTACGCTTCCATGCCCATCCGCTCGGCATCATCGACAAGAAGACCAAGCGGCTTGTCCGCCCCAGCGCCCTGCAACCCCGACCAGCCGGCGCAGGGGCGGACACTGGTTTACAAGGGGGAGATCCTCGTGGATAGAGCAAAGCCGTATACGGCCGAACAATGGGAGCCGGATGATGCGAGAGTATCACGTCCGGTTCTGAGAGAGCGTGGGGTGAAACTCCCCCGCGCCACTCGCTTGGTGATTTCCATCGGCGGTCAAAAACATTGGCTGTGGCGCGCCGTTGACCAGAACGTTTGCGTTCTCGATGAGATCGTCCAGACCCGCCGCGATACCAAGGCTGCCAAGAGATTGCTGGTCAGGCTGCTGAAGAAGCAGGCCTGTCACCGAAGCGCATCATCACCGACAAACTGCGCTCATACGGAGCGGCAAAACGGGACGTGATGCCCGCCGTCGAACATCGATCGCACAAGGGCCTTAACAATCGCGCAGAGAATTCTCACGTGCCGCTTCGAAAACGAGAGCGAATGATGCAGGGCTTTCGATCCGTCGGAGGTTTGCAGCGTTTCATCTCGGTCTTTTCAGCAGTCCGAAATCTTTTCGTCGCGCCGCACCGGCGACACTCAGCCCTAGCCACCCATATTCATCGCATCCGCGCCATGGCGCAGTGGAAAGCCGTGACCGCGGCTCTGTCGCAAAACTTTTCACCGAGTTTGCAACCAGTATGGTAGGCGTAGATCCGGGTTGAAGATGAGCAGGCAGATTGAGTTTGCCGATCATGGTTGATTTCAAAGGCAGTCATTACCCGAAAGACGTGATTTTATGCGCGGTATTTCTACGTGAGGTATACGGTCTTCTATCCTGATCTGGAAGAGATTATGGCCGAGCGCGGCGTTACCGTTGACCACGCGACGCTGAACAGATGGGTCGTGAAATATTCGCCCCTGATTGCCTGCCAGGCCCAGCGGGCGCAATCCGCAACCAGCAGCTCCTGGCGGATGGACGAGACCTATATCCAGGTCAAAGGCAAGTGGACCTATTTCTATCGGGCTGTCGACAAATTCTGCAAAACCCTTGATTTCATGCTTGTCCGAGTACTGCGATGAGGCCGCGGCCAGCGCTTTCTTCGCCCGCACGATTAAGAACAATGGCTGGCCCGAAAAGGTCGTATCGACAAGAGCGGCGCGAACCTGGCAGGATTGCAAAACATCAACAGGCTGCTCCTGTTGTTGTATGGATGGTTCTGGCTGATCGAGATCCGGCAGGTCAAAAACCTCAACAACACGATTGAGCAGGACCACCGGTTTATCAAGAAGCTTACCCGCCCCCTGAAGGGCTTCAAATCCTTCAGTCTGCGTCAGCAACACTGGATGGTATCGAGGTGGCTCACATGATCCGCAAGCGCCAATTTCAACCAGTGGCCGATCGGCATTTCAGCAATTCGCCGCACTCGCTGCATAACTGTGTCCAGCGATGGCCGCTTCTGCGGCCTTTTTAAAATTTTGCGACAAAACCCTTCGTTCGCGCACGGAAGGTCTCCGAGCAGTTTTCCAAAGAGGCGGGCTCGCTGGCGCAGATCCAGCCAAAACCGAACAGGTCACCAAGGTCACTTATAAAGTGATTATATTGCATTGCAGCAACCGCATGCCTGCACTGCGATCTGAGCGCTGGCGTTGGGGCGGCGTCCTGCTATCTTCTGACCATCGAAGCGATGCGCCTCTTCCTCGCCAAGCTTCGTGTCCCAGGTGAACCTATTCCTCCTCCCAAGGGGCGCTTGACGGAACAGCGGACTCCTCCCCCAGCCGCTGTTCAATTAGAAAAGCCTGCCGCACCTCCTCCCGCGGCAGGCTTTCTCGTTCCGAGACGATCAAGCTCTCAGCTCAGGCGCTCAATTAGGCTGTGCGGAAAATTGAGTTCTGGCATGTTGGTCTTACCGCGGCCCCGGTGCGGATCAGCTCTTCGAGATCGAGTGGCTTGCCCTTGGTTACAAGTTTCTCGGCTTTCGCATTCGCCGCCTTCTCGAGCGAGCACAGGGCAGTCTGTGCTCCCCAACATTCGCAGCCGAAAATCTCTACCGATGGGCGACATGCGGTTAACCAGAAAATTTGCGACAGGCCCAAATTCTGATTGAGTTCTGCGAAGGAGATTGAGTTCAAGAGCAATCGCTGATCCCCGAACTTGGTTCCTAATGCAAGCCAGACGAACCGTTTATCTTCCAAGATCCATCTGATGGACAAGCGACACCATTGAACCGAGTCACGCCCTCGAGACTTTGCTTGCTTGTGACGAAGTCGCGGCATCCATTTGGATTGTTTGTACCCGGCCGGACCTGCTCGATCACCCCGGCGCTGCCAGTTGACGGGTTGGCCCACGCTAGCGGATCAGAACCGACCGTCGCCCGACCCACGGTTTCGGCTATCACCGTTTGGTCAGTGATCGGAACTGCCGCCGCAGCAACCGGAGCACCTGTGGACGTCTGGAGCGGTTCGGTGTTTGAGCAAGCGGCAAGCACCAGCGCAGGGAACACGATGGCAATCTGGATCAGTTTTGAAAGCATTGAGTGATAAACCATCCTTTCGGACGCTGCAGATGACATCATATTGTGACCAGATGCGGGCGCCATTGACTGCTCATTTCGCGGACAACGACGAAAATCTCCAACAATAATGGTTCAAATTCTCAAAGACCCAATAGGCTGGCTCGTAATTGCCCCATCTTCAGGAAATCGGTGGCGGTGCGCCAATGGCTACCGCCATTACTCCGTGAGGAGTCCTGGCGATCCTCAAACGGGGTCGGTGTGGGGCAGAGTGACTGACGAGTTTTCGCCAGCATTTCGGTTGAAGTAGCGGACCTCTGAATGCTAGCATACTGTCTCTTAGGACAAGGGCCCACCACTTCGGAAGAACCGGGCGGCAAAGCGCTTGATGCGCAAGCTCCTGAAAGCACAAGACCGTCCGCCCCGTGTAATGATCACCGACAAGCTACGTCCTATGGTGCGGCGAAACGAGAGAGCATACCAGGCCTCAATCATCGTTCTCACAACCGACTGAATAATAGGGCGGAGAATCCTCATCAACCCATCCGACGACGGGAGAGGATCATGAAGCGCTTCAAAGTATCTCGACAGCTTCAGCGTTTTCGTTTCCATCCACGACCGGATCAGCAGACACGCAGATCTTCACCCAGCCGGAACATAGTAACGTCCCGGGTTTCGAGCACCGCTAACAAAACTGCGTATCCGCATCTTCAGGCTCAAGCCGCACACCATTCGGCAGCGACGCTGTCAAACATAGGCGTGTCGATGTCTGCCGAGCTTTCCGCCGGGGCCTCCATGCGCGAAGCCTCCTGGAACATTATCTCGCGCATCCAGATGCTTCCGGGGTCGGAATTGTGAAGCAAGGGCCACTGCACAGCCTCCGTGAACCAGAGGGAAGGCAGCGGATGATCGACGATCTGGAGGCGGATGGTGGGTTCGAAATGTCTGACGAGCCGCAAGGGAAGGGTTGCTATCCGATTCGTCCCCTGAAGTAACATCGGGATCGCGTTAAAGCCCTGGACCACGATTTCGATACGCCGCTTAAAACCGTGCTCTAGCAACAGCCATTGTTCAATGGATGGCTTCAAAGTACGTCCAAACATGGCCGCGACGTGTCCCAGCGACATGAATCGCTCGAGGGAAAGCTTCCCGCGCAGCTGCTGATTGTTAGGGCAGCCGACGCATACGAGCTTCTCCTCAAATAGCTTCGCACTGGGATGAGCGGCTGACATGAACTGATCTGGAAAAATCAAAAAATCCAAATCTCCACTGCGCAGACGCTCGTCCGGATCATCATTGATGTGAAGCAATTCAAAACTGACGCCGGGTGCCTCGCGCGCTACGCGCTTTATCACCTTTTCGAAGAATACGAGCGTCATGAAATCGGACAGTACGATTCTGAAGCGCCGGTTAGATTCCGCTGGGACTAATGGATCCCACGCAATGACAGAGAGCTGAATCTGCAGTAGAGCTTCGCGAACTGCAGGGGCGAGCGCCTCGGCTCGCGGGGTCGGGACAAGTCTACGCTGCTGCATCACAAACAGCTCGTCATTGAAGTAGGCGCGCAACCTAGCGATGGCTGCGCTCATGGCTGGCTGACTAAGGTTGATGCTGCGCGCTGCTGCCGTGAGCTTCCGCTCGGTCATCAAAGCATTGAGAGCGACGAGAAGATTTAGGTCCAGGCCCTTAAAACGCATTCCACCACACCTTGATGGTCCCATCAATATCGGGGCACGATCTCCCTCCTAACGAGTGTGGAGGCGAATGTGACGCCTTCAATGAGAACTGTCTCCACTGGATAACCGCGGACTTGACCGCCGGTTCACCTTATCTTCTCGTATTATGGTATACCATCAACCGCAAGTCAAGCTTGCGCGGCCTCTCTGTCTGACACCTCGATGAAGTCATGTACCAGCCGAACGGGACGAAGACGAATATGACGCCGCTCAGGGGCTGGGCGCCGCGCGGTGAACGGCTGTTGGGCCATGCGCCCTTCGGTCACTGGAATACCATGACCTTTGTCGCTGCCTTGCGAGCCGACCGCGTCAGCGCACCGTGGATCATTGACGGCTCGATCAATGGCAAACGCTTCCTGATCTATGTCGAGAAGGTGCTGGTACCGGAGCTCAACCCCGGCGACATCGTCGTCATGGACAATCTCGGCTCGCATAAGGCCAGAACGATCCGCGTCGCCATCCGCAAGGTCGACGCTCGATTGTTCCTCCTGCCGCAGTATTCCCCTGATCTCAATCCGATCGAAAAGCTCTTTTTTCCAAGATCAAGCACGGGTTGCGCAAGGCGCAGGCCCGAACCCGACAGGCCATCGACGACGCGCTGGCAGAAACCCTTCAAACCGTCTCGCCGAAAGAGTGCCAAAACTACTTCAAGGAAGCCGGATATGAACAGACCTAAAACAATCCCGCTCTAGTGACGTTTCAGCCACGTGCCTCGAGAGCCGTCTGCTGCGGCGGGAGTTTCTTAAACATGTCCCACTGAAATAATAACCCCCCAGCCAAGGCCAGGGGTTTTGTCAGCACTCTGAATGTGTGGAATCTCCCGCCGCTTCCATGTTATATTGGATAAGCCGGCCTACGCCATGGCCTTCTGCAGGTTCTGGTCGATCTTCTCGAGGAAGACGGTGGTCGAGAGCCACGGCTGGTCGTGGCCGATGAGCCGCGCCAGGTCCTTGGTCATGAAGCCGGATTCGACGGTGTCGACGCAGACCTTTTCCAGCGTTGCGGCGAAGCGGGCGAGCTCAGCATTGTCGTCGAGCTTGGCGCGGTGCGCCAGGCCACGCGTCCAGGCGAAGATCGAGGCGATCGAGTTCGTCGAGGTTTCCTGGCCCTTCTGGTGCTGGCGATAGTGGCGCGTCACCGTGCCGTGGGCAGCTTCGGCTTCCACCGTCTTGCCGTCCGGCGTGAGCAGTACCGAGGTCATCAGGCCGAGCGAGCCAAAACCCTGGGCGACCGTATCGGACTGGACATCGCCGTCATAATTCTTGCATGCCCAGACATAGCCGCCAGACCACTTCAGCGCAGAGG
>Ga0207426_1001754_pt1 | contig 16450 bp, 4 predicted proteins | sample AraplaMF_Cvi_mMS_FD_184265 | JGI IMG/M metagenome (GOLD analysis project Ga0207426, IMG submission 184265) | Arabidopsis root microbial communities from the University of North Carolina, USA - plate scrape MF_Cvi_mMS (SPAdes) (version 2) | ecosystem: Host-associated > Plants > Roots > Endosphere ... | reverse complement strand
GACAATTTAAGCCTGCCGGCGGCCGGCCCGGCCGCTCTGTTTTCATGCTTTTTGCCTCCTTGTCCCTCTATGTTTAGTGGGACAGCAGCGCCTATCCAGAACCATCGCGCCATGTTCACCGATTCCCACTGCCATTTAAGCTTTCCAGAGCTCCAGGCCCAGTTGCCGCAAATCCGCCAGGCCATGCAGGATGCCCAGGTCGATCGCGCCCTGTGCATCTGCACCACCCTGGAAGAGTTCGAGACCGTCCACGGCCTGGCCACAAGCTACGACAACTTCTGGGCCACTGTGGGCGTGCACCCCGACAACGAAGACGTGCGGGAACCCAGCCTGGAGGACCTGCTGCAGCGCGCCGCCCTGCCGAAAGTGGTCGGCATCGGCGAAACCGGGCTCGATTACTATCGCCTGGGCGAGCGCACTGTGGCCGACATGGAATGGCAGCGCGAGCGCTTTCGCGTGCACATACGCGCGGCTCGCCAGACCGCCAAGCCACTGGTCATCCACACCCGAAACGCTTCCGACGACACCCTGGCCATCCTCAAGGAGGAGGGCGGTAGCGCGGGGCAGGCCGATGCCGCCACAGGCGTTTTCCACTGCTTCACAGAAACCCAGGCCGTGGCCCGTGCGGCGCTGGACCTGGGGTTTTACATCTCTTTTTCCGGCATCCTGACCTTCAAGAACGCAGCCGATTTGCGTGAGGTCGCGCAGTTTGTGCCGCTGGACCGCATGCTGATAGAGACCGACAGCCCCTATCTGGCGCCCATGCCGTACCGCGGCAAAACCAATAATCCGTCGTACGTGCCATTCGTCGCCAAACAAATCGCCGAGTTGACGCAACAGCCGCTGCAAACCATTGCCGAGGCTACCAGCCGCAACTTCGAGCAGTTGTTCAAGGGGGTCAAAGCAGCATGAGCAACCTCATCTATTACTTTAAAAAGATAATTTATCTTATTGTCATTACTGGATTTTCTTCGGCAAATGCTGGTTCCTATGAAGAGTTCTTCCAGGCCATCAAGCAAGACAATGCCCCGGCCATCCAGAGCCTGCTGCAGCGTGGGTTCGACCCCAATACCATAGACCCCAGCGGCCAGACCGGCTTGTTCATCGCCCTGCGCGAGCCGTCGCTCAAAGCCGCCGAGGCGCTCATCGACTGGCCCAAGACCAACGTCAACGCCCTGAACAGCAAGGACGAAAGCGCCCTCATGCTGGCCGCCATCAAAAACCACCAAGCCTTGGCCGAAAAGCTCATCAAGAAGGGCGCCGACGTCAACAAAACCGGCTGGACGCCGCTGCATTACGCCGCCAGCAACGGCCATCTGGCCATCATCAGCCTGCTGCTCGAGAACAGTGCTTACATCGACGCCGAATCACCGAACGGCACCACGCCGCTCATGATGGCCGCCATGTACGGCACACCGGCGGCCGTCAAGCTGCTGCTGGAAGAAGGCGCCGATCCCCAACTCAAGAACCAGCAAGGCCTGACCGCCTTGCAATTTGCCCAGCGTGCCAACCGCCAGGACGCTGCGGAACTTATAGCCGCTGCGATCCGGAGCAAGCGGCCGGCTGGGCAATGGTGATTGACCGCCAGGCAGTTAACCTGATTAGCTTGTTAGGGGATGTGGGCATTGATTTGGCCGTTCCGTGTCTTTTAAATATTCCACGATGTATATTATGTTAAGTAACATTCACACTTCAATTCAATCTCAGCCCGCAAAGACGGCCGCCTTTTTTTCCAAAACGGCACGCCTGACTGCCATCTCGTTGGCGGTTGCGCCTCTGATCGTCCTACGCTGGTCAACACACGCGCTGCGGTGACCTTCAGCTAAGCCAGAACGACCGTCTCGTGGAGTCAAACGGAGCCTCGGTCACGAGCCGCCGCATGCCTTTCACCGTGAGCTATGCCGGAGGGGCATTCAGGCTGCACGCGGCCTCGCCGCATTCCCCGACAAACGTCCTGCGCAACGCGCCTAATGACCTCTGGCTTGTGGATTCCAAACCGCTAGTGCGTGAGCCTGACGATCTGCGCCTCGCCGGACATCTTCTGAAATACCAAAGCTCGTCCAGTTACGATGCAGGCCCTGACAGGATCATGCCTCAGCAACTCCGTCGCCTGGCAGGCCAGCCTTCAGATTCACGCCCCGTTGGACGCCTGGACTACAACGAAACGGCCGTTGGCGATGATTCCGGCAAGCGATTGATGCGAGTAGCCAAGGTACATGGGCAAGCCCTTCCCGGTTCGAAGTGGCCTGTGTTGCACCTGACTTCGCTGGTGGGACCGCTTGCGCCGACTTCCGTCGCCCCAGCCTCCGTCCCGGAAGTCGTGAACTGGTCGGCCTGCACCGTGTTTTTCGAGTGAGCGGGAATCAGCTGAATCACCCCGCCGGACCAAACTGTCATTGATTCTGCATTGAACAGATGAACGCGAAAGCAAAGCAGTTCGGATTGCAGGTCAGGATCGAATCGATTGAGAATGCCCTCCTCTCTGATTACCAATGGGATCGTCCACATTCAGGACTTCCAAAGCGGATGGCGAAATAGGAACCTGGCATGGACTGACCCCATCGACAAGTTTTAGCGCGGCGTTTTGCGTATCCGGCCGCCTGTGGTCCACACAAAAATCAGGATAGCAATTGCCAGCCGGTAATTCGAGAGGCTCTGAGTTGATCACGCAATGCTTGCCGCTGCGCGCGCGTAGAGTATGCAGGCAAGTCCACGAGCTGGCCGATCCTGAAGAAACCTTTTGCCAACTTCGGGTCTTCATACTCAAAGCCGAAGAATTCCTTTGCACCTCGCCGGTCATAGTAATCCCGCATGCGGGCCGCCAAACGAGGCTGGTCGCATGGCTCCGAGAACACCAAGCCGCAAGTCGCGTTGAAGTCTTGTTGGGCTATGAAATGTTGGGGGGCGCAGTCCATGTCATTCGCGTCCACCATTTCCAGAAAATGACGGCCGATGTGGACATAGTGAAGATGCAAATTCCCGAAGGCCAATGCGGGATCAAATTGACCCAGCTCCTCCTCCGGAATTTTCGTCTTCAGGTTGTATGCGGGAGGAAAGTGATTGAAGTCCAGGTTGAATATGTACTGGTCTTTGCCGTCCAGCAGGTTAGCCAGTTCATATTCCAGCCAGTGAATGAGCAAATTTGTCTCATGGGCTGCCTGGAAACTCTCGCGGTCAAACTCACCCTTGAAGAATTCAGGAAAGTTGATGTGCAGCCTGTTGAGTTCGCCCTGCCAGTTCCGCCTGGTTAAGGGTTTCAGGGGAAATCCCAGAAATTTTGCGCTCTTTTCCAACCTGGCCACCGCGGCTTGGATTTCCAGTTCGGAGGCGAAACCATGGCGGTGATTCACGTCTGTGCGCAGCAGGAAGCGCCTATGCATTTTCGCGAGCTTCTCACACCATAGCGTCGCGGTTTTCGTGTTGTTGAGCTCGTAGGTCAGCTGAGTTCCGCAAGAGAAAGTGAACTGTACCCGGCGCACCGAATGCCCCTCAGGTATGGCTGGTTTGGTGCTCAAACCAGTCTCCTCTCAAACTCCAGGCCGCGTGACAATCAGCGCTCCCGAGCCGATTCCTTGAACGCCTTCGTCACGGGAGACAGCAAGTACTCGAGCACACTGCGCGTGCCCAAATGAATCTCGGCCGAGACCTGCATGCCTGGTGCCAAACGGTGCTTCGTGCCTTCAGCCTCCAGGAACTGACCTTTGAGGTCGATCATGGTCTTGTAGGTGAATCGGTCCGCCCTCGCCTTGGCCTGGCCCTGCTGGCCGTCGTTAGCGCCTTGTTCGCTGGCGTCGGCACTTACCTGCGCCACCTGGCCCTGAATCATTCCGTACTTCTGGAAAGTGAAGGACGATATCTTCACCTTCGCACTCTGGGATGGGTGGATAAACCCGATATCGTCGTTCTTGACCCAGACCTCGGCCCGCAGATGTTCATCAATCGGAACCAGTGTCATCAATATGGTGCCGGGGCTGGTCACGGTGCCCGTGGTGTGCGTTGCCAAATCCTTGACCACGCCATCCTGCGGCGCTTTTAACTCGAGATAAGTATTGCGGTGCTCCTGCTTGGCCATCTCCTGGCTGGCTTTTTCCAGCTGCGACGCGATGTCGACGCGCTCGGTCTGCAACTGGCGCCGGTAGTCGGCGGTGATCTGCTCCATCTTTTTCTGCTCCTGCGCGATGGTGCCCTGCGCGGAAGCAATCACAGCCTCCTGGGCGCGCAGATCCTGCTCCTTCTCAATCCGCTCACGCTGCTTGTCGGTGTGCATCAGCTTGCCCGCAAAGCCCTGGTCGTACAGTTTCTCGTAAGCCGCCTCCTGCTGCCGGTAGTGCGGCAAGGTCTGCACCAGCTTCTTGCGCACCTCCTGGGTGGCTATCAGATCGCTTCTGGCCTTCTCCAGGGTGGCGCGCTCTTGCGCCAAGGCGTTTTCGTAGGACTGGCGGTTCGCGACATATTGCGCATGCACTTGCGCAAACAGCGCAGGCGGCTCGTCGGCGCGTGAGAGAAAGGGCGCGCCGGCCAGCTGAGCATCAATACGCCGCAGCGCAATACGCTTGTTGTGGTAGTCGGCGGAAAGCGCCTTCAAGTCCGACTCCGAGAGCGCCGTATCCATGCGGATCAGTACCTGTCCGGCCTTGACGGACTGATTTTCCTTGACCAGGATCTCCTTGACCACGCCGGCATCGGTCGGCTGCACGATTTTGAGGTAGGTGTCGGGCACCAGCTTCCCTTCTGCGACCGCCACGATATCGAGCTGCCCAAAAGTCGCCCAGACCAGCAACGCCGAGAGGAATATCAACGTGGCCCACAGCACCCGCCGCCCCAGGGGGCTGGGCGGCGAGTCCTGCAACCGCATCAGCGCAGGCTGGAAGTCGCGCGGATCCGCCTGGATACGAGCCCCCAGGCGTTCGACCTTGCGCTGCGCAGCCGCCAAGGCGGCTGCGCCTTTCGAGGCGCCTCCCCCCTGGGTTTCCGGCTGATCGTCTGGCGTCGGGTTGGGCGTTGTCATGTCAGCTCAACTTCTTGAAGCCTTCGGCCAGGCCGGTGAGCGAGGTCATGCCGCCCGCCGAACCGGCCTGCCCAACGGAGCCGGCGTAACCCCAGCTCATGGCGCCGTGCACCAGGTCGTCACCGCTGCCAAAGCTCCCGCCCTGAACGCCCCGCCTTGCACTGTCGTCGTCCTGGCCCAGGCGCTGGATCGAGCCACTGACCGTACTCCATTGCCGTGCGATCTGTGCCGCGGTCAGCGGGCCTGTACTGCCACCCTGCTGCGACAGGTACGCAGCCAGGGATCCGAAGTCATGGCGCGGCGCTGCTGCCAGGCGGTCGTTGATCTGGTTGACGGCGTCTTCCAGGCGGCGGTCGCTTTCACCTTTCTTTTTGTCCCCGGACTCGTCCCGGTCATTGGAGAAATAGTCGTTGCGACCGTGGTTATTGCCGGAGTTGCCGCCCCCAGAATCGCAGCCGCCACCGCCGGACTGGCCACCGCCTGCATTTCCGCTGGAAAGCGCGCGCAATGCCTCCTCGTTCCACACCGTGCCGTCAGCGAACTCCACACGCTCCACGCGTTCGGCGCTGGAGTCGAACCAGCCCTCGACCGTCACGGTTCCGTTCTGACCGCCGACCGTCAAGACCAGATCGTCATGGTGACGGGTCACGTTGACAGAACTTGCCGAAATCCCGGAAGCGAAGCGAATCACGTCCTGACCGCCCTGCTCCTGGATCACATCCGCCCCACCGTTCAGGCCATGCACGTAAATGTCGTTACCCAAGCCTCCGGCCAGGTCATCGTTGCCAGTGCCGCCATCGAGCACGTCATCACCGGCACCGGCTTCAAGGCTATCGTTGCCCGCGCCACCGCCCAGGATGTCGTTGCCCACGCCACCCTGCAGGTCATCGTTCCCGGCTCCGCCGTCAAGAATGTCGTTACCCGCGCCCCCATTGAGCTGGTCGTTTCCGTCGCCGCCCAGCAACTGGTCGTTTCCGGACGATGCCCAGAGCACGTCGTTCCCGGTTCCACCGTCGAGGGTCACATCACCGTAGGCATAGCGGCGGCTGGTCAGGTCGACGATGTCGTTGCCGCCTTCCATGCTGATCAGTTCGATCTGCTGGATGCGCGGCCCGGTATAGCCGTCTGGCGGGCTGTAGCTGTCGTCCAGGAAGAGCGCGTCATTCCCGTTGGTTCCCACCAGTGCATCCTGGCCGGCGCCGCCATTGAAGACGTCGTAGCTGCGGTTCTTGCCGCCCAAGGACACCTCCTCTCCAGTGCCGGCGTTGCCTGGGCTGCCGTTGTGGACGGCGCGGTAGGTGCCGTTCCAGGTGGCATCGGCGCTAAAGCCGAGCGTGTCGTCACCCGCCTCACCCGAAAGCCGGTCTGAGCCCGTTCCGCCTGTGATGATGTCGCTGCCGGCACCGCCGTTGAGAACGTCGTTACCTGCCCGGCCATCCAGGATGTCGTCGTAGGGCGTGCCGTTCAAGACGTCATTGCCGGCAGTGCCGATAAAGGTCTGGCCCTGTGTGCTGCCGCCCTGCACCGTCAACGCAAAGCTCTCGGTTGCACTGGCGCCGGCCTGGTCGGTTGCCGTCACCCGCAGGGTAAGCCCGCCCACGTCGTTGGTGCCCGGAGTTCCCGAGAAGGTCCTGGTGGCCGCATTGAAGACCAGCCACGAAGGCAGAGGGCTACCGTTGGCCAGGCTGGCCGACCAACTCAGCGCGTCACCGGCATCCACATCGCTGAAAGTGCCCGCTGGCAGGGTCAGGGTGAATGCCGTTCCCCGCGTCGCCGTCTGGGCCGCGGTCTGCAGCGCCAGCACCGGCGCATCATTGGTGCCGGTGATGGTCATGGTGACCGTGGCGGTGCTGGTGGCGCCGGCGCTGTCAGACATGGTGTAGCTGAAGGTATCGGTTCTGGTCACGCCCTGGGCCAGGCTCTGGAAGAGATTCCCGGGGTTGTAGACGACATTGCCGTTGACCAGCGTCACCACGGCCCCGGCGGCCGATGTCGCGGCAACCGCGGAAATGCGCTTGCTGTCCCCCGCATCCACGTCGGCGTCATTTGCCAGCAAGGCGGCCGCAGTCAGGGTGACCGGTCCACCGTCCTCGGCGGCGCTGCCAAGGTCATTGCCGGCCACAGGCGTGTCGTTGGTGTTGCTCACATTCAGGTTGAACACATCGGAAGCACTGGCGCCCGAACCATCGGTCGCGGTGACAAGAACACTGACAAGACCGACATCGCCGTTGGCCGGCGTACCGCTGAAGGTCCCGGTTGCCGCATTGAAGGAGAGCCAGGCCGGTAGCGGGCCACCGTTGGCCAGCTTGGCCGTATAGCTGCGGCTGTCGCCCACATCGACGTCGGCGAAGGTGTTGGCAGGCAGGGTGAACACAAAGGCCGAGTCTTCGGTGGCAAGCTGGTCCGCAATCGCATTGGCCAGCGTGGGCGCGTCATTGGTGTTGGCCACGCCCAGCGTGAAGGTGCTGGAGGCTGTCGCGCCTTGCCCGTCAGTTGCCGTGACCGTGATGCTCAGCCCGCCCACGTCGCCGTTGGCCGGTGTGCCGGAGAAGGTAGCCGTCGCTGCATTAAAAGTAAGCCATGACGGCAGCGGGTTGCCGTTGGCCAGCTTCGCCGTGTAGGCCAAGGTATCGCCGCTGTCCACATCGGTGAATGTCCCACCGGGCACCGTGAATGAGAACGCCTGGTCTTCCAGCGCCATGCCGTTGGCGATGGCGTGCGCCACCACCGGCGCATCGTTGGTATTCGTGATCGCGATGCTGAACACGTCCGCGGCCTGTGCGCCTGAGGTGTCCGTCGCCGTCACGCGCACGTCCACGTGGCCGACATCCGCGTTCGCCGGTGTGCCCGAGAAAGTGCCTGTGGCGGCATTGAAGCTCAGCCAGGCCGGCAGCGCCCCGCCATTGGCCAGCGTTGCCGCATAGCTCAGGTGGTCCGCCGTATCGATGTCGGAGAAGGCATTGGCCGGCAGCGTGTAGCTGAAGGCTGCGTCTTCCACGGCCGTCGTGTCGGCCAGCTGCTGGACCAGCACCGGAGCGTCGTTCACATTGTAAACTGCCAGGGTGAACACACTGGATGCCGATGCACCCGCGGCATCCGTCGCGGCCACCCTGATATTCAATGCCCCGACATCGCCGTTCGCCGGGATTCCACTGAAGGAGCCCGTCGCGGCATCAAAACTGAGCCAGCCTGGCAGCGGATCGCCGTTGGCGAGCGTGGCGCTCAGAAGCAGGACATCACCTGTGTCGACATCCGTGAAGGTATTGGCGGGCAAGGTGAAACTGAACAGCTGGTTCTGGGCCGTTGCCTGCCCATCAATCGCGCGCACCACAATGGGCGCGTCGTTCACGTTGCCGATAACTACATTGAACGCATCCGAAACGCTCGCACCACTTGCATCGCTTGCCGTCACCACGACGGCCAGATTTCCCACGTCCGCATTGCCCGGCGTGCCCGAGAAAGTCCTTGTGGCCGCATCAAAGTGCAGCCAGGACGGCAGCGTATCGCCGTTTGCCAGGGAAGCCGTGTAGCTGAGGCTGTCGCCCGCGTCTTCATCGGTGAAGGTGTTGGCCGCCAGCGTGAAGCTGAACGGCTGATCCTGCATGGCGGCCTGGTCGGCCGCCCCGGCAGACACGGTGGGCGCGTCATTGGTATTGCCCACGGTGACATCAAAGACGCTGGAGGCCGCGGCCCCCGCAGCATCGGTGGCTGTCACACGCAAACTCAACGTGCCGACGTCCGCATTCAGCGGCGTGCCGCGGAAGGTCCGCATTGCCGCATCAAATGTGAGCCACGAAGGCAGCGGGTCGCCGTTGGCCAGCTGGGCGGTATAAGCCAACGAATCGCCCGCATCGATGTCCACAAAGCTTGCGGCGGGGACGGCAAAGCTGAAGGCCGCATCTTCCATCGCCACTTGCGCCGTGATCGGCAGGGCCGCAGTCGGTGCGTCATTGACGTTGCCCACGTTCAGCGCAAACGAAGTCGTCGCCGCTGCACCGGAAGCATCGGTTGCCGTCAGCTTGACAGTCAGCACGCCGACGTCGCCATTCGTGGGCACGCCCGTCAGCGTACCGGTGGCGGCGTCCAGCGAAAGCCATGATGGCAATGGGTTGCCATCCAGCAGCATGGCGCTGTAGGTCAGCGTATCGCCTGCATCCACATCCACAAATGCATTGGCGGGCAAGGTCATGCTGAACAGCTGGCCCTGCGTCGCTGTCTGGCCGGCCATCGCAGTGCCGAGCGTCGGCGCATCGTTGGTGCCGGTCACAGTCACCCGCAACTGGGCACTGACATTGTTGATGCCGTCGCCCGCGGTGTAGGTAAAGGAGTCGACGGCCTGCTCGCCGGCCTTGAGCTTCTGGACATCCGCAATGGCGTTGTTGAGCACGTAGGTGTAGGAGCCATCCGCCGCCAGTGTCAGGACGCCCAAGGCCCCCTGGTACACGCCTGCAGACACGACACGCAGGGCATCGGGTCCATCGGTTTCCGTGTCGTTGGCCAGCACATTGCCGGTCAGCGGCGCCGTGTCGTCCTCATGGGTCGCCGCCATGTCGTTCACCAGCTCAGGCGCCGAGTTGGGAGCCACATCCAACGTGAAGACCTGGCTCATTGTAAGACCGCTCGGATCGCTGGCGAAAATCTGGATCTGGTAGCTGCCTTGCGCCCCCAGGGGAGGCGTGCCGTTGAGGGTGCGCGTGGCAGGATCGAACTGCAGCCAGGCAGGCAGCGGCTGGTCGCCGCTGAGTTGAGCCGCCCAGTGAAGCGTGTCTCCGTCAGGGTCGGAAAAAGCGGCTTCATTGAGGGAGAACGAGAACGCGCTTCCTACGCGGCCGGCCTGGTTGCCCAGCGCCGCACCCATCTCCGGCGCGCGGTTGAGGAAGTCATTGAAGGCCAACAAAGTGCCATCCGCCAACAGGAAATTGCGGATGGGCGACGCGAACCCGTCAACACTGTTGAAGTAGATCGAGTCCCCGAGGCTCCCATAAGACACAGTAAACCCGTTGCCGCTGCGGACAACGGCGATGCTTTGCGCGTCAACACCTTCGCCAAAGGTGATGGTGTTGTCTGCGTCCTGGTCAACAACCGTGTCCTGCCCGTCACCCAGGTTGAACACATAGTTGTCCTGCCCGCTGCCGCCTTCGAGGTAGTCGCTGCCGTTGCCGCCGGTCAGCACGTCGTCGCCGGCGCCGGCATGAAGGGAATCGGCCCCGCCATAGCCATAAAGGCGGTCGCTGCGGCTCGTACCGTTCAGCGTGTTATCCACATCATCGCCTTCGACCACGAAGATTTTGTCCAGCAGGTCATTCCAGCTCAGCACGGTGCCGTCTGCAAATACGAAGTTTTCGATTCCGTGCGCACTTTGTGCGGGGTTTTCCCGGTCAAAGCCGGAGATACCGATTTCGTTGTCCCCGTCAAAGACAATCCGGAAGCGATTGGCTGCCGGGTCACTGGGGTCCTCGTAAAACCGCAGCTTCCGCTCCAGATCCGCAGGGGTAATTCCCGCGCCGAAACGCAAGACATTGCCACCGCTCGCGTCGGCGATATCGTTGATGGTGACAACGCCATCCCCGATGTTGTACTCATAGGAATCGTCACCTTGCCCGCCGCTCAGCACATCGTCGCCTGTGCTGCGCTCGAAGCTGTCATTGCCGGCACCGCCGGTAAAGACATCGTGCAAGGACGTGCCCCGCAGCTGATCGCTCGCCTCGGTTCCGTCAATCACGAAGCCGCGTTGCAGCAGTTCGTCGTAGGTGAGCACAGTTCCGGAAAATCCGAACTGGAAGAACTCAATCGTCCGGTCACCCTCGGGCGTCAACCGGTTGAAGTTGGTCAGCGTGACCGAGTTGCCGCCTTCAAGAAGAATGACCAGCTGGCCGGCGGCATTCAGTGTCAGGCGGATGGTTTCCGGATCCGTCACGTCGGCGAAGACAAGCGTGTTCTCCTGCCCCAGGACAGACAAATCCGTGATGGTGTCCTGCCCGGAATTCTCCTCAAGATAATAGATATCCGAGCCGGCGCCGCCTTGCATCAGGTCATTGCCTTCCAGGCCGTGAATATCGTCCGCACCCCTGGCGCCGTTGAGTACGTCGGCCTGCTCCGTGCCCCAGATGCCGCGAGGCCGGCTGAACAACTCGACCATCGATAGCGCACTGCCGTCGGAAAAAACAAACTGGCTGACAGGCGCAGAACTGGCGGCCGCACCGTCCCAGCCCTCCAGAACGATGGACGATTCGCGGAAGCGGATCGTACTGACACCGCCTTCGACGCTCAGGCTCAGCTCGTCGGCCGTGACGCTTCCGGTGAAGACGACCAGGTTGGCGTCCATCGCGCTGTCAACAATGACATCATCACCGTCATAGTCGTCGATCAGGTATGCGTCGTCTCCACGGCCGCCAACGAGGCGGTCATTTCCTTCACCGCCCTGCAGCTCGTCGGCCTGAAACCCACCTCGTATCTCGTCATTGAGCTCTGTGCCTTCAATGTGGCCATCGCCATTCGTGACGATGCTGACCTCCGTGGAGTTCCAGACGTCGTTGAGCTCCAGCACGTCACCCGCCTGGAATACAAAGCGCTCGATGGAGCGATTTCCTGACGCGCGGTTCTCGTCGAACCCGGCTAGCGTGATCACATCGCCCGTGGCACCGGCAACGGTGACGACCAGGTTGTTCCCACTGCGCGAAAAACTCAGGTCGGCAAGCGTGATGCCGGGCCCGAACACCAGCTCATCCACGTAAGAGCCGCCTCCGGAACCTCCGTAGCCCCCATAACCGCCCTCGCCGCCGCTGTCGTCTTCGCCGTCCACATCGAAATCTTCGATATAGAGAAGGCCGTCGCCCCGGGTATAGGCGTAGCTGTCACTGCCCGAGCCGCCATAAGCCTGGTTATTGCCAGTGCCTCCAATGAGCGTGTCATTGCCGCGTCCTCCCACCAGGATGTCGTCGCCCTCGCCTCCATCAAGCCGGTCGTTGCCGGTCTGGCCGTCCAGATAGTCATCGCCTTCGCCACCCCACAGGAGGTCGTCCGCGCCGCCGCCCATCACCACGTCGTTACCGCCTGCGCCATCCAGCACATCGCTGTCCGTCGTGCCGAAGAGCAGGTTGTTTGCGCTCAGGTCGGCATTGGCGGCAATGGTGTAAGCGCCTTTCAGGTCGCCTGTTTGCGCATAGGCGATCGCGGCCGTACCGCCCAGGACGGGCTGGGCGCGTGTGAGCAGGAACCCGGAGGCATCCTGCAGCACCAGCCCATTCGCGGCAGACGCGAAGCCCGCGACATTGCTTTGGGCGTCCGCCATTAATTTTTGGATGTCGTACTGGCGCACGGCGCCGCTGGCGTCGATGAACTGCACCACCTCCAGGGTGTGGCTGCCGAGGGCCACAGCCCGCTCGGCGTCGTACCAGGATGTACGCACCTCGTCATTTCCATTCACGCCAATGCTGAACACCAGGTCGCCGTTGGCAGAGTCCACCCAGAGGCGCACATTGTCGGCAGTGATGCCGCCACCAAAGCTCAAGGTGCCGTGCGCATAGTAGTTGTCGATCCGATCCTTGCCATCACCCGCATTAAACGCAAAGGTGCTTTTGGCACCGTAGTTGGCCGCCAGCAGGTCGTTGCCTTTGCCGCCCACCGCGACGCCACCACCGGAGACTCGGATGTCGTCGTCGCCCGCTCCGCCGTAGACCTGGCCATTGGCCCCGTTCGCGCGAAGCACGTCGTTGTTGTCGCGTCCATCAATGTAGATGTTGGAGCCGTAGGCATCGATGGTGTCGTCCGCCTGGCTGCCCAATAGATTCACGTCGGACTGAAAGGCGCTCCGGTAGCCGACCACTCCGGCGTCGCTCATGCCGATAAGGTCGGCATAAGCCAGCGTTGTACCGTCGGCCAGCCTGACCGTCAGGGATTGCGCAAAAGCCGGGTCGAGCCCCGCCTCCGCCGAGGGGCGGACATACAAGGCATCGTTGCCGCCAAATCCGATCACCAGGCCGCTGATGACCCATTCGTTGGTGTCGTAGCTGAACTCGGACTGGGTTTGCACCGTGAGGTCGGCCAAAGCGATGCCCGAACCCAGTTCAATGGTGGACGAGGACAGCGTATCCAGCGCGATATCGTCAAGTTCACCACCGCGCTCATAGCGGTAAATGTTGTTGCCGGCACCGCCGGAGAGGAAGTCCCGGCCCGCGCCGCCATCCAGGATATCGTCGCCCTCGCCACCGTTCAGTGCGTCATTGCCGGCTCCGCCCTCCAACACGTCATTGCCCTCGCTGCCTGACAGCGCATCGTTGCCGTCATCGCCCTGCAGCGCATCATTATCAAGGCCGCCATCGAGCTGGTCATCTCCGGCACCGCCCGACAATGTGTCATTGCCATCGAAGCCGTAGATCTCGCTATGCTTGGCGGTACCGGACAGCACGTCATCCCCGGCCGTCCCGAGAAGTGCCTCGCTCCCTTCGCTTTCGATGAGGCTGAGGATCTGGTCATAGCTCACCGCGACGCCGCCAAGCTCGAAAAATTCGATCCTGCTGCCACGATCTCCCTTGATGGTGATCTGGTCCGTGCTCCCGGAAATGCCAATGAGCAGGTCATCGCCCTCGATGCTGACCACCAGGTCGGCCGCGGCAATGTCGTCATCGAAGCGGATGGTGTCACTGCCGCTGGTGTAGCTTTCAATGATGGTGTCCCGGCCATCGCCGCGGCCGAAGGTGTAGAGATTGGTGCCTCGTGTGCCCATCAGGGTGTCGTTGCCCGCACCGCCGTGAATCTCCGAATAGCCGTACGCCAGGACATCCGCGATAAGGTCGTCGCCCGATGTGCCTTGCACGGCACGTTCATCGATCTGCTCCCGCGTCCAGGTGGTTCCATCGGCAAACTGCACGCTGGAAAGCACCTGGATACCGGGCTGCGATCCATAAGTAATAAAGCCGCCCGTAAAGGTGATCGATTCACCCGTGTCGAGAATAGTGAAGACTGCGGAGTCCCCCACTCGCCGCACCTGCACGTCCTGCTCGGAGACACCGGCCTTGAACCTCAAGATGTCGGTGTTGTAGTTCAGGTCGCCCCGCACGGTATCCTTGCCGTCACCACGGCCGAAGAGGTAGGTATCGCCACCGTTCCCGCCGCCGCCAATCAGTTCGTCATTGCCACCGCCGCCATCGAAGACCTCAGCGTCGGCAAGGCCGGCCAGCCTTTCATCCCCTGCGTCTCCGAGCAAGGTCCTGGCCAGCACTTCCTGTGCGTTCCATGACGAGCCATCCGCAAAACGAATTCCCAGCAGGTTGAACTGCCTTGTCTCTGCATCTGGTGCGTTGACATCCTCGATGAAAGCCTTGACCGTGAGCGTATCGGTGGTGCCCTTGATGCTGATGACCAGGTCCGCGCCCTGGCGCGTGAGCTTGACGTCATCCGGCCCAACACCCGGCTTCAGCTCAACCGTATTGTTTCCGCCAGCGATGCTGGGCTGGCTGTTAAACAAACGCTCGTAGTAGCTGTACCAGCTTCGATCAGCCGCCAGGGTATCGTGGCCATCGCCACGCCCAAAGCGTATGGTGTCAGCTCCAAGGCCGGCATAGAGCATGTCGTCGCCGGCCCCGCCGTCCAGCACGTCGTCGTCCGCACCGCCCATCAAGGTGTCATTGCCTGCACCGCCCTCAAGCAGGTCGCTGCCATAGCTGCCGTCGAGCACGTCGTCGCCATTGCCGCCCTGCAGGTCATCATTGCCAAAGAGTCCATTCAGCGCATCGTTGCCGTCGCCGCCGGACATCTGGTTGCCGCCTTTGTCGCCCACGAAGACATCGTCCTGCGCCGTCCCACCCCAGGCCGAAGCATAGATCTGAGCCAGGTTCCATTCCGTTCCATCCGCAAACTCGAACTTCCCGACGATGCTGGGTGCCGGCGCCAGCGGAAGCCGGCTTTCAATTTCGAAGAAGAACTGCTTCACGGTGATCCGGTCGTCAGTCCCCTTGATGGACACCACGAGGTCGTTACCCCGTTGCGCAAGTTCCAGGTCTTCAGGCGCAACGCCTTCCTTGAAGCGCAGCACATCGGCATCGGCTCTCTCGGTGTAGTTTTCTTGGATGATGGTGTCTTGCCCATCCCCCCGTCCAAACACAAACACGTCGCTGTCGCGGGTGCTGTAAGTACCCAAGCGCCAGTAAGGTGGAACGATTTGCCCATTGAGAATGCTCCAGCGGCTTGCATTGCCGTACAGGACGTCGTTGCCCGCGCCGCCCTCCATCACATCCGCGCCGCCGCGCCCCACGATGATGTCGTCACCCGCGCCACCACTGAGGCGGCTGGGCAGGTCGTCGTAATCGGAGCCGATGAGCACGTCGTTGCCGTCCGTCGGCATGGGAAGGCTCTGGCGAATCGCCTCCTTCATATCCCACTGCGTGCCATCTGCAAACATCAGGGTTATAGGCGCCGAAATGGCGCTCCAGTCCCAGGTTGAGTAGTTTGAATTGCGGATCGTCAGGGTCTCGCCCGTGGCGATGATGGTCAGCCTGACGCCTGTGTAGTCATCAATGCCGAACTGCTCCGTGCGCACATCCTGCGGGTTGAGCCCGCGCAGCACGATCAGGTTTTGCCCATTGGTATCGGCATAGATGTCATTGATGCTGTCATGGCCCTGGCCGGCACCCCAGAAATAACTGTCGTTACCCCACTGGCCGTCCAGGTAATCGTTGCCCAGTCCACCCACCATCTGGTCGTTGCCCTGGCCGCCGATCAGGGTGTCGTTACCGGCGCCGCCGATCAAGACGTCTGCGCCGCCGCCGCCGGCCAGCGTGTCATTTCCGGTTTTACCGACCAGAATATCGACATCGCCGGTGCCGTTCAACGCGCTGCCGGTGTCGGCAGCCTGCTTCAGCTGGAAGCCCTGCAGGAGCGCGCTTTGTTCGGGGGTGAAAGCCGCCGTCTCGAGCAGGCCGGCCAGCCGCTCCGCGCCATTCCAACCGCTGATGCTCAATTGATCGATCGTGAAGTGAAAAAATTCTGCCAAATCAACGGCGGACTGGGCAGCGTCTACGGAAGTCTTCTGGTCAAACGCAGCGTCCACCGCGGTGAAATCCAGCCGCATGCCCTTGTCGTCAATGATCACCTCCACCTGGTCCATCAAAGCCTGGCCTGTGGTTTGCTGGTACAGGCTTTGGTAGACGCTCGCCGTGAGGCTGTCATAAGCGCCCTGGAAGAAACCCAGCCGCTGGGCTTCAATGCCGACCGTGTAATAGGTGTAGCTTCTGTATCCACCCGTCGCCGGGTCGTAATAGGAGGCATTCGACGCCCGGGTGTAGCGCTCGATCAAGGGCTGGCCGTTAAAGCGCTCCAGCGCGCTGAGTTGCTTGTACAACGCGGGCTGTTGCGCGGCGAAGTTCGCGATGGCCTGGCCTGGGCTGCTGACATACCAGCTGGCTGCGTTGGGCGGAATGGGGTTACGCGCCATCGCATCCCCCA
>Ga0207426_1001753_pt1 | contig 16453 bp, 18 predicted proteins | sample AraplaMF_Cvi_mMS_FD_184265 | JGI IMG/M metagenome (GOLD analysis project Ga0207426, IMG submission 184265) | Arabidopsis root microbial communities from the University of North Carolina, USA - plate scrape MF_Cvi_mMS (SPAdes) (version 2) | ecosystem: Host-associated > Plants > Roots > Endosphere... | reverse complement strand
TCGGTGGCGGGCGGCGATACGGCGTCGGCGTTCGCGGCGGGGTGTCCCGTCGTCGTGAAATCGCATCCGGCCCATCTGGGCACATCGGAACTCGTCGGTCGCGCGGTGCAGAAGGCGGTCGCGGACAGCGGTTTGCCAGAGGGGACGTTTTCGCTCGTCGTCGGCGCGGGCAATGCAATCGGCGAGGCGCTCGTCGCGCATCCGGCGATCCAGGCGGTCGGCTTCACCGGTTCGCGGCGCGGCGGGCTGGCGCTCGTCGATATCGCGGCGAAGCGCCCTGTGCCGATACCCGTTTTCGCCGAGATGAGCAGTGTCAATCCGGTATTCGCGCTGCCGGGCGCGCTGGCGGCGCGCGGCGATACGCTGGCGGCGGGCTATATCGATTCGGTCACGCTCGGCGTCGGCCAGTTTTGCACGAATCCGGGCCTCGTGATCGGGCTCGCGGATCCGGATCTCGATGACTTCATCGACAACGCCGCGGCGGCGATCGAAAAGAAGAGCACGCAGACGATGCTCACGGCGGGCATCGCCGCGGCCTACGAGGACGGCGTCAAGCAACGCGATGCGTCCGCGAAGCGCATTGCGACGGGTGAAAAGAGCGAGGCGTCGAGCGGCGCGCTGCCGGCGCTGTATCGCGTGAGCGCGGAGGAGTTTCTGGCGAAGCCGCAACTGGCGGAGGAGATTTTCGGGCCGACCTCGGTGATCGTCGTATGCCGCGACGAGGACGAGATGATTCTCGTCGCGCGCGGTCTCGAGGGTCAACTGACGGCCACGCTCCTGATGGAGCAAGACGATGTAGAGCTCGCGCGGCGGCTCTTGCCGGTGCTCGAGCGCAAGGCCGGGCGGATTCTCGCGAACGGCTTTCCGACGGGCGTCGAAGTGTCCTACGCAATGGTGCACGGCGGCCCCTATCCGGCGACCTCCGACAGCCGCTCGACCTCGGTCGGCGCGATGGCGATCGAACGCTTTCTGCGGCCGGTGTGTTATCAGGATTTGCCGGCGGCGCTGTTGCCCGAGGCGCTGGCAGATGACAATCCACTGTCGCTCTGGCGCTTGCGCGATGGCCAGCTCGGACCGAATTGATCCGCGCAGCGAATAGAATGCGTTTGCAAAAAATCCATAAAAGGAGATGAACCCACATGACAAGCGACTCGCGCCGCTACCCCGACCCCTCAGTGCGCGTGCTGGACCCGCGCTTCAATGCGCTGCGCATCGCATCGGCGTCGGTGGAATGTCTTTATCAGGGCGCGCGCTGGTCGGAAGGGCCGGTCTGGTTCGGCGACGGCCGCTATCTGCTCTGGAGCGACATCCCGAACAACCGCATCCTGCGATGGGACGAGGAAAGCGGTCAGGTCGGCGTGTTTCGCAAGCCGTCGAACAACGCGAACGGCAACACGCGCGACCGCGAAGGCCGGCTCGTGACCTGCGAGCATCTGGCGCGGCGCGTGACGCGTACCGAATACGACGGCTCCATCACCGTGATCGCCGACAGCTACGACGGCAAGCCGTTGAATTCGCCGAACGATGTCGTCGTGAAGTCGGATGGCTCGATCTGGTTCACCGATCCGACCTTCGGCATCGACGGCTTTTATGAAGGCGAGAAGCACGAAGCGCAGTTGAAGCCGTGCGTGTATCGCGTCGATGGCCGAAGCGGCGAAATCACGATGATGATCGACGCTTTCGTCGGTCCGAACGGACTCGCGTTCTCGCCGGACGAATCGGTGCTGTACGTCGTCGAATCGCGCGCGACGCCGCGCAAGATCTACGCGTTCGACGTGCTCGACGGCGGCCGAAAACTCGGCGAGCCGCGTGCGCTGATCGATGCGGGAGCGGGCACCCCCGATGGCTTTCGCCTCGACATTCACGGCAATCTGTGGTGCGGCTGGGGCATGGGCGACGCCGAGCTGGACGGCGTGCGCGTGTTCACCCCGCAAGGCGAGGCGATCGGCCATATCGATTTACCGGAGCGCTGCGCGAACGTGTGCTTCGGCGGGCGGCATCGCAATCGCCTGTTCATGGCGGCGAGCCATGGGCTCTATTCGCTTTACGTCAACACACAGGGCGTGAGGGGCGGCTAAGCCTTCGCGATCTTTTCCATGATGCGTTCGGGATGCCTGCTCGCGGCGAATCCGTGCCGCGCGTAGAGCCCGTGCGCGTCGGATGTGACGAGCATCATGCGGCGCAGTCCCTGCAGGTCGGGATGCGCCATCACGCACTGCATCATCCACTTTCCGAGGCCCGCGCCCTGATGCTCGGGCAGCACGAAGACGTCGGCGAGATAGGCGAAGGTCGCGGTGTCGGTGATCATGCGCGCGTAGCCGATCTGCGCGCCGCCGCGAAAAAGCCCGAACGCGAGCGAATGACGCGCGGCGCGCTCGACCTTCTCACGCGCGATGCCCGGCGACCAATACGCCACTTCGCTCAGGTAACGGTGCACGACATCGAAGTCGAACTCGTCGATGTCCGTGCTCAGTCGATATTCGTCCCGGGTCCACTGCATCGCGCCGCTCCAAGGCCTTCGTGATCCGCCGAGCATAAGCGATCGACGCGCCGCGCTCCATGCACACTTCGCGTCTGTCAGTGTCAGTGCACGTTGTAGATACGCCCGGTCTCCGCGCCCTCGACGCTGCGGCTGTACGCCAGCGCCACGCGCGCGCCGCTCGCCGCCTCGAAGCCGCGGAAATACGGACCGAAGCTTTCGCGCGCTTCTTCGAGCATCGTCGGGCTCACGGCGTTGATACGCAGGCCGCGCGGCAGCTCGATCGCCGCGCCGCGGACGAAGCCTTCGATCGCGCCGTTCACGGCCGCCGCGCTCGCGCCTTCACGGATCGGCGCCGCGCCGACGATGCCGCTCGTAAGCGTAAACGAGCCGCCGTCGTTCAGATAGTCGCGCGCGGTGAGCACGAGATTGACCTGACCCATCAGCTTGTCGTCGAGGCCGAGCCGGAACTGCTCGGGCGTCATCTTCATCAGCGGGCCGAAATGCACGTGACCGGCGGTCGCGACGATCGCATCCACGTGGCCGATTTCATCGAAGAGCCGCTTGATGCTGACGAGATCGAGCAGATCGACGCGATGCGCACCGCGCGTGGCGCCGATTTCGAAGACTTCGTGACGGGCTTTGAGTTCGGCGGCGACCGCCCGGCCGACCGTGCCGGTTGCACCGATGACAGCGATTTTCATGACTGGACTCGCAACGGTTGATGAACTTTGCATTGTGCGAGCGAGCGGACGCGCGAAAAAGGCGCGCCCGCTTCAAGGATTGCAAACGGGGCGTTTCGAATTGCCAGCGAAACGCTGCGGTATTGCTATCGGGGCGCGAGGCGCGGTGGCATCGGCGAAAGGAGATACAGCGATGCCGCGAACTTGCAGACGAGTCCCGCGCCGGACACGAACGCGGCCGCCGGGAACACATGCCATTGCAACGCGAGCGTGGGCGCAACGAGCGCGACCGAAACGAAACCGATCGCGATGGCAAGCCAGCGCGCCCATTGCAGCCGCGACGCGACGCACACGTAAAGCAGGCCGACCAGCACGCGCGACGCAATCGATGCCGCGAGCGGATGACTCGACGCATCGCCGGGAAGGCCAATCGCGAGCGTCAGCGCAAACTCCGCCCAGGAGAGCGCGTAGGCCGCACCGAGACATGCGATTGCGGATGTGAAGCGCTGTTCGGGCGTGACGATGTGGCGGGTCGTGGTCGGAAGCGGCGCGCCTTCATCGGATTCTGACGGACAGGCGTCGTACGCGTGAATGGTCGTCATTTTGTCTTTCCCCTTTTATCGATTCGAGACCTTGGTCGGTCGTCTTGTCGCCCGCAATCGCTTGTGCCGCAATGCGGCGCTTCGCTGGCGGTGCCTATGCGCATACGCCGTGCCAGGTCGGGGAACGCGTATTGCTGCGCATCATGTGAACGGGGCGCACAACCACAGGAGCGACAATGAGCAACGTGAAGGAACAGCATCCTCATTCGGAACGTGACGAAGACGATGTCGACAAGGCTGTCGAAGATACCTTTCCCGCAAGCGATCCGCCCGCGACGGGCGGCGTGACGCGCATCGAACCCGATCAGGACAAGGACGAAAAGAAGGAAGGCTGAAAGCAAGACTGAAAGCACTTTGAACAAAAAAGAGCCGCATATTCCATGCGGCTCTTTGCTTGATGTATGCGCGGCCCTCATACACCTCAGCCGCGCTTGAGTTCGAATAGCCGCGAGGGGCGCAAGTGATTGAGCGCATAGTGCTTGCGGCCGCGCAGTGTATGGCCGTGCGCGTCGCGTGCTTCGAAGCGGACCTTGTCTTCGACCTCGGGCACAGTCGGCGCAACCATGCCGCGATCGATCAGGTGATAGCCGCGCTCGAGCGCGAGCAGCACGCCGTTGCGCCCCGGACGGCTGTCGAAACCGCCGAGTCCGTCGCCGGGTTCGGGCACGAAGTTCACCGTCGTCGCATTCGAATTGATTACTGTGTCTGGCTCGCGTGCGAGCATTTCCCCTTCGCGCCTTGCATGAATGCTCTTCGCGTCGGCATCGACGGTGTCGTCGAGCCCGTCATCGTTGGCGACATCGACGCCGCGCGGGGGCTTTTCATAGAAACCCTGCGGACCCACATGCATGCCTTCCTTCGTCCTTTCCGTTTTCACGGCCGCGCCCGCGCCCGCGTGGGCCTCTCCGCCCGACGCGGCCTTCGTCGCGTCGCTCATCTTGACGTGCGCGGTTTCGGCAGCGGGCGTTTTGATCGGGCTCTCGGCGACCTGATCCTTTTGCTTCTCCTGCGTCTGCGTCTGGTTCGATTCAGCGTTGTTCATCGCGTTGCTCCGTTGGACATGAACTGACAAGCCCCGATGCAAGACTCGTTCCGGATATTTGGCGACGGAACCGCGAGCCTTGCCGGAGGGCGCCTTAACGGACACCCAAAATTTCGGGTTTTTTTTTCGTCCCCAAGCCTATTTCCTGCAAGTATTATTTGGAACCTGTCGGCGGCAAAGTGCAACTGTGGAGACGCGAGCAACAAGGAGGGCGCGTTTCGTTGCCGTCGAAGAAGAGCAATGCGATTCGAACGAGCAGGGCACTTTCACACAGGTGACTCATGCAACACGATGCAGCCTTTTCACATCGAGGCTACCTTCTAAACTGCGCGCCCGCCCGGGCCGGAGATGGCAGCTACCAGCCGTATGTGGTGATCTCGCGATCGAGCGATGGCGAGCTCGTCGCGAACCGCTTCTTTCCGTCCGACTTGCGATTTTGCAACGAGGGCGATGCCATCGCGCACGCGCGCGACTGGGCCGTGCGCTGGATCGACGCAAGCAACGTAACCGTCTGAGCGATGTCCCGATGAAACCGCGTGCACGCAAACGCACGGGCCGCCGGGCGGCAGGCTTCTGCAAAACCGGTTACTCTTGAAGTTTCCCCCGTCGTGCGCGAGTGCGACGGCCGCTTCTCTTGCTTCATGGCCGACATGCAGAACACGCCCACGCCCGGCATCGTACCGCCCCTCGAAACATCCCGAGACAATACACGTGACACGGCTCAGGAGTGGGGTCTCGCTCACATCGTCGCGGATCTGCGCCAGTCGCGCGAAGAACTGCATCGCACACGGCATCCGCTCGGCATACGCGAGTTGCCGTCGCGCGAGGCGATCGTGAAGATCGTCAACGGCTTGCGCTCGGCGCTCTTTCCCACGCATTACGGCGCGCCGGATCTGACCGACGAAAGCGTCGATTACTACGTCGGCCAGACGCTCGAAAGCACCTTGCGCCTGCTGCACGAACAGATTCGCCGCGCGCTGCGCTTCCTGCCCGAGCATCGCGATACCGACGATGCCACGCTCTCCGCGCAAGCCTTTGCGATCGCGCGTGAATTCGGCTCGCAGTTGCCGCAGATCCGCGCGTTACTGGTCAGCGATATTCAGGCCGCCTTCACGGGCGATCCGGCCGCGCAGCACGTCACCGAGATTCTGCTGTGCTATCCGGGCGTGTGGGCGATGACGCATCATCGCCTCGCGCACGCGTTGCACAAGCTCGGCGTGCCGCTGCTGGCACGCTTCATCAACGAGATCGCGCATTCGCTGACGGGCATCGACATTCATCCGGGCGCCACTATCGGGCCGAGTTTCTTCATCGATCACGGCACGGGCGTGGTGATCGGCGAGACAGCGGTGATCGGGCAACATGTGCGCGTCTATCAGGCCGTGACGCTCGGCGCGAAGAGCTTTCCATCGATGAGCGATGGCTCGCTCGTCAAGGGCAACGCGCGGCATCCGATCGTCGAGGACGATGTCGTCATCTACGCGGGCGCGACGATTCTCGGGCGCGTGACCATCGGCAAAGGCTCGGTGATCGGCGGCAACGTGTGGCTCACGCACAGCGTGCCGCCGGGGAGCAACGTGTCGCAGGGCAAGATCCGCGAGGGCAGCGGGCCAGATGCGCCCGGCAATGGCTTCGGCGCATAAATGACAAAAGGGCCGCGAGGCCCTTTTCTTTTTGCGTGTCCGTTTTGGCTGGCGGCCTTATGTATTCGACACGCTGAACGCGCTCTGATCGCTGACGATGGAAAGAAATTCGCGCCGCGTCGATGGATCGTCGCGAAACGATCCGAGCATGCGCGACGTGACCATCGACACGCCCGCCTTGTGCACGCCGCGCGTCGACATGCACTGATGCGCGGCTTCGAGAATCACGCCGACGCCGAGCGGCTGCAGCACTTCGTTGAGCGTATCCGCGATCTGCGCGGTCATCTTCTCCTGAATCTGCAGACGCTTCGCGAAGGCATCGACGAGACGCGCGAGCTTCGAAATGCCGACAACGCGCTTGTTGGGCAGATACGCAACGTGCGCGCGCCCGATGATCGGCACCATGTGATGCTCGCAATAGCTTTCGAAACGAATGTCCTTCAGGACGATCATCTCGTCATAGCCCTGCACTTCGGAAAACGTACGCGCGAGAATATCGTGCGGATTTTGCGTATAACCCGCGAAGAACTCTTCATACGCGCGCACGACGCGGCCTGGTGTGTCGAGCAGGCCTTCACGCCTCGGGTCGTCGCCGGCCCAGCGCAACAGAACACGCACGGCGGCTTCGGCTTCCTCGCGGGTCGGACGATCGGCTGGGTCAGCTGGCATGTCCGAGCCTGAAAGATGGTTTTTGCGCGGGGCGCTCATCGAAAGCTCCTGTCATCAAGGTGCAATTAGTGCATCTGGCACCCCGCCATTGTTCCACGTTTCCGAAGGTCGATATACGTGTCAGGTTTTTCCGCCTCCATCGATGCCTGAACCCGTGCGCCATGCCTGCTTGCCTTCCTCTGACAACTGGCCGCTGCTGTGATCCTTGTCGGGTTCCGTGCCGGGCTCGGCCATGGGCCCGCCCGGCTGTTCCTGCGAAGTTGGCTGCTTGCCCTTGCGCTGCGCGATGCGGTCTTCCTGAGAACGTCCGGCATAGTTGCTCATGTCACGGCTCCTTTCGAATTGATGCGGTGAAAGGCGCGCAAGACCCGTTCCAGACGGTGCTACAGTTGACGATCACGCGGGCTTGCCTTCCACGCCGCCGAGCACCATCCATGAAACGCCGAACTTGTCGGCCACCATGCCGAAGCGCTTGGCGAAGAACGTTTGGGTCATCGGCATTTGCACCTGCCCGCCGTTGGACAGCGCGTTGAAGTATTTCTCCGCCTGCTGTTCGTCGTTTGCCGTGAGCGAGAGCGATACGCCCTTGAAGTCCGGCTTGCCGCTGCACATGCCGTCGGAACCCATCAGCATGGAATCGCCGATGGTGAACGCCGAGTGCATGATCTTGTTTTCCGATCCCGGCGGAATGCCGCAGCCGCTGGCCGTCTCAGCCTTGCCGGCTTCCGGGTTTTCGCTGTAGCGCATCATCATGACGACTTGCGCGCCCAGACTCTCGCGATAGAACGTGATCGCCTCTTCGCAGCGGCCTTCGAAAAACAAATAGGGTTGCACTTGCATGTCTGCTCCTTGAGTTATGACTTCTCGTCAGGGTCCATATCCATCGTGAGCGGCACTGATGCGTGCTCGTGCACGACGCGCCAGTCACCGTCGATCTTTCTGAAGCACACGGTGGCGCGCACGATGTCCTCCTGCTCGCCCACGGCGACCCGGTTGACGGAGTGCGCATAAGCCAGATCGCCGCTCGCGGCCACTTCCACTTCCCGCATCTCGAACGCAAGCGGGCCTTTCATGCTGTCGAACCAGCGCTGCCAGTTCTCGCGATAGTGCGCGATGCCCTGGATAGACGCGGGCGGCACGACATCGAACACGACGACATCCGGCGCGTAGTGGCTCACGAGTGCCTCGACGTCTTTCGCGAGCACCGCCTGTCGCCACGCTTCGATCAGTTCGCGAATGCGCGCGACATTTTCATCCGACTGCGCACGATCGTTCGGCTTTGTCATGGCTGCCTCCTTCCGTATGACGACCCACATCGCACACGATGCCGCCGCGTCGTGACAATGCAACGGCAAGCACCGAAGCGGAATTATTTTTCTCGTTGTGGACACCGTCCACAAAAAGTAGCAGAGATAATGGACAGTGTCCACATATGGAAAGCCCAACGAATCGAAATGACAAATGGCAAGCCGCGCAGTACTTACCGGCATGGGGATTTGCGACGCGCGCTGATCGAAGCGGGCATCGAACTGGCGCGCGAAGGCGGGCCGGATGCGATCGTCCTGCGCGAGGCGACGCGTCGGGCAGGCGTCGTTCCGAACGCGGCCTATCGTCACTTCGAGAGCCGTCAGGAATTGCTATCGGCGGTGCGCTCGGCGGCGCTGTCGTTCGTCGCGCAGGCAATGGAAGAGGAACTGGCCGCGCGCCCAAAAAAGCGCCGCCGCGCCGATGCGGCGCGCGCGGGATTGCGGGCTATCGGCACGGGTTATCTGCGTTTTGCGCAGACGGAGACGGGTCTTTTTCGTACGGCCTTCGCAGCGCCGCAAGCGGAATGGGCGGAACATGATGAGCCGTATGGCGCAGGGCCGAGCGGACTCGATCCCTTTCAGTTGCTCAGCCGGGCGCTGGATGACATGGTGGACGCGGGCGCACTCGATGCGAAGCGCAGGCCCGAAGCGGAATATCTCGCGTGGAGCGCGGTGCATGGTTTCGCGCTGCTCGTGATCGAAGGCCCGTTGCAGGGATTGAAGCGCGCGCAGATCGAGCCGCTTGCCGGGCGCTTGCTCGATATGGTCGAGAACGGACTTTGAATGCGAGTCTGAGATACGAATCGCGCCGTATCAAGCGGCGCGATTCGTGTGATCGATACGATTACTTCGCGGACTGCGTCTCGCCGGCTATCGGCTCGACCACGCTGAAGAGCAACAACAGGCATAGCGTCGACGTCCCGACCATGTAGAGAAAAACGGCGGTCCAGCTATAGCTGTCGAGCAGCAGGCCGACCGCGAGCGGGGCGCATGCGCCGCCGATCTGCCCCAGCGAGTTCACGATACCGAACGCCGTCGGGTACGTTGCTTTGGTCGCGAGACCCATCGGATATGCGGAGTAACCCGCGAAGCCGATGCCTAGCATGAGGCCCGCCAGCATGAGGGCTGCACCGAGATAAGCGACGCTATCGGGCGCATCTATCAACAGGAACGTCATGATCATCGTGCCGAGCGCGCCGAGCATCATCATGGGCTTGCGGCGGCCGCCGAGCAGGCGGTCCGAGATGATGCCGCCAAGCATGTTGCCCGCGACCGCGCCGATGAAAGGCGCCGAGGCGAGAAAGCCCATCTTCACTGAAGCGAAGCCTTTCACGGTGACGAGATACGTGGGAATCCACGAGATGAAAATATTGCTGATGCCGATCATGCAGCCATAACCGAGCGCGATGCCGAAGATGTTCCACGAGCCGAAGACCTGGCGAATCGTCTCGAGTTGCGGCACGCGCTTCGTGCGATTGATCGCGTCGAGCCGGGGCATCGGCGTCATGTGCGCGCGGGACAGCGACTTGCCGCTATTGCCGCCGACGATTGTTTCATCGGCGATGTAACGGCGCTCGGCGGGCGAGCAGAAACGGTTCTCGCCGGGCGAGTTGGTGACGAAGAACATCCACACCACGGCGAGCAGAATCCCCGGCACCGCGAACACATAGAAGATCTCCCGCCATCCCCACAACTGAATCACGATGATGCATACCGAAGGCACGATCAGCGGCCCGAGCTTCGATGCCGCGATCCACAGGCCGGTGGCCGTGCCTTTTTCCTTCGCGGGAAACCAGCGATTGATGACGTTCGTGCAGCCGATGCCGAGCGGCCCTTCCGACAAGCCGAGCCCCACGCGATACGTCATCAGCAAGATTACCGACGACGTGGTGCCCATCAATCCGGTGAACACGGAAGTGAGGATCATGAAGACCGAGAACAGCAAGCCCGTCGTTTTGTTGCCGAGTCGCTTGTAAAGCAGTCCAACGGGAATCTGCACGAAGCCATACGCGAACGAAAACAGGCTGACGATCAGACCGGCTTCGGTATTGGTGATGTGATATTCCTTCTTCAGATACGGCAGCGCGATGCCGAAGTTGGCGCGGTCCGCACATGCGATGGCCCAGATGCAGAAGATCAGTCCCATCACGACCCAACGGTGTTTCGTGGGCTTCTCCGCGAAAGGTTCCGCCTTCGAGGGCGCAATGATGCCGTCAGCGTTGTTCATCGCGACGCCTCCCGTGGTGCATGCGCTGCGGCTTGAAGGAGGCGAATGAATGGGAAGCGGGTAGGGCGCAGGCTCACGCTGTTGTCTCCGATGTCATTTTCAAGGCTTTATTGTCGATATGCCTTCTTATGCTTCGAATTGTGGGGATGGTGCGCAAGAGCGTCCAATCTTTTATTGCTATTACCTGATTCCCGAATTGAATCGATAAGAACACTGCCGGTCATGCGTCGATACGTGGATCAATTGATAGCCTTTTGGGATTGGACGTGTCCGGCAAAAGCAGACATCATGCGCTCCACATCGGAAACGAACATCATGGAGCACGCGAATTGAAGCCGAGCATTCTGCAACTGAACCCGATCCTCGTACCGGCCATCAACGAAAAGCTGGATGCGCTCTATACGATGCATCGCCTCTTCGAAAAGGAGGATAAGGACGCGTATATCCGTGAGCATGGCGCCTCGATTCGCGGCGTGATCACCGGCGGGCATACGGGCATCTCGAACGATCTCATCGAGCGCTTGCCCGCGTTGCAGGTGATCGCGGTGAACGGTGTCGGCACCGATGCGGTCGATCTCGAATTCGCACGCTCGCGCGGCCTTCCAGTGACGGGCACGTTCGGCGCGCTGACCGAAGATGTCGCCGATCTCGCGATTGGTTTGATCCTCGCCGTGCTGCGCGAGATCTGCCCCGGCAACGATTTCGTGAAGACCGGCAAATGGGTGAAGAACCCGAACCCCGGCGCGATCCCGCTGTCGCGCCGTTTCAGCGGCAAGCGCGTGGGAATCGTGGGCCTCGGCAAAGTGGGTCGCGCGATCGCGCAGCGCGCAGCCGCATTCAACTGCCCGATCGCTTATACCGATATGCGCCGCATGGACGATAGCGACTATCGCTTCGTGCCGGATCTGCTCTCGCTCGCACGCGAAAGCGACATTCTCGTGCTGGCCGCCGCGGCCGATAAGGCCAAAGGCATCGTGAACGCAGCGGTGCTCGATGCATTGGGCAAGGAGGGTTATCTCATCAACATTGCGCGCGGCAAGCTCGTCGTGGAAAGCGACCTCGTCGAAGCGCTGTCGCGTGGCACGATCGCGGGCGCGGGCCTCGACGTGTTCGTCGATGAACCGAACGTGCCGGCCGAACTGTTCGATATGGACCGCGTCGTGCTGCAGGCGCATCGCGCGAGCGCGACGGTGGAATCGCGCACGGCGATGGGCGAGATGGTGCTCGCGAGTCTCGCGCAAGGTCTCGCGGGTCAGCGTCCCGATGGCAGCCTCACGACCTGACGCGTGCGCATGAAGCCGTCCGGGGCGAACATATAATGATCGGCTATCACTTCAACGTCGATTACGAATGCTCGATCTCGGACAAGTGCGTTGCTTCGTCGCTGCCGCGACGGAGCTGAACTTCCGGCGCGCGGCCGCATTGCTCAACATGACACAGCCGCCGCTTTCCAGGCAGATTCATCTGCTCGAAGAAAATCTCGGCGTGAAGCTGTTCGAGCGCGTCGGGCGCACGGTCAGGCTGACCACGGAAGGGCGCGTGTTTCTCGCGGATGCGACGCGCCTGCTCAATCTCTCCGAGCAGGCCGAAAGCACGGTGCGTCGTGCGAGCAAAGGCAAGACCGGGCGCGTGCGCATCGGCTTCACGGGCGCCGCGGGCTATGAGTTGATACCCGAATTGCTCGTCGCGGCGAAGCGGGATTTGCCGGATATCGACGTCGTCCTGCTCGAAATGATTTCCGTCGCGCAGATCGAGGCTTTCGAGGCAAACGCAATCGATCTGGGCTTCATGCGGCCGCTGCCGTCGCGGCAGAAAGTGCAGTTCCTTCTCGTCGACCGTGAGCCGATGATCGTCGCGCTGCCGGCGGGACACGCGTTGTGCCGCTTCGATCGACTCGAACTCGCGCAGTTGAACGAGCAGGCCTTCATCATGCATTCACCCACGCACGGCAAATACTTTCATGACCGCATCGTGAGCATGCTCGTGGCCGATGAAGTGAAGCCGCATTTCACGCAATACATCGATCAGACGCCGACCATTCTGTCGCTCGTTCGGGCGGGATTGGGCGTTTCGATCCTGCCCGCGTCATCGCAACGATTTCACTACGACAATGTCGAGTTCAGGGAAATCGCCGGCAATACCGTGCAGGCCGAAATGAGCATGGCGTGGCGTTCCGATCAGGACAATCCCGCCGTCACGGCCTTCAGGCACATGGCGGCGGACCACTTCGCTACGCGGCGTTCCTGATTTGACGCGCCGTTGCGTCGATCGCGGCTCTGGCTTTGTCGACTATCTCGTCTATCTCGTCGTGCGTGACGACGAGCGGCGGCGACAACAACATCCGATCGTGACTCGCGCGCATCACGAGATTGCCCGCGAAACAGAAGTCACGGCATATCGTGCCGATATCGTCGCCATTCAAAAAGCGCTTCCTCGTCGCACGATCTTCGGCAAGCTGAATCCCCGCAACGAGACCCGCGCCCGCAATCTCGCCGACGATCGGATGATCGCCTAACGCCTCACGCAGGCGCTTCTGGAAATACGGCCCCGCATGGTGCTTGACGTGCGCGACGATGCCTTCGTCGCGCAACAGCTTCAGATTGGCCACCGCGACCGCGGCCGCAACCGGATGCCCCGAATACGTGAAGCCGTGATTGAACTCGCCGCTGTTCACGATGGCATCCGCGATGCGATCCGACAGCCCGACCGCGCCCATCGGCACATAGCCGCTCGTGAGGCCTTTGGCCATCGTGATGACATCCGGCTCGAAACCGAAATGCTCGTGCGCGAACCATTCGCCCGTGCGCCCGAATCCGCCGATAACCTCATCAGCGATCAGCAGCACATCATGCTTGCGGCAGATGCGTTCGATTTCAGGCCAGTAGCTCGATGGCGGAAAGATGACGCCGCCCGCGCCTTGAAACGGCTCGCCGATGAACGCTGCGACGTTCGCCGCGCCCAGTTCGAGGATCTTTTCTTCGAGCTGACGCGCACGCGCGATGCCGAACGCTTCCGCACTCATTGCGCCGCCTTCGCCGAACCAGTAAGGCTGACCGATATGCGCGACATGCTCCATCTTCGAGGGCATCTGCTCGTGCATGTAATTCATGCCACCGAGCGTCGCGCCCGCGATGGTCGAGCCGTGATACGCATTCGTGCGCGCAATGACATGACGCTTCATCGGCCGGCCTTGCACGGCCCAATAGCGATGCACCGCGCGCAGCGCGGTATCGTTGGCTTCCGAGCCGCTGTTGCAGTAGAGAAAGCGATTGAACTTCGCAGGCGTGAGCGCCGCGAGCAGCGCGGACAATTCGATCACCGGCGGATGCGTCGTCTTGAAGAAGGTGTTGTAGTAGGGCAGTTCCTGCATCTGCTTCATCGCGGCGTCGGCGAGTTCGCGTCGTCCATAGCCCACGTTCACACACCACAATCCGGCCATGCCATCGATGATGCGATTGCCCTCCGAGTCCCGGAGATACACGCCCTCGGCCTGTACGATCACGCGGCTGCCCGTTCGATTGAGGGCGCTCATATCGGAGAAAGGATGCAGATGATGCGCGGCATCGAGCGCGCGGTAATGTGCCGTCGAATCGATTCGATCGTTCATGTCGTCGTCTCCTTCAAACGTGCAGCAGCAGATGCTTGCGTTCCCACGAACTGATCACGCGGAAGAACGCTTCGTATTCGGTCTCCTTCAACGCGAGATAGGCGCGCACGAACTTCTCGCCGAACATGTCGGCGAGCGGCTCGCATGCACCCATCAACGTGAGACCCTCATCGAGATTGCGCGGCAACTGATACGGCTGGCGATAGCCGTCGCTCGCGAGCGGCTCGGTCGGCTCCAGATGCTGCGTCATGCCGAGATAACCCGCGGCCAGTGTCGCCGCGATCGCGAGATAAGGATTGCAGTCCACGCCCGGTATGCGATTCTCGATGCGCCGCGCCTGCGGCGACGCATGCGGCACGCGAAATCCCACGGTGCGGTTGTCGTAGCCCCATTGCACGTTGATGGGCGCGGCCATGAAGCGCGATAGCCTGCGATACGAATTGATGTAAGGCGCGAAAATCGGCATGAGCGCGGGCGTGTATTTCTGCAGGCCCGCGACGTAGCTATAGAAGAGGCCCGTCGGTTCGCCTTCTCGATTCGTGAAGAGATTGCGTCCGGTGTCTTCATCGACCACGCTCTGATGAACATGCATCGCCGAGCCGGGCTCGTTCTCCATCGGCTTCGCCATGAAGGTCGCATACATCTTGTGACGCAGCGCCGCCTCGCGCACCGTGCGCTTGAAGAGAAACACACGGTCCGCGAGATTGAGCGCATCGCCATGCATGAAGTTGATTTCCATCTGCGCCGCACCCACTTCGTGAATCAGCGTATCCACTTCGAGTTCCTGCACTTCGCAATACGCGTAGATGTCTTCGAAGAGCGGATCGAACTCGTTGACCGCATCGATCGAGTACGCCTGACGTCCCGTTTCCGCGCGCCCGGTTCTGCCCACGGGCGGCTGCAAGGGCAGATCGGGATCGCGGTTCATATCGACGAGAAAGAATTCCAGTTCCGGCCCGACGACAGGACGCCAGCCTTTCGCGGCGAATTTCCGCAGCACTTCACGCAACACGCGTCGCGGCGAAATTGCGACGGGCGTGCCGTCGAAATGCACGCAATCGTGGATGACTTGCGCCGTGGGATCGACGGCCCACGGAATCAGGCGGATCGTCGCGGGATCGGGCACGCACACCATGTCGGGATCGGTGACGCCGGTGAAGCTGCCATCGACGGGATAGTCGCCCGTCACCGTCTGGATCATCACGGCTTGCGGCAGGCGCATCGATTCGCCCGATTCGAACTTGCTGCGCGGAATGATCTTCCCGCGCGCGGTGCCCGCCATGTCGGGAATGATGGCTTCAACTTCAGTGATGTGATGCTTTCGAAGAAATTCGTCGATGCGTTCCATTGTCGTTCTCGTGTTTTAAAGGCGCGCATGCTTCCACGGCCTTCGCGATGCATCGCAAAGGCGCAAAGAAGGAAGGCGCGCGCATTCACGCGTGCAGACGCACGCGCGCGGACCCGTCAGTCAGGAAGGGAAGAACGGAAGAGGCGCTACGGCAGCAGCGAAGCGGCGCCGACGCAATGGACGGCGATGAACGCGCGAGCGGAAACGGCGTTGCGACGCCGCACGCAGCGGCGCGAGAGGACAGTCAGAACCGACAGGAAGCGGCGATCGGGAAGCTTGCCGCAGCGATCGGCGCAGGAGCCGCGGCTCCGACGTGCCAGAGGGCTTTGGACTTTCACGATAAGACTCGTTTGGCGAGTTGATTTGCAGAGCGATTGCAGATGCCGACAATTGCCCTTCAATGAGCATATACAAGACATAAACGCCGTCAATACGTTTTTTCCATTGGGCGCACATGTGGCGATTTTGCCGAGAAGGGAGCATGTTGCCCAATTCATCGATAATGTCGGCTCTTTCAGCCGATACGCCCACAGCGGCCCACAGAGCCCGATGCTCTCCAACCTGCTCGTCCAACTCGTCAACGGCCTCGCCGATGCCTGCGCGCTCTTTCTTGTCGCGTCGGGTCTCTCCCTGATCTTCGGGGTCACGCGCATCGTCAACTTCGCGCATGGCTCGCTCTACATGCTCGGCGTGTATGTCGCGTATAGCCTGACGAGCCGCTTCGGCGAAAGCGTCGCGGGCTTCTGGGCGTCGGTGCTGGGCGCTGCGCTTGTCGTCGGCGGGATCGGCGCGGCGATCGAAGTGAGCGTGCTCAGGCGCATCTATCGCGCGCCCGAACTGTTTCAT
>Ga0207426_1001751_pt1 | contig 16483 bp, 12 predicted proteins | sample AraplaMF_Cvi_mMS_FD_184265 | JGI IMG/M metagenome (GOLD analysis project Ga0207426, IMG submission 184265) | Arabidopsis root microbial communities from the University of North Carolina, USA - plate scrape MF_Cvi_mMS (SPAdes) (version 2) | ecosystem: Host-associated > Plants > Roots > Endosphere... | reverse complement strand
ATCACGGGGGAACAACCGGGGGCTTCGCATCTGTGGGCGGTCCGTTGAACCGCACATTGAGAACGTAAGTCCTGTACGCCCCCCAGGTCAAGCCGAGTTGAGGTACTCGGCGGGACCCTGTCGGCGTCGCCGGACGCCTCTGCCATGGTCCACTACGGAGCGTGAGAAGCGGGGCCGATCATGGTGCCGCGGCAGGCCCCACGACTACCTCGTACCCCATCTGCCCCTGCTGGACCAGGAAATCGGCGTAGGGGCGCGAAGGATCCGCCGCGAAGTGCGCGCGCTCCGCCGGAATCCAGCCACTCCAGAACGCGGAGAGTCCCGGTCCGTCCCGGAGTTGACCCCTTTCCCAGGAGTGTTCGCTCGTCAGTTCCATCCACAGCAGGCACGCCAGATACGGCCGCAGCGCGCGCCGGCCCGCCCCCACACCCTCGACGAGCACCAGCGGCTCGGGCGCCAGCGCACGCTCCTCGGTGAACTCGCCGCGCACCCAGTCGTAGACGCCGTAGCGCGCCGACTCACCCCGGGACAGCGGCGCGAGGATCTGGGCGTCGAAGCGCTCACTCCAGGCGAAGAGTTCCTCATGGGTGGCGAGATCGTCGGTGTGCACCACCGGCACCCCGCCCAGCGCGCCGGCCAGCCGCTCGGCGAAGGTGGTCTTGCCCGAGCCGGCGTGCCCGTCCACCGCGACCAGCCGCACCGGACCGCAGGAGGGCGGCACGGCGAGCAGTCGGGTGGCGAGCGAGGCAAGATCACGGTCCATCGCGCCAGCGTACGCCGCCGGCGCGCAGCACTCCGATGCCAGTGGTCCACGCCAATATTGGTGCCGCGACGCGCCCCGCACCGCCTTCCGCAGCAGGCCCGGAACCGGAATAGTTGAGCCACTGCTCAGCCGCCCGTCGCCCGTCCGCCGCCCGGCCCGACCTCCCCGCCCGCTCGTCTGCATCCCATCTGGGGGACCTCCACCATGACCAGCTCCGCACCCCGGCGCACCGTCCTGGCCGCCGCACTCGCCGCCGCGGCGGGTGCCGCCACCCCCTCGGCGCAGGCCGACGCCGCCCGTACGCCCGAAGCGTCCGCGGCCGCCGCCACCCCGGAAGCCGCCGCGCGCCGATCGAAGAGCCTCGTGGACTATCACGCCTGGACCACCACCGCCGACTGGAACAAGGGCCACGCCCAGGGCACCGCCCTCGCGCACGGCGCCCGGCCCGGTATCCGCCTCGTTCACCCGGTCGGCACCCTCGACTACAAGGATCCGCACACCGGCCGGACCGCCGCCTGGCAGTACGCCGTCTGGACGTCCCCGGCGCACTCCCTCAAGGTCCCGGCCACCGAGGCCGTCGCCTCCTGGAACGCGCACACCCCGCCCGGTACCTGGATCGCCGTCGAACTGCGCGGCACCTACTCGGACGGCGGCCGCACCCCCTGGTACGTGATGGGCCGCTGGACCGCCGGCGACGGTGACGCCGATATCCGCCGTACCTCCGTCGACGACCAGAAGGACGGCAAGAGCAGCATCTCCACCGACACCTTCGCCGTCGACGCCCCCGCGAGCGGCCTCCGCCTGACCGCGTACCAGCTGCGCGTCACCCTCCACCGCAAGCCCGGCACCGCCCTCACCCCCACCGTCTGGCGGCTCGGCGCCATGGCCTCGGACCTCCCCGACCGCTTCGAGGTGCCGGCCTCCCGGCCCGGCCAGGTAGGCCGCGAGCTGGCCGTCCCCCACTACTCCCAGGAGATCCACAAGGGTCAGTACCCGGAGTACGACAACGGGGGCGAGGCCTGGTGCAGCCCCACCTCCTCCCAGATGGTCATCGAGTCCTGGGGCCGCAAGCCCACCCGGGACCAGCTCTCCTGGGTCAACCCCGACTACGCCGACCCCCAGGTCTGCCACGCCGCCCGCCACACCTTCGACTACCAGTACGAGGGCTGCGGCAACTGGCCCTTCAACGCCGCCTACGCCGCCACCTACCGCGACCTCCAGAGCGTCGTCACCCGCCTGGCCTCCCTCACAGCCGTCGAACGCCTCATCCACGCGGGCATCCCCGTCATCACCTCCCAGTCCTTCCTCAAAACCGAACTCGAAGGCGCGGGCTACGGCACCGCCGGCCACCTGATGACCGTCGTCGGCTTCACCAAGGACGGCGACATCATCGCCAACGACCCGGCCGCACCGGCCAACGCGGCGGTCCGACGCGTCTACAAGCGCCGGCAGTTCGAGAACATCTGGTTGCGAACGAAGCGCAAGAACGCCGACGGCAAGGTCGTCGGGGGTAGTGGCGGGGTCTGCTATCTGTACTTCCCGACCAGCCCGGCAGCGACTCAGCGGCGGGTGCTGGGGGAGTTGGGGATCCGCTGAGCATGGGCACCCTGAAGGTGGGCTCGGTGACCTGACGGCAGTCCTCGCTGCCGGCGAGGGTGAGGTGGCCGTACCGGTGCACTGTGATCTTGATGGAGCTGTGGCCCATCCATCGCGAGACCTCGTGGATGGGCCCGCTGTTGCTCAGGGGCACGGTGGCCCATTTGGGTCGCGGTCGGGGTAGACCATGCCTCCGGCCTGATTCCGAATGGGCAGCCGTTCGGCAAGCGGCTCCAGGGTGGCGGGCGCCGGTATGTCGCGCCATTCGCCCTCTTCCCGATGCTTCAGGGGAGCGTAGAGGGCAACGTACTTACCTGAGGAGTTCTTGATACGCACAACCTGCCGCCGGCGGCGATGATGGTCCGCAGGTACGGCTCGGTGCCCTGCTTCACCATGAAGCCCTTGGCCGGACCGACGCCCTTGCGCCACAGGAGGCCGGAAGAGGGCACCTTCGCTGCGATGATCATCAACTTGCCGTCCGGACGACGGTGCAGCTGGTCGAACATGTCGGCGCCGTTGGGCATCTTCGGTAGCGGCTGCTCCACCGAGCCGGGGAACCTCTCCGGGACGACGTGCCGCCGCGCCGCGTCCTCGCCCAGGCGTTCCGAGACCGAGGTGTTGTTGGAGGTGTTCTCACCCCACCGTCACCGTCACCAATTCTCCTGTCACTCAAGCTCGAAAGTGAAGTCCGGCGGAGAATGCGTGTGGTCAACTGTGCTCAGGTCGTTACTTGCATATCAGCAGTTTGCTGGGAAGGTAATCGTGGCCGGTCCAACCAGTACGTCTGCAGAGCGTGCCCCAGCAGCAGACCGGCCCTACTCGCGGCAGACCAAGGTCAGCCGAGCCCCATCGATCCCCGGCCGATGCTCCAGCCATGGCCACAACGCCCATTGCTCATCGGAAAGCATGGCCGCAACCGTTTCCAAGGAGTCGGCTTCTGGGCCGAGCTCCCCGGGGTCCGCTCAACGGGGAGTGCCGCCCACCGTCGCCTCGATGAGCTGGGCCGCCTTGCTGTCGTCGATCCACACCCAGCCTGCTTCCTTAGCCTCTTCCTCGGAGACAGGGAGCCGGTCCGTCGGCTCCCAGCGCAGGTCCTGGCCGAACACCTCGTCGTGCCGCTCGCCGCCCCGCAGCAGGCGGCGCCTGAGGACGGGCCCCTGCCCATCACTCGTGGCGTAGAAGGAGATACGTCCACTGGCGTCCAGGGCATCGAGTACGTCACTGCGGAGGGCGACGAGGGAGGTGCTGCCGAGGTTGTGCTGCAAGCCCTTGGGCCGGAACGAAACGCCGGTCAGATCGAGGCCACCGCCGTTGTCGTACAAGAACTCTCCGCCCCGCTCGTAGAAGAGCACCAGCGGCTCGTAGAGGTCGGGGAGATCGGGAAGCCCTGCCTGTTTCTGAAGGCGGAGTTCCGCCATACGCACAGCGCCAGCACAGGTGTCCCTCAGGAACCACTCCGGGACGGTGCCCAGGAATTTGTCGAGTGCCGCACCGATTTCAGGGGAGAGTCGAAATTCAGGGTCGATGTGCTCCGTGACATCAAAGAAGGGCCACTCATCCTCAGCAGAATAAGCCTGCGCCCACAGGGCTGCCCGCCTCAGGTACTCCCGCATCAGAAGACGACGCGACATCATGTGCCCCATCGTGTAGTCCCAGTCGCCGATCCACTCCACACTGCGGAGTCGGTCCAACATGATGGACGACGGTGAGTCGGTCACTGCAGCTCAATTCCCTTCGAGCGCAGCTCCTCGAAGAGAGCCGCGATCACTTCGTCAATATTCGTGAGGTTGGGCGACATCTCCACTTTAGGGACATCGAAGCCCATTCTCTCCCAGTGGTCGAACCCGCCGCTGCGCTCACTCAGAGCCAGTTCGTGGGCACCGGCATCCGCAGCCTCTGTGGGCGAGACGCGGAAATGTCCGGATTCGCCGTCCGGATTGGCGTAATGGTCCCAGAGATTCGGGTGGTCCCGGTAGTAGGGTACGCCCGCCTCTAGCAGGTGGCTCTCGACGTATTCATGCGCGATGAAGCGCTCGAACTTGATCGCTTCATGGCCGGTCAGTGGGTGATCGGAGGCTGCCTGCAAGATGTCGGCGAGGTCCTTTCGCGGGGTGAAGTACGCATGGCGTACGAGACCCGGGCCCTCGGCTACCGCGTGCTCGGTGAGGAAGAAATGCTCCCTGAAGCGCGCCAGAACATCCGTGGAGACACCTGTGTTTTCGGACATCGCCCGGATGTCCAGGGAATCCGGGTTGGCGCGGATCCCATCGTAGAACCGCGCTGCCGCGGCGGACTTCTCGCCCGGTTCTTCGACGTACCGGGCGCCGTCCGGCCTGGGCTCGGACCCACCGGGAAGGAGCGGACTCTCGGGCTCGTGCGGAAACGTCCCGTCGCCGCCCGTATGGCCCAAGTCGTCCACGCTTCCGGTGCCGGGCAAGTCATGTCCGCCTCCCGCGCTGACGGGGCCGTCGCCCTGGTGCGGGATGGACGGGCCGTCGCCGGCGCCGTGGCCTCCGCTGCCCGTGCCTTTCGTTTCGTCGGCGTGGCGGGCGCCGTTCGTGGAGTTGTCCAGCCCGCCGGTGCCTGGGGTGTGAGAGGTGCTCCCGTCGCCGCCTGAGGAGTGGCTATTGATGGGCATGTTGTCGGCCCTGCCGCCTGGGCCGTTACCGTCGCCAGCGTGGCTCGTGGGGGTGTTGTCGCCGGGTTTGGTACCGCCGTGGCCTGCGTTGTCGCTGGCGCGGGCCGGTTCGGGTATATCCGAGCCGACGCGTATGGTGTCGTCGCCCCGTCCGCCGACGCCGGCCGGGACTCGCTGTTCCTGGTAGGCCGGGGTCTCGATCCGTGGGTTGCCCGCGCCTGTGGTGTGTGGGGTGGGCGTGCCCTCGGGGGCGTTTTCGACGCCTTGGAAGAGGCTGCCGTCCGAGTTGTAGAGGTCGCCTCTGGGGACCATGTACTTGCCGTTGAATGGGCTCTTTACCGTCCCCGGTGGGAAGGTGGCCGTGTCCTTGGGCAGCTCGATTCTGCCGTCCGGGAGCTTGGTTGCTCCTTCGGGGATGGCGGCGTCCTTGGGCAGCCGGATCGTGCCGTCCGGCATCTCGGCGGCGCCTTCGGGCAGGCTGTAGGCGCCCTCGGAGATCTTCGGGGTCTCGACGTGGCCGAGGCCCTTGAGGTGGGCCAGCACGTCGCCGACCTTCGACAGGCCCGCGCCTGCGCCCTTGATGACGTAGGTCATCGGGTCGACGGCGCTGCCCACCTTGCTGACGACGGACAGGCCCTTGGCCAGCGCCCCCGCCTTGCCCGCGCCCTGCACGGCGGCACCGCCACCGCGGGTGAAGACGGCAGTCACGATGTTGAAGGTGACCGCTCCGGCGGCTCGGGAGCCGTTCGATTCCCACTGGTCCCAGGCCACAAGAGCCTTGCCGGTATCCAGCACCGCGGTACGCGAGTCCCGCAGCCAGGAGGGGAGCATCTTCCCCGGCGCCATCCAGTAGGCGACGTTCAAACCGGGCGTGGTGGTGATCGCCACTGCGGTGGAGAGCTTGGCCAGACCGAGCCACGCCTGGCCGGCGGCGTCCCCGCCGTGCCCACCGAACAGGGTGTAAATGCCGTCGATGGTGCCCCCTACGCCGTCGACGATGAAGCCCTTGCCGAAGTCGTAGGCGTGCTCCCACACCTGCCACCAGGGAACGGATTCCTCGACCGCGTCGCCCCAGGGAAGGCTCTTGGATGCCTTGAGGGCTCCGGCGTCGTAGCCGTATCCCTTCTTGTGGGAGGCGTCGATCGTGTGGAGTGCCTTGCCGCCTACCAGCGCGACGATCTTGGCGTGGCAGTCGCGTTCGGCTTCCTGGAACGCGGCCCAGACCTCGGCGATCTTGTTGCGGCGATTGAGGTTCTCGTCGGTCAGGTCGCCGTCCTCGCTCCAGTCGTCTTCGGCGGCCTCGTTGTCGCGGAAATCGGCGGCTTCCTGCTTGAGCTGCTTCAGCCGGTGGATCAGTGGCCTGATCTCGCGGGCGTAGGTGCTCAGAGCCCCGGCGATGACATGCATGTCGTCACTCAGGTCATGCGCCGTGTCCGCCACCGGTTTGGTGACGCCGAACAGCTGCTCCGCCTCGGGCGCTTTGTAGAAGGCGGCCAGTCCGCCGAAGGACTTGTGGACGTCCGAGCCAGCGGTTTGGACCTTGGAGCCGCCGTGGGACAGCGCCTTCGTCTTGGTTTCCAGAACGTCCAGATCACCGGTGAAGACCGGTACATCGGCCGGGTCGACCGGTCCGCCGCTCACTTCTTCTTCCCCCCGAAGTCCTTGAGAGCATCCAGCCGTACGGTATGAGCCGCGCTCTGGGCGTTCTTGGCCGCCTCCAGATCGCCTTGGACGTATTCATTGGTGGCTTTGGCAGCCCCCAGGACGGCGGCCTGGCAGCGATCGGCCATTGCCTTCATGTGCGGCTTGCGTTTCGTCACGTACTCGACCAGAGCTGCGGCGACCGGCCCCGTCGCCGTCTGCGTGAACAGGGAGGTGGCCGCCGGTCCCAACGGCTTGTTCGTCGGCGCCCACGGTCCGGGCGACAGCGGCGTTCGGGCCTGCGTGCCCGGCACGGCCGTACCCGCTGCCTGAGCCGCCTCCTGTATGTCAGAGAGCAGTGTGGTGAGGACCTTCCCCAGGTCTTCGGCACGCGTGCCGACGACCTTCAACTGGCCCTGCACTCCCTGCGGCTGGATGTCCCATGACGTCATGAACGCCCCCCTGCGTACACATTTCTTGCACCGCCGCCGCGACCCGCGCGGCGCCGTCCCCGTGGCCGGCAACCCGTCCGCGCACTCCGAAGGGTTGCCTTATCTGTCGATGCGCTGAGGCGCCAGCTCAGCCGATGTTGTCGACCGCGGCCTTCGCGCGTGCGAGCGTCTGGTGCGCGGTGCCGTCGTTCTTCTCCAGCGTCGTCTTCAGCAGCTGGATGATGCTCCTGACCTCCTGCGAGGCGCGGTTCCAGCGCAGTTCCTTGCCGTGGTACTCCTCCGCGACACCATCCGCGGCGAAGTCCGACATTGCCGCCTTCACCTGCGCGTCACGCGCCGCGATCACCTGCTCCAGGCGCGCGATCACCGCCTGGATGTTGCCCTGCGCCTCCGCGGACGCACCCGAGTCGTACGAACGACGGTCCATGCCAGCAGCCATCACAATCACTCCCCCTGAGATCTGAGTTCACCTGTCGCAAGCGGGCTGTCAGCGGCCCGAGAAGCGGGCCGCGTCGAAGTTCGCCGCCGACATCTGCGACCGGGCGTTGTCGGCCTGCTCCTGGTCGCCTGAGCCGAATGCCGTCTCCATGCCCGACTGTCCGCCCACAATCGCGGCCAGCGCACTGTTCAGCTCCGCCGCGATCTCATCCGAGTGCGACTTGAACGAGTCGAACGCCACCTTGCCCGACCCGTTGAACTTGCCCTCCAACGGCTGTGCTGCTTGCACGAGCTGACGGATCAACGTCCCCAGTTCCGTGCTCGACCCCTGCGACTTCGACCTCAGGGTCGAGAGCGTCTGCGCCCCCATGTCGAACTTCATCAGGCTCCCCCCCGCCAGACTTGACGATCGTATGTACGGTCATGCCTATCAATTGCGAAGTCATTGGTGCAATCCGCAATCCCGATGCTATGCCCAGGGTCTGACAACGGCTCAAAACAGCCAGGAGTTCACGCATCTGCCCATGGCTGCAGCGTGCTTGGCAGGCAGGTCGGCGCGCAGGTTCAGCCGGTCCAGGTGCTCTCACTCGCCTTTCAGATGCCGCATCAGGCGCTCGAAGTCCTGCCAGCCCGACAGGTCCAACGGGTCTCCAGGCAGCGGGTAGTACATCGCAGGGCGGGTCTTCGGACCGAGGGGGACAGGCGGCTGGGCCAGGGGGGTGTGCCGGGCGCGGTCGCCGGGCATCTGGCGGACCTCGTCCGCGCCGAGCACAAAGGCCACTGGGACACCGGGGCCCTCGAAGCGGGGCGGCACCGCCAGGTCCCGGCGGGCTTTGCGGATCTGGACGAGCATCGACAGGAGGCGGTGGCGGGTGGCGAGCAGCTCCGCGGCCCTGGGCAGGGAGTCCACCGGCGGCTTCTCGTCGGGGCCGTAGCCGAACATTAGCGTGACGTACTCCTCCACGCCCGCCTTCGTACGGCTGACGCGCACCGTGGCCAATGCCGGCCTGTCGGGGCTGCCGACCACCACGAACCAGGTCGGCTCCGGAGCCCTCTCATAGGCGAGGTCGGTCATCTGGCGCGGGGACCAGGGGAGGTTGGCGGGCTCCGCGGTTCCCCATCCCGCCGGGGGCTCGCCGGTGAGTTCGCGCCATATCGACTCCAGCGCGCCGCCGAGGGCCAGACGGTCGTCTGCGGGGTGGACCGTGCGGAATGTAATGGCCAGCTGCTGCTCACCGGTGTCGGTGACCTCCTGGTAGGAGGCGGCTACCGGGGTGTGGGGGTCGTCAGCGGTCGCGTCGGCCGCCGCCACCGGTGCGAAAATGCCGTCCTGCCAGCGCAGGACGGCTCCGGACTGTCCGTCGTAGTAGCCGTCCCGCTCGTCGCGCACGACCCAGCGGGACGGCCAGTTGCTCAGACTCGCTCGTACGGCCGGGGAGAGCGTGGTTCCTGCCGGGGTGACGATCTGGAGACCCAGCCCATCGCCGGCGGCGGTCTGGACAGCGTCCTGGAGCCAGGCCGTCATGGCGATAACCGGGCGGTCCTGGATGACGACGGCGACCTTGTCGGTCAGGACGTCGACCGCGGGCTGGCCGGCGGCGGGCGTGGGCGCCACGCTCACACCGTCGGTCTTCACCACGGCCAGGGACCGCGTGGCTTCAGGGGGCCAGGCGGATCCGTCGGCCAAAGCGGCCAGCCGAGCCGCGAAGGTGCCCGCGAGCCGCTCGGCTTCTTCCACACCGGTGGTAGCGCGGGCCTCTGTCCACCAGTACGGAAGCGGCGGCGGGGTGGCTCCGAGCAGTCGTTCGGCCTCGCCCGCGACTTGCACGAGCAGCGGTGCTTCGACGGAGACGAGGGGGCGTCCCTCCTCGTCGCACAGCCGCACTACGGCGCCCTCGCCCGCCGTGTCCACCAGCTTGTCGGGACCTCCGGAGAGCAGACCTGCGAGCATGGCCGACGGGTCGGGCATGCGCTGGGTGAGGGCGATGACATCCTTGGTCATGTTCTTCTCGTCCGGTCCTTCGTCGTCTGTGGCAGCGGTGCCGTACGGGTAGTGGCCCGCGTGAGTGGGAGAGCTCTCCTGTATTCACGCGGGGGAGTACACGGTCTGGATCAGGCGGTTGGTCTGGCCCCTGCGGATGAGGACACCTCGGCCCGCGGGCTGCTGGGAGGCGTAGACGCCGGGGAAGAGCTGGCCTTCGCCGCGGTCACCTGCCATGAACAGTGCTGAGGCTCCCGACTCGCGCAGGCCCTGCACCAGGGGCTCGTAGATGCCGCGTGAGGCGCCTGCGACGCGGCGGGTGAGGACGAAGTGGAGGCCGATGTCCACCGCGGAGGGGATGTACGGGAGGAAGGGGGCCAGTGGTTCCTGGCCGGCAGTGGTCAGGACGTCGTAGTCGTCGATGAGGACCACGATCCGCGGGCCGCCGCCCCAGCTGCCGGGCTCCAGATCTTCCAGGCGCGCGCTGTCTTCGGGCAGCCGCTTGTCCAATACGGTGGCGATACCCGTGGCGAGGCCCGCACACAGCTTGGCGTTGTGGGCGTAGCCGCCGTTGAACTCTTCAGGGATCGCGCCGCGCAGACTGCGCCTGGGGTCCATGACGGCGAAGACCAGCTCGTCCTCGCTGTAGCGCTCGATGAGGCCGCCTGCGATGGTCTTCAGCAGGTTGGTCTTGCCGCACTCGCTGTCGCCCATGACCAGCAGGTGTTGGTCGTGCTGAAACAGGTCGAGCAGCACGGGTTCGAGGGCCGTCTGGTCCAGGCCGATGGGTACCCGCTGGGGTTCGGCGACCGGGCCCGGCAGGAGGTGGGGCTCCAGAATGTGCGGCAGCACCCGTACCGGCTGGGCGACCTCGCCGCTCCAGGTGGCGCGGATCGACCGGGCCGCACGCTCCAGCACCGCGCCCAGGTCCGCGGTGTCGGCAAGCGAGTCCGTACGGGGAAGCGCGACCTGTGCGAAGAGCTTGCCGGTGGTCAGGACGCGGCCGGGCTCATCGGGCGAAAGGGTCATTGCCAGCTTGCTGTCGATGCTGGACTCGCTGGGGTCGTTGAGTCTCAGCTCGACGCGGGTGCCGAAGTTCGACTGGACGGCGATGCGGACGTCGTTCCAGCGGAGCATGCCCGCCACGACGTGGATGCCGTAACCGCCGCCGCGTTGGAGGATGTCGGCGATGTCGTCGTCCAGCTCTTCGAAGTCGTCGCGCAGCGCGCCGAAGCCGTCGATGACGAGGACGATCTCGGCGGAGGCCAGCTGCGGCAGCCGGCCCGCCGCGTGCAGGTCACGTAGCTGATCGACGGAGTCGATGGCATGCTCGCGGAAGAGGTCCTCCCTGGCCGCGAGCATGTTCCGTACCTCGTCGACGGTGCGCGCCACCCGTTCACGGTCGACGCGGCCTGCGACACCCCCGACGTGCGGCAGACCCGATAGGGCTGCCAGGCCGCCGCCCACTAGGTCGAGGCAGTAGACGCCGACTTCCTGTGACGTGTGGGTCAGCGCGAGAGAGAGAACGAGGGTGCGCAGGAGCGTGGTCTTGCCGGACTGCGGGCCGCCGATGACGGCGGCGTGGCCGCCCGCCACCGTCAGGTCCAGGTACCACTGGCCCTGCCACTGTCTGGCCGGATCGTCGAGCAGACCGAGGGGTACCTCCAGTGCGTTGCGACGCCCCGTGAGCTGCATACCGCGCGCACCGACGTTCAAGGGGCCGGCGACCGCGTCCAGGGCGATCGCGTCGGGCAGCGGGGGCAGCCAGATGCGGCGCACCGTACCAGTGGTGTTCGCCAGTTGCTCGACCATGACGCCCAGTTCGGTCGGCCCCATCTCGCGGCGCCGCATCGCAGGCTCCTGTGCGTCCGCATCCTCCTCAGTGGAAAGGGTGTTGAAGGTGTCGTAGGGGAGGGCGAGGGGGCCGCTGTCCTCGTCGTCCTGGCGCTGCACGGGGCCGCGGTAGGCGCCCGAGACATAGCTCGCCTTGAAACGGTCGTAGTGGCTGGTGTCAACCTTGAGGTAGCCGAATCCCGGCAGCGGAGGCAGGTGGAAGGCGTCCGTGGTGTCCAGGACCGTACGGGATTCGTCGGCGGAGAAGGTGCGCAGGCCGAGCCGGTAGGAGAGGTAGGTGTCCAGGCCCTTGAGATGGCCGCCCTCGATGCGCTGGCTGGACAGCAGCAGGTGGACGCCGATGGAGCGGCCGATGCGGCCTATGGACAGGAAGAGATCGATGAAGTCGGGCTTGGCGGTCAGGAGTTCACCGAACTCGTCGATGACGACGAACAGGTGTGGCAGCGCCTCCAGGTCGGGCTGCCGACTGGCGCGCAGCGCGGCGTAGTCACCGATGTCGGCGACATTGCCCGCGTCCTTGAGGACCTGCTGGCGGCGCTTGACCTCGCCGGCGAGTGAGGCGTGGACGCGTTCGACGAGGCCGGCCTGATTCTCCAGGTTGGTGATGACACCGGCGACGTGCGGCAGGTTGGCGAACGGGGCGAAGGTCGCCCCGCCCTTGTAGTCGACAAGGACCAGCGCGAGGTCCTCCGGCGGGTGGGTGGTCACCAGGGCGAGGACAATGGTGCGCAGGAGTTCCGATTTCCCGGAGCCGGTGGCGCCGACGCAGAGGCCGTGCGGGCCCATGCCGAGCTCAGAGGACTCCTTCAGGTCCAACAGCACCGGCTCGCGGGAGTCGTTGATGCCGATCGGTACGCGCAGGAAGGCACGTTCGCCGCGTGGCGCCCACAGGTGTGAGAGGTCGAGGTGCGCCACGTCGTCGACGCCGAGCAGATCGGCGAAGTCGACGGGCCCGGTCAGGGGCGCGTCGCTAAGCGATTCGGCGGACAGGCGCAGTGGCGCCAGCATCCGGGCCAGACCTTCGACGAACGGGATACCGGCCTCGTCCACGGTGCCGTGGGCGCTGACCGGCTCCGGCTCGCGCAGATCCTCGATGAGCACCTGATCGCCGTCGACGGATATCCGGACACCGACCTGCCCGGGCTCCTGGACCCGCTGTTCGACCAGATGCAGGACGGTGACGCCCATCTCCCGCAGGCCGACGGCCTCGTCGGGACGCGGCAGTTCGACGGCGTCCTCGCCGTGACCGTCGGCGACGACGAGCAGCCGGGAGGTCATCGACAGGGCGTCATCGCCGGACAGGCCGCGGCGCACCTCGGCCGCGTAGGAGGCGCGGCGGCGCAGTTCAGGGCCGAGCTGCCGGGAGAGCTGGGGAGCGGAGGGGGCGATACGGCGAGCAGCGACGGGGCCGTCGAACTGCTCGGTGTCGAGCAGATGCGGCATCCACTTGGCCCACTCCCAGTCGGCGAGCCGGTCTCCGGGCGCGGCGAGTGCCATGGCCACGTCGTCGGGGGCGTGCAGGGCGGCGGTCTGGACGAGCAGGGCGCGGGCGACGCGGAGGCAGTCCTCGCGGGGGCCGATGACGCTGACGTTGCCGACGCGGTCGAGCGGGACGGTCAGCGGCAGCTCGGTGCCGGTGCGGAAGCGGGCCATCAGCGCCGACGCCTCATTGAGCATGAAACGGTCGGGCGGGGTGAGGACCGAGGAGCCCTGCTGAGCGATCTGCAAGTCGCGCACGGGCATCTCGCCGGTGCCGACCCGCACATGCAGGAAGTCGCGGTCGACGCGGCGGCGTTCCCACAGGCGAGCCGGATCGCGCACGATGTCGTAGAGGGCGGCCGGTGGCGGATTGAGGACGTCGGCGCGCTCGCGCCTTTGGCGCTCTTCGGCAGAGAGCTCTTCGCGCACATCCTCCAGATAAGCCAGATACGCTTCGCGCTGGGTGCGACGGGTGCGCTGGGCCTTGCCGCGCTGCGAGAAGACAAGCGCGACGGAGCCGATGACGGTGACGACGAGAATGATCGCCCCGAGTCCGGCGAACTGACTGTTGCGCACGACGGTCATCATCACCACGGACGACATGACACCGGCGACGGGCAGCAGCGACATCGCGATGTTCCCCGCCTTCCCGTCCGGGAGGTTGGGCGGGGCCTCGATGATGCGTGCGGCGGAGGCGGCCGGGGGCCTGGTGGCCCTGGCGGGGCGGTGTATCAGTCGGGTACTCATCGTCGTCCGTCACTCACGATCGGGCTCGGCATCTGGTCAGTGACGCTTCTGGGAGAGAGAAAGCTGGAAGACGTCCGCGGCAAGGCGGGCAGCGGCTTCCCTGGTCGGGTGAGCCAGCAACTCGGTATGGACTCGGCCACCGGCTGCCAAATGCCGGTCATATGGCAGAACCTGGACGCCTACCCCAGTGGACCTGAGCCTCTGGGCGGCCTCGTCGAGGTCGACTCCGGAGTGTGCTACCAGTTCGGTGAGCACGACGACCGTGCCGGCGATCACATGGCGAGGCAGCCCCTGCATCCACTGGAGCACTGAGAACGTACTGGTGATGCCTTCAGGCGTGGCGGGAGTGGTCAGAACCCGGCTATGGGCGGCGGCTAGCGCCACCCGGGCAACTTCGGCGGGCAATGTCTCGCAGTCGATGACCATCACACCGAAATAGCGGCGCAACGCCACTACGGCCCGCTCGTACGACCGGCTGTCCAGCATGACGCCGATCTGTCCCTGGCTTGCGGGCAGCAGCCAGGCGTTGTTGGGGAGCTGGACGAGATAGCCGGTGACATCGAGCAGCGACATGTCCGGCTTGATGATGTCCGCGATATCGCTGGTCGTCCAGCGCAGCGACTCGGCGCCGAGACGCAGCGGCAGTGAGCCGAGCGCCGGGTCGGCCTCCAAGAAGAGGACCGGGTCCTGCCGGTAATGCGCGTACGTGGTGCCGAGCAACGCGGCGACGGTCGACTTGCCCGACCCGCCCCGGATGGACGTGACGGCAATCTGCCGACCGGTCGTCACGGGCTGCTGCAGCACCCCAGCTGTGCGGGTGATCTCGGCGACCTCCCGCGCGGCCGACGAGGAAAGCGTACGGCGCAGGGCGCGAACGGCACGCGAGGCGTAGGACTCGCCGTGCCGCGGCTTGCTGCGTAGCGCGTCGGCCGGACCCTCTTTCACCACGGGCCGCGAGCCGGGACCGTTCTGAGGCTGGGGGCCCGGGACGTACGCGGCAGGGGCCTGCTGCTCCTGCCGCTGTTCCTGGTACCCCGCCTGCTGCGGCCGGTCGCCGGGACGACCTGCGTGCTGCTCCTGCCCCTCGTACGGGTAGTTGGCCTGCCGCGGCGCGTCACCGCCATGGGCGGCGTCCGGCGCCTGAGTGCCCTGCGGAGGCAGCGCACGGCCGGGCGCGGAAGCCCGGTACGCCTGTCCGCCGGGGCCTTGTACACCTTGCTCGGTGCCGCCCCTCAGGTCGCGCAGGACATCACCCTGCCAGCCGTCTCCGCTCGGCATGCCTGTTCACCCCCCACTCTGCCGCCCCGCCCGCAGCGCCGGCACATCGACTTGGAACTGTCAGAACTGGTTGAGCAGCTGCCCATACACACCGAACACACCAAAGGCGAGCGGGAAGAGCCCCACCATGCCAATGGACTCGACCAAATCGCCCATCCGCCGCAGCCGCACCTGCACATGCTCGGGCACCTGCACCGCCAAAACGACCAACGGCAACACCGCAGCCACACACAGCACAGCCAGCGGCCCGACACCCCCCGCATGCTCCATCCACCACGTCACCAGGCGCACCACGAGGCACGACGCAGCAGCCAAGAGCGCAACAACCTCAACGACCAACGGGAACGCTCGTGCCCTCGACACCAGCACCACGACGACGAGCGCTGCCAGCGCCACGGTCCATACGGTCGGCTTCTCGGCCAGCGTGAGCAGCCACCCGGCAGAGGCCGCCGACACCGCAGTGATGATCGTCGAGAGGGCAAGGCCGCGGTGCGTCGCCGCCAGCGCGGTACTTACCTGGTGACGGCTGACAGAGACACCACCCGAGCGGTGGTCATCGAGCGCGGTGAGCCCAGATGCCATCAACGCGAGCCGCGGCAGCACACCGAGCACCACCAAAGAGAAGACAGCCATCACGGCACCGAGCCGGGACGGATCACCCTGAACGGCGGCCACCGCCTCCCACGCAACAGCGATCGCGGCAGCGGTCACCGCACCAACGAGCCCACCCTTGCCCAGCGGAGAGAAGTAACCAAGGAACACAAGCGTCACGACCAGCGCACCCGCCACGGCAGCGAGCCGCGCGGTGCCCGGCCAGCCGAACGCATCGGCAGCCGTCCACCCCGTGAGAACACCAAGCCCACCAGCGGCGAGTAGAAGCGCCGTCGCCAGCCCCCGGTTCCCCCGCCCGATCTTGGCGACGAGCGCACCGGCCGCCAGGAGCACAGGCGATACCACTGACAGAGCACCGACCAGGGCGCCAAGCGGGAACTCACGACGGGCGAGCAGCGCGGCGATCACGGCGAAGAGGACCGTCGCCACACCCGCACTGGCTCGGCGCGCAGCAGGACGCCACCGCCAAGCCCGCAGATCGAGATCGTCAGCCACCTGATCGGTGACGTCGTGCACAACCGGAGCCGGCGGCGCAGAATGCGTCGTCACCAGCCGGAGCACGGCGCCGTCGGCTACCCCGGCCGACGCCAGCGTGCTGTCGTACGGCAGGACAGAACCGTCGGCCGTAATCAACTGCCGGGCTACCGGCCGCGATGCGGGCCGATCACCCAGCAACGGCAGGACATCTGGGATCAGTTGCCCTATCGGCGTATCGGAGAGCAGGACGACATCGGCCCGGCGTCGCTCGCCGACCAATGTCACTCGGCTCAGTTGCGTCCGGGAACTCGCTGCTCTGCTCACCACTTACCGGAACCTATCATCGCGCGGTTGACGAACTCTTCGGCCAAACGGGACGTGCTTCCCCTCTGGCCCTGCGTCAGAAAGTCCCTCTCCCGCCACGGGAGCTCTTCGCGCATTCGCTGGGAATGCCGCAAATTCTGTCCGAATCCGATCCGTTGGCTTCTAGGGTTTCGCCGGCCTTGTCGGCTGCCCGTACTGCTGCA